>WNFB01008139.1_pt1 | contig 11750 bp, 16 predicted proteins | sample 5400501 | NCBI WGS metagenome assembly WNFB01 (sample SAMN13153341, study PRJNA577476) | soil metagenome | isolation source: 200 cm saprolite under Douglas fir tree site 2 hole 1 | place: USA:California | collected 2015-04-18 | reverse complement strand
ATTTCCTCCTCCCCAATACGACAGGCCGACGGCAGCAGAGAAATTGCGTCGATATCGTGCACATCGCTAAGCGGAGTGGGATTTTGGTGATCCCATGTTGACGGTGAGGGGTCGCGGATTAGTCAGTGATCATCCCAACAGGTGTTCGAGTAGCCCCAGCGGGATTCGAGGCGACACCTACGAAACCCCGAATCGCGTTCGGGTAGTGCTCCCGGCGTTTGAGGAGTGCTAAACGTGCTGGAGGACACAGCGGGAACTCTCCGATCGTTTGCGTCATTCTTCACTCGCCATGTCGCTGGATGAAGGAGATCGGATGCTCGCTATCGCCAACCGAATTCTTGCCTCGCAGCCCGAGCCACCGCGTGCGGTCGGCATCATGGAGCTGGCGGGAGTCGACCTCACGAAGGAGGTCAGCGCTGCAGCAGTCGTCTTTGGGGCTGTCGTGCTTGCCTTCTTAGCGCCGCCAGCCCGATCGATCGCTATCCTCCTTGCGGCTGCCGGTTTCATCGGTTTGGGGCTGATCATCCTGAGCGACCTGAACCAGAAGGCCGACGCCCTTCGGCGAGGAGTGATGGCGACTGGCCGGATTATTGATGTCAGCCGAGGCTATCGAAGCGGGCCGATCGTCACCCTCCACGTGAGTTCAGGCAGCCTAGAGGTGAACGCGCCTTCACAGCCTTGGACCTTCTCGTCCATCCCACATTCGGGCCAGTCAATAAGGCTTCTCGCCGATCCTCAGTCTGGTTGGCCGTTGATGCTCCTTGGCCCGGCATGAAACTACGGGCGAGCCCAAATGTCCGAACCCGCAGAGGGTTGCTGACTATGAATAGCCCCGGCGGGACGCTATTCGAACGGCCTAGACGAGTTGGATCAGTTGATCGAGCCGCGGGCTCGACGTCCACCACGGCGTGGTGGTGCAAAAGGGTCGATGACTTCGATGTCGGCGTAGCGGCGAAGCCCGCTGTCGCGGCTGTAGATGCGGCGGACCCCGGACTGCCTCATAAGGGTGACGACATGTGCGTCGGGGACATCATTCCCGCGCGCTTGGTCGCGGCTCGTGCCGCGGAACAGCTCCCAGAAGCCATCGGCCTCGCCGGGTGTACGAACATGCGGCCGCCGGATCAATGCCTCGGCGTTGGCGATCGCCTCACGCGCAGAGAGTGGCCTGGGAAGGATCGCGGGATGGCTGACGATACGCAGGTATCCGAGCACGACCGGCCAGAACAAGTACAGAAGGTCAGGTCCTGCCGCCAGACGCTCAACAAGCTGAATAGCTTGCGGATGCACTGGATCGCTTTGGTTGCTGGCATAGACAAGGACGTTGGCGTCGACGGTCGCGCTCATCTAGGCCGGTCGAGCGCCGCCCTCACCGCTTCCTTGTCTTCGAGGTCAACTAGTGGCCGGCCCAGATCCTTGGCGATCCACTCCAAACCCGCGGTTTCTCCCGGACGGGTCTCCTGCTCTCGGAGCGACGTGGCCAGCAGCTCTGACGCGAGCCGGCCCATGCTCTTGCCGGCGCCCTTGCTGAGGCGCTTGAGCTCCTTCACGACCGTCGGATCGAGGTCGATGGTGGTGCGCATGATGCGTGATGCTACCACCTGACGCATCAGATGAATAACCCCGGCGAGATTCGGGGCGACACCTGCACTACCGGCAATCTCACCTAGCCGGTCGGACGGACGTCGGGGAGTCAGGACGCGCAAGACCTCAAGCAAGTGTCCCCCCTGCACCTCGTCCGAGAAGGCTCAGTTCCGAGGTATGACGAAAGCGCCAACGGCAAGGACAACAGCTATTGCGATCGCGAGCGAAATAGAGACATGGGTGTATCTGGAGAACGAAATTCCCAACAACCGCACGCGCCACGCCCGATTGAGGGGCGAGTTGCCGCGTGGACCGATGCGAACGTGTAGCCCGTCGTGCCCGTTCAGCAGGTCAATGTCGGTCGTGGCACTGGTCGCCGAGGGCCTATCAACCAAGGGCCGGGAGACCGTCTGTTGGGCGCAGGCGCTTGCTGGTCTGTGGCTCCAGCCTCGCTCTTGCTATTACATGGCAAGCGTGTCAGATCAAGCGCGGCGTTCGAAGATCGGATCGCCGAACCAGACAAGCGGCTGCTTCGGCTGTAGCTTCTGTGCCCGCTCCAGGAATGACTTGAACCGAGAATCGTGATCGTGAGCATTGTGGCCTTCCTCGGTCGCGACGATGTGGAGGACGTAATCCTGAATTCCCTTCAGTGTCTGACCGCCCCCGGTGACGCGCGTGAGGCTGCACTCCTTAAAAAGCCCCCGCGCGGCGAAGTCGTCCCAAATCGGTATTTCCTCGGCGGCGAACATGGCCTCGAACTCCACCACCCGGTCGCCTGCGATGCGAAGGATGATGGCGATGCTCTGCATATCGCGGTGAGTGTAGTTAAGACCGTTTCATCAAGCTGGTCACCACGGCGAGGCGGAAGACGAAATGCTCGAACCCGGCGGGTTGGACGCTCTCGATCAACGGTGCGCGGCCGAGCCGGGTCAGTCCAGCCAGCCTGTGGGACTGGCGTTTCGGGCCCGGGCCGTCTCACCCCTGAGGTATCGTGGGACCGATCGGTCGGCGCCGCACGACCTTTAGGAGGCCCTGGTTGCAGACGGATCTGGGTGCAGGGATATTGCTGATCATCGGGTCAAGCGCCTTCGGCCTTGGGGCGGCAGTCGGCGTCCCCCAGGTATTCACCGAACGCGACCCCCAGGTCCGCCACCGGATGCTCAAGGAACACCTCGGCATCTGGCGCATAGCGCAACCCTTCTACGGGCTGGGGCCCATCATCGCCTCGGCGGGGGCCGGCTACCTCGCGGCAGATGCGCCCACCGGAGGGTGGACCCGGACGGTGTTCGCGGCCGCCTGCTTGGCGCTCGTAATCGGTGGGCTGACATGGGCATGGTCTGTCTACTTGCGAGCCACCCGGATCTCCGAGTTCGCGTTCGGGACGCTGCCTGGCTGGCCGTTCGCGACCTACGTCCTGCTTACGATCGGGGGACTTGGGCTCCTGAGCATCGGCCTGCTGGCCGGCGGCTTTCCGGTCTGGCTAGGCTGGCTCAACCTTGGCGCCGACATCCTCTTCTTGGGCGTCTACGTGCGTTTCAAGGACATCCCGCCGTTCGTGTTCTACCTCCTGCTCACGCTGGTTGGCGTGGTCGTGCTCTGATAGCGTCTGGGCGGCCGGCCCGGGCTCCGAACCTAGAGCTCGCACCCCAGGTCTTAGAGCGGGCCTTCACGATCATCGACAATAGCCGAGGCCTACCTTGGCGCCAACGAGCGGGAGTTGGCGCAGCGTTACGTGTCCTGTGGGAACCACCAGCCCCCGCATTCGACCCGTTTGGCGCAAGCGGAGCCGGTCAGACGGCCGCGAAGGCCGCGGGTGGCGTCAAGCGTGCGGATTCACGCGATGCATGGCGGGCCGCCCAGACGAGTAGGTTCCGCCTGGCCATGTCAGGTCCCCGGGGGCCGCACCCAGCCCAGGTGGCCTAAGCGCTGCAATAACGTTTCGTCCGCAGTTATCAGGATCGTGCCGATCGCCTCGGCGGTCGCGGCGTAGAGCATGTCGTAGACGGGATGATTGTCGTAACGGCGCGACAATTCCCATGCTCGTTCGAGATGACGCCGATCGCTCACGGCATGTACGGGCAGTCGCATGAGGATTCCGTAGGCAGCGTCGGCATCGGATCCGGTCCATCGATTTCGCCGGACCCCTGCCACCAAGGCGCTGGCGCATTCGACATAAAGCAGTTCCGGGGCCGTCACAGCTTCATTCCCCCGGGTTAGCCTGTGCAGGGACTTCATCGACGGCGATGTGGGATCCGCTCCAGGCGCGATCCAATCGATGACAACACTCGCGTCAACGACCGGGATGAGAGCCTACCCCTTCCAGCCTGCGCCGGCGTTCTTCGATCACCAGATCGGCCGCAGACTCACGGGGTCCACGCCGACCGCGCATTGCGGCTTCCGCAAGCCTTGCCCATTCCGCAAGCGAAAGCGGTCGTCCTCCGCCCCCTCCTGCCAGGGCTTCGACGTCGCTGCGCGCCACAACGAGGCGATTGCCGCGCCTCCGCGCCGACAACCGCCCGGACCAGACCCACCGACGAATCGTCTCAGCGGTTCGACCGGCCAGGAGGGCCGCAGCTTTGACGTCCAGTTCATCCCGTGAAGATGTCGTCACGCTCACATTCTACTACACCCTTTCCGAACCATGGTGTAGTGGTAGCACCGGCGGGACGCTATTCGAACCACCTCGACAAACGCGGAAAGCTTTTGAACGGCCGGATGTCGAAGCTATTAAGGACGAGAGGGGTGTTTGGGGTCAGCTGCGGAGAGTGACTCTCCGCTGCCAGCATGGGGCTGCCAGGCTACGAAACCACGCATGATCTTCGGCCGAACGGTCCGCCGATCAGGTGCGGATCAGCTCGAGCAGCTCTTCTTCAGACTTCGTCAGGTCGATCGGGCGGTTCCCGCCACCCGAACGGCGGCCGGTCTCCCAGTACACCTCGCAGGCATTTCCCTCCGGATCGTGCACGTAAAAGCTGAGCGTGGGTCCGTGGTCGTAGCTCATGACAACCCGAGCGCCCCGCTGCGGCGCGTCGGCGTACAGCTCGCGCAGCTCGGCTAGCGAGTCGACCTTGAAGGCCACATGCCGGCCCTGCGGGTTTGACATCAGCTGCAGCTCTGGCGGCCCATGCGGGTCGGTGCTCAAGAAGACCATCGCACCGGTTTGCTCCGTGACCTCCCCCACTCTCTGCAGCCCAAGAAACCGCTCATAGAAGCGGGCCAACGCCTTCGGATCCTTGGCGCTCAGCGCGCAGTGACCAAGTTTCATTCGAGTCCTCCCTTTTCCACTAGAATGACGTTCAAGTCAATGTTGAGAGGCTAGCACTGTCCAGTACATCGGTCAAGGCTGCACCCAAGCGTCGCTATGACACGAGCGGCCGGCAAGCATCGGCGCACGAGACGCGCCGCCGGATACTGGCCGCTGCGCGCCGGCTGTTCTTGGAGCGCGGATATGCGCCGACGACGATGGCGGCGATCGCTGAGGCGGCTGCGGTTTCGATTGAGACGATCTACCTCTCCGTAGGCGGCAAGGCCAGCCTCGTCAGGTACCTTATCGAGACCGCGCTCTCGGGCACAGACGAGCCGGTCCCACCGCTGCAGCGCAAAGGCGTGCAGGAAATCCGCGCCGAGCCCGACCCTCGACGCAAACTGCATCTGTTCGCTCGGACGGTGCGCCCGATGCTGGAGCGCCTGGCGCCGATCTGGCAGGTGGTAATGGAGGCTGCGCCCGCCGATGCTGAGCTGAGCTCGGTTGTTGCTGAGCTGCAGCAGCGCCATGCCGGCAGCATGCGACTGGTCGTCGAACATCTCGCCGAGGCCGGACGGCTGCGCCCGGCGATTTCAAAAGACATCGCTAGGGACGTCCTGTGGGCGATGAACTCGCCAGAGTTCTACCGCCTTCTCGTCGTCGGACGCGGTTGGACCGGCGAAAGGTTTGAGAACTGGCTCGCAGACGCCTGGCAACAGCTTCTCCTCCAGGACTAATCCAGCCGTGACCAGGCAGGTGAAACAGCCCAAGGGCGACGCTATTCGAACCACTTGGACCAACTCGACGAGCTCTTGGCGGGCATCGAAGCAGACACGGCGCGACTAGGTACTAACTGGTCCCGGTGGTGCCGAGCTTGAACGCCTTCCGCACCATTCGCTTGACGGCCGGCCGCTCGGCGTCGGCTGGAGTGCGAAGCGTAATGAACCGCGAGTCCTTTCCGCTGCCCTGAAGCAGGCCGCTCCCGTCGTCGAGTTCACGGCCGCGGTAGAGGAACATGGTCGCATTGCTCGGGAAGGTGCCGATACCGACCACGTTCGCGCCGCCGACGGCGTAGCGGGCGATTTTCCACATGGCTCGACTCGAGCGCGGAGGCTGGCTGCGGTAGGTGATCTCGTCCGCCTTCGGGGCGACCTCCTTAACCGTCTTGATCGCAGCCTCGACCGTCGGCCGGACGGCCTTCGGAACCCTCCTCAGGTGCTCGGAGAGCGGGATGTCGGCGGCCGTTGGCATCGACCAGATTCTTGTACTGCGTAATGGCCGCGACGAAGCGGATCGCCCTAGGGTCTTCGGACGGGTGGTGTAGCAGTGGCTCCCCCCGGCGGGGATTCGAGGCGACAGCTACGAAAAATTGATATAAGAACGGCCGGACCACACAGATCCGGCCGCTCTCTTCGAAGTCGCGCTAGGGACTGGACGCGGTCAGTGCGCCGATGAGCTGCGGAGCGCGAGGAGTTCCGAATCCAGTCGTCATGTCCCAGCCAGGACGCGTTGGCACGCCAGGAACGGCGAAACCGGCGAGCTGGTTGTCGTGAAGTGTGATGACTCCGTAGGTCTGCGGGACGATGTCGCGGAACAGGTCGGTGGGTGAGACCGAGCTGAAGGCCGGCGTCGAAGATGCAGCGTCACCGATTGTGTAAAGGCGAGGATTCAGCCACCCGACAGGGCCTTTCCCTGCGTCGGATCGGGCCTCGTTTGCCAGAGCGACCAGGCCCGCGATCTGCGGCGAGGCTGCGCTTGTACCACCAACCGGGAACCACCCCATCCCGTTCGCATTCGGAAACGCGGTAATCCACACCAGGACGCCGCCATTCACCGCCGCGTTCCAGGACACGTCCGGCACTCCGCGGGCGTTCTTGCCTATCACCCCCGTCTGCGAACTCTGCCAGCTGGGCGCACGGTAGATCACGCTCGAGCCTCCGCCCGTGGCCGCTGGCAGCCACGACTCATTCCACACAGCTTCCGACGCGCCGCTTGCCGTCGATGCAAAGTACGCGGGGTTCGGCGAGCCGTCGGCATTGAACGCGACGGTGCTCGTGGGCGCCCACGTCCATCCGAACTGAAGCTGCGTGCCGCCTGCGCATGTCACGAGGGGGCTGGTGCAGGGCCACCACGTGGTCGGCACGCTGAACAGAGCCGACTCCCGTGCCCGCTTGGCAACTCCGACGCTCCCAAAGTCACCCGAGGCCGAAATGAACGTATCCCCCCTCGCGATGCCCTGTTGATAGACCTGATCGAACAGGGCGGTCTGCATCGCTCCCGCTCCCTCGAAGTCCTGCTCTGTCGACGCAAAGCTCTGGGAGAAGACTGTCCCCGAGGGGTACGCGTTGACAGCGAACTGCATGGCTTTGAAAAGGTTGGGGAACCCCTGCACGCCGAGAGACTCAGCGACCGGCGTGGCGAGCAGGACGATGTGTGCCATCGGAGCCGTCGCGTAGGCCCACTCGATATCGAGCGTGGCTTCGAAGGCCCAACCCGCTGCCAGATTCGGACCGGCGATGCCGTTGCCTACGGCCGTATTATCGAAATTTGGCGCGCCGAACGGGAATATCTCGTCGAAGTGAGGTGCCGGCAGCGCCGGAAAGAAAACGTCGTGGAAGTGCTTGAGGTCTGCGACTGCGGTGGGACTGCCGTAAGCATCCACTAGGACGATCGTCTGCCCTTCTCCCATCAAACCACTTGCGTGGACCTTGTCCAGGCCATATGCCATCGCAATTTGGGCCGGCGTGTAGCAATGGAAGAAAGCGAATTGACTCCCGTCAGGTGCGGTGCAATCGGCGCCTCCATTGGCTTTGGTTGGCAGGATGTGCGGAGCGACGATCGCCTGAGGCACAAAAAGCACCTGGCCAGACGTGGCGGCCGGCGCTCCAGCGAACGAGCCCCAAGCTAGGAGAGGAGCGAGTGATATCGTTCCGAGCTGGCGAGCGATTCCACGGAACCAATTGTGGATCATGGTTCCAACCCCCTTCGAATGAGCTGACCCTATCGACCGTACGGTATCAAGCCTATAACGCCGAGTCAAACGGACTGGTCACGAGCGAGCGCTTGAACCATCGGGAGTGTAGCCCCGGCGGGATTCCTCTCTGTGCGCAAGCGCCACTCGGCTGTGCTCAGCGTCACATTGGTGGACGACGCGTTGTCCCACGCCGCATGACCACAACGACGCTGTCTCTCGCGCCGAGGCATGCCGGCGGTCGCGTCTCCGCTACTTCAAAGCCCATCCGGCTCCAAAACTTAAAGGCTCCTTCGTTTTGCGTCTTGACACTCAGGTAGATATCTCTTGCCCCGCCCGCGGCAGCCCACTCCATGAAGCTTCGAAATACGATTCCACCCTTACCGCGTCCCCTCATTGCGGGCCTCAGCAGCATCAGACCCATCCACCACGAGCCGGGCACGGGGTAGTCACGCACAACGTCGATGACCCCTATCAGTCCTTCCGGTTTGGTGAACAAGCTGATCACGTGCTTGTCGTCGTAAGTCTTGCCCTCGGGGAGAGCCGCGAAGAGACTCTGAACCTCAGCCGGTCCGGGTGGTAAGCCCGCGGTCAAATCGAAGAAGTCGCTGCTCTCTTCGAAAAGGGCCTGCAGGTCGGGCCCATCGTCGGGCATCGCCTCAGCCGCCTCGATGCCGTCAGCGCGAAACAGCACCGCCCTTGGGGTCATGAATTAGGCCGTCCTAGCCGACGTTCAGGGTCAGCCCGCCCGGACCTCAACGAACCCGGCGGCGTTGAAGTCTCCGTCGAATGCCAGAGCCTCCCGAATCCGTCGACGTCGCATCACCGCGAAGCTTGTCGCATCAACGAGGGAGTACTCGCGCTCCCCACGCGCTCGGAGCCAGCGCCAAGCTTCGGTCTCGGTAGCCTCATCGACGTGCACGACCTCAGCATCGGGGAGGGCCCTCAACCTGTCGAGGAAACCGACGGCGGCAGAATGCCCAGAGCGTCTGCGCAGGAGAGTCCATGTCTCTCCCACGACGTGGTTCGTTGTGACGACCCGACCAACTCCGCGTGCCACGAGGGCGCGCGCTTGCTCATGCCGGGAGTCTCGGCGCTCTTGTAGGCCAAACCAAAAACTGGTATCCGCGAACTTCATCGATCTTGGTCGTAAATGACGGCATCGAGGTCTTCGACCTGACCGTCGTCAAGCCACCCCGTTAGGGCGTGCCATGGATCGGCGTCCGAGGGTGTCTCGCCGGCGAGTTCTCGGGCTAACGAAGCACGGATCAGAGCGGCCTTTGACAGTCCCCTCCGCGCCGCCTCCACTTCGGCCGCATCGTCCAGAGCCTCATCGATGTGGATTTGGATCCGCCTCATGAGGGACATTATACACACCCTCTGCGCGAGTTATGTGTATAGGAGTAGCCTTGAACCAACGACCTCTTGCGTGTGAGGCAAGCGCTCTCCCACTGAGCTAGCCGCCCATGGGGGCACCATTCTACCCAAGGCCTGGGTCGTCACCATCGTGCTCCAAGCTCCTCTCCGCGAGGAGGCGCGGGGATTCCCCACACGGACAGGGGACTCGACCTACGATCTCTTCTGGGATGCCGATTCCACTCGAGCAGCGGCGCTGCGTGCGCTGCGAGCCTGGGACTCCGCCGCTCAGCCATGCCGATGTGAAGCCGCTGCTGGGTCAGCTGCAGGGCTGGACGCTCGAGGAGGCTGACGGGCACCTCCGGATCGCCAAGCGGTTCAAGTTCAAGGGCTTCATGCCGGCGGTGGAGTTCGTCAACCTCATCGCGCCGATCGCCGAGGCGGAGGGCCACCATCCGGACCTGCTCGTCAGCTGGGGCTCGGTGACCGTCCAGCTCTGGACCCACGCCGCCGGCGGCCTCACCGAGAACGACTTCATCCTCGCGGCCAAGATCGATCAGGCGTATGCGACAAAGTCTTAACGGATTTTTATTGCTTCGCTAACTGGCCCGCGCTAATTTCTTCCGACCTGATGAGCCATCTCATCTGCTGGTTGTTCCATCGCCGGGAAAGAGAGGTCCTGATCCCGGGCGTGCTGCCTGCAGACTTCGACGCCGTTGTGTTCTGCTGGCGCTGCGACCGCATGCGCGGCCGCGCCGTGCGGGTCCTACAACCGATTTTGGTGCGCCGCTAGGCTCCGTCCCGACGCACCGGCTGCGGCAGCAAGTCCTCAGCTTCTGGCACCAGGTCCTCGCCCGTGTAAGCCGACGCCTGCATCCTGAACAAGCGGGCGTACCGGCCGTCGAGCCGCATGAGCTCCTCATGCGTGCCCTCCTCGACCAGGCGCCCGTGCTCCAGGAAAACTATGCGGTCGGCCCGACGAACCGTCGAGAACCGGTGCGAGATGTAGACGGCAGTGCGGCCCCGCGTCAGCGAGCGCAGCCGCTCGAACAGGTCGTACTCCGCCTGCGCGTCGAGAGCTGAGGTTGGCTCATCGAGCAAGAGGATCTTGGCATCGCGCATGAAGGCGCGAGCCAGCGCGACCTTCTGCCACTCACCGCCAGAGAGGTTGACCCCGGCGTCGAACCACTTCCCAAGGGCCGTGTCGTAACCCTGAGGCAGCTTCGAGATGAGCTGGTCCGCACCCGCCTGATGCGCTGCAGCCATGACCTCCTCGCGATCGGCGATGTCCGGTAGGTTGCCCAGCCCGATGTTCTCCGCAGCGGTCGCCTGGTAGGTCACGTAGTCCTGGAACATCCCACCGATTTGCGCTCGCAGCTCGGCTGGATCGTAGTCACGGATGTCGACGCCATCGATAAGGATTCGCCCCTCGCTCGGATCGTAGAGGCGGCAGATCAACTTGAACAGCGTGGTCTTGCCGGCGCCGTTGCGGCCGACGATCGCGATCGTTTCGCCGGGCGACACGGTGAAGCTCAAATCATTCAGCGCATTCTCACTGGCCCCCGGATAGGCAAAGGTCACGTGGTCGAAGGTGATCTCACCTACGACCGGGTTGGGAACCGGCACGGGGTTGGCTCGCGTCGGAAGCGCACTGGTGGTCTCCATCAGTTCGAAGAGGTTGCTGAGATACAGGTTGTGCTCGTACATGCCGGAGAAGCCGCCGAGGATGCCCTGGATCGAGTTCTGCACCGATTGGGCCGCGGTCGTGTACAGGGTCAGGTCGCCCAGGGACAGCTTGCCGGCGATCGCCTGTAGCGCGACGTAGAGATAGGTCACCGAGGTCGCGATGGTGCTGAGGTTGCCCCAGAGAAATCCGGTCAGGTAGCGTCGCACGACCTGACGGCGCTGGCTGCCGTAATAGGCCTCGCCGATCAGGCGGTAGCGGTCGATGAAGTACTGGCCAAGCCCGAACAGCTTGACCTCCTTGGCATAGCTGTCCGTGGTCAGCAGGGTCACGAGGTAGTTCATGCGGCGAAGCAGCCGTGAGCCCCAGCGCGCGATGTTGTAGCCGCGCCACCCGTAGCGGGTGTCGGCGATGAAGGCCGGGACGGGGGACAGGAGCGCCAGCAAGGCGAGCAGCGGGCTCACCAGCACCAGCAGCGCGATCATCGTCGCGAAGGTCAAGCCGGTCTGCACCAACCCGAAGGCCGTCGAGATCATCAGCACCGGACGGTTGATGGAGTCCGTCTGGGCCCGCCGCAAGAGGTCGTATGACGCCGGGTCTTCATAGAACGCGAGGTCGAGCGAGGCGGCCTTTTCCATCACCATCAATTGAATGCGCATGGAGACTGCGTTCTGGAGGAGCTGCTGGGTGATGTTGCGCGCCGTGCTTAGAAACGCGATCAGCGCGAAGATCAGCAGTTGCAGAATCGCAAGGAAGATGATCCCGTTGACGATGGTAAAGCCCGAGGTCTTCCATAGTCCGAAGTCGAACCGGATCACATCGGCGGTGGTCGGATGGTTGTGCACCAAGATGCCCTGCACGACGGCGTTGACGAGCAGCTTTGAGGTGTAGGCCGACAGGGCCGGGATGACGCC
>WNFB01005080.1_pt1 | contig 11752 bp, 12 predicted proteins | sample 5400501 | NCBI WGS metagenome assembly WNFB01 (sample SAMN13153341, study PRJNA577476) | soil metagenome | isolation source: 200 cm saprolite under Douglas fir tree site 2 hole 1 | place: USA:California | collected 2015-04-18 | reverse complement strand
CGGAAAAGTTGGCCAAGTCCCTCTTGTCACATAGAAACCTGACGAAGAGAGAGTATGCGATCCTCTCCGAGGCTCTCGATCACGTCTTGCCAGACCTTCCGATCTACAATCCGGAGACCTTGTTCTACATTGTTTTGGATGCTGATAGTCTTCTGTCACACCAGGACCAGCTGATCATGGCATTGTCTGTTGCTAGAGCGAATGGAATGAGGCGGACAGATTGGGCTCAGACAAGTTACAAGCGCCTCCTGGACAAGAAAAGCATGGAGATGGTGAAGAAGATTTCAGTCCTGATACAAATTGCTCAACTCCAACAGAAGACGGACATCCATCTATCCATGCGTTCTGAGCGAGGAATCCCTCGCCTTCACATAGCCCAAGGCAAGCAACACATTCCGAAGGTGCTCGTGAAGGATATTCTTAGGGACCTCGAAGACCTTGAAGGCACGTTCAATCTTCAGCTCGCCATATAGGGGTCGAAGAAAACCTAAGTAGGCTCACTTCTCGAACCCAGCCTTCCCTTGATTACTCGTGACTCTTTCGCGAAGGAGTACGACAAATTCGCGAGAGCGCTGACTCGGAGAGTCAAGGCCTACCTCAGAGATCCCAATGCCGAGAACGTTCACCGGCTTCGAACCGCGACTCGCCGTCTACAGGCCGCTTTCGCATTGCTTCCCAAGACGACACGGAAACAAAACAAAGCGCAGAAAGCGATGGCTCGTGTCAAGAAATTGATGAAAGTGAACGCTAGCGTGAGAGACCAGGACATTATTCTCTCGAAACTGTCAATGTACAAGCAGAATCCCACATTCGAACGACTCACAGGGGATCTAAGGAAATCGCGCAAGTCCCATCTGGAGCAAGCGAAGCAGCTAGCATTGTCCGTTCAGAAAAACCCAGGACTTCGCGTAAAACCAGGAGACCTTTCCGACTCTGTGCTCCAGAAAAGATACAATAAGGCTGTGAGAAAACTAAGCTCGAAGATCACCAGTGAGCTCCCGCAAGTAAGGGAGGACCCCTCTAAGGTGGACGAGTTGCATGTGGTCAGGAGAGACTGTAAGCAACTCCGTTATGTTCTGGAAATGTCAGAGTTTTCAAGGCCTCCAAAACCTCTAGTGGCTCTCCGATCCTGGCAAGATCTACTTGGTACTATACGTGACCATGATGTAATGATCGATTATCTTCGGGGATTGAGAAAGTCAGCGATTATCCAAGTGGCGCTGAACACTGAGATCGAGAATCGGAACAAGAACTATCGGAAGTTCGTCGAAGTCTCCCGAGAGAATCCGGTTTCTAGGCTTGCTGCCAAACCATGAAGATGTCCTAGTTTGGCAGACTCATCAGCCACTGGTTCTTCGTCAGAGTTGTGGGCTCCAATGAATACTCTTCTATTAGATAGTTAGCCATGGATGCTACATCGTTGATGCTCCGGGTCTCGGTCCTGGGGGATGGCGAGTTCAGAACGTCTTCCACCTCTAACTGGTAGAGTTCGTGGCCTCGATGCGTGCTCCTATCCATCATCACCGCGTACTCTCTATTCCCCCCGTTCCGCTCAACCATGAAGTACTTCCTCCTCCTCGTGAGAATCTTGTAAGGCATCTTCAACATATCCGGCTGAATAGGTTCCTCGATCTCCCGCCTCTTTATCACGTTACCTAGTCGATATGGATCTTGCACGACCTGAAAGTTCTCCTTGATAGTCGCAGATCTCGATTGCCCGCTAGTTTCGAATCTCACGTATTCGTGTTCGGGTACCTGTACATAGTGGTAGAGCTTGCCAGTCTCCATTACATTCGGGTATGAGTCAGAGAGTCTGAAGCCTTCGATTTTTCCTTCTGATAGATCGTTTCTTATCCTGGGGAAAATGTCCTGGTCTTCTGCGTCGAGCGCAACTTTTGCCTTGATCTCTGTGTTGTGGCTCGGTTCTTTGTATGCTTCACCTGATTTCCTAGCTCGTTCCTCGATGAGATTAAAGATCGTGGCCTTCTTGGAAATGCCCTGTTCCGCGTTTTCTTTCCTGAGGAGGCCGTGGATTTTTCTGACCAGCGGAGAACTTGTCCTGCCTGGCGGAATCTTTAGCTCGACAATAGCCCGGTTCGAGGCCCCGAGCATTGTCCCTGCAAGTCCTTCGAATGTGAAATACCGGACGTCTTCATCCATTGTGACCCGCGCTCCTCGATCGCTTTCCAGAAAGTGATTCCTAGAATAGCTCGCCGCTGCATAGAGGCCTAATTTGTGTGGAATTCTAATCCGGGCAAGCCGGTTCATTCGTTTTACCCGCGATAAGATTTCCCGAAGAGGAAGCATCTCGTTTCGTCGTTTGTGTCTGATGAAACGGCCGTGTTCAGATCGAGTGTTTTTTACCTCGAAAATCCATTTGTCGCTGAGCTTTAGTTTGAACCGTTCCTTGAACGGCTTTTGCTCGTATCTCCTTCCCCTGATCGAGTAGGTGAAGGGAACTTCGTGCTCCTCATTGTTGAAGTACAGTGTTTGGTTGACGGGGTTGGGAAAACTGTTCAGGCTCATTAGCTCGAAGAGACTAAGCTTGAATCTCTCAGCCTTTCGCGCATCAATGTAATACCGAATCTCTGCCCTGACTTGACTTCGCAAACGTCGCAGCTCCTAACCATTGTATTCCTGGGAAACCTTGGGAGAGAGAATTTTCAAGACTCGGGCCTCATAAACTAACTGAACCTCTGAAGCCGGTTTTCGCCTGTACCAACCTAAACGACTGTTCTCAGTAAACTCCGGAGCCTCCCGGCGGCTCGGAGTCGGTTTCGCTACCGGCAACTACCCAGTTTCGTATGGGCTCAGTCTGTCTATTTGCTATCGTGGTCCTGAACTCTCAGAACCCTTCGAACAGCTCTCCTGTCTGGCATAATGCTGAGATTGGAAATCTCAGACTCCCAATACACTCGTTCTGCCTCTGTGGACCGGATTCTGCCGTTCCACTTCTCCACATGGAAGTAGTGAATTCTCTGTCGTTCACCATTGCTTGCTGTGTACAGACTCTTTTGTACGAGTGTAGCCTTCTCGACCTCGACTCCGAGCTCTTCTTTCATCTCTCTTCTCAAAGCGTCTTCAAAGGTCTCCCCCGCGTCCACGTGACCGCCGGGGATCTCTATCAGTCCGGGATCCGAATCGTCATCATCTCGCCTCCTCTCCACCAGGAACTTCCTTCCCTCCAACAAAATTCCATCCACGCAATCGGCGATTGTTCCTCTATGAGTTCGGCCTCCGTCCACATTCTCGTTTGTCCATTCCGCCGGTAGAACCTTCATGCCTGCCTTTGTCATCTTACCGTCGCGAATTAGGTTCCGGGCATGAACTCTGTTGTATTTCGACCAATTGGTTCTCGACCTACGTGGAGTAAGGCGCAGTCCAAGTTTTGTTTGGCCTATTCGCTTGACTCTACTGTCGATCCAGCCGTAGCACATCGCCTCTTCGACCGCGTCTCTGAGAAAATCTGTGTATGAGATTGACCGCGATTGGAAGAGTCTCTTATCATAGACTAGCCAGACTTCCTGATCAATTTGGTGGTTCTTTGCAAGCCAGGTTCGCCACTTGGTTCGTGAGGAAAAATTCAATCTCTTACTCTTGGCGGGCGTTCGAATCCAATCTCCCAGAAATAGATCCGACCTTAGAGGAGACCGGATTAAAGGAAATAGCGTTTAGCTAAGAGGGAGAGCAGAGCCAGAGTTTTCTCGATTTTCGGATGAGGCGACACTGGGCCGCTCTTCAGCGCGCGAGACAGGATCCGAATTCGAAGGTGAAGGCGCTTCCTTCGGAAGCTGGTCCAGCTTGCCACCCTCATGTCTCTCACACCATTTCGTAAGCGCATCTACAGCAGCTTCGCTCAAGGAACCTCTACCATACCCATAGATTTCCATCGCCAGCATCCTGAATCTCTTGTCAAGTTCTTCGGACAGGTACACCTTCAGTTCGGCCATCCTGCGATCAACTCTTCTCACTATAGGGACAAAGGGACATGGCTAAGCACCCAGTGTAACGGTGAGACGCGTCAGAGAGTTAGGCCAAGGGCTAATCCGTGGGTAAGCTAGTCATCTCTTGGAAAAGTGGTTTTGAGATGCCGACCAATACACAGGACCCCTTCGGCGACTTTCGGCCCATAATGCCATCTGTCATACGACTACTCGCAGGAATCATCGTCCTCATCGTCGTCCAGAGCATCATTTTGGGCTTTCCAGGAATCACTCAGATAGTCCCAGGAACAACGTTCAGCATTGCAAGCTTCGTCATCTTTACGCTCGGGCTAATAGTTGCCGCGGTCGTCTTGAAATATGGAACACAACTCGCCATCGCCGTTTCGGACACCTACAAGGCGTACAAGGCTTACGCGCCAGTTCTCGCTTGGGTCTTCCAGCTGATGGCTCTATACATCCTCTACAGCGTCATGCAAACAATGGTCAGCAGCTTCTTCGCAAGCGCACCGTGGGCATACCCGCTGATCTTCCTCGCAATGGCTCTCATACCGACCGTCAAAGTAGTCGTAACAGTTGTGCACGCTCTCGAAGGCCAGAACGCCCACAAACAAACCATCACCAAAGACCAGTTCTAGCTCAGCAAAGCTAAGATCGAGCCATGATTACGAAGATGGAAGATCCAACCCCAACATTTTCTTTCATAATCATTCCGGTCATTCTATCGATTCGAGTTCTATCCACCTCAGACCAATAGGTGTAGGAAGAGGATCGATGCCTCAAAAGCCGAAATACTCAGTAAAGCCTCCAGGATTCAGAGGGAAATTCTACCAACCTCCTCAGACCAAAGCAGGCGGCCCTCGAAGATGCGCACGCTGCGGCAAGGTAACTCTAGTTTCAAGGCATGGACTCTGTCCAGAGTGCAAGAAGATTCTCGGAAAATGGGTATAGGAGTCTCTACCTTCTGCCAGCTTTAGTTTCACCCATCTCAACGTTCGGATTGGAAAGCTCGAAATAGAACGACAGGAGCATGCTCTGAAGTGCAATCATGTCCCAAGAGAAGCGGCTTAGGTTCCGGATTCGGACCCGAGATAAAGAAATCGAGCTTGAAGGAGACTTCGAATATGTCCGAGACAAGTTCGAGAACCTGGTCGAGAATTTACGACTCAAAGATGGGATAGTCCAGAACAATCTAGAACCCATCCAGACGCTGGAAACCACCGAACCATCCGATTTGCTAAAGGGAATAGTACAGTTCAGCGGAGAGGGACGCCCCTATCTCACTGTTCCGGCGGATTCGCTCTCGGCCAAAGAAGCTCTCGCACTCGTACTCTACGCGACCCACCCCAAGACGTTCGGGGACGACGAACTGAGCACGCTCCTTGGATCCTCATGGAAGACAACCAGCGGGGCCGTTGTAAGAGCACGAGCGAGCGAACTGAAACGCGAAGGCAAACTCATCGCCGAGAAAGGGTCCTACGTGCTATCTGGCGCAGGAGTCCAATGGGTCACGGGAGAAGTAATCCCCGGCCTCAAGAAAACAATCCAATGAAAAGCAACTTTCTGACCCTCCTATGCTTGATCAAGTTTAATCTAGCGCGAGAAATGGGCTAGAGACAGCATTTTGCAAGTGCAAGAGACGGCGAACCCTCCAAAGCCGATGGGAATGCGGCTCGTAAACGACGACGAATACCGTAGGTTTGTTGCTGAAAAGCGACATGTGAAAATAGAAAATGTTGACGTAGAGATCGGTAGACCGTGGCGAATAAAAGAATTCGGGCCCCCGAAGGATTACAAACCGGAAGAATTTACGGTTTGGAGCTTCCCAAGTAGGGGGGACTGGGCGACACACTCGGGAAACTACCGGGGAAACTGGAGCCCATACATACCACGAAACTTGATCACAAAATATTCCAAGCCTGGAGAACTTGTTCTAGACCAGATGTGTGGAAGTGGAACCAGTCTAGTAGAAAGTAAACTTCTAGGCCGAGACGGAATTGGAGTAGATGTCAACCCAGATGCCGTTATGGTAACGCAAGACCGGCTGAGTTTCGACTACAACACCCTTGATAGACCGCGACGTGTGGAGACTAGAACATACATAGGCGATGCGCGAAACTTAGATCTGATAGATGAGGAGACTGTTGATCTCATTGCCACCCATCCACCGTATGCCGGAATAATCTCATACAGCGGAAAACGAATATTGGACGACCTCTCGCGTCTGAAGCTTCCTGCCTACATTGACGCGATGCGGAAAGTCGCGGCCGAATCATACAGGGTCTTGAAAAACAACCGATATTGTGGGGTACTTATTGGAGATACACGAAAGGGGCGACATTACATTCCGATCTCGCTTGGAGTTTTGCAGGCATTTCTTAGCGTCGGCTTCATCCTCAAGGAGGACATAATCAAGCTTCAACACAAGACGATGACAACTCGGCAGAGATGGCGTGGACATAGCTACGATTTCTATAAGATCGCTCACGAACATCTCTACGTGTTCAGAAAGCCAGCGCTCGATGAAAAAACAGCACCGCTAAAGTACAGTAAGAAATGGTGGTAATCGGATCATAGGGGATTGCGCCTTTGGACTACCGGGAAACCGATTTCGGTTTGACAAAGGAGAAGATAGACCCATGGCTCTTCCCAATTCCGTTTGATATGAATAGATCACGCTTGACTCGCTTACTCAGGGTAAGATAACTCGGGTTAGGGGCGGGGGCGTATCCATGAAACACTGTGTCAGGGGCGGTATCATACCAGGCTCTCGCCTCTGATAGTGAAAAACTCACCAGCAAGTCTCGATCTACGCGCAGTTCTCGTAACAGACGATTTTCAACTTCATCAGTTGGCTGGTTGGCCTTAAGGAGTTCCACGTATTCCGCGTAGAGTGGGTTTAGTTGGTCTTCTGTGTTGAGCAGGGCGAGGAAGTAGTAATAGACCTCATCGGCAGAGCTTGTAAAGAACCAGCCAGGGACATCTGCCTTTTGTCTAACGGGCAGAGTACCATTTGTTGAAACCTTTCTCGATCTATCATATTGGAGTTGGCTGATTGTTTCGAGTAGAATGAAACCACTGTCTGGATTGCATAGACCTCTTATCTTGCGCGATGGATCAGACCCTATGTATGAGTCGACCTTGAGATCGATTGTCTTCTTCTGGGCGTTTGGCAGATTGAGAATAAGATCGATGCCCTTATCGTAGAACTCCGGATTGGAATGCACGTCCCGAAGGTCCCTGCTGTCTTTGTCCTTCGTCAAGTAACGTTTGACTACCGTCATTCCAAACCATTCGAACTTCTTTGCTACCCGAGTAGTGTGGACGGTATGCTCTGCCAAGAAGATCAGGATAGCGCTTAGAAACTATGAGACTTATCTCTTACGAGATTTCTTTCGAGGAGCTCTCTAGCGTGAACTGTTGGGAGCCTTGCGTACGATACTAGCTGAGTTTTCAAATTGCTTGTTGCGGTATAGAAGGTATCCGCTAGTGAGGCTCAGGCCCGAGAAGATTATGGCGGCCGAGTAGAAGACCGCCTGGACCCCACCTAGGTCGTCAGCTATTCCAGCCAGTACCAGGCCGGCGGCTATTCCTGCGCTTAGCATAAGACTGTACAATCCCATAGCGGAACCACGAAACTCTTTGGCCGCCTTGTCTCCGATGAACGCGAGGATAGAAGGGACCAGTGCTGACCCGAGAAAGAACAAAAATCCAGCGACGATGACGATGGGTCCGACCATGTTGTAGGAGTCAATCCAAGATGTGCCGGGAGGAATGCTGATCAGCGGCCCGAAAACCTCCGGTAGAACTAGAAGGAACCCTATTTCACCTAAAGCTCCCAGGGCCATTGTCTTGGTCCGGCCGATCTTGTCGGACAACCGCCCGAACAAGAGAGCCCCAGCCCCGAGAAGTACCAGCCCGAGAAGAATGGGAAGTGCAGCCTGAGAAAGATCTGTCTTTCCCATCCGCGCAGCAAGCCTAGGCAAAAAGATGTAGAATCCCAGAACCACCGTGAGAGCGAACCATACAGGAAGGATAGCCGCAACATCGCTTGTCAGGCTAGAATACATCTCCTTCAGACTTCGTCGTTCATGCGCGACGTGTGCAGGTTCCCGAAGGATGAGAAATACAGCGACAGCTGAGACCCCGAGGATAGCCGAGACGACTAGGAAACTTGCTCCGAGGTCAGCGGCGAAGATGCTGCTAAACGCGACACCGAGGACTATGCCAACCCCATAACCTCCTAGGTTCGCAAGATCAAATCCACCCATGCCAACCCCACGATTCGTAACAACTGTGAGGTCCGTGATCATCGTCAACGAAGCAACCGTTACCATAGCCGCTGCCAAGCCCTCCAATCCGTGGGCTCCGCCTACAAGCACAAGGTTGTTGGATAGCCCGATAACAAGACTCAGAATTGCTATCAGCCCAAGTCCCGATACGAACACCTTTCTTCGCCCCTTGCGATCCACGTAGGCACCGACCGGTAGTGCTGAGACTCCCTCGACAATAGGATAGATTGCCGTTACACCTGCCGCAAGGGCAGATTGGGTCTTCGGAATCGGAAGGTAGAGAGGGAAGAGGACCAAGATGACGCCGAACCCTATCCGGGTGAGAAACACGGCAATGTAGAGAATGGACAGTGTTCCTAGCTTCGCCAGCCAGCCGGAACTTGGAGTGGGGCCTTGTGCTTGCGCTTCAACAGTCAACGGTTAGACACATTTCTATGGCTCGGCAAGCTCGAAGCGACCGCAGTTAAGACCTTTCGATACCAAGAGCCCGCTTTGTCGACATCATCATCAATCTCTCGGTTACTATCTAGAAAGCTTAATTCTGTTCTAGAAAAGTGTCGTGTTTGCCGAGGCCCGCCGAGGTAGCTCAGCCTGATCCTCTCAGAAGAGGAGGCGAGGGAGAGCACCCGGCTGAAGATGGTAACATCTGATACCGGGCTGACGGTCCCTAGAGAGACCGGCCCAGTCGCAGGTTCAAATCCTGCCCTCGGCACCACAGAACAACTCGAAGGCCTGAAATTCAGCGCCCGCGTCATTAATCGTCGACCCATTTTGCTCATATGAAGGCTCAGGTGAATGACTGACAAATCTTATCCTGAGAACCGGTTCGTCTAGAAACTATGCGCTTGCCGATTTATCCGCCTGAGAAGGCTTCCGGCCTGCTTCTATTCATTGGCTCCATCCAGTTCCTATTAGGACTAGTATTGGCAGAGGAGGTGTATCCCGACTATAGAGTTTCTCAGACTATTAGCAGCCTCGGACGCCCAGGTCCGTCTGCATTTGTTTTCAATTCTTCCCTCTTCTTGGAAGGGATGCTTGTACTGGCAGCCGCGTACTTCCTCCACAAGGCCTACTATCGGATTCCCGTAACTGCTTTCTTTGCCTTGGGAGGTCTCGGCGCTATGGGTGGAGCTGTGTTTCCAGAGGACGTGTACAACGTACACTTGGCTATCTCAATAGTATCGTTCTTCGCTGCCGGTCTAACGCCTTTCGTCACTCTTCCGTTGCAGAGTTCACCCTTGAAGTACCTCTCCATCTCGCTGGGAACACTCTCCTTCGCGGCCGCTGCGATATTGGCCATTCCCGAAATATTCTACCCAGTAGGACTCCCCTATGGCGCAGTTGAAAGGATCGTAGCGTACCCGACATTGCTCTGGGTAATTGGATTCGGAAGCCACATCATGAGTGGAAAGTCACGGAACCATTAGTTCCTCCTTAGATACTGCCCTCGGCACCAACTTTCGACATAGTGTATCCAAAACATTTTAGCGCCCGATTCAAGAAGTGGATGACCACTAGTCATTGGTATCCAAACGAGGTAACGTCCAGCACATAGAGATCAATGTTTCAAACTTCGATAGGTCCAAGGCTTTCTACCAGGACTTTCTAGAATGGTTGGGCTACAAGCGGATCCTGGATGGGAAGGATTTTGCTGGATGGGACAATGGCGAAGCCAGGATTTTCGTGACCTACTTGGAGCGCTACAAGGAGTCAGGATTCCATCGGAGACGGGTGGGATTGAACCACATTGCCTTCCAGGCGAAATCGAAAGCAGATGTGGACAGACTTCACAGCGAATTTCTTGTTCCCAGGAGCATCAAGGTGCTCTATGGCGGGCCGAAGGAATATCCTGAGTATCGGAAGGGCTACTACGCGGTCTATTTCGAGGACCCTGACAGAATCAAGCTAGAGTTTGTCCACTGAATCGGATGACCTATCGATTGCGCTGGTCGTCTACGGAATGGAGGAACTTGTTTATTCGGCTGATGAATCTGTCGTAGTTGGGCTGCCAGACCATGTGCCCAGAGTCAGGAAAGATGACGACTTCCAAGTTTCGGCAGTGTTGTCGGTACTTTTCGACATGTTCTGGTTTCAGCAGGGCTCCTTCGGCACCACCGCCTACTAGAAGAATTGGAGATTTTATCGCGTCCAATCTGTCCCAAAGGAGTATCTCTGTGGACTCTCGTTCCAGCCCGCGCATTCCTCTCATCCGGTCGGGGTTGTCCTTTACTGATGGCTCGGATGACCATCTCTCCGCCCATCCGGCCGAGAACTTGGGATGCCGGGCGGGATAGTCTAGGAGGATCAGTCCTGAAACAAGTTCTGGGTGCTGAGCGGCGTAGGCTATTGTGTAGGTTACTCCGAGAGACCAGCCCATGACGCAAATCCTATCGAAAGCTAGATGGTTGACCACCGCGTCAATGTCCGAGACGTTATCGTCGAATGAGTAGCCGGCTTCGGGAGCGTCGCTGTTACCGCGTCCTCTCAGGCTGCATGCAACGCACCTCCTAGGTGCGAGCGCCTTCATCTCTGGAATGAAGACCTCAGCTGTGCCAAACCCAGTATGTGCGTAGACTACAGGCGTGAGATTGGAGGGTGAATCCCAGCCGCTCTCAACGTAGTGGAGACGGACGCTTCCGTTCTTCAACCACCCTTCCCGGAAGGAAAACTGTTGCTCTGAGGTAGAGAGAACCATCGGTTGGAACGTAATGGTTCGGAATATTGGGTCTTTCTATTCTTAAAGCCGGCCTGGCCGCTCCTAGAGCAGACCCCTAGTATGATATGCGGATCGCTGCGAAGAGTCGGGATATCCGAATCATGAAAATGTCAACTACCTCGCGTGTAGGCTCGAAGCGCGACCCGCGGTCTGATCGGAAGAACGGGAAAGGGTCCACTGCACGATTCTCTGTCCGTGAGCTCGGATCTACGACATGGCCCGACTTTGAGCGAGTGGTCGAAAAACACAATGGAGTCTGGGGTGGCTGCTGGTGCGTCGCCTTCCACCTCAAGCGCAGCGAGGAGAAACAGTGGACTGGAAAACACAGGGCGTTGAAAGAGAAACTTGTTCGAGCGAATCAGTCACACGCGGCCCTCGTCTATGACGGTGCGAATGTTGTTGGGTGGTGTCAGTTCGGACCCCCAGTCGAGCTCCCGGGCCGAATGAGCGGGTACGGCAAGTTGGATGAGGCTCCGCCCGAGTGGAGGATTACGTGCTTCTTCGTCGACCGCGACCATCGACGAGAGGGCGTTGCGAAAGCCGCCTTGGAGGGCGCGCTTCGCATCATCGCCGCCAAGGGCGGCGGGACGGTTGACGGATATCCGATCGACACTCGAGGGAAACCGTACTCGAGTTCGTTCTTGTGGGGTGGAACTGAAGCAATGTTCGCCGAGCTCGGATTTCGTCCGCTCGGTGCCCTCGGTACAAGTAAATGGATGATGCGAAAAGTGGTTCGTGCTCGGTGATCGTACATAGTAGCTAGTACACTGAGACTCGAGCTACTCCTTTGATCTTTAACATCT
>WNFB01005079.1_pt1 | contig 11753 bp, 13 predicted proteins | sample 5400501 | NCBI WGS metagenome assembly WNFB01 (sample SAMN13153341, study PRJNA577476) | soil metagenome | isolation source: 200 cm saprolite under Douglas fir tree site 2 hole 1 | place: USA:California | collected 2015-04-18 | reverse complement strand
CATTGATGGCATCGCCATCAGAACACCAGTGTTTTTTCTCCCCGCTACGGAGGATGTATAACAGCCCACAAGAAAATTCTACAGTTTGCCTGTCTGGAGGTTCCCTCCTGCTGCAGCTTGACTTCGCTCCCGCCTCCCAGGCATGCTTGGCCCGTTCTCTATCCTCACTCCACAAGGGAGAACCTATGAAATTTGGTGTGCTCTACGCGTTTCGCAATCCGCCGCAGTGGCATCAACCCTATCCCGACTTTTACCGTGCGCAGTTTGAGCAAATGCAGGCGGTCGAGCAGTCCGGCTATGACGTGATCTGGGTTACCGAGCATCATTTTATTGACGATGGCTACCTGCCGTCGCTGCTTCCGGTCGCGGCGGTGATCGGCGATCGCACGAAACGCGTGCAGATCGGCACTTATGTCCTTCTGCTGCCGCTGCACAATCCGTTACGTGTCGCCGAGGATGCGGCAGTGGTGGACATCATCTCGAATGGCCGGCTGATTTTGGGGCTGGGACAAGGCTATCGTCTGGAAGAGTTCGAGGGCTTCAATATCACCCGTGATCAGCGCCCACGTATGACCGAGGAAGGCATCGAGATCATCCAGGGCGCGTGGACGCAGGACAACTTCTCGTACAGTGGCGAACACTACCAGGTCAAAAACATTACGCTCACACCCAAGCCAGTGCAGAAACCGCATCCGCCGCTCGGCATCGGCGCGCGCGGCCTGAAGCCGACACGCAGAGCGGCGAAGTACGGCTGCCACCTGATGGGCGGAGCGCTCGGTCAATACGATATTTACATCAATGCGCTGAAGGAATACGGCCGAAACCCCAAGGACTACGATGTGATGAACCTGCGACCGATCTACGTTCACCGCGATTCCGACCAGGCGTGGAAGGAAGCAGGAGAACACGTTTTCTATCTCTTCAAGAACTACGGTAAGTGGTTCGGCGCCGCTGCGGATCTGAAGGGTGATACGCAACTCGGGGCTATGAATGTCGCGAGTTACGACGAAATCCGCAATACCGACTTCTGGCGCAATATCGTCATCGCCGGCAGCCCGGAGCAGGTGACCGAGCGACTCCTCAAAGAGCATGAAAGCGCGCCGTGCGATCACTTACTGTTCTTCGTCCTGCCTGGTTTGGCGCAGGATAAGATGTTGCAATCGATCCGGCTGTTTGCCGAACAAGTGATGCTGTACCTGCGACCGCTGAAAACACCGGCGAAGGCTGCATAAAAAGGACTGAGCTGTCAAATTGCGGAATGCGGAATAGGAATTCCTTATTCTGACTCCTGGCTCCTGGATTCTTTACTCAGTCCTCATTCCTGTCTTTCCGCAAAGAGCAACAAGTGGCGGAATGCAACGGCGCGCTGACCGAGAGTGGCAGCGGGAAAATCAGTGCCGACGCGGAAGGTAAGCAGGTTCATGCCCGGGACGAGCCCAGCCGGATCAAGACGGAGCGTGTATTCTCGCCAACCCCGGTAGAGCAGCAGCCGCTGCACCGGTTGCTGGTTCACGGTAATTTCCAGGGGAAAACAGGCGAATGTTTTAGACTGTACGAAAGGCCGCACGGCTAGCTTTAGTATGTATGCTTGGTGCGGAGGAAGTCCCACCTCCACACTTGCCTCACCACGCCGCATCCAGGTAATCGGTCCCGCAGGCTCATGGTCATCCTCCCCCCACGTTCCGTACAGTAACACGTGGGGATCGAGCCGGCCAAAAGACAGGCTGAGGAGTGGTTCTCCCAGCGTGGACATGACCGAAGGCAGAACGAAGCGAGTCTGAGGAAAGAAGTAGAACCCCTGGTAGCAAACGAGGAGTCCTACATATACCCGAGCAGTACGCCACGAGACGCCCAGCACAGTCGGGCGAGATAGCGTCAAGCAGAGCCAGGCGCCCGCGAGCAAAAAGCTCCCGCTGACATCGCTCAGCCAGTGATGTCCCAGGTACAACCGTTGCCAGGTAATGATACCGACAAAACTGGAGAGGACAAATGCGCCGACGATTTTCACCCACGCCGCCCAATGCTGTCGGGCCAAGAGAAACCCCAAAGTGCCAGCAATGAGCAACGCGCCGGTGGCGTGACCGCTCGGGAAGCTGTTCCCGGTAACGAGCGGCGGTAATACACTGGGTCGGGCGCGCTCGAAGCCGACTTTCAGCAACTCGCTGAGGAACAGGCCGATAAAGATCGTGAGTGCCCCTTGTCGCGCCTCGGTCCACTGCCGGCGCCTACACAGCCAGACGAGGGCAAAAACGCTTAGGGTGACGAGAGTGACAATAGGCCAATTGGACAGGAGCGTATCGCCATAATCGAGCGCACAGGAGCGGTGTTCCTCAATCCAACTCGCGCAGGCAGCGTCGAGTGGCACGAATGAGGAGAGAAAAAAAATCTCGAGCAAGGCCAGGACGAGGAAGAGTAGCGCGAAGCGCTGGGTGAGATTACTCGTCAAAGGCTTTGATTGCCTCGGCACGTGCCCATTCCATGTTGTGGCGGTGACGGTTGGCCATCTCTTTGAGAAAAGCCGCAATGTCCTGAGGCGGATTCAGGGCCAGCACCTGCTCGACTTTGCGCGCGACCCAGGCTTGCCCGCGCGACAGTAAATTGATCTGCTCGTGCAGGTTATCAACGCTCAAGACCTTGTCGGCAAAGTCGCTGGTCTTCGTCGAAGGCGTCCCACCGTGCAAACGGATGAGTCCTTCGAGCACAGCGGCGTCGCCAACCTCGATGTCGGTGAAGTTGGCGAACAAAGCCTTGATCTGTGGGTCTGCGGTCTCCTGGGTCATGGCATCGAGAAGGGCGTGGCCGGCCCGCTCGGCCTCCAGGAGCTGATTGAGCAGCGCTTCGAGTTGAGCATGCATGGCATGTTATCTTGACGTAGAAGAAGGGCGGCGTCAAACCGGGGGAGAGGGTTGCAATCAGAAATAACGAAAAGAAGAGTTCGTGAGCCGCCTCTATTTGTTCACCTGTCGCAGGATCTCTCGGGCAATTTCCAGAGCGGCGGCAGTTTGCACAGCAATCGTATTGCTCCGCTCATCAATGCGGAGCAGGAGATCTGCTTGTTCTCTGCGTATGGCATACAGGATAACACCCATGATGACGAGAGCCACAATGATGACAAGCGAGTTGAGATAAGTCAGAGTAGTGAGGTCCATGTCAGGTCACCCTCTTTTATTTAGGCTATACGAAGGCCAGCGAGAGATAAAGGCACAGTGGACACAACAGTTCTAGTCATTTTCGCATTCGTCTATGTGGGGATGGTGCTGGGGGAAATCCCTGGGCTCGCTCTCGACCGCACCGGAGTCGCGCTCTTAGGAGCTATCGCGCTCCTCACCACCGAGCAAGTTAGTCCAGAAGAAGCATGGGATGCAGTGGACGTGCCGACCATCATGTTGCTCTTTGGCCTGATGGTAGTATCTGCCCAGTTCCGCCTGGGTGGTTTTTATACCTATCTGACCCGTCGGCTGGCAGCTGTAGAGGTTCCACCAGATATTTTGCTCGCGCTCCTGGTAGCAGTCGCCGGGGTTTTGTCCGCCCTCCTTGCCAACGACATCGTGTGTCTCGCGATGGCGCCCGTGCTGGTCGAGGGCTGCGCGCGCCGCAGGCTGGATCCTGTGCCGTTTCTCCTCGCTCTCGCGTGCGCAGCCAATGTGGGGTCAGCAGCTACGCTCATCGGCAACCCGCAAAACATGCTCATCGGACAGAAACTGCACCTCTCGTTTGCCGGATATTTGCTGGATGCTGGCTTGCCAACGGTTTTGGGCTTAGGCGCGGTGTGGTGGGTGATTCGCCAACGTACACAGGGACGTTGGCGTAAGCCCACACCGCTTCCGCAGATCACCGCCCCCACTTTCAACCTCTGGCAAACGGGCAAGGGACTATTTGTGATTGTACTCCTCGTTCTGGTGTTCCTCGTGACTCCGTGGCCTCATGATGTGGCGGCTCTCACCGCTGCCGGTGTCTTGCTCACTAGCAGACGTATGGCTTCTCGCGACATTTTAGGTTTGGTCGATTGGCAGCTCTTGGTACTGTTCGTGGGACTCTTTGTCGTCAACCACGCCCTTGTTGCCTCAGGAATGCTCTCGCACCTCACAGCGTTCGTCGAGGCTGGGGGTATTCACTTGCAGCAGCCTGCATGGCTGTTTACCGTCACGGTTGTGCTTTCCAATGTGATTTCCAATGTCCCAGCAGTGATGCTCTTACTGCCGATGGCCTCACATCCGTTCGCCGGACCTATCTTAGCGCTGGCCAGCACGCTGGCAGGGAACTTGTTTCTTGTCGGGAGTATCGCCAATATCATTGTCGTGGATCAGGCGGCAAAGCTGGACGTGCGGATCACCTGGCAAGAGCATGCGCGGGTGGGCATACCGGTGACGCTCCTGACGCTCATCTTGGCGGCGGGGTGGTTATGGCTCCGGGCCACGTGGTTCTTGAGGTGAGCGACAAAAATGATAGAAGAGGCCGTTATGAGTGACGCGCCATTGTTGATCATCGAAGGTCTCGTGCACAACCGTCTTAGTCTCATGTTGGCTGACCTCAGCGGTTACCCTGCCGAGGCTCAGATTCCCGATGTCAGCCAACTCGTGCCGAAGCGCGAGGGCCAGGCGCTCCGGCTGAATGCCCTGCTGGCCGCGGCTCGTCCCCTGCCAGAGGCAAAATACGCGACCCTGCACTCGGCGGATGGGTCGTTCTCGGCCAGCATCGCCCTGGCTGAGATTCAGGACCGTGGCCTACTGGTCTACCGAAAAGACGGGACGGTGTTGCCTGACACTCTGGGGGGTCCGATCCGCTTTCTCATTCCCCAGTTCAACGACCCGTGTGCGAACGTGCGAGGCTTGGGCCGGATCGAACTCACAGCAACCCCTGGACGGGATACCCGGCCGTCACTCACGCAGATCCAGCCTTTGCAGAAGAAGTAACCAATACCAAAAGGAGGTGTGTTATGGCTTCAGTGTTAGAAGAGAAAGACACGATCCACGAAACTATTGCCGAGTATTGCTTCCACTTTGACGGTGGCGAGTTCGACAAGTGGGTGGATCTGTTCACCGATGACGGCGTGTTCGACGCCGGTCGGATGGGGGTGCAAAAGGGGAAAGACGCCTTGCGCGCGTTTCTCAAGAATATCCGCCTGACCAATGGTCTACCAATGATGAAACACTGCGTCATGAACGAGATCACCAAGGTGAACGGCAACGAGGCGACCTCAAAGAGCTACATCGTCGTGGTCCGCTCCAAGGGTGAAGGCGCGTTGGTCAACGGCATAGCCGGACGTTACGAAGACCACTTGGTGAAGCAAGGGGACCGCTGGCTGTTCAAGACCCGCAAGGTCCACTTCGATTTGATGGGAGATATGGCCTGAAAAATAGCTATCAGTTATCAGCCGTCAGCTTTCAGCAGAAAAGGCTGAGGACTGAGTTATGAACGCCTTGACTACTCACGTTTCTACTCAGCCCTCAGTTCTCGTTGCTCAGTCCTTATTTTGGCTGACCGCTGATCACTGACTGCTGACAGCTCATTTTATTTGTATTGCGGCAGAATCTTACTGCCGAAGAACTCCAACTGTTTCTTCACCTCGTACAGCGGGAACAGTCCTTGGTCCACGAACCAACAGAACCACTCGGGATTCGCGGCTTCGACCAGCGCATCCATCTCCCGGCGCACGTCGTCCTGCGTGCCGACCAACAGATAGTGAGACTTTATCATGCGATCGACCGTCCACTCACTCTGCGGGAGCAGTCCCTTGGCCGCCGGGTATTTGGCTTCATCTTCCGGTAAACGCCAGGCGTCCCAGAAGCCAAAGTGTCCGGCAAAGCGGCGATAGAACACATCCACCGCGCCCTTCTCGGCCATCTCCAAGGCTTCGGCGCGGGTGTTGCCAAAGTAGAACTGCCGCAACACGCCGATGCCTTGTCCCCGGGCCAGGTAGCGCCCGGCTTTCTCTGACTCTTCCTGATAGACCTCCGCCAGCTTACGCACCTGCTGCAGGTCGGAGATGAGAATGGAGGGGATGATGCCCTGAGCGGCGGTCCACTTGATCGTCGCTTCACTCACTGAGAACGCCTGGAACAGCGGCGGATGAGGCTTCTGATAGGGCTTGGGGACCACGTCAATCATCTGGATGCGGCCATTCTCATCGACCTCACCAGGAGCCCCGAATTCACGGGTCCACTGGTGCGGCAGCCACGGCGTTCCTTCTTCATAGGGATAGGGATACTCGTAGTACTTGCCTTTGAAGCGGAACGGCTTGTCACCCCAGGCAAGCTTGAGGATTTGGAACACCTCCTCGAACGCCTCACGGTTGACTTGGTCGATTGCGCTTTTGTCGCTGGTGGTGGCACTGACGTGGATCTTCTGCGCCATCTGGTTCAGCCAGCGAGTTTGATAGCCACGGGCAAAGCCGCAGAACGTACGTCCCTTGGTCAGTTGGTCAAGCCAGGCGATCTCCAAGGCCAGGCGCAGCGGGTTCCAGCCTGGGAGGACGTAACCGATCGGCCCGACCTTGATGTGACGGGTGTGGTGGATGACATATTGGTAGAGGGTGGGCAGGCTGCCGACCTCTAACCCTTCAGTGTGCAGATGGTGTTCGGGAAAAGCGATGGCCTCGACTCCCATGTCCTCGGCCATGCGGGAGAGTTCGATCACTTCCTCGAACATACGTTGATAGCGTTCGGTATGGTGGGCGATCGGCCGGAGCCGCCGGCGCTCGTCCAGCGTGGCTGGCAAGGTCGGCGTGAAGAGCAGCATGAACTTCATAGACAAGCCTCCTTTGATCTTTGGCGGATTTCTACAGCGAAGCCAGGACGGTGTCAAACGCTCAAGCTCTTAGCCGTCAGCTCTCAGCCGTCAGCAATCAGGGCGAGTGATGAGTGATGAGTTGAAGAACTAAAAGAATTCTTCATTGTTCATTCTTCATTCTTAACTCCCTTTTCCAGGGTTCCTATGCTATGCTCCGACTCTGCAGACCCAGAGGAGGAGAGCGATGCGCGCGATTTTTCTCATGCTGAAAGTCGAACCCGGCACCCTTGCCGAAGTGGCGGACCGGATCACTGAACTGGAGAGTTTCTCCGAAGCATACTCGATCTCCGGCGCGTATGACCTGCTGGTCAAGCTCTACGTCGAAAACTTCGATGACCTTTCTCATTTGGTGACCGAACAGATTCAAAAAATCCCCCACGTGCGGGAGACGTTCACCATCTTGACGTTCCACGCTTTCAAGTAGGGGCGGTTCGCGAACCGCCCCTACGCCTAGGATGCCTTTATGCCACTCCGTACTGACCTGACCGAGTTCATTGCCCTGCAAACCACAGATCTTCCTTGGGAGCAATCACCAGCACCGGGGGTGGAGCGCCGCTACCTGGTGCGCGACGAAGCGCTCGGCTTGGCTACGAGCATAGTGCGCTACGCATCCGGGGCTTCGTTTCCGGCTCATACTCATCCGGGTGGAGAGGAAATCCTCGTCTTGGAAGGAACCTTTGCCGACGAGCATGGCATGTACCCAGCCGGTACGTATCTGCGCAACCCGCCGGGCAGCCGTCATCATCCTTATAGCCCGGATGGGTGTGTCATTTTTGTGAAGCTGGGACATCTCCGGTGAAGTTGCAGAGGCACAGTACGCGGGCTCCTACCAATCCGCAATCCGCAATCCGCAATCACTATGACTACCTGGACGCTCATCCGACGCAACCTCGGACGTAACCGCGGGCGGACAATCCTGACGACGCTAGCGGTGGCTTTTTCGATCTTCCTGGTGTGTGCGGTGATGACTCTGCCTTCGGTGCGAGATTCGATCCTCGCCCGCACGGCCAACAGTCTGCGCCTTTCGGTCCATCACAAAGCTGGGCTGACTTACTGGTTACCCCTGGCCTATGTCCAGAAGGTGCGAGCCTTGCCGCATGTTGCCGGGGTCAGCCATTGGAGTTGGTTTGGCGGCATCTACACCGAGCCCAAAGACGCCTTTCCGAACTTTGCCGTCGATCCAGAAACGGTGAGTGACGTCTGGCCAGACCTCAATTGGGACCCGGCAGAGTTGGAGGCGTTTAAGCAGGCGCGCAATGGTGCTCTGGTTGCCCAGCGCACGATGGCGAAGTTTGGCTGGAAGATCGGGGACGAGATTACCCTGCGTGGCACCATATTCCCCGTGAATCTGACGCTCAAGATTGTCGGCCGGATTCCCGAACGCCTTTCCACCTCCCTCTGGTTTCCGCGCCAGTATTTTGAAGAAGCCGTGCGACCTGGCAGCACTTTTGGTTACGTCGGCATGCTATGGGTCCGGGTCGATCAGCCCGAGCATATCAATACCGTAATGGCCGCGATTGACGATCTCTTTCGTAACTCTGAGGCTGAAACAGCTTCAGAAACCGAACGCGCCTTTATCTCCAACTTTTTCAGTTCGTTCGACGGGCTGATTCGCATCGTCATGCTCGTCGGATTTCTCGTCGTCGCAGCCATCGTATTGATCGCCGCCAACACTGCGGCGATGAGCGTCCGTGAACGCATTGGGGAAGTGGCGGTGCTGAAGACCATCGGCTTTCGGCGGCGTACGGTGTTCACCCTGCTGCTCAGTGAGGGGCTGATGATCGCCGTCCTTGGCGGAGTATTAGGGGCGGGACTGGCTTATGTCATCCTGAACGCGGGGAAAAGCTCATGGTCGCCGTTTCTTGGACCCATGGCAATGTTCATCATGCCGGTGTCGGTTCTGATCCAAGGGCTATTTCTGGCGCTGTTGGTCGGCATACTGGCTGGAGTGATTCCCTCTCGCGGAGCCGCGCGTCTCAACGTCGCCGCGGCACTACGGCAAATCGCGTGAAGACAAGCGATCAGCGGTCAGCCATCAGCTATCAGCTTCGGACCCCTTAGGCTTTCCTTTTTGCTGAAAGCTGACCGCTGAAAGCTGACTGCTAATTATGGCCATTCCCCTCAAATACAACCTTCGCAATCTCTTGGTGCGCAAGATGACCACCCTCGCTACTGCCGGCGGTATCGCCTTAGTGGTGGTGGTCACGATCCTGTTGCTCTCGCTCGTCGCCGGGCTCAAACGCATGCTGGTCGCAACCGGCAGCCCAAACAATCTGGTGGTGATGCGCAAAGGCTCGACCAATGACGGGTCGAGCAGCGTGACCCGTGAGGCAGTCCAGGCCCTCCGCTATCTCTCGGGTATCGCCCGTACGCCGGAGGGTGAGCCGCTGGTGTCGCCCGAGCTGATTAACCAGCCCTTCATTCGCCCGAAAGGTGGTGGGCGTGAGAACGTCTTGGTGCGCGGAGTCACCCCGACGGGGTATCTCGTGCACGGCAATGTCCGCTTTGTTGCCGGCCGGCCGCCCCGACCTGCGGTTGGCGAGGCCGCAGTCGGGATTGCCGCTTCACAGCGCTACGAAGGGGCTGGCCTCGGAGAAGCTCTTCAGTTCGGTCGGCGCAACTGGACTGTGGTCGGCATTTTTACTGCCGATGGATCGGCGTTCGAATCTGAAATGTGGGTTGATGTGGACGACCTGTTTACCGATGCCAATCGCTCGATGTACTCGGGGGTGCGTCTCACGGTTGCGCCGGGCGCGGATCGGGACGCGCTCATCCGCCGTATCGCCGCCGACCCGCGCATTTCTCTCGAAGCGAAGCCAGAGGTCGATTACTATAGCGAACAGGCCGAAAGCGCGAACACGCTGTATCTGTTGACGTCAGTGCTGGCCCTCATCATGGGCACGGGCGCCATCTTCGGCGCGATGAATACGATGTTTGCCGCAGTGACCCACCGCACTGCCGAGATCGGCACTCTGCGCGCGCTCGGGTTCAGCCGTGGGGCAGTACTGGTCTCGTTTGTCAGCGAATCAGTCTTACTGGCTCTTATCGGGTATGCGGGAGGCGTCCTGCTTGGCGCAGGCGTGGTCACTATGGTAAATGTCCTGATCCACGGGGTGGCTTTCAACCTTGCTTCGTTCTCGATCGCGGTCGTCATCCTCAGGTTATCTCCCATGATCCTTGCGGTCTCCCTGATCCTGGCAGTAGCCATGGGTGTGTTCGGTGGGTTCCTCCCCGCACGCCGCGCGGCCCGCTTACGGGTGACCGAAGCGTTGCGCCGCGCCTAGTGTATCGAGCGGCGTTTCTTTTGCCCTGCGTTAACCAATGGTTTAAGAACCCTTCTCCATAAGCGGAGGGAGAAAACCCGATCAAGAAGCCTGCTCGCTTCCGGCAGGGATCTTCGCTACAGTTCGGTTGCGAATTTTGCACAGTGACCTGAGACAACTTTTCCCCTTGTATGACGAGTGAAACTCCTCCCCATCTTGATACCAGCCTCCACGGCCTACGCATTGATCCCACGGTCCGGCAGCCAGGGGGACGCAAGACGATCTGGTGGATCGGTCTTGTTCTCGTACTCGCGCTGATTATTGGTAGCGCCAGCTTGTGGCTCTATCAAGCGACGTTGGGCCGGCCTGCTGAGGTGCAGGTTGCCTTTGCACGGATCGTTGGAGCAGGCGCACAGGTCGCCGGCCCCGTGCTCTCCGGCGCAGGCTATGTTGTCACGGGCGACCGCTACATCTCCATTGGTGTGCGCGTCCCTGGACGGATCGATTCCTATGAAGTGCAGGAGGGTGACTTCGTTCGTAAGGGTGATATCCTCGTGCGCCTCGATGACCGCGACTATCAGGCCGCGCTACGCAAGGCTAAGGCTAATCTAGAACTGGCGCAGGCTAATTTGCTTCTCAAGCGCAAACAGGTTGTGCGTATGCGCGAATTGCATGAGCGCGGGCTTATCGCCACGCAAAATCTTGACGTCGCTGAGAACGAACTCGCCGTGGCTCAGGCAACAGTCCACCAGGCCGAGGCCGAGGTCGCTTCGGCGTATGTGAACTTAGACTACACCAAGCTGACCGCACCGACCGACGGTATCGTCCTGGCCAAGCTCAAAGAAGTGGGCGAGATCGCTGTCCCCGGTGGATTTGCCGGTGCTGGTGACCTGATCCGTATCGCCAACTTGAGCGATCTGCGCGGCCAGGTCGATATCAACGAGGTGGACTTTCGCCGGGTGCGCATGGGTCAGCCGGCCGAGGTAGTACCTGACGCGTACCCGGACCGGAAATACCCTGCTCAGGTGGTGAAAATCTACCCCCAGGCTGACCGGCAGAAGGGCACCCTGAAAGTAGAAGTCAAGCTTGCCAAGGCTGACGAATATCTGCGACCAGACATGTCGGCACGGATCAATTTCCTGGCCGAGGCAGCAAAAGATGGGGCTGCGCCGCGAGTGTTAGCGCCCAAAGCTGCCCTCCGTGGAGAGGGAGAGAGTACTTTTGTTTGGACTGTGCAGGGTGAGCAGGTTAAGCGTGTGTCAGTACGAACCGGTGAGGACTTCGGCGACTCCATACAAATCACCAGTGGCCTGGATGGCGGGGAGGCCCTGATCGTGTCTGGACCTGAGAACCTCCACGAAGGAATGCGTGCGAAGCAAGGAGTTACTAGTAGTCACTGAGAGAAAATCGGACGAGTCAAGCTTCGTGGTCGGGCAAGTGCTAGCAGTGAATGGGGGAATGGTCTTGTCAGGAACCGAAAGAAGATCAAGCCAGGAAAAACTCCGAGCGGCAGAGAGATCAGGACGGAGGTCGCGTTTGCCCGCCTATTAATCTCTCCGCCGTTCAGAGAACTCATACACCCCGCGCGCTTCGCGTCCCTGCCAGACCGTGCGCGACAAGCCAAAGGTCACCACCAGTGCGCTCCCTTGAGGAGCGTGGCGCACGATGGGGATGGCGGTCACGGTTTCGCCGCTACAGTAC
>WNFB01005078.1_pt1 | contig 11753 bp, 19 predicted proteins | sample 5400501 | NCBI WGS metagenome assembly WNFB01 (sample SAMN13153341, study PRJNA577476) | soil metagenome | isolation source: 200 cm saprolite under Douglas fir tree site 2 hole 1 | place: USA:California | collected 2015-04-18 | reverse complement strand
GATGACGCCGGTGCCGCTCGCCGCGGGCTTGAGGAGCACCCGGCCTGCGCCGTGCTCGCCCACGATCTCGTGCGGGATGGTCGAGCCCGTGCGCGGCAGCTCCACCATGCCCCGCTTGGCCGCGTCCACCGCTTTGCGCACCGCCTCGGAGACCTCGTTGGCCTTGCCCGTGGCGATACCGACGCGGCCGCGCCCGTCACCGACGGCGACCAGCGCGTTGAACGAGAACCGGCGCCCGCCCTTCACGACCTTGGCCACGCGGTTGATGGAGATGACGTTCTCCACCATGTCGCTGTGCTCGCGGTCGCGATCCCGGTCCCGGCGCGGGCCGCCCCGGCCCCGCTCGCCGCCGCGGCCCCTGCCCCGACCACCGCCGCCGCCCCGGGGCGCCTCGCCCGCGGGGCGCTCAGGCGCCGGTGCTGCCGCCGCCGGCTCGCTGCCTTCGGGCGTCGCGGTCGTGTGCTGCTCGTCAGCCATGCTAGAGCTCCAATCCGCCTTCGCGCGCCCCGTCTGCGACGGCTTGCACGCGACCGTGATACCGATAGCCCGCCCGGTCGAACACGACCCTCGTGATCCCGGCGGCCTTTGCGCGCTCGGCCAGCAGCTTGCCGGTCGCCTTGCCCTTCGCGACCTTGCCGGCGCCGTCGACCTGGATGCCTTCGCTCCGGTCGGTCACCCCCAGGAGCGTGACCCCGCGGTCGTCGTCCACCAGCTGGGCCGCGATGTGCTTGAGCGAGCGGAACACCACCAGCCGCGGCCGCTCGGCCGTGCCTTGCACCGTCTTGCGCACCCGGAGGTGGCGGCGGTAGCGCCGCGCGGCCCGGGTCTTCGGGGCATGGATCGCTCTCATCGTTATTTCGCTCCGGTCTTGCCGGCCTTGCGGCGCACTTGCTCGCCCTGATACCGGATCCCCTTGCCCTTGTAGGGCTCCGGCGGCCGGACCTGACGGAGCTCCGCGGCCACCTGGCCGACCAGCTCCTTGTCCGGGCCTTCGATCTTCACGATCACGTTGTTGTCCACCGAGATCTTGATCCCCTTCGGGGCCTCGTATTTGACCGGGTGCGAGTACCCGACCACGAGGTTGACGCCGTAGGGCTTGGGCTCCGCTTTGTAGCCCACGCCCTGGATCTCGAGCGTCTTGGCGAAGCCCTTGGAGACGCCGTCCACCATGTTCTGGACCAGCGTCCGGCTCAGCCCGTGGAGGGCCTTGTGCCGGTTCTCGTCGCTCGGCCGCGCCACCGAGACCTGGTCGCCGCTCACGCTGAGCGCCATCTCGGGGTGGAAGGTGCGGCTCAACTCTCCCCTCGGCCCCTTCACCGACAGCGTGCGCCCGGCGAGCGCCACGGTGACGCCCTTGGGAATCGCGACCGGCTTTCTACCGATCCGGGACACCGCGCCCTCCTACCAGACCACCGCGAGCAGCTCGCCGCCGAGATTGGCGGTTCGCGCTTCGCGGTCGGTCATGAGGCCCTTCGGCGTGGAGACAATCGCCATGCCGAGGCCGTTCTTGACCCGGGGGATCTCGCGGCACTTCACGTAGCGGCGCAGGCCGGGCGTGGAGACGCGGCGGAGCTCACGGATCACGGGCTCGTCGTTGTGGTACTTGAGGTACAGCCGCAGCACGCCGTGCATGCCGTCGTCCAGTACCTTGAAGTCGGCGATGTAGTGGTTGTCGCGCAGCAGCCGGGCCAGCTCGCCCTTGAGCTTGGACACCGGCATGTCGACCCGCCGGTGGCCTGCCGAGCAGGCGTTCCGGATCCGGGTCAGCATGTCCGCGACGGGATCTGTCAGATTCATCCGAAGTCCCCCTACCAGCTGGCCTTGCGCACGCCCGGGATGTCTCCCCGCAGCGCGAGCTCACGGAAACAGATACGGCAGAGCCCGAACTTGCGGAGCACCGCCCGGCTGCGGCCGCAGCGTTGGCACCGCCGCACCGTGCGGACCTTGAACTTCGGTGTGCGCTTCGCCCGTTCGATCCAACAGGTCTTTGCCATGTACCCTCAACTGCGTAAACAGTGAACAGTGAACAGTGAACAGGAACGTCGCGGTGAACGGATCCCCCCCGCTCACTGTTTACCGTTCACCGTTCACGCTTTTCTCTAGGCCACCCTCGCCGGCGTCTCACCCCTGAACGGCCACCCCAGCTCCCGGAGCAGCGCCAGCGCCAGGTCGTCCCGCGGCGCCGACGTTACGATCGTGATGTCCATCCCGTGGATCTTCTCGACCTTGTCGAAGTCGATCTCGGGGAAGATCATCTGCTCCTTGATCCCGAACGTGTAGTTCCCCCGGCCGTCGAAGCTCCGGTTCGACAGGCCGCGGAAGTCCCGGATACGCGGGATCGCCAGCGTGATGAATCGGTCGAGGAATTCGTACATCCGCGCGCGGCGGAGCGTCACGGTGACGCCGACCGGCACGCCCTCGCGGATGCCGAAATTCGCGATGGCTTTCTTGGCCTTGGTGATCACCGCCTTCTGCCCGGTGACGATTCCCAGCTCTTCCGCCGCCGCCTCGAGCTGCTTCGGGTTCTTGCTCGCGTCGCCCATACCGATGTTGAGCACGACCTTGAGCAGCTGCGGCACCCGGTGCGGATTGCCGAGCCCGAACTCCTGCAGGATCCGCGGCCGCACGGTCTGCTCGTAGTAGACCTGGAGCCGCGGCTTCCCCTCGGCCGCCTTGGGCGCCGGGTCGGTGGCACCGGCGGGCGCGCGGTCCCGCCCCTTGCCGCCGCCCTGGCCCGCCGGGGCGGTCTTCTTCGGGGCGTCTTTCTTGGGCGCGTCCTTCTTGGGCGCCTTCTCTTTCGGCGTCTCGTCGGCCATAGCTAGCGCGTCCTCGGGATCGGCTGGTCCGACTTGACCGCGATCCGCTCCAGGGTTCCGTCCTTGTCCTTGCGCCGGCGGACCCGGGTCGGCTCCCCGCTCTTCGGGTCGATCAGCATCGCCTTCGAGTGATGGATCGGCGCCGCGAAGGTCACGATGCCCGCCTCGCTCGTCGGCGTGGCGCGCCGGTGCCGCTTCACCAGGTTGACGCCGTCGATCACGATGCGCCCGGCCTTCGGGAGCACCCGCAGGATCTTTCCGCGCTTCCCCTTGTCGTCGCCCGAGATCACCTGGACCGTGTCGCCCTTGGTGAGGTGGAGCTTCGTCCGGACCGGCGGTGTGTGCCGGATCCGCTTTGCCTTCCGGTAGACCAGCGGCTTCATGCTACAGCACCTCCGGCGCCAGCGAGACGATCTTCATGTAGCGCTTCTCACGGAGCTCGCGCGCCACCGGCCCGAAAATGCGCGTGGCCCGAGGCTCGCCCGCGTCGGTGATCAGCACGGCGGCGTTCTCGTCGAACCGGATGTAGGAGCCGTCCTTGCGGCGGACTTCCTTGGCGGTGCGCACGATGACCGCCCTGGCGACGTCGCCCTTCTTTACCTGGCCGGTCGGGATCGCGTCCTTGATCGCGACGACGACCTGGTCGCCCAGACTGGCGTACCGCCGCTTGCTGCCACCCAGGACGCGGATGACGAGGGCTTTCCGGGCACCCGAGTTGTCAGCGATGCGGAGAATGGACTCTTGTTGAACCATAGCTGTTAGCCTTTAGCCGTTAGCCATTGGCCGTTAGCTCCTAGCCGTTAGCTAACGGCTAATGGCTAGCAGCTAATGGCTCCTACTTCGCTCGCTGCACGATCTCCACCACCCGCCACCGCACCGTCTTGGCGATCGGGCGCGTCTCCATGATGCGCACTGTGTCGCCGATCTTCGCGCTCTTGTCGTCGTGCGCCTTCACCGTCTTGGTCCGGGTGACCTGCTTGCCGTACTCCGGATGGGCATATCGCCGCACCAGCGACACCACGACGGTCTTGGTCATCTTGTCGCTAGTCACGACGCCCTGACGAACCTTGCGGCGCCCGCGGACTTCGGTCTCTGCCATGGCCCTCACCCTCGCACCTGGCCCGCGCGCTCGCGCAGGACCGTCTGGATCCGGGCGATGTCCCGGCGGATGGCCCGGAATCGCATCGGGTTGTCGATGGCTTCCGTGGCGGAGCGGAACCGGAGGCGGAAGTCTTCCTCCGTGAGCGCCTGCTGCAGCGCCGCGAGCTCGTCACTCGACTTGTCTCGCCACTCCTTGAGCCGGTCGGCGCGGGTCTGCTTGTCCACGTCAGCTCTCCTCCCGCTTGACGAAACGGGTCCGGACCGGCAGCTTGGCCTGCGCCAGGCCCAGCGCCTTCTTGGCCAGATCTTCGGGGATCCCCTCCAGCTCGAATAGCATCCGGCCCGGCTTCACCACGGCCACCCAGCCCTCCGGATTCCCTTTGCCCTTCCCCATACGGGTCTCGGCCGGCTTCTTGGTGATCGGCTTGTCCGGGAAAATCCGGATCCACACCTTCCCGCCGCGCTTCATCTCGCGGGTCATCGCGACGCGGCTCGCCTCGATCTGGCGATTGGTGATCCAGCCGGGCTCGAGGCTCATCAGCCCGAACTCGCCGAACGACACCCGGCTCCCCCGCGTCGCGATCCCCTTGGTGCGGCCCTTGAACATCTTGCGGAACTTGATCCGCTTCGGCGCGAGCATCGGTCAGGCCCCCGTGCTGTAGGTCCGGCCGGCCACGTCCTCGATGACCTCGCCCTTGAAGATCCAGACCTTGATCCCGATCGTGCCGTAGGTCGTCTTGGCCGTGCTGGTGGCGTAATCGACGTCGGCCCGGAGCGTGTGGAGCGGTACCCGCCCCTCGCGATAGCCCTCGGTCCGCGCGATCTCAGCACCGCCCAGGCGCCCCGAGACCCGGATCTTGATCCCTTGCGCGCCCATCCGCATGGCGCTCTGCACCGCGCGCTTCATGGCCCGCCGGAACGAAATCCGCTGTTCCAGCTGGTGCGCGATGTTGTCGCCGACCAGCTGCGAGGCGAGCTCGGGCCGCTTGATCTCCTCGACGTTGATCGCGGCTTCCTTGCCGGTGAGCTGCGCCAGCTCGTCCCGGAGCTTGTCCACCTCGGCGCCCCGCTTCCCGATCACCACGCCCGGGCGACCGGTGTGCACCGTCACCGTCACCTTGCCGGGCCGACGGTCGATGTGGATCTCGGAGATGGCGGCGTGCCCGAGCCGGGTCTTCAGGTACTTCCGGATCAGCTCGTCCTCTTTGAGCAGGGCCGGCATGTCCTTGGTCGCGAACCACCGGGACTTCCACGGCTTGACGATGCCGAGGCGGAGGCCGATCGGATGCGTCTTCTGACCCATTACTCGTTCTCCTTCGCGGCGACGTGGATTTCCACGTGGCTCGTGCGCTTGCGGATCGGGGTGGCCCGGCCCTGCGCCGCGGCGGTGAACCGCTTGAGCGGCTGCCCCCCGTTCACGATCGCGTGGCTTACGACCAGCTCATCCGGATCGAACCGCTCGTTGTCCTTGAGCGCCGCCTGCTCCGCGTTGGCCACCGCCGAGCGCAGCGTCTTGGCGATCTGCCGGGCCGCGAGCTTCTTGTTGAACTTGAGGATCGCGTACGCCTCGTTCACGTCCTTGCCGCGAATGAGGTCGATCACGAGCCGCATCTTGCGGGGGGATTGCCGCACACCCCGCTGGATCGCGCGTCCGCTCATGGTTACTCCGGCTTCGCCTTCTTGTCCGCCACCAGCCGGCCGCTGTGCCCGCGGAACAGCCGGGTGGGCGCGAATTCGCCGAGCTTGTGACCGACCATGTTCTCCGTCACGTAGACCGGCACGAACTTGTTGCCGTTGTGCACGGCGAACGTGTGGCCCACGAACTCGGGCAGAATGGTGCTCGAGCGGCTCCAGGTCTTCACGACCCGCTTCTCGTTCCGGCTGTTCAGGATCTGCACCTTGGTGGCGAGTGCCTCCTGAACGAACGGGCCTTTTTTGATGCTTCGTGCCATGCGTTGAGCCTCTGGTTCTAGCCGTTAGCCGTTAGCCGTTAGCTAAGGGCTAATGGCTAATAGCTAATAGCTATTGCGTTGCCTTCCCGCGCTTCCTGCCGCGCACGATATACTTGCTCGACTTCTTCTTCCGGTGCCGCGTCTTCCGGCCTTCCGGCTTGCCCCAGGGCGACGTCGGCGGACGGCCGCCCGAGCTCTTGCCCTCACCGCCCCCCAGCGGATGATCCACCGGGTTCTTGGCGACACCCCGGACCCGCGGGCGCTTGCCCAGCCAGCGGCTCTTGCCCGCCTTGCCGACCGACAGCAGCTCGTGCTCCGCGTTGCCCACCTCGCCGATCGTAGCGAGGCAGCGGGCGTGCACCAGCCGCATCTCGGTGGAGCGGAGCCGGAGGGTCACGTAGGCCCCCTCCTTGGCCACCACCTGCGCGCTCGAGCCGGCGGTGCGGGAGAGCTGGCCGCCCTTCCCGATCTTGAGCTCGACGTTGTGCACCTGGGTGCCGAGCGGGATCTCTCCCAGCGGCACGGCGTTGCCGATGCGCACGTCGGCGCCGGGCCCGGAGACCACGTGGTCGCCCACGTTGAGGCCCTTCGGGTGGAGGATGTAGCGCTTCTCGCCGTCGGCGTAGACCACGAGCGCGATCCGCGCGCTCCGGTTCGGATCGTACTCGATCTCCGCGATCGTGCCGGGAATCCCGAACTTGTCGCGCTTGAAGTCGATCCGGCGGTACATCTTCTTGTGCGCGCCGCCTTTGTACCGGGCGGTCACGTGGCCGATGTTGTTGCGCCCGCCCGTCCGCTTCTTGGGCTCGAGCAGCGACTTCTCCGGCGTCATCCGGGTGATCTCGTCGAAGCCCGAGACCGAGCGGAAGCGGGTCGCGGCCGTCATGGGACGGAACTGTCTGATGCTCATCTCAGCCCTCGAACACGGCGATCGAGTCGCCTTCCTTGAGGGTTACGATCGCCTTCTTCCACCGCGCGGTGGCTCCGCGCGTGCGGCCCCGGACCACCTCGTGGCGGCGCACCTGCATGGTGCGGACGGCCGTCACGGTGACGCCGAAGAGCTGCTGGAGCGCCGTGCGGATCTCCCGCTTGTTGGCCTCCGGGTGCACCTCGAAGGTGTAGACCTTCCCCGTCTGATAGGCCGCGGAGCTCTTCTCGGTGACCACCGGCCGAACGATCGTCTCGTGCAGGGTCGGCATCTACTCCCCCTTCTTCTTCTTGGGGGCGGGCTTCTTGGCCGCGCCCTTGGCCGACCGCTTCTTGGCCGCCTTTGCCTTGGCCGGCGCCTTGGCCTTGGGAGCCGAGCGCTTGGCCGGCGCCGCGGCTGTCTTCTTTCCCGCGCGTTTCCTGGGCGCCGCCGGGGCCGCCTCGGCTTCGGCGGTCTCACCCTCGGGAATCACTCCGGTGATCGCGCCCTCCTCCACCACCAGCGCGTCGGCCCAGAGCACATCGTACGCCGAGGCGTCGGCCCAGCGCATCACCTGCACCCGCGGCAGATTGCGGCCGCTCAGGTACGCGTTCGGATTGTGGGCGGCGGTGAGCACCAGCACCTTGCCGTCGTCGACGCCGAGCTTGCCCAGCAGCGCGGCGAGCTGGCTCGTCTTGGGCGCGGGGAAGGCCAGCCGCTCGATCACGTGGAGGCCGGTCTCCCGCGCCCGCGCGTTCAAGGCCGACTGCCGGGCCAGCTGGCGGACCTTCCGCGGGACCGCGGTGGTGTAGTCCCGCGGGTGCGGCCCGAAGACGACCCCGCCCCCCCGCCAGTGCGGGGCGCGGATGGAGCCTTGCCGCGCGCGACCGGTGCCCTTCTGCTTCCACGGCTTTTGATTGCCGCCGGAGACGAAGCTGCGGGTCTTGGTCTGGGCGGTGCCCTGGCGTTGGTTGTTCAGGAACGCCCGCACGGCCTGATGCAGCACCGGTTCGTTCACCGTCCCGTCGAAGTAGTCGGCGGGCAGCGCGAATCCGGTGGGGCGGCGGGCACCGGCCGCGGTGTAGTGCGGGGCCTCAATCATGGCGGCTCCGTCCTCCCTGCTTGGCCACGGTGACGATCCCGTTCTTGGAGCCCGGGATGGCGCCGCGCACGAACAGCAGGTTTCGCTCGGCGTCCACCTTCACCACCGTAAGCCCGAGCTCGGTGTGCCGCTCCGCGCCCATGTGGCCGGGCATGCGCTTGCCCTTGATCACGCGGGACGGGTCCGTGCCCGGGCTGATGGAGCCGGGCTTCCGGTGCCGGGTGTTGCCGTGGCTCGCCGGGCCGCCGCCGAAGTGGTAGCGGTGTACCACGCCCTGGAACCCGCGACCCTTGGTCGTGCCGGTGACCTTCACCAGCTCGCCCGCGCTGAAGATGTCCACCTTCACCTCGGAGCCCGGCGCCGGGGCCTCGCCGCTCACCGGGAAGACGCGCAGCACTCGCGGTGCCGCGTCGAGTCCGGCCTTCTTCGCGTGGCCGATTTCGGCTTTCGTGGTCGTCTTCGGACGCCGGGCGCCGAAGCCGAGCTGGACCCCGCCGTCACGCACCTGCACCACGTGACAGGGGCCCGCTTCGATCACGGTGACGGGCACCGCGGTGCCGTCCGCCGAGAATACGCGGGTCATGCCGAGCTTGCGGCCGATCAGTCCTGTCGTCATCGCTACTCGACCTTGATCTCCACGTCCACGCCCGCCGGAAGATCCAGCTTGGTGAGCGCGTCCATCGTCTGGGGCCGCGAATCGTTGATGTCGAGCAGGCGCTTGTGGGTGCGGAGCTCGAACTGCTCCCGGCTCTTCTTGTCGATGTGCGGGCTGCGGAGCACGGTCCACCGCTCGGTCTTCACCGGCAGCGGGATCGGGCCCGAAACCTGCGCCCCGGTCTTCTCCGCCGTGCGCACGATGTCCGCCGCGGCCTGATCCAGGACGACATGGTCGAAGGCCTTGAGGCGGATACGAATTCTTTGGGCCATGGTGAATTCTCGGGTTGAGCCGTTAGCTAACGGCTAATGGCTCCCTACTTCAAAATTTTCGTCACCACTCCCGCACCAACCGTCCGCCCGCCCTCGCGGATCGCGAACCGCAGGCCCTCGTCCATGGCGATGGGCGTGATCAGCTCCATCGTCATCTGGATGTTGTCGCCCGGCATCACCATCTCGACGCCCGCCGGCAACTCCACCGAGCCGGTCACGTCGGTCGTCCGGAAGTAGAACTGCGGCCGGTAGCCCTTGAAGAACGGCGTGTGCCGCCCGCCCTCTTCCTTGGTGAGCACGTAGACCTCGGCCTCGAACTTGGTGTGCGGCGTGATGCTGCCCGGCTTGGCCAGCACCATCCCGCGCTCGATCTCGTTCTTCTCGACGCCGCGGAGCAGGAGGCCGACGTTGTCGCCCGCCTGACCGTCCTCCAGCACCTTGCGGAACGTCTCGACGCTGGTGACGACGGTCTTCTTCTCCGCCCCGAACCCGACCAGCTGGACCTCCTCCCCGCTCTTGACCTTGCCGCGCTCGACCCGACCGGTGGCCACGGTGCCGCGGCCGGTGATCGAGAAGACGTCCTCGACCGGCATCAGGAAGGGCTTGTCGGTTTCGCGGACCGGCTCCGGGATGTAGGTGTCGAGCGCAGTGTACAGCTCGACGATCTTCTCCACCCACGCCGGATTGCCTTCGATGGCCTTCGAGGCCGAGCCGCGGATCACCGGCGTGTCGTCGCCGGGGAACTCGTACTGGCTCAGGAGCTCGCGCACCTCGAGCTCGACCAGGTCGAGCAGCTCGGCGTCGTCCACCAGATCGCACTTGTTGAGGAACACGACGATCGAGGGCACGTTCACCTGGCGGGCCAGGAGGATGTGCTCGCGGGTTTGGGGCATCGGCCCGTCCATGGCGCTCACCACCAGGATGGCCCCGTCCATCTGCGCCGCGCCCGTGATCATGTTCTTCACGTGGTCGGCGTGGCCCGGGCAGTCCACGTGGGCGTAGTGCCGCTTGGTCGTCTCGTACTCGACGTGGCTGGTCGCGATGGTGAGGATCTTGGTCGCGTCACGCCGACCCTGGGCCTCGGAGGCCTTCGCCACCTCGTCGTACGGCACGTATTTCGTGCCCCACCCCTTGTCCGCCGACACCTTCGTGAGGGCCGCCGTCAACGTCGTCTTCCCGTGGTCCACGTGTCCGATGGTGCCGACGTTCACGTGGGGCTTCGTGCGCTCGAATTTGGCCTTGGCCATTGTCCGATGCTCCCTTGGGTCTCAGCTCTTCTGCTTCGAGATGATCGCGTCCGCGATATTCTTCGGGACTTCCTCGTAGTGATCGAACTGCATCGAGTACACCGCCCGGCCCTGCGTCATGCTGCGGAGCGTGGTGGAGTACCCGAACATCTCGGCGAGCGGCACGTCGGCGGCCACGACCTGCGCGTCGCCGCGCTGCGTCATGCCGCCCACCTTGCCCCGCCGGCTGGAGAGGTCGCCGATCACGTCGCCGAGGAAGTCCGCCGGCGTCACGACCTCCACTTCCATGATGGGCTCGAGCAGCACGGGGTGCGCCTGCCGGGCCGCCTCCTTCACCGCCATCGAGCCCGCGATCTTGAACGCCATTTCCGAGCTGTCGACGTCGTGGTAGCTGCCGAAGACCAGCGACGCCTTGACGTCGACCAGCGGATGCCCGGCCAGCACGCCGCCTTCGAGTGCCTCCCGGATGCCCGCTTCCACCGGCTTGATGAACTCGCGGGGGATGACGCCGCCGACGATCTTGTCCTCGAACAGGAACCCGGAGCCCTGGGGCGCCGGCTCCAGATCGATGACGACATGGCCGTACTGGCCTTTCCCGCCCGACTGTCGGATGAACTTGCCCTCGACGTCTTTGACCTTCCTCCGGATGGTTTCGCGGTACGCCACCTGGGGCCGGCCGACGTTGGCCTCGACCTTGAACTCCCGCTTCATCCGCTCGACGATGATCTCGAGGTGCAGCTCGCCCATGCCAGCGATGATCGTCTGCCCCGTCTCCTGGTCGGTGCGGATCCGGAAGGTGGGATCCTCCTCCGCCAGCTTCTGCATCGCGATGGCCAGCTTGTCCTGGTCCGCCTTGGTCTTCGGCTCGATCGAGACGTCGATGACCGGATTGGGGAACTTCATCGCCTCGAGGATGACCGGCTTGGCCTCGTCCGACAGCGTGTCGCCCGTGCGGGTTTCCTTGAGGCCGATGGCCGCCGCGATGTCGCCCGCCAGCACTTCCTCGATCTCGTCGCGCTTGTTGGCGTGCATCTGCAGCAGGCGGGCGATGCGCTCCCGCTTGTCCTTGGTGCTGTTGTAGACGTAGCTGCCCGCCTTGAGCGACCCCGAGTACACCCGGAAGTACGTGAGCCGGCCGACGTAGGGGTCGGTCATGATCTTGAACGCGAGCGCGGAGAACGGCTCGGCGTCCGAGGCGCAGCGCTCGACGTGGGTTTCGTCGTGCAGCGGCAGGTGCCCCGTCACCGGCGGGATGTCCACCGGGCTCGGCAGGAAGTCGATCACGCCGTCGAGCAGCGCCTGGACGCCCTTGTTCTTGAACGACGCGCCGCAGAACACCGGCACGAAGCCGTGCCGGATCGTGGCGTTCCGGATGGCCCGGCTGATCTCCTCGACCGTCAGCTCGGCCCCGCCGAGGTATTTCTCCAGCAGGTCGTCCTCGTGCTCCACCGCCGACTCGACCAGCTCGTGCCGCGCCTGCTCCACCTGCTCCCGCATCGATTCCGGAACCGGCATCTCGGTGAAGGTCTTGCCCAGCGTCTCGTCGTCGAACACGACCTCGACCCGCCGGAGCAGATCGATGTGCCCGGTGAACAGCTCGCCCGAGCCCACCGGCAGCTGGAGCGGATGGGCCTTCTTGGTCAGCCGGTCGCGGATCATGGCGAGGCAGCGGTCGAAGTCCGCGCCCACGCGGTCCATCTT
>WNFB01005077.1_pt1 | contig 11755 bp, 9 predicted proteins | sample 5400501 | NCBI WGS metagenome assembly WNFB01 (sample SAMN13153341, study PRJNA577476) | soil metagenome | isolation source: 200 cm saprolite under Douglas fir tree site 2 hole 1 | place: USA:California | collected 2015-04-18 | reverse complement strand
AACAGGCCGCGGAAATCGAGTCGGTTGCCGCACAAATTATTCCGAGGGATGATACGCCCGGAGCGCGAGAAGCCGGGACGATTTATTTTATCGATCGAGCCCTCACAACTTTTGACCAGGACAAGCAGGCGGCATACACGCAAGGGCTCAAAGATCTGCGGGCAAAGACGCGCGAGTTGTTCCCCAATGCCGATAAATTTTCCGGCTTGAACCCCGCCCAACAGATTCAGCTCCTGACGGCAATTGAGAGGACCGCTTTCTTTGGGCTGGTCCGCCTGCATACGATCGTGGGATTTTTCGCGAACCCGGAATATGGCGGAAACCAGGAAAAGATCGGCTGGAATCTGATTGGCTTTGAAGATAAGTTCGCCTGGGAACCACCTTTCGGACACTACGACCGCGAGTACAAACGGAGCTGAGACCGCGCCAGGAGATTGAGAAGCAATGAAAAAATTCAGTCCGGCAACCCAGGTGGACTTCGTGATCATCGGGTCGGGTGGCGCGGGCGGCGCCATGGCGAAGGAGCTGTCGACGGCCGGATTCGAAGTCGTGGTGCTCGAGCAGGGGCCCCGGTTAGAGGACAAGGACTTCAAGCACGATGAGCTGAAAATCCGGAACACTCCGGCGCTGGTGAATGATCACGCGCTGCAGCCGAACACGTTTCGCAAGACAGCGCAAGAGAAGGCCACGCTAGCACAGACAATTAGTTATGGACGGTGCGTGGGCGGCGGTACCGTGCATTATACGGGATCGCAATGGCGTTTTCACGAGATTGACTTCATTGAGCGGGGCCGCTGGGGGTCGATCGAAGGGACCGGGTTCGCGGATTGGCCGATCACTTACGCGGAGCTCGAACCTTATTACGTGAAAGTCGAATACGAATTTGGGGTTTCGGGACTGGGTGGAGCAAGTCCGTTCGACCCGCCGCGGTCGAAACCGTATCCGCTGCCGGCCTTGCCTATAAAATCCGCGGGAGTTCTCTTCGATCGTGGCTGCAAAAAATTGGAACTGCATCCGGTTCCAGTGCCTTCGGCGATCCTTTCTCAACCGTACCAAGGGCGGCAAGCGTGCAATCACTGCGGTTTCTGTGAGTGGTACGGTTGTGAGCGAGGGGCGAAATCCAGCAGCTTGTCGAGCGTAATCCCCGCCGCGGAGAAGACCGGACGATGTGAGATCCGGACCAGTTCCTATGTCCGGGAGATTTCAGTGGATAAGAGCGGCCGGATTACCGGCGTGATTTATTTCGACAGCCGCAAGCAGGAAGTCTTTCAAAAGGCGAAAGCAGTGGTGCTGTGCGCGAACGGCAGTGAATCACCGCGGTTGCTGCTGCTTTCCAAATCGACCTTGTTTCCGGACGGGCTCGCCAATTCGAGTGGTCTGGTTGGTAAGTATCTCATGCTGGGGGGAACTGCGAGCGCTTCCGGCATTTTCGATGAGCCTCTGAACGAATTCAAGAGCGTGATGGCCACGCGGGCGATCGAAGACTTTTACGATTCCGATCCAATGCGGGGCTTTTATGGCGGCGGCAGAATCGACGGCCGCTGGGGCTTCATGGGACCGATTGGGTATGCGCTCGGGGGGCTGCCTCCGGACGCGCCTCTCTGGGGAACCGGGTACAAGAACTTCGTCAAGGAAAACTTCAACCGCACGATGACGTGCCAGTCTTACCTGACTTCCCTGCCGCTCGAAACCAATAACATTACGCTGGACCCTGAGGTGAAAGATGCCTGGGGATTACCCGCCATGCGGATTACTTACAAGGACCATCCGGATGGCATGAAGGTCAAACAATACTTTCTGGAACGCTCGTTGGAGATTCTGGAAGCCGCCGGCGCGAAGAAGAAATGGGGCAACCCTGTTCGGGAGACAACTACCGGGGGACACCTGATGGGCACTTGCCGCATGGGGAATGACCCGAAGACCTCGGTTGTCGATAAATTCAACCGCGCTCATGATGTTCCCAACTTATTTATCGTGGACGGCAGTAGCTTTGTGACGAGCGGCCGCAATCATCCAACCTGCACGATTGAGGCTCTGGCTTTCCGGGCGGCGGACAATATTGTGAAGGCTGCGAAGAATGGGAGCTTAAAGTCGTCTGCTTAGCGGGCTGCTGAATAACCTGCATAGACTGAAGAGTCTTTATGGTAACCCCGTTTTAGATCTTCACGGGCTAAACCCCTTACTGATACTGCAGACTTTATGTCGTGGCCTAAGCCAGGACTCACAAAGATATTCGAGTTATCACACAAAGTCTGAAGTCTGTGCCACACCTCCGACCTGGACGGAAAGTCCGGTCTCTCAGTTTCCAGTGTGCCGAATCGTGGCTTTCGTGTGGGTCAGACTAAGCGAGCGAAAGTGGGGCATTCCTGGCGAGCGTCGAGGCCGAAAACATGTTGAATTGCGATACTAGTCTGGTCTCAAGCAAGGCCGCAATATAGAACAAAGTTGTCAACGCCAGGATGCTTGACAATTCGGGAGCTTTCCCATCAACAGCTAAAAGTGGTGATTTCATTAGAGATTCCCGGCTAACGGCGAGGGATGTTTATTTGCCGATAGCGAGCGCCGGGCGTAGCTTGTCGAAGATGTGCAGCATTGAGGTCAGTTGTGAGGGAGGCGTCTCTTCCATCGGTCAGAACTGATTGCGGTCCCTACGGTCGCTGTTTTTGCGCCATGAACTTCGGTGGAGGCCGGCAGGAAGCTAGAGAAGGAAGAAAGGATACGACGTCCCGCTTGACCGGCGCCGTTTGAATCTCTATTCTCCTCAGGGGGAAAACATCATGCGACTTACTGTGCGGAAACCTTTGAGAATCGCGGCTCTCGCCGGCGGGTTGGCGGCCGCGCTGGCTGTTGCGACGTTCGCCCAGTACAACATGACCGTCAACAAGGACCGGTTGATCAACGCGCAGAATGAGCCGCAAAACTGGTTGATGATGAACGGCGATTACGGAGCAACCCGGTACTCCAAGCTTTCTCAGATCAATCGGGAAAACGTCAAGAACCTTCGGATGGTCTGGGCTCTGGCGCTCGGCGGCATGCAGGACGTTGGGCAGAACGGCCCGGAAAACGAGCTGAATCCGCTGATTGACAACGGTTTCATGTACACGACCGACGGCTGGGGCACGGTTTATAAAATCGACGCGCGTGATCCGAACCGGGGCCAGTTCGTCTGGGTCACCGATCCCGGCGTGAAACACCAGGGCAACGCGCCGCGCACGCGCGGCCTGGCGTTGTGGGAAGACCTGGTAATCGCCAACCTTCCCGACGGCCGCGTAATTGGGATCAAGCGCGACAATGGCGAAATTGTGTGGGACAAGAGGGTGGCCGCCACCAACGAGTTCGGTACTCGGGAAAAGTTCGTTACGGCTCCGATCACCATCGAAGACAAGGTCCTCATAGCAAACGGGGCGGGAGACGCCGGAACGCGAGGATGGATCGCGGCGCTGGAAGCGCGAACGGGCAAGGAGCTATGGCGGTGGTATGTGATACCCAAACCCGGCGATCCAGGGAGCGAGACGTGGAAGGATACGAATAACTCCTGGAAAACCGGCGGCGGCGGCATCTGGCAGACGGGCTCCTACGATCCCGCCACAAGGCTCACCATTTGGGGCACGGGTAACCCGGTTCCGCAATACGATCCCCAATCGCGTCCCGGCGACAACCTCTACACCGACTCGGCTGTGGCCCTCAACATCGACACCGGCAAGCTGGCGTGGCATTTCCAATACACGCCAAACGATTCGTGGGACTACGACGAGGTCGGCGTCCACATGCTCTACGACACGACCATCGACGGCCAGACCCACAAGGTCGTCAGCCATTTCGGCCGCAACGGGTTCTTCTATTCTCTGGATCGTACGAACGGAAAGTTCATCAAGGGTGCTCAGTACGTCAACGATCTGAACTGGACCAAGGGCCTCAATCCGGAGACCGGCAAGCCGCTCGAATACAATCCGAAGCTGGATGTACAAATCTACAATCCGGTAGCGCGGGCGCTACGTGGCGACCCTGAGAAGCGGACATGCCCGACCTGGCACGGCGGCATCGCCCACCAGCCCACCGCTTATAACCCCGTCAAGCACATCGCCTACGGCGTCGGTATCGAAGGCTGCTTCTCACAAAACGGCGCAGCGTTCGCGTTCCTGTCGCCGAACGGCGGCCTCGACCCAAAGAACAGCCAGAAACGCACCTACAACAGCGACCTCTACTACGGTTCGGTGACGGCCTTCGACACGATCAACCACAAGGTCATCGCGAAAGCCGTCACGGACATCGAAATTCGATCGGGCGCCACAGCCACAGCAGGCGGCTTGGTCTTCACGGCCCTGCAGGACGGTTGGGTGGTGGCGTATAACGACGACACGCTCGAGGAACTGTGGCGGTTCAACGTGGGCACCGCGCTGAAGGGCGCGCCGGTGACTTATGCAATCGGAACAAAACAGTACCTTGCGGTTCAAGCCAGCGGCCGGCACCTGCATCCCGTGAAATTCGACAACTTTCAGGATTCCAGCTACCTGTTCGTCTTTGCGCTGAATTGATTTTCCGCTAAATGTTATTTAGGGAACTCCTTACAGGCGTCCGTTTCGGAGCCCCAGAATTCGACGCACTTGGCATGATTCATCGGGCCTTGTCCGACAATCTTCGCGATCAGAAAGTCGGCAATCAGGTCGATCTCGCGCGGTTGCAGCGTCGCCGGAGGGTCGGGCATGCGGGTCGGGTACGATTTCAGGTCCGCCTGCGTCTTGCCGAAGCAGCGCCCGTCGCTGTAGGCAAACTTGTCGAAGGCCGGCATTTGCGAGTTGAGCCGCCCGCACTTGATGGTCAACACCAGACCGGCGCGGTTGAGCTTGGTGTCACGCAAGTTGGCGCCGTCGGGCATTTGGCTGTCGGTCTTGCGGCCGTCACCCGCCCAGCCGTGACACGCTTGGCAGTTGCCTTTTTGCTGAAAGAGTCTCATGCCTTCGGCAACGTCGGCGGCGTCGAGTGGTTTTTGCTCCTGTCTTTGCGCTCCCGTGCTGAATGCCAGTGCCATGATCGCGGCAGCAACGGGCACCCCTGAAAAGGAACGCAGCCACATTGAGTGTTTCCACCTGTTGGTCATGAACGCAGTATACAGGACCGCATAATTTTGTAGAAGATGCCGTCGGAATCGAAGGTGAACGCAGCCCTGCCTTCTTGGTGGCTTTGTTCTGGTGAGCTACTCTTCCATAATCGGCGCTTCCGTCCCTCAGAGGGCAGTCTGCGTGCCCAATGGAAGGGCGCGGATCAATGTGGTCCTCAACTGGACACCCTGACTGAAGAAGTGACGCTCAACTCCTCCGTTCTGCCGCTCAACGTTCGCTAATCTAATTGCGCCTGACGGCCTAACCGGAAGTTGACCTGGGCTACCACTTCGCAATCAACACTACTTCCGCATTGCCGACAATCCGGAAGTTATTTATACCCTGCCCCGAGAGCGGCAGCATCACTTCCGAGTCGGCCGCAGTTAGACCAGAATGAGCGCCGGTAATCTCCCTCCGCTAAAAGAATGAGGTTGCAAAAGCGCAGGCGCGACCTGCAAGCTGATAAGCATGCCGGAACTGCCGGATATCGCCGCGTACATCACTGCACTCGAACGACGCATCGTCGCGCAGCCGATCGAACGAGTGCGGCTGGCGAGCCCCTTTCTGCTTCGAACCGCGCAACCCCCAATTGCGAATGTGGAGGGCCGCGTGGTGCGCGAGCTGCGGCGAATCGGCAAGCGAATCGCGATTGGAGTAGAGGGCGATCTTTGGCTGGTGCTGCACTTGATGATTGCTGGCCGGCTGCACTGGCGGCCGCCCAAGGCAAAGCTGTCGGGCCGCCGGAGTCTGGCAGCCTTCGATTTTCCCAGCGGCTCTCTCGTGCTTACCGAAGCCGGCACAAAGCACCGCGCATCGTTGTATGTGCTAACCGGTGAGGAAGGCTTGTGTTCGGTCGACCCGGGAGGAATCGACATCTTCACGACCGATCTCAGCTCGTTTCGCGACGCACTTACGGCTGAAAACCGCACGCTCAAGAGGGCTCTGACCGATCCGAGCATAGTCAGTGGGATCGGCAACGCCTATTCGGATGAAATCTTGCACGCAGCACAACTGTCTCCGGTCACGCTTACGCACAAGCTGGGCCCGCAAGAGTGGGAAAGGCTGTTCGCTGCGACGCGCCATACCCTCGGGCTCTGGATCGATCGGTTGCGCGCGGAAGCGGAGACTGGATTTCCCGAAAAGGTGACCGCGTTTCGCAAGGAAATGGCGGTCCACGGACGCTATGGAGAGCCTTGCTCGAGGTGTGGAGAAAAGATTCAGCGGATTCGTTACGCGGACAACGAAACGAACTATTGCGCTCGATGCCAAACTGGTGGAAAAGTTCTTGCGGATCGTGGTTTGTCCCGGCTATTGCGATCGGACTGGCCGCGCACGCTCGAAGAACTCGAGGCTCTTAAGCGCCGCTGGAAGTGAAAATCTTCGAAGCCGCGGCAGCAAGTTATAATCGCGGTCTACTTTTCCTCATTGGCTCACGATGGCGGTTGCGAAATCGGGGGCCGAGGGCCAGGGCCGGCGCAGTTTTTGAGATATCTCTTGCGTGCCGGCAAGCGGGGCTTGTCAGACGGACAAAAACGAGCCGTCGGGAGCCCGCTGATCCCGCTGGGGCCTGCCCTGGTTGCAAATCGCCCTGTCCAGGGCAGGGGAAGCATTGGACGTACGAGTTAGAGGTCCAAACCGCAAATTCCGGTTCATAGCAAGCGAGGGACCACTGAGGAATGGATCGCCTAGCCGAGATGACGGGGGCACACCATGAAGTGGATTACACGGGAGCACGTGAAGGTGGATCGAGTGGCCTGCCCTTGGCTGATCAAGAAGTTCGTAGACCAGGAAGCAGAGTTTTATTTTGTGCCAGCAGAACAAGTGATTCCCGAGGCGAACAGGTTGAATGCGACACCATTCGACGTGCCGGGAGTTGAACTCGGACACCACGGAAAGGAATGTTCGTTTGAAGCGATGCTCAAGAAGTACAGCCTCACAGCGGAACCCGCTCTGCAACTGTTGGGCAAGATCGTCAACGGCGCTGACACGGACAACACGTTATGGCATCAACCCGAGGCTGCTGGTCTGAACGCGGTCGCCGAGGGATTTCGGCATTTGGGTTTTAGCAACGATCACGAAATCAATGCGGCAGAGTGGATTGTCTATGAGGCGTTGTACGCGTATTGCCGGGAGATGGTGAAACGTGGAAGGCCGAGCGGAGCCTTCAAGGATGCGGCCTGAAGATTTGGAACAGGGACAGATCGCCTCGGAGAGAAGTATTTCTGGCCGCAACTACCCAGAGACGGCTTGCGGATTCTCTGGGTACGGAACGGAGTGTCGCTGCCACTCCCGGAGTCGTGTTCTTAGGTTGCACAATCGAACCGCTGCCCATCCCTCCGCGCCACCTTGGCGAGTTCGGTTGCCTTGGACCAGCTCACCCACTTCAGCTGCGCCTCGGGGACCCGCTGCAGGTTCTCGTGAATGGCCATGAGGTAGTACCCCTTGCGTCGCGAGCCCGAGAACCATTTTTCGAGGAACTCATCGAACACGCCCGGGTTGTCGCGCGGCCAGTATTGTCCGGCGCGGACCTCGCACACGTAGCCGCCTCGCTCGACAAACGATGTCTCACGCTGCTGGTCGTTGTCTCGGTCCCGAGCCAAGTTCGCATCGGTCTTGGTAAGGACAAAGCCGGCTCGGCGGCAGTTGGGCTTGCCTAAACAAATGCCATCTCCCTTACTCTCACACTCGATTCTTCAGTCTGTTGACAGGTATCAAGGTTAGGGCTCACCGGTGGAGACGCACAGCCAAGCAGGCGCCTGCGCAAATCAGGTAGAGCAAGTGACTTTAGACCATGGCAGGAAGGCCCGGTAAGATTCTCGCCGCCTTGGACACAGGACCCGCGGTGCGTCATGCCTGTTCCGGCTGTGCAACGGATCGTCACATTTGCGCAATCGGGCGTGCGGGCGGCCGGCGACTTTTTCATTGGCTCGCTGTATCTGATCGCTTTTGAGCAACTTGAAATCGATCGACCGACAACTTGAGTGGCATTGTTCTTGCAATCAGAAAATGTGAATGAGGGCGGGGCTGGCCGGATACATCTGCCAATCGTGCGCCCGGTAAATGGGGAAAGGGAGAGCAAACGTCTAAAAGGATGACCGTTGTTGAGGTTCCTGGCGATCGTCACCGTATGAACGACGGTAAAGCATGAGCGCAGGTCCGCTTGTTGATGCTCATCAACCTTCTCTTTCCGGCGCTCGGCGGATTGATGCCGAATTGAGCCTCGAAGATTTCATGGGGGATGAATCGTGAAGACCGCCAAAGGACGGCCTACGGTCGCTATTCTTTTGATCTCCGTGGCTGTGATGCTCATTTCCTGTGCAAGAGATCCACAGAAAGCCAAGGCCAGGTACTTTGCCGCCGGTCAGAATTACATGAAAAAAGGCCAGTATGGGTACGCGGTGATCGAGTTTCGTAACGCGTTGAGGCTCGACCCGCGCTTTGTCGACGCGTACTACCAACTGGCTCAGGCCGACGGAGCCCAACACGCCTGGGACGCAGCGTACGCATCCCTTGAGAAAGCTATCGAGGTGGATCCGAACCGACTGGATGCCCGGTTGGATCGGGGGCGTCTGTATCTCGCCGCACGGGAGTTCGACAAAGCTGAAGAGGAGGCGAACTTCATCCTCAGGGAGGACTCGAGGGACGTGGACGCCTACCAACTCCTCGGTGGCGCCCTGATCGGGCAGAAAAAACCCGACGGAGCGCTCGCAGCCTTTTCGAGGGTGACGGATTTATTGCCGAACGATGAAAGCAATTATGTGAATATGGCGTTGGTTGAACTCACTCTGCATCGCTTGGGGGATGCGGAAGAACACTTCAAGAAAGCTGTGCAAGTCAATCCGAGGTCGGTACAGGCGAGCCTGGACCTAGCAAATTTCTATCACTTGCAGGGCAAACTCCCTGAGGCAGAGCAGGTGTTACAAACGGGAATCCAAAACAACCCGGACGCTTCCGCATTTTATATCGACTGGGCGAACATGCTCTCGAGCGGAGGGAAAACGGCAGACGCAGATGGGATCCTAGACAAGCTTCGAACCCAAACGCCAAAGTCAGCCGAAGCGGCCATCGCCATTGGTGACTACTACCTCCAGCGGCATGACACTGACAAGGCGCTCGCTGAGTATCGCCGTGGTCTCTCGGTGTCTGCGAACAATCTCGATATCGAGAAGCGCATGGAAGATGTTTATTTGGTTTCAAACCAGATGGAACAGGCAGCCCAGATTGACAGCCAGCTCAGGAAACTGGCTCCCAAGGATGTGCTCGTCCGTGTCGATCACGGGCGGCTTCTGATGGCTCAGGGAAAGCTACAGGACGCCGAAAAGGAGTTACGAGAGGTCATGAAGGATGCTGCGGATTCTTCGCAGGCCCATTACTACCTGGCTCTGTCCTACTGGCAGAAGGGAAGCCTCGGGCAAGCCGCTAGCGAATTGCAGGAAGCGCTTCGTATGTCACCGGGATCGCCCGTTGTTCTACAAAGCCTGGCGCAGCTTAATCTTTCTCAGGGCAACGCTTCTGTGGCCCAAATTTATGGTCAGGAATTGGTAGAGAAATATCCAGTTGATGTGAGCAACAGGTTGCTGTTGGGCGCAATTTATTCGCGTGAAGGCCAGCTTCGACCAGCGGAAGAACAATTTATGGCAGCCAAGCGGCTGGCTCCCAACCAAGCGGATGTGCACTTGAACTTGGGGCAGCTGTATTCGGCGGAAAGGAAATGGGCAGAGGCTGAGAAGGAGTTCGAAGCGGCGCTTCAGCTCGATCCGTTGAACTCGACTCTTCTGAGCCAATATGCTGGCTTTTTGGTGGCACGCCAAGAGTCTTCGCGGGCCACTGCGCGTGTGCAGCAATTTGTGAACGCCAACCCGGCCAACGCTCAGGGGCACATAATTTTGGGCGCATTGCAGTTCGAAGCAAAGAATAACAGCGCAGCCCAGGTGGAGTTCGAACGCGCCATCCAACTCGATCCAAAAAACATCCAGGCTTACTTGCAGATGGGAAGGGTATACGACGTCGAAAGTCATGCGGATCTAGCCATCGGTCAATACCAAAAAGCGCTCGACCTACAGCCAAAGTTCGCCCCGCTTTGCACGATGATCGGGAATCTGTACCTCCACCGCGGGGACTTGGAGACTGCGCGGCAGTATTTCCAGAAGGCGCTGGATGCTGATCCCGATTTTGCCATTGCCATGGCGAACATCGCTTGGGTAGACGCTCTTGAGGGAAAGAACCTCGATGTTGCCCTGGGCTTGGCGCAAAAGTCCAAGTCCCTGATGCCGGATTTGCCCGCGATCACCGACACGCTCGCCTGGGTGATGTACAGGAGGGGCAACTATGCCGGCGCCATGCCGCTGCTCCAGGAGTGCGTCAAAAAATCCCCCGATTCCGCAGAATTTCGCTACCACCTCGGAATGACTCTCCTGGCAACCGGGCAAAAGGCGAAGGGGAAGCAGGAACTCAACGACGCGCTACGAATGAAGCTCGATAATGGCGAGGCGCTGCAGGCCCAGCAGGCGCTAGCCCAGGCAAACTGATGCCGGGGATCGCCCAACTCGAACTGGCCGTTCGGATTTTGACTTGGGATTGGCAAACGAAGGTGCGGTAGCGAAGAGGGGAGTGGAGTTGGGACACGGAAACTGAGGATGGCGGATTCTGAGACTCTAAGAGAGAGGAAATCTACGATGGGAAAACTGATACAGCAACTCTTGTGTGTGAGCGCACTGGCATTCTTGGCGCTGGCTCTGGGGGCCCAACCGGCTCTGGCTTCCGACGCGGACTGTCCCAGCATAAGCGCCTGTTCATTTTTCGCTGACACTGTCGTCGCCAGTAAATCCGCCGGGGTAAGCACTGGTCCTTGGACGGCCAACTTCAAGGAGAATGTTTACCAAACCGGTATGGAATATACCTATGTCTTCGACTTGGAACTTCTTACGTTTAAAGGTACCGCTTTGAACTCTATATCGACGGGCGCTGGAGCATCGGTGGCTGACCTCTTCGACCAGACGTTGAACTGGGGTGTCATTTTTTCCGGGGTCGCGGGAAACCCTTTCCCCAGCACCACCTCGCCCGTGGATGATAACGGGTTCGTCTTTGGCTCGTCGACGCTACAAGCAACCCCTACGAACATGGACACAGCGGGGCGCATATACGAGTTTTACGCACAGTCGTTCGCTCCTCCCGTTTCGGGGCAATTCAATATTTCAGACGGCGGAAATGTCACGACTGATTCGTGGGACCCAACGCCGGAACCCGGCTCGATTCTGCTTTTTGGCACGGGCCTCTTGATGTTGGGCCTGATTCTCCGTCGTCGGCTGCCACAACTTCCGCAGCCCCGTTGAAGCAGATTTGGTTCTCACGAGAACCGCTTGAGATCGTCGACGGCGGCTCCACGAAGTGGGCAGCGCGTATTTAGGCAAGGTCGGCCTAGGGGTGGGCAGGTTTCAGCGTAATCGTACGAAGACCCGGCCAAGTGTAGACAAAATCAGGAGAGCCATACATGAGACAGACTCGGCTGGCGCCGCTAGCTGGAATTGTTCTCCTCTTTGTGGCTGCTTCCCTTTCTGCCAATCAGGCTCCCGTACCTCTGTTCAACGAATGCCCACAACTGGGACCGGCGCTGGGCTGCTCTTACCTGCTTGTTTTTGGCACGCAAGGCAGCGTCA
>WNFB01005359.1_pt1 | contig 11756 bp, 10 predicted proteins | sample 5400501 | NCBI WGS metagenome assembly WNFB01 (sample SAMN13153341, study PRJNA577476) | soil metagenome | isolation source: 200 cm saprolite under Douglas fir tree site 2 hole 1 | place: USA:California | collected 2015-04-18 | reverse complement strand
AGCTTTTGTGCCAATGGCGCCGGGTTCTGCCGCGCAATATTCAACGCCGCTGGGAAGCACGCGCCGCCGCTCGGCCATACCTGAGCCGGACCTGCCGATCGAAGTCGGCGAAGAAGAGCGCCGGCTGCACAACGATGCGCGTCGCTTTGCGCGCCTGCTGGTTTCCGAAATCAAACTCTACAACGAAAAGAAAGTTAAGGAGGGCCGGAACCAGGGCGACATCTACGATCGCCTGCGCGACGACATCGAACGCTCACGAGAGATGTATGCGAAACGCGTGGCGCCGCCGGTGGCCGCGCGCCACGATCAGGAACTGGTCAACACGCTTGCCGAGGGCGACTCAGCCAAACTGGGCTCGGGCTATCCGGGCGCCAGCGTCGCGATGAACTAAGCAGGGCCAGAACTCCAGCGTTCAGAAATCAGGGCACGGTTCGACCGTGCCCTTCTTGTTTTCATGATCGAAGCAGAGCCAGGCGCGAGCATCAACCTAGAATCATTCTTTCCTGAGCCATCGGATCAGTGATATAAACCGGGACCATGAGCGACCACAAAGCGATAGCGACGATCCTCTTTCGAGTTTTCGGTGTATCAGACATCGCCTATGCGATTTTGTATTGGCTCTATAGCTTGCTCATATCTCACTACACTTCGCCGGGGGCGCTCATTGTCGCCACCCTCTGCGCTTTGGTATACCTCGTCTTAGGTCTGCTTCTTATCATCCTCAGCAAGCGTTTGGCCGCTCTAGTGCTCAGAGGGATAGGCCAAGGTTAACCGGCGCTACACTTTTATCCCACTAACCAAGGGCCGGCGTAGTTGCGGCCCCGCCGCTTTGATCATAGAGTCTTCGTTCAACTCAAAGAGCCCCACGGCATGGCGAGGAAGGCACGCGATGAAGCAATCGTTGTCTGACGAAGCGATCGAGCAAATCAGTGAAGACCTGCGACGAGCGAACGTCGCGTCGATGAAAGACTATCCGGGCGAGACGGGCCGCCGCCAACCGGTGCACACGGTTTATGGCGGCGCGCATCTGTTCAAATCCGATTCGGCGCCGCGACTCGGCAAAGTCGCCGAACGCGCGATGGCCGAATACGCGCCCGATTTCATCATCTTCGCTCAGACGCTCGGCTTGCCCGATGTCGAGCAACTGCCCGACGTGCTCAGCTACGCACAGGACTTGAAAGCGCAACTGAAGAGCAATCCCGACGCGGCGCGCGAAGAGCACAGGGCTGCCTGGTTGGCGCACACCATCTACTCGCGCGTGCAGGAAAAACTAAAGCGCGAACCGGTCGAGGATTTCCGCATCGATTTCGAAGACGGTTACGGCAATCGTCCCGACAAGGAAGAAGACGGCCACGCTGAAGCCGCCGCGATCGAAGTCGCCGCAGGCATCAGCGCGGGCACGCTGCCACCGTTCATCGGCATTCGCATCAAGCCTTTCAACGAAGAGCTGCGCGCGAGAAGCTTCCGGACGCTGGATATTTTTGTCTCAACTGTTTTGGCCAAGACGAGCGGGCGTTTGCCGGATAATTTTGTCGTCACGCTGCCGAAGATTACGACTCCGGAGCAGGTCTCGGCGCTGGCGGACCTATTTGATTTATTGGAAGAGCAAACCGGATTAGCGCCCGGTGCTTTGAAAATGGAGATGATGATCGAGACCACCCAATCGATCATCCGGAGCGATGGTCGAATCAACCTGCCACTGCTCTTGCGGGCCGCGCGCGGTCGTTGCACGGCGGCGCACTTTGGCACGTACGACTACACCGCGAGTTGCAGCATCACCGCCGCGCATCAGCACATGATGCACCCGGCTTGTGACTTTGCGAAGCACATGATGCAGGTCTCGTTTGCCGGCACGGGCATCTGGTTGTCGGACGGCGCGACCAACATCATGCCGGTCGGGCCGCATCGCGCAGCGGAAGGCACAACGCTCACTCAGGATCAGGCCGACGAGAATCGCGCGGTCGTTCATCGCGCCTGGAAGCTGCATTACGATCACATACAGCATTCGCTCACCGGCGGTTTCTATCAGGGTTGGGACTTGCATCCCGCCCAACTGGTGACGCGTTACGCGGCTGTCTATGCTTTCTTTCTGGAAAGTCTGGATGCGGCGTCCGAACGCCTGCGCAATTTTGTCGAGAAAGCGGCGCAGGCCACGCTGGTCGGCGATGTGTTCGACGACGCGGCAACGGGACAGGGACTGCTGAATTATTTTCTGAGAGCACTTAATTGTGGCGCGCTGACGGAAGCAGAAGGTCTGCGTCTTTCGGGCTTGACGCCGGAGGAGTTGCGATCAGGATCGTTCGTGAAGATTCTGAAAAACCGGCAAAACCTCTGAGATCCGGGAGAGGCCTAGCGACGAAAGCCTGGGGCAGGTAATTTTTGGAGTGCGGTAACTTGTTACCGCTTTCAAGGCCGCGACTTGTCGCGGCCACGATGGAAGCCGCCGTCGCCAGCACTGCGGCGACAAGTCGCCGCCTTACAAAGCGCTGACAGGTCAGCGCACTCCAAATCAAAACAGCTCGCCCTGGGCCGTTTCATCATCCGGCTCTACTGACTCAGCCAGACGCGGATAGTTCTCGACCAACTTTGCCGGGCCCGGCACGCGCTGCTCATCGATCAGCGCCATGACTTCGAATGCATTTACCAGGCTCTGGCCGCGCGCGTGGTTGTTGGCAATCACGAAGGTCTGTTTAGCTTTTTCTGAGACTTGCCTGATGCGCTCGACCCACGGCTCCAACTCATCGCGCGAATACAGATAATCATAGCGCTCCACCACATCCGCTTCTTCGCGAAACCAGTTCTGATAGTTCCGTCCGTGCAGCCGCACATATCCGATTGGCGAAGTCACTTCCGCTGAAGGCTTGATCGAGTTGGCAAACAGCGGCTGGTCGATGTCGCACAAACCCACGCCGAGATCTTCGAGCGTCTGCAAAACCCTCGGGTTGTTCCATGATTCATGCCGCAGCTCGACAACCAGCGGATAATCTTTGAAGCGCCCGGCCAGTTGGTTTAGATAGCCGCGCTCTGCGCGATCATTCTTAAACGACCAGGGAAATTGCATCAGCACCGCGCCGAGTTTGCCTGCTTCCGCAAGCGGATCGATCCCTTCGCGAAAAGCCTTCTCATCTTCCCTGGTCGCTTTGCCGCGTTCGTGCGTGAACGGTCGGAAGAGTTTTGCGGTGAAGACGAAATTCGGATTGTGCTCGATGCGTTTCAGCCATGACCGAGCCGTGGCGGGTGATGGCGGACGATAGAAGCTGCTGTTGATTTCCGCGGTGTCGAAATACTTTGCGACCAGCGCCAGCGTGTCAAACTTCGAACCAGCGCCTTCGGGATAGACACGGCCGCGCCAATCGGCGTATGACCAGCCGGCAGGTCCGATGCGAATGTCGCGGAGAGCGCGCACGCTGAAACTATGTCCGACAAACTTCAGTTTGTCGAACAGGGTGCGCTGTGGCACGCGCATCTTGCGCGTGATTCACGGGCGAGACGCCCGTGCCACTTTAAGCAAAGCACCGTGAAGCTCAGACGCAACCACGTCCAGCTTAATACTAGAAGCTGCGAGTTTTCCGTTCGCGTCGGAAAACTTTGCTGCCGACGCAAGTTCACTGGTATCGATCTTCCACTGTCCGGCGGGATTCCGTTCAGCTTCGTTAAGACGCGCAATCAAGGAACTGAAATCGCGCCGTTCGATCTTCGGCCGCATGATCGTCTCAGCCCATGAATAGTACGGATAGTCGATGCGATACGCCCAGCCGCCATCCAGTGGCGTCGCGATTAAGAAGACTTCGCCGCGCGCGTGATGCGAGATAGCCGTAAACGGCGCGCAGTGACGAGTCGGCTTGAAGCCGGCGGAGCTGAAAATGTCCGGCGCCAGGGTCACCAATGAAAGTTTCGCTTCGTGATCTTCCGTAACTCGCGATCTGCCTTTGGCAAAACTCTCCAACGCCGTAGCGATCCGGTTCCACGGGTCAACCCACAACGAGGCGTAGTCATTTGTGCGCGTCAGAACGCGTTCGACAAGCGGCAGGACCAGTTCGTAAGCGTGGGCGTCGTCAGTCACTTCCGAGCCCGCGAGCTGTCGCGCCAGTGGCGAGCCGACATCACCAGGCGAATCCGATCCCTGGATGACAATGCTGGCGCGCACGCCTTCCTGCGTGCTCATCTCGGAAAAGTCTCCAGCTTCCGCGGCCGCAATCAACTTGTCGCGCAATTCCAGCGCGCGCTCACCGTTGAGCATCGTCCAGACGGAGAGCACGCCGTCAGTGTCGAAGTGATTGTTGATGACGAGATCGATCCCGTCCGTTAACTCTGCGCGGTTCGGCGCCGCGGCCAGGTTCAAAGCGATCTCCGTCGAGGTGTCGGCCTTCACCGACGCCGGCGTTTGATTCCCTTTCCAATGCGAAAAGTGAATTGCGTTGTCGACTGTGCCATCAACCGAAAGCTTCGGCACGTTCGCGAGACCGTCGTGGTAATACTCAAATCTCATTCTTCCACCTCATGGTCCGACTGGTGTTGATTCTATCTCACGGTTGCGCCGAACGGTAACCCGAGCTGACGCTTTGCCGTGAATAAGCTCTGTGCTAGTCTCACCAAACATTTTCAAGACTTCTAAAACGATCAACGGAGGAGCCCAGAATGGATTCCGAGAACACCCCAATGCAATCAATTACCGCGACTGAGTTGAAGCAGCGTCTGGATAACGGCGAAGACGTTCAGATTGTCGATGTGCGCGAGGCGAACGAAGTGGCCATCGGCCGCATTCCCAATTCGATTCACATTCCGCTGGCACAGGTTCTGGAGCGCATGTCTGAGATCGATCCGAGCCGCGACACGGTCGTGCATTGCAAGATGGGTGGACGCAGCGCGCGCGCGATCGAGGCTTTGCAGCGCAGCGGGTACACGGGAAGCTTGTCGAATTTGACGGGCGGAATTATTGCCTGGTCCAACGAAGTCGATCCCAGCGTGCCGAAATATTGACGTCCCCCGATCGCTCTCATTACCTTCCTAATTTTGTGGCGAAGGAGACGCTTCCGCGAGCGCGCGTTCGAGCGTCGCTCGCAGTTGACTGCCGCCCTGTCGCGGTGAGTAGCCGCGCCAATGGCTGATGACGCATCCATCGGGAGCAATGACCAGGGTCTGCGGAATCGCGTTGCGCCCGTTCATCAGCGCTACCGCGGTCTCGCGGTCGGCCCAGCCCAGCCGGAAGCCGAATTTGAAGTCGCGCGCGAATTGCTTAACGCGATCGGACGACGTGCGCGGATCTTCAGTCGTCAGACCGACGAACTCTACGCCACGCCCGGCAAACTCTTTGCGCACCTTCTCGTATTCAGGTACTTCCCTGCGACACGGGCCGCACCAGGACGCCCAGAGGTTAACCACCACGATCTTGCCACTGAAGTCCGCAAGGCTGAAGCTGCCGTTGTCCAGCGCCTTGATCTGGCGCGTAAGAATGCTTTCCGGCAGTACAGTCAACTCTGCCGGCGCGAGGGTCGTGCGCTCAGCCGGCAGCACAATTGGCGGTTCGGACAACTTTTCTGGCGGCGGCGGAGGTGGCGGCATCATGCCTCTTCTGCCCGACTGTGCCGCGGCGCCGGCAGCGAACATGGCGACCAGGAGAATCAGTAGGAATGTTTTTCGCATATTTTATGTCGCGCTCACTGCGGCAGATTCATGCGCCGCAGCAGCTCAACGAAGCGCGGGTCGGAGCGCAGCGGATCGTAAATAGGGTCCACTTTGAGATCAATCATGTTCGAATCCCGCTCCTCATAAGCCTTTTCTAACAGGGCTAAGGCTTCGTCTTTCTCGCCCAGCGCGATGTGGATGTAGGCCAGGTAAGACGGGAAGACATAGCTCTTCTTCGCCTGCTCCTTCAACTCAGCAATTAGTTTACGCGCCTCGCTTTGCTGGCCCGACCTGGCATAGGTCCATCCCAGTAGCGAGAGATCGGTTTGATCGCGTCCAAAAAGTCTGAGCATCGTGTTGCCTTCGGCGGCGGCTTCCGGATACTTTCCCATCAGGGCATGCGCCACGACCAGATTACGGAGGGCGGGAAAGGAATTCTGGTCCAACTCGAGCGCTCTCCGGGCTTGAGCGATTGCCTGGTCATGCTGACGGGCAAAGTTGTACGTGCGCCCCAGGTTTCCGTTTGCGATCTGCGAGAGCGGGTCGAGCTCTACCGCGCGTTTCGCCTCGGCGATACCTTCATCCAACCTGCCCATGCTTCGCAGGTAAGTGCAATACAGTGTGTGGGGGTTCGCATAATTCGGATTGAGTTCAATCGCGCGCTTCAATTCTCTCTCAGCGCCCGGCCAGTCCCAGTCGTAGAAGATTTTGATCGCGGCCAGCGCCTCGTGCCCTTCCACGAGCGAGTCATCCAGCTCCAGCGCCCTTGCCGCCGCTGCCCTCGATTTTACGGCGGCCTCGCCCGGGTTCTGATAATTATTCCCCAACACGTTGTAGGCAACGGCAATTCCAGCATAAGCCTGCGCATAGTTAGGATCTTTTCCAATTGCCTGATCAAAGTACTCGATGCTTTTCTTCAATCCATCTTCCGTAAACTTACTCCAGAAGTAGCGCCCTTTCAGATAGAGCTGGTAAGCCTCCGGGTTCTCCGTGTAATGCTTCATCATGCGATTGTGCTCTTCGCCGGAGATTTTCAAACGCAAGTTGTTCGCGATTTGACCTGCGATGTCCCGCTGTAGCGACATTAGGTCCGAGACCTTTCGCTCGTACTGCTCACCCCAGAGCTGTTTATTGTCGCGCACATCGAGCAACTCTGTGCTGATGGTCAGACTATCGCCGCGTTGCATGATGCGCCCCGTCAGTACGGCGCGCACACCCAACTCTTTGCCCGCGGCCATCGGGTCAGCCTCTTTCCCTTTGTAGCGAAAAACGGCACTACGCGCCATCACCTTCAGAGTTGGAAGCTGCGTCAGACTATTGATGATGCTTTCAGTGACGCCATCGGAAAGATATTCCGAATCCGGATCGTGATTCTGATTGACGAAGGGCAAAACCGCGATCGACTCGATCGCGACTTCCGTGTTGCGAGCATGCAGATAATAGCTGACTGCGATGACGCCAATAACCAGCGCGAGAAGAGCAATGGCCGCGGCGAGTTTGTGCTGTTTGATTCCCGAAACGACGTACTCGGCGCTTGAGGTCGCGCGCGGGTCTGCGAGCGCTGTTTGCGCGGCTGCGCCGGGCGCAGTCGAGACTCGCTCTAGCGCGTGGGCAGGCTGTGACTCGCCGCCTGCGCCTTTTACCTCTGGCGCTGAGCTGCGTTCGATCTCCGCGGCGACATCCAGCTTCTGCTTCAATCGTTTCAGATCGATCAACAAGTCCTTCGCCGTTTGATAACGTTCGTCTCTGTCTTTAGCCAGAGTTTTCATTACGAGCCGCTCCAACTCGGCTGGCGCTTCAGGCGTAAACCGCGCCAGCGGCGGCGGGTCTCTTTCAAGGAGCGCGACAATCAGATCGCTCCTGGTCGCACCGCCAAATGGTGCTTTACCGGTAACCATCTCGTAGATCGCAACGCCCAGACTGAAGATATCCGTGCGCGCATCGACCGCCAGGCCGCGCGCCTGCTCGGGCGACATGTAGGCGACCGTTCCCATCACCACTCCCGGTTCGGTTTGCACCAGCCCTTTCGTCTTCGCTTCCGTGTCCACCGAATCTGCCGGCAGCCGCTCCGCGAGTTTCGCCAGACCGAAATCCAGCACCTTCACGATGCCGTCGCGCCGCAGCATGATGTTCTCGGGCTTGATATCGCGATGCACAATCCCGGCGGCATGAGCAGCCGCAAGCGCGCTCGCGGTTTGAATCGCCACCTCGAGCACTTCGCCGAGCTTCAGCGGCCCGTTCTTCACGCTTTCACGCAGCGTGTCTCCATCAATGAATTCGGTGGCGATGAGATTCACCGAATCGATCTGCTCGATCTCGTAAATCGTGATGATGCCTGGATGGTTGAGCGCCGAAGCAGTCTTTGCCTCTTGCACGAAGCGCCTCATCCGGTCTGGATGTGCAGCGACTTCAGCAGGCAAGATCTTCAGCGCGACTTTGCGATCGAGTTTAGTATCCTGCGCCAGATACACTTCGCCCATTCCGCCCTCGCCGATCTTTGCGCGGATTTCGTAGCGACCAAGCTTTATGCCAGCGGTAATTGTCATGGTTGTAGCGCAAGCTTTCAGCTTGCGGAATTACTTTACCGAGTGCGCGTGATTAATACCCGCAAACTAACGGTTCGCGCTATTGCAAGTTTGCGCTATTGCGGAAGCCCGACACGCTTCACCAGATCGGCGAAGCGCGGATCGGAGCGCAAGGGATCGAATCTTTGATCGACTTTGAGCCGAGCAGTGAACAAGTCATGCTCTGCGACTGCCTTCTCAAGCCAGGCGAAGGCCTGGTCCTTGTCGCCGACCGCCGCGTAAATTAAGGCAAAGAGGCCCGGCGACACATAGCGTTGCTTTGATAACTCTTGCAACTCAGCGAGTTCCTTTTGCGCTTCGTTTCGCTTGCCGGCCATGGCGTAGGCTCGTCCCAACCCAGCGATTCCCAACGACTTGGCGCCCAAATCGAATATTCTTTGAGACTCAGCGATCGCCCCGTCATAGGCGCCTTTCCGTTCGTAACAGTATCCGAGCCGGACATGGGCGACAACGAAAGCCGGATCCATCTCCAGAGTCTTACGAAGTTGGTCGATGCCCTCGTCGATCCTCTGCGCATCGCACAGGAGCCATCCCACAGTCATATTGATCGGGAGCGAGAGTGGGTCCAACTCCTGTGCCCGTCTGATTTCTGCCAAGCCTTCGTTCGTTCGTCCACTCCACATTAAATAGATCGCGTACCAGTGATGAGCCTGCGGATAATTCGGATTCAGCTCGATCGCGCGCTTGAATTCGCGTTCAGCGGCGGCCCAGTCGCGGTCGTAATAATACCTGACGTGAGCGAGCGAGACATGAGGCTCGGCGAGGCTTTCATCGATCTCTATGGCTTTCTGTGCTGCGGCTTTTGCTTTTGGCATGACCTCGTTTGGCCGCAACGTTCCGCCCGCATCCGGAGCACACAGAAGATCATAAGTATCGGCCACGCCGCTGTAAGCCAGCGCAAAGGTTGGATCCTTTGCTATCGCCTGTTGATAATACTCAAGCGACTTCTGCATTCCTTCATCGGTGCGTTTGTTGTAATAAAATCGTCCTTTCAAATAAAGCTGATAAGCCTCGTTGCTTTCGGTGTAGTGTTTGGCAACCCCACGCTCCTGGCCAGACACTTTGAGTTTTAGGGTGTCAACGATTTCGCGGGCAATCTCGCGCTGCGTAGCCAGTAACTCCGACGTTTTGCGATCGTATTGTTCGCCCCACAGCAACTTGTTATAACGCACGTCCACTAGCTCTGCGCTAATGGTTAGATTGTCACCCCGTTGGGTGATGCGGCCTGAAAGCACGGCGCTAACGCCCAGGTCTTTTCCTACTTTTATCGGATCGATCTCCTGGCCTTTGTAACGAAAGACCAAACTGGTGGGACTGACTTTCAAGTTCGGCAACTGTGAAAGACGATAAATCAGCGACTCCGCCAAGCCTTCGGAAAGATATTCGCTGTCCGGTTCGGTGCTCCGATTCTGAAAAGGCAAAACCGCGATCGAGTCAATCGCGACTTCGGTATTGCGGGCGTGCAGATACATGCCGAACCCGACCGCGCCGGCAGCCAGCACAATCAGACCAAGGGCCAACGCGAATTTGTGTTGCTTGATTCCAGAGACAATGTATTCAGCGCTGGAAGCCGCATGGGCAGTGCGGGGCGACGCCGACGCCGCCGCACCAGATGCAGTTGTAGTCGCGCGCAATTCAGACGGCACAGTGCGATCGATCTCAGCATCAACTTCCAGCTTGCGTTTCAAGTTGCGCAGATCTATAAGCAGGTCTTTCGCTGTCTGATACCGTGCTTCAAGGTCCTTGGTTAGCGCCTTGGTGACGATTCGGTCTAATTCGGCGGGGACTTCATGTGTATACCGCGTTAGTGGCGCAGGCTCTTTTTGCAGAACCAAAGAGATGGTCTCGGTTGGAGTCTTGCCGGCGAACGGCACTTGTCCGGTTACCATTTCGTAGAGCACAGCCCCGAGACTCCACAGGTCAGTGCGCGCATCGACCTTTGTACCCTGGGCCTGCTCGGGCGACATGTAATTTGGGGTTCCCATCACCGTGCCCTCGCGGGTATCGACCTTTGCCCTGGTCGGCGCTTCGCTGTCGACGATGGATGGCTCAGTCAGTTTGGCGAGGCCGAAATCGAGGAGCTTAATGTAGCCGTCGCGCCTGACCATGATGTTCTCTGGCTTGATGTCACGATGAATGATGCTGGCCTCATGCGCGGACGCGAGCGCGCCGGCCGTCTGAATCGCGACCTCCAGCCCCTCGGCCAGCTTCATTCCCTTGCTGATGCGCTGGCGCAGAGTCTCTCCGTCAATGAACTCAGTCGCGATGAAATGAGTGGCCCCGGTAGTGCCGATTTCATAAATCGTTAGAATGTGCGGGTGATTCAAAGCGGAAGCTGCTCTCGCTTCCTGAATAAACCGCTCCAAGCGGAGTTGGTTTGACGCCAAAGCTTCAGGCAAAATCTTGATCGCGAGGGTCCGACCCAATTCGGTATCGAGCGCCAGGTACACCTCACCCATTCCGCCCTCGCCAATCTTTGCGCGGATTTCGTAGCGGCCGAGTTTGGTGCCGGCGACGAAGCTCATGTCGGCAGAACTACCGATGCTGGATGACTAGCGCCTGAGAACGATCAATATTCCCGCAACGATGCCGAGCACGGCCAAACCAGTAGTGACCGTTGAAGAGAGTCTCATGTTAAGCAACGGCAAGAGTCCGGTAAGAATCAACCATAGGCCGAGTAAGAGCATTCCCAGATTTCTGCCAGCGAAACTTGTCAGTGCCATGCTTCCTCCTTTTAATGCGGTCAGTGATCTAATAACTCAATTCTTCTTCGACGCGGCAGCCCAATTCAACACAACCGTAAAGGGCGCTGGCAGCCTGCGCCTCTTGTTCAAATCTCCGTAGCCGATCCGCATTCTGCGAAAACGTCGCAGGTAAGACTTTGATCTTTACATCGCGATTCAGCTTCTCGTCACGCGCGCGATACACCTCGCCCATCCCGCCCTCGCCAATCTTTGAGCGGATTTGGTAGCGACCCAGTCTTGTGCCGGCGGCAAGAGTCATCGTATGTGGCGCAAGCTGTCAGCTTGCGTCTTGCTTTTCCTAATACTCGCAACCTAACAGCTTGCGCTACTGGGGAATGCCGATGCGCCGCACGAGATCAGCGAAGCGCGAGTCGGAACGCAGGCTCGCGTATCTTGGATCCACCTGGAGGCGCACTACGTTGAGGTCGCGTACGTCATTGGCCTTCTCGAGCCAGGCGAAAGCCTGATCTTTGTCACCAAGAGCGGCATATATCATCGCGATCGAAGTCGGCGACACGTAACGCTGCTTCGATAGTTGCAGCAGCTCATCGAGATTCTTTTGCGCTTCCTCTCGCTTTCCCGCCAATGCATACGCGTGTGCCAGCGCGGATATTCCCAGCGGTTTGCCACTTGGCAGCTTGAGCACTTGCCTAAACTCGGAGATAGCCTCGTCATACATACCTTTTTCTTCGTAGGCTTGGCCGAGCCGGTGATGCGCAAGAATAAAGTTCGGGTCCATCTCCACCGTCTTGCGCAGTTGCTCGACGGCCTGATCGGATTGACCCGATTGACTGAGAATCCG
>WNFB01005075.1_pt1 | contig 11758 bp, 11 predicted proteins | sample 5400501 | NCBI WGS metagenome assembly WNFB01 (sample SAMN13153341, study PRJNA577476) | soil metagenome | isolation source: 200 cm saprolite under Douglas fir tree site 2 hole 1 | place: USA:California | collected 2015-04-18 | reverse complement strand
ACAGCCTCGATAATACGGTAGGTGTGGATCAGGTTAGTAGCATTGCTGAGCATAATGCTGACACCGCAATAGCGGGTCTCGGCCAATTCAATCGCGCGCTCCACCGACTGTGGACGAACATGGTGACCGGTGATGAGATGCTCGACGGTTATCTGCACAAATACCAGGGGGTGAGTTTCAGCGCGTACTCCCTGGACCTGTATCTCATACCTGGTCACAAGCTCTTGCTTCTTGTGGAGAATGGAGATGATGCTCATCCCTGAGCAGCCAGCCAGACTTGCCAGGAGCATCTCCATTGGACTGGAACCGGCGCGATGCTCCCCATCGAGAGTGATTGTGTGACCCGTGCCAGACTCAAGATCAAAACGCATTCCCGCGGCATACTTCGCATGAACATTCATTGTCTCTGGCATGATCTCTGTTCTCCTTTTTCATTCATCAGGTAGAGAGAATCATAGCACAAACGAGAGAAGATCGCGCCCTACTAGAATAGTTCCCTGGTATCCGGCGTTCATGGCCAGGCTCTGCAAGTGCTTTGCATCGATTTCTCTATAGAGGTGCGAACAGACAATCGTCTTTGCTCGTAAGGAGATGGCAAGCTGGACAATTTCATAAAATTATGGCCAGCTTGTCTCTGTTAGTGGAGTGATAATCACTTCCTGGAGAGCGGATTCGGGGGGAACCTGGGCGGCGAAGACGATGACCTGGGCTACGTTGGCGGGGTCTTGCAGATTGCGTTCCTCTGGCATGGGGATGCCCTGCTCGACAAAGCGATCAAAGAAGTGGGTGCGCATCCCCCCAGGAATCCTGACTTTTAGGTATTTGATTCTATATGATATCATAGGACGAGATAAGATAGATTTACAACATATGTGTAACTCTTTACTACCAATGGTCACTAATGCACCTCATCCACCCAAATGTAGGTGTTTCTGTCATAAGCTAGAAACTAACAGGAGTAGCGACCTATGCCAGGAAAACATCATTTCGTTTCCTATTCTCCTCATGAAGCATTAGACTTCGTTCTTCAACTCACTGACGCTCTGGAGACAGGATCGCCGCCTCAGCGAGTATGGCTGGACAAACGAAATCTGAGGCCAGGAAATTGGGATATGCAAATTACTGAGGCAATTCGCACGTGTGAAAGTCTACTATTTATCATGACGCATGATAGTGTTCAGGATAACTCTGTCTGTAAAGAGGAATGGACATTAGCACTCAGATATAAAAAACCTTATTGGAACAGCAGATTGCTCAACAGCGACGAGTTGTAGAGGATCCACAGGCAGTGGCACAAGAGATGTTTAAGGCAGCAGTACAACAGATTGATGCAATGATAGCTTATAACAAAAGCTATTTGGTTCTTGATAGTAAGGGTCTGGCGATGTGTGGGTTAGCTTTGTGTGAGGACAATAAGTACATCACTGCAGCCATCGATGCATATAAAGAAGCGAGAGCAATTACCCAAGAGGCAGGGGTCACAGGGCGTGTTCAACGTTTATTCGATGCCCTGGCGCAAGCAGATAAAGCAGGTCTTTTGAATGGAGTGCGTGCAATCGCCATTGGCCGGGAGTAAGGATGCCGCGTTGCTCAGTTGTGGGAAGCCACATTGCCAGAGGGAACGATCCGTTCACACCCCCATGCCAATGCTCTGTGCATCCCAGCTCATTCTGCACCGTCCTTCCAGACAAACATGTCGGGAAGAGGCGGGTCGGCTAGAGCGCTTCCCTCGCTCGTTGCTCTCCGTCTGGGGAAGGACCAGCAGACTTATCTCATCAGGAGAAGGTGACCATGTCCACAGCAGCACTGACCCGGCCTCGCGTGGTGATGGGTCTCATGTTCTTCCCGCGTGGCGGCTCTGCGCAGGTGACCCGCTCGCTCGCCCAGGTGCTGACCGGGCAGGGGTGGGAGGTGACCGTCGTCTCTGGCTCCCTCCGGCTGCCCGGCCGCCCAGGTGATGCCTCTCGGTTCTTCAGCGGGCTCGACGTCTCTCCCGTCGACTACACCGATGCGCTTTCGACCGCGGATCCGTTGTGCGCTGACCCCCCGATGCACCCGTCCTACGAGGACCGCCCTAACGCGCCCGATCGGGTCTTCGCCACCGTCGACGACCCCACCTACGAGCATCTCGTCACCGCCTGGACACGGATCCTGCGCCAGGCGGGGGCCGCCACCGCCGACATCCTGCACCTGCATCACCTCACTCCGCTCAACGAAGCCGCCGCGCGCGTTGCCCCCGACGTGCCGGTGGTCGGACATCTCCACGGGACCGAACTCCTGCTGCTCGAGGCGATCGCGTCCGGGCCTCCGCCACACTGGGTCCATGCCGAGGTATGGGCCCGGCGCATGCGTCGCTGGGCGAGCACCTGCCAGCGGCTCGTGGTGTCATCAGCGACGCAGCTCACGCGGGCACAGGAGCTGCTGCAGCTCGACCCTGACCGCTACGTCCAACTGCCCAATGGCTTCGATCCGACGCGCTTCGATCGGCGTCCCATCGATCGGATGACCCTGTGGAGGAAGCTCCTGGTCGAGCGCCCCCACGGCTGGTGCCCCGGCGGCGAGCCTGGATCGGTAGCCTACGAGAAAGAGCAGCTCTCCCCCTTCGCCCAGGCTCCGGTCCTGCTGTATGTGGGGCGCTTCACCGCGGTCAAGCGCCTCGGCCTGCTGATCACTGCCTACGCCCGGGCACGGGCAGCGTTCACCGTGCCTGCTCCTCTGATCCTGCTCGGAGGCTTTCCCGGCGAATGGGAGGGGGAACACCCGCTCGATACGATCCAGCGCACTGGAGGACGCGATGTGTTCCTGGCCGGCTGGCACGACCACGGCGAGCTCGCCGACATCTTCGCCGCCTCCGATATCGTCGTGCTCCCCTCCGTGCGGGAACACTTCGGGCAAGTGCTCGTCGAGGGGATGGCCTGTGGACTGCCAGCGATCGCCGTCGCGGCCCATGGACCCAGTGAGATCGTCACCGATGGCCAGACCGGCTGGCTCGTGCCAGCCGACGACGAGGGGGCACTGGCCGCAGCGCTCGTCGCGGCGGTCAATGACCCCGCCGAGCGCACCCGCCGTGGCTCTCTCGCTTATGCCACGGTGCGCAGCCGCTACAGCTGGCCGAGCCTGGGGATGCAGCTCGCCCAGACCTATGAGAAGCTCTTGCGCTAAGTACCGCGCCATAGAAATAAGGGGAAGGATTCATGCGACAAGGGAAGAGGAGTGATGGCACTTGGCCATCACTTTGGAGTACACGAATGAAGAGAAGTTGGGGGTTCGGAAGGGATAAAAACTCTGTTGGCGAGAGACACAACGAGTGCAATGACGATGTGTCATTGCACTCGTTGTGTCTCTCGCCAACAGAGTCCTGAAAGCACCGCTCCCCACCCCTACGAGATACGCAGAACAGTTGCCATCATTTACATTGTGGTAGACTGTGCCTGAGGATGAATAATTGAAAGAGCCATACAAAGAGGAGCGCAAGAGCATGGAAGCCAGTACGGATATTGTCATTGTTGGTGGAGGGGTGATTGGGTGCGCTATCGCTTATTATTTACGCAAGGCTGGACGGGAGGTTATGGTCGTTGACCAGGGCGAAATTGGAGCGCAGGCCTCCAGTGCGGCGGCTGGCCTGCTGGCACCGTTGGGATCGCTCGACGGGCCTGGGCCACTTGCCGATTTTCTATTAGCGAGCTACTCAATGTTACCTGAACTGGTAGCAGAATTGGAAGAGGCCAGTGGCATTGCTATGGAATATGAGCGGACGGGGGCATTACGAATTGTGCGCGATCCAAAGAATATCGCCAATCTGCGCAAGCGTATGCGAGAATGGCAGCCTCTGGGGCTTGAGATGCAGTGGTTAACGGGTGAAGAGGCTCGCCAGCGTGAACCCCTGCTGGCCTCGGATGTTTGTGCTGCCATCTATGCTCCTGGAGAATCGCAAATCAAGGCACCCCTGGTCGTGAAGGCCTTCGCACAGGGAGCGGCTAATCTGGGAGCTTCTTTTCACAGCCATACAGAAATCCTTGGCGTGTGGGGGCTCGACAACAGGGTCACGGGCGTTTACACTGCTCAGGGCGAGATGATCACCTGCAAACACCTGGTTGTGGCATCGGGAGCGTGGGCGGCTCAGTGTGGAACATGGTTTGATTTTCCGCTGCCCGTCAGCCCGCAGCGCGGCCAAATTCTTGCGTTGAAACAACCTGCACAGCCGTTGCGCCATATTCTGTTTGGAGAAGCGATCTATCTTGCTCCCAAACAGAATGGAACGGTGGTTGTGGGCGCGACGAAGGAGGAAGTGGGTTTTGATAAACATCTCACGGCTGGGGGCATAGGATGGCTGCTCAATACGGCAATACGATTGGTACCGCAGCTTGACCGGTGTACCATAGATCAGATGTGGGCGGGTTTACGCCCCTACACGCCCGATCATCTGCCGATTTTGGGTACGATACCGCACTGGGAGAATGTAACGCTGGCGGTTGGGCATGGCAGTGTCGGCATCATGTTAAGCGCGATTACAGGGAAAAGTATAGCCGAGCTGGTGGTGACGGGACGGACACCGGAAATTATCAGGGCGTTCGCGGGTGAGAGGTTTGGGGAGTAGGCTGTGGATTGATATCCATTTGCACGGTCTTCTCAAGTCATTCCTCGCCTTTTACTTTTTCCTTCATTGTCCCGCATTGTCATCACCTTATACAGACCTTTTGGAATAGAATACCAGGGTTGATTGAACACATTTTTCTTCTATAAGTTCTGAGTAAGGAGCAGATCATGAACACAGTCAATGGCATCGCCGGTGTCTTTTTGTACGCTAATGATCCCAAGAGGCTTGCCGAATGGTATGCCCTCAACTTCGGTATCACCTTTCTTTCGGATCTCCCGAACACCTATTACATGGAATTTTACTACCGTGACGACACCGATCCCTCAACGCGACGGAGCACTGTCTTCGCCATCATGCCAGCAAAGCAAGCACTCGGTTCTGAGCGTGGAGAGTATATGATTAACTATCGCGTTGATGACCTGATGGGATTCTTGGAGCAACTCCAATCCAGAGGAGTCGTCATTGGCCCCGTTGAAGAGCACAAGGACGGTCGCTACCCAGAAAGCAAAGGGCTGTTTACCTGGATCACGGACCCAGAGGGTAATCACCTTGAGCTCTACCAGCCTATCTAATTGTTTTTAGAGAGCTCATGAACTATCATAATAAGCAGGGCTGTTGCATTGTTGGGATTACAATGCAATCCCCGGCGTGACGACTGCAAAAGGTCGCCAGGCAACACACGGTTTCCGAATAAGTTCCAATGGGTATCACTATATTTTTGTTGCCCTGCCCATTACATCGCCTTCTATTTGATATACTATAGTCAAAAACAAGGTTTTTCCATCAAGGTATGCTCTTTATGTTCTGACAATTTATATTAATTTGTTCGTTAAAACATTGACAATGTCAGAACGATAATGTATACTACCATTAAGATAGTTTCAAACACCAGATATGAGGAAAAATGACATGCCAGACGGAGATAGAATACATTCACAGCTTTCATATCATTACCATAAAGCCTACAAGCAAATTTGTGATGGACAATTCGCAGAAGATACGCTAGCTCGCGATGTACTACGCGCAATGACAAAGGACATTCGTAAATATGGTAATGGGCCAATCAATCTGATTAAAGAGGTAGCAGCGCAGTTTGAGCAGCTACCTATTGAACCCTTGCTCAAAGCAACTATCGATTGGAACGATGTAAACAGAGCAATTGAAAAGCTTGCAAAACAAGCTAATGGTAAGACTCGTGGTATTGATTTAGCAGTAAAAGCTTGCAAAGATTTTCTGCATGAACTTCGATATGAACTTCAATATGGCAATCATTCACCTACCATCAAATCTGAGATCACAAAAAAATACCTGTGGAATGTATACAGGGCAGAATTTGAGGATCGAGTTCCAGGTGTTCCACAACATTACAACAATGTTGACAAAGGGATTGTAAATGCCCGACTTACAGAAATGCGACCATATATTATGCAGGGTCTTGAAAAATTTGTAGTCCATATAGTCAAGCACGGCAACGTTAATGTGCTTCAGCTTCCACGTAGCACAAAGCCCAAACAGGTGATTGAGATAGATAGCGATCTTTCCCAACTTGTAGGATAGGAGAACCGCAATGAGTGAACTTGACTACGTGTATCGTTTTGATGATATTATGCAAAAGCAAAGTTTGCTACAATTTGCCAATCTTCGAAAAAACGAACAACATGATGTATATGTAAAGGTAAATGATAGCCAACTACTTTTAAAGAGGCATCATCAGATGCCAGCGGAAATCGCTGATTTAGTTGATCTGGCAGTGACCGTATATATAGCAGACCGTCTCTCAATCCAAGAGAACGGTATATCACGGAACATACACATCATTTTACCGGTACGACACCCGGAAATACTCAATAGTTCACCAGTAGTGGAGCATCTCCAAGAAATTTTATACTGGTATACCAGCGATCACTGGTCTTTTGAGTTCACATTACGAAATAGATATGGGCGCCCAGCAGAACTGCAAATGTGTATGCCACTCATTGATAGTTCAAATAATCCGGTTGAAGTCGCTTTATGGAGTGGTGGGTTAGATTCGTTAGCTGGCTTACAAAACAGATTACTTGCAAATCCATCAATGCATTACCTTCTGTTCGGAACTGGTGCTAACAATTTTGTTCATTATACTCAGCAAAGAGTTGCAGAAGCGATCGGCAACAAGTTTCCTGGTTGCACCACACTAATACAGCTTCTTGTTCAACTGGATGAAACTAAGAACTTGCCAAAGAGTTCTAGTCAACGCTCACGCGGCTTCTTCTTCATGCTTCTTGGCGCAATATGTGCATATATGGAAGGGCAAGATACTCTACACGTCTATGAGAATGGCATAGGAGCAATTAATCTCCCTTTCAGGGAATCAGAGATAGGTCTAGATCATTCACGAGCGGTCCATCCATTATCTTTGCTATATATGAGTAGCCTAGTTTCCCAACTGTTTGGTAAATCTTTTTCATTCAAGAATCCATTTTTATTCCAAACCAAAGCACAAATGTGTAAAGTCTTCACTTCGCTTAATACAACTGATCTTGTGTTCTATACGTTCACCTGTGATCGACCACGTCGAGAACAACCAATGCAATGTGGCTGCTGCTCATCATGCCTAATGCGTCGACAAGCGTTAGCTGTACTGGGAATAAAGGATCAGACACCTTATGTTGTCACATCTGCTTATTCTCAAGGTAGAATCTGCCAACCATCTGATGGAGATCATTTAAGAGCCATGCTAGACCAGGTTAAATCCTTACGTTCCTTACTCAATTCAGCAACCCCTTGGTTTAGTATGTCAAAAAAATACACTACTTTATCTGAAATTGTAGACCGTACAGCCAAACAAGAGGGATTGGATTTGGAGAAGATGAAAGAGCGACTACTTCAGCTATATAGGCGTTATGTCCAAGAATGGGACAATGAAATTCAATATATCCTCAGCTCAGGATTACTGGAAGAAGGAGATGTATATAAAACAGCATAAATCAAAAGTAATTTACCGAAAGGCCGATTTCATATGGATACTAACATCCTCGACACAATTGATATGCGCGAACTGGGGAAAGAGCTTCAACAGGCGCGTACTAAAAAAGGTTTGACACAGGAAGACGCAGCAAAAGTTATTGAGGTAGCTCGCACAACGATTACAGCTATTGAAAAGGGTGAGCGGCGTATTAAAGCCGATGAGCTAATCAAGCTAGCTCGTGCTTATGGTCGCCAGGTAAGCGATTTCGTGCGTTCACGTCCAAAAATTGAGCCATTTCAAGTACAATTCCGAGGTCCAGCACTACGTAGTATTGAAGATGAGGAAAAAATCGCTCCATATATCGATATGCTGGAGGAGCTCTCCCGCAACTATCTGGAACTTGAAGAGATCGAAGAAGCTCCTCTTGTTCGCAAGTATCCACCTGAATATGAGATTGCTGGTCTACGGGCTGAACAGGCGGCTGAGAGCGTTGCCATTGAAGAACGTAACCGTCTTGCTCTTGGAGACGGACCAATTCCGATTCTACGTGACATTCTCGAACAAGATGTGGGCCTACGCATATTTTACATACCGCTTTATCCATCAAAATTCTCAGCCATGTATCTCTATGATAGCCTGCTAGGCGGGTGTATCGCTATTAATAGTTTACATCCAGAGGAACGGCGTAGGTGGTCACTGGCCCATGATTATGGTCATTTTCTGGCCCATCGTTATAAGCCAACTGTGTTCATTGAAGATAGCTACCAGCGATTACCTGAAAGCGAACGCTTTGCTGACGCCTTCGCGCGCTACTTTTTGATGCCAACAAGTGGCTTGATAAGACGATTTAACGACATTCAAAGAACAAAACAAAAAATAACCCCTGCTGACCTGTGTACTCTAGCCTACTATTATGGTGTCTCTGTTGCGGCACTTACCCTGCGTCTTGAAGATATGAAATTTCTTCCAACTGGGATTTGGGATAAGCTGCGCGAGGGGGGATTTAAGGTTCGTGCAGCACAAAAGCAACTGGGGCTTGGAACTATTCCAGCACGGGACGAAAAATTACCTATGCGCTACCAGTATCTTGCTGTTGATGCATTCGACAAAAGTCTTATAACTGAGGAACAGTTTGCGAGGTTCCTCGATGTTGATAGGATTGAGGCACGACATATCGCTGAGGTGCTGCGGCAACATCCTGGAGGCATAACAGATGACTTCACCATCGATCTTGATATGACGCAATCCTTAGGTGCTTAGGAGAATACAGTTGACGACCGATATTGTTTTTTCTCAAGACTGTATTATCCTGGACGCCTGCTGCATTATCAATTTGTATGCATCAGGACAAATGGGTAACATCTTGAAGGCTATTTCCAAATCAGTGGCTGTTGCAGCCTATGTTCGCGAGGAAGAGGCATTAAGGATTTTCAGTGTAATCAATGGTGATATGACAGAAAAGTACGAGCAAATCGACTTACAGCCTTTCATTGATTGTGGCTCACTTATTGTAGTTTCGCCTGAAACGGAAGCAGAAAATATAACCTTCGTTAATTTTGCTGCTGCTATTGGTGGTGATGGAGAGGCTATTACCGGTGCAATTGCTTTACATCGCAATTGGTCTATTGGAAGCGATGACCGCAAGGCCATCGCTTTTTTTAGAAAGAATACTCCTCAGCTACAAGTGATAACAACACCAGAGTTGATCAAATATTGGGTTGATACGACAAATCCACATCCCGATACAGTGAGTGCGGCTTTACAAAGAGTGCGGATATGCGCAAGATATGAGCCCAATTTTCATCATAAACTGTATGATTGGTGGCAAAAGCATAAGGTGGACATATAGAATACATCTACACCATCACCGTCATACCGCTCTGCCCGCTCTCCTGAGCAGCCTCTATCACCCTCAAAGTGGTCAGCACCTCCGACGGGTCCACAGGTGGCGGGCCGTTTGTGAGAAGGGCTTCGCGCAGGAGGGCGTAGAATTGTTCGTAGGCACCGGGGAGGGTCTCGATTGGGGTGTCGATGCGGATGCCGTTGACCTCTGTGAAGAGCCGGCCCCAGCGTTCCTGTGGTTCAAGGCCCCAGGCGGCTTCTCCTGGACGCATGCCGGTACCGAGGGCATGTTCCTGGGGGTCTAAGCCCCACTTTTCGTAGGTGCCGCGCAGGCCGTTGAGACGAATACGCGGCCCTGCAATACGAGAGACAACGTTCATCCAGAGATGGGCATGGATGCCGCTGGCAAATTGCAGCGCAACAAAGGTGTCATCATCGACCTGTACGCCTGGACGGCGTTTCTCGACTTCGGCGTAGACGCGGGTTGGTCGACCAAAGAGCACCAACGCCTGATCAATCAGGTGGCTGCCGAGGTCGTAGAGCAGGCCGCCTGCTTCTTCGGGGGCGGAGAGTTCGCGCCAGGCATGAGGGCGCGACACAGCACGGTACCGCTCGAAGCGCGACTCAAAGCGGGTGATGGGGCCGAGGAGATCGGCAGAGATCAACTGGCGCACGGTGAGAAAGTCATTGTCCCAACGCCTGTTCTGAAAGACGGTGAGCAATTGACCGGTGCTGTGACTGGCTGTGATCAGTTGTTCAGCATCGGCTACGGTTGCAGCCATGGGTTTGTCGATGACGACTGGCAGACCGGCGTTCATGGCTGTTAGACCGAGGGGTACATGGGTGCGATTAGGGGTGGCCACTACGACAAGGTCGTAGCGAGACGCATGATGCCAGATGTCGTCAGCCGTTGGGAGAATTGCGGCATGGGGAAAGTCACGCCGGGCGTGTTCCTGGCGTCTGGGATTGTTGGTGACGATGGCTGCGACCGCCATGCCCGGTGTGGAGGATACCAGGGGGGCGTGGAACACGGCTCCGGCGAGGCCATAACCGATGATGGCGACACGCAATGTTTTCGTTGTTGCTTCAGCATTAGATGATGACATTTTTGTTCTCCGTCCGACTATACTTACTCAAGCAAATGGGTATGATTCTCGAAGGTGATAAGTCGTGCGCCGCGTTGGAAGGTCAGGTAGGCCCAGGCCCATTGGAACATGACCAGGAAACGGTTACGAAAGCCTATGAGGTAGAGGATGTGGATGCTCAGCCACATGGCCCAGGCAATGAAGCCGGTGAAACGGATGGGGCCCATATCGACAATAGCATAAGAGCGTCCTACGGTTGCCAGGTTTCCCTTGTTGCGATAATGGAATGGAGTGGGCGCAGGGGTAGTTCCCACTCCCTGCGCTGCTGCCACACGCCGGGCAATCACTGAGGCGACGTAGCGACCCTGCTGCATGGCTACAGGGGCCACGCCCGGCAGTGGCTTGCCATCTTGCATGAGGATGGCAGTATCGCCAATCACAAAGATGTTGGGATGGTTGGGGATGGTAAGGTCATTCAAGACTTTGACTCGACCGGCGCGGTCTGTCTCGGTATCGAGCCACTTGCCCGCGAGGGAGGCGGCAACACCGGCTGTCCAGATCACAGTTTGCGCGGCGAGAGGCTGGCCTGCTATCACCACGCCGTTGGCATTGATGTCTTCAACGGCCACGCCTGTTCTGACTTCCACCCCCAGACGATTGAGAGCCTTATGGGCCTTTTTTGCCAGTGGCTCAGGGAAGGCCGCCAGTATTCGGGGGCCAGCCTCGACGAGGACGATACGGGACGATGCCGGATCGATATTGCGAAAATCGGAGGCCAGGGCTTTGTGGGCCAGCTCCGCGATGGCACCTGCCATCTCGACCCCGGTGGGGCCAGCACCGACCAGTACGAAGGTCATGAGTGCTCGCCTCTTTTCAGGATCGGTCTCTATCTCGGCAGCCTCAAAGGCCAGCAGCACATTGCGGCGCAAGGTGATGGCGTCGGGAATGGACTTTAATCCTGGGGCAAATTGCTCCCATGCATCGTGGCCAAAGTAGCTATGCCGGGCACCTGTGGCCACGATGAGGTAATCGTAGGGGACAGATTTGTCGTGCATGTAGACACGCTGTTCTTGTACGTCCACGCCTGTGACTTCCGCTAAGATGACGTTGGTGTTGGCCTGTCTTTTAAGGACGCCGCGAATGGGCGCGGTGATGTCCGCCGGGGATAATCCGGCGGTGGCGACCTGGTACAGCAGTGGTTGGAAAACGTGATGATTGCTGCGGTCGATAACTGTGACCTGGACAGGTGCCTTGCGCAGGGCTTTCGCTGCCTGTAGCCCGCCGAAG
>WNFB01005074.1_pt1 | contig 11759 bp, 8 predicted proteins | sample 5400501 | NCBI WGS metagenome assembly WNFB01 (sample SAMN13153341, study PRJNA577476) | soil metagenome | isolation source: 200 cm saprolite under Douglas fir tree site 2 hole 1 | place: USA:California | collected 2015-04-18 | reverse complement strand
CGTCAGATGCACCGTATGCATAACGAAGAGTCGTGCCAGACGCAAACAGGATCATACTGGCAATCACCTTGCCTTCGTATTCCGCCAGTAATAGTTGCATCTTGCCGCTTGCTGCAAACGCATCCCATGCATCATAAAAGTAACGCTGTGGTTGTGCTGGCATCCCATGTTTCTTACAGCGAGTCTGTAAATGTAACTGATAGTATTGCGCCACTTCTTCGCGGGATTGTGCCATACATACCTGCACACCGAGTTTGCGCGCTTTCTTGATCTGGTGTTGAATGGGTTTTCGCAAGCCCGACCACAGCGCATCGGCATCAGCAGAGAGCGGCATCAGCCAACTCACGAATAAATCACTCCTGACCATATCCGAGCGTTTAGCCAGTACCTCATTCAGGCCTGAGCGTAATTCGAGATAGCGTACCCGCTTTTGTTGGGCTAGCCGAATCGCTTGCTCAATCAAATCATTGGCACTGTCTTCATTTTCAGCCAGCAGTGGACAGTGATCAGAGAATGGCAGCGACACCAGGCGTTTTCCTGTAAGGGGACTCTGCATCAAGCACAACGGCAGGAAACCTGTTACCCGTCCATCTCCCTCGGTGGTAGTAAGTGGAATCAACTTATACCCGTAGAGCTTCGGAATCAGATCGAGCCAGGCCTGATTATAGTAAAATGTACCTGTCGCCTCTTGCTCAAGAGAAGCACTCAGGTGAGTGTCAAAGAGAGATATTTGTGTCATGTTGTCTTAACCACCTTCCGGTATGCAAGGAACGAACCTTTGCTTCATTTCGCCAATATCAACAGTCTAAATCCCCCGAGAATGCGTACAGCCAAGTCTTTATGAATGCCCAAAAAAAGCTTTCTCGGCAATTTTAGCATGTTCCTTCCAATTTCATGCGTTGGAAGTTCAATAGAGCCAGCCGTATAGAAGTGGTCAAGCACTTCATACCCAACATCTTTTAACATCTGAAGAGCTATTTCCTTGGAAAAGTAGTGAATATGTCCATAAGACTTGCGAACTTTGAGTAATGCATCGCGACGCACTATTGTTTGCACCGACAGATCTAGTGGGATATGAAGTATTTTGTATTGACTTTTTGCTCTTATTTCTCTCAAAAAACTGAAATAGTCTTCCAAATGCTCAATTACATCCATAACGAGCATAACATCGAAAAAAGCATCTTTCTCTTGCCTGATATCTGCCAGTTTGAACAGAAGCCGTTCATTTGCCCTACTTTTGGAAAGCTCAAAAGCCTGCGGAGAGATATCATATCCCCAAAACAAGCAGCTATCGTCCATTTGCTCTTGCAATTGATTCAGTACCTCCCCAGCTCCACAGCCTACTTCGCAGATGGTTGCCGGTGCAAGATTATTTTTCATCATCATTCGCATAACCTGTTTTGCTTTCCAGGGTGATTCTTCAACGTGCCAGCCTGGATTGAGCTTCAAGTAATCGCCAGATGTATAGAGGTCTTCAGGCACAATCTTTATCTCTTCATTACTGGGCATATGCACTAAAGTTTTATTCAGCTTCAGACATAAAAGAGCGGACACTGACCTACAAATGGCGATACTACCGAACGTCACCCTGCTTTCGTTAAAATAGAGATATCTATCAATGATTACATCATGCAGAGGTATAGGTGCGGTGATAATTCTGGTAGAGAAATGGATACTACATGGAGCGACTCATGAAGGTATCTATAGGTGCTTGTGCATGTAAGCTGCTGTTTACAACCGATTCGCGACCTCGATATACACTTTATTAGCACATAGGCGTGCTATAGTGCGATTGAAGTTTGTGTTTGTTCAACAAACAGAAAGTTACTGTTATGCATTCAGCACAATTCAGCACATACCAACGCTTGTTGAGCTGCAGCGTTCTCATTCTTTGCCTCTTTGGCATGGTGGCATGCTCCCCAAATATTTCGCCTACCTCCAATAGTTCAAATACTCCAGTTGCAGCACCTGCAACACAACTGCCTGGACAGCAAATATGGAAACAAGGCGTTTCATCTTTTTTGTTTGGTACTAATGATACACAGGAGTGGGCTAAAAATAATGTTGAAACGAACACTGCTATTCAGCAATCACTAAAAAGTGCTCACATGACTCTCATGCGAACGTTCTTTTTCGACAAAAGCCTCGCTGATCGTCATCCCACAACTGACGCGGAAATCGAGCAGCGATTATTGACTATCGAAAACAGTGGTATGACGTGTTTAGGAGTACTTCATAATATCTTTAATGTTGCGTTTGATAAACATGTTGTCACCTATGCAGGTAACCGGTGTCAGATATATGAATTTGGGAATGAGCCTGACTACAACGGTATCTCTATCGGCGCGTATTTGCAGCAGTGGAATACAGTAATACCGTTGTTACGAAAGGTTAATCCAGGTGCCAGGTTCATTGGTCCGGTCACCTATAATGATCAAGGCAATCATGGCTTCATGAGGGACTTTCTAGAAGGAGTAAAGGCATCAGGAGTTCTGCCTGATGCTGTGAGCTTTCATTGGTATCCCTGCTATCAGGACACACGAGATTCCTGCCTGGCCAAGGCCAGCAGTTATCGCGTAGCGGCCATAGGAGTGCGTTCGTTGGTGCAGAGTATACTGGGCAAAGACCTGCCAATAGGCATAACTGAATGGAACTATGATCCTGGTAATCCGCCCCCGGCGTATGGAGACGATCCAGCATTTATTACACAGTTCAGTAACGATGCACTCCATGCCATGGCACAAGCTGGTATCGTCTTCGCCTGTCAGTTTGCCGCGGGAAGTTTTTCAGGCTACGGTCGCCTGGATATGTTTAATCTCGATACTAATCAGCCAAAGCCACAGTACTTCGCTATCAAAGCCCTGATTGCCACCTATCGGCCCACATCGATCGCCACAATTCCCACCGCGGTCTCCTCAATGGGAAGTTATGGGCCTCTTGTCTCTCGTGGAAAGCCGGTGTACTGTTTTGGAAATGATGCTGGAGCAGGGGGACCAGAAGCTGTTGTTGATGGTCATTACGGCAATTGGGGGTTCTGGCGTCCCAGTGTCTCCATGCTCCCAAGCTGGTGCGCTATTCATGTTGGCGCAGGGCCAAGCCGCCTCTTGTTCACCTGGTATAGCGATTACTCGTTTGACTATATGGGCGATAGCGGTTTAGGCCCACAAAGCTATACCATCTCTGTCTCGTCAGATAGTACGGATGGGACGGATGGAACCTGGCAGAAGGTCGTCACCATCCTCGATAATCATACTCGTGTTCGCGAACACCTCTTACCCTTTGCGGGTAAATCATGGGTGAAGATGACCATAACGAAGGGACAGCCAAAGGCCACGCAGCCATATATTTTCATGGATGAGATTGAACTGCACGACGTTTCTTCCAGCCTGGACGATACGTTCTTTTTCTCCGGAGATTCCATTAGCGGGATGGCATATAATCGCTTTGATAACCAGCAGCCGGACTTTGCACAAGATGTCCATGCTGCGTTTCCCCAGCGTTTCCCGGTAATGCTTGACGGCGGCCTGGGAGGATGGAATAGCGATGGTGCTGCTCAGAATGTGGATACCTGGCTCTCGCTTAACCCTGACATCCATTATTGGCTCCTGGAGTGGGGAACAAATGATGCGCTTGAGCAGGTATCGCCTGAACATTTCCAGGTAAACCTGCAAACCCTTGTAGACAAGATTAAGCAGGCGGGGCACATCCCTATACTTGCCCACCTGCCCTATATCTCTGGCCGGGGAAAGAGCATTGACCAGGAAATACAGGCGTTGAATGCTGTGATCGATTCGATAACGCAAACAAATGGACTCATGACTGGCCCTGACCTCTATCAATTGTTTCGCACTCATTCTGCTACATACTTACTCCCTGATGGCATACACCCTACTCCTGCCGGGGCAATTGCCATGAATTTGGCCTGGTTCCAGGCACTACGACCATACATTTATCAGTGAGAGAATTTTAGTTTGCAGCGAGAATATGATTCATCCCACATTTTTAAAACGAATGTACTTCATTGGTGAAATGGGGAGGCGATACACCGAGCGAATGCTGCGCATTCGCTCGGTGTATCGCCTCCCCTCACTTAAAAAAAGAGAACGTGCGTTTCAAAAATGTGGGATGAATCATGAAGGGTGATTTCAGAGAGTCACTCAAAGAGGGGGTGGAAATCCAGGATATACGCAGGGTTCTGCAACTTGCGCTGACTGACGACCCTGGCTGGAACGCCTCCGACGACCGCGTAGGGAGCGACATCGTGTGTGACTACTGCTCCCGCCATCACAACTGCCCCTTCGCCAATAGTAACACCAGCCAGTATAGTCGCTCGTATGCCGATCCAGGCATAATCACCAATGATAATTGGCTTGTAGTAATCAGCAAATTGCAGATCGTTCATATCATGTGTTCCCGTAACCAACCAGACCCCCGACGAAATACTTACATTTTCTCCAATCACAATACCACCAGTAGTATAAAGAAGGCATCCCTGGTTGATGACTGTGCCTTTGCCAATTGAGACCTTCTGCCCGCTGGTACGCACTCCCGCCATTTGCACATGCTGCCCCAAAAGAATGGCAGCCTTTGGCCCAATGCGCCACCCCAGCACTTTGCGATACCATATATGACGTACTCTATACGAAGGAATATGGTTGATAATATAATTTGTGGCAAACTTTATGGCTGCCCCTAATACTTGCTTCATCTTATTATCCCACCTCCAATTGCTCTACCTCAGGCACAACATTCTTCTCCGGCACAATAACTTTCTTCAAACGAGGTAATTTGACTGTTATCTGTTCTTCCTCATCTTCTTGTGATAAGGGTTGTGGCAAATATTCTGGTATTGGTAGACTCACGCGAGGTAACCTTATCGTTATTACTTCCTCTATTCTTGCTTGCGGCCCCAACGCCGGTCCTGCTTGTTCTACTGAGGCCTGAGCGATGGGCGAGTTGGCTTTCCGCCGGACAGCCCCATACAGTGCTTGCAGATCATTGCGCGGGATTGTGCGCAGCAATATTGCCGCAGCGAAGTAGATCAGCATTGCGACCGGCAGGATGATAAAAATAGAGAGCGTGTGTATCATCGTGATAACCAGGGCCATAATGAGGCTGGCTAGCAAGGCCTTGCCTCCCACTAATAGGCTGCCTATGGGCATTAAATGACGGGGAATGAAGGTGAGGGCCATCCCAACCAGAAGCAACTCTGTTAGTGAGGTAACGACGGCAGCACCGACATGTTGATACCTTGGAATCAATATCAGGTTGAGCATAAGATTGAAGACCAGCGCAGCCCCGGCCATCAGCGTAATCTTCTTCTCTTGTTTCGTACTCATGAGTATGGCACTCAACACCGCATTGATATAGAGAAAGACGAGACCAGGGGCCAGGGCCTGCAACACTGGAAACGTATTGATATAATCAGGTCGATGATAGAGAAAGCCAATGATATTCGGGGCCGCGGCCACCAGTGCTGTGGCGATAGGTAGGCCACAGAAGAGCAAGAAATTCAGAGACTTCTCGATAGCTACTTTCAAATCTGCTTGCGAAGAAACAGAAAGCTTTGAGAAGACAGGGTACATGATGGCACTTATTACCAGGCTCGGTAAAAAAACCAGTGTATCAAAAAGACGATAACCTGCTCCATACCAGCCGACCACGGCTGCGTTTGTCATCAAAGAGAGTAAAACTGTATCCAGGCGATAGTAAATCACTCCCAGTACCCCGTATGTGAGGAACGGGATGCTGCTGCGAACCAGTTCACGCATAATATTCCAATTAATCGCGAAACTGGTTCCGACCAGGCGAAAGAACCAGATAGCCTGCCACATCCCGTTGGCAAGTGACCCACCGAGGAGCACCAGGGCCATCAGCTCCACACTTGCCCCTTGTTTGAGTATAATGAAGCCAAAAAGGGCACCCAGTCCCTTTTCAAGAATCGTCCCAATAACTGGATAGGTCACCCGTTCAAAAGCATAATGTGATGATATAAAGGTGTTCGTAATTGAGCCGCTGAGCAGTGTGACTCCGCAAATTGCTACAAGCGTCAGTACTTGCGGATTGTAGCCTAAACGCCAGGCGGCGAGAAGAATGAGGGCATAGAAGACAAGCCACAACAAGACCTTGATAAAGAGGGTATTAGAGAGATAACGAAGGGCCTTATCTGGCTCTTGTGCAACATCACGGGTGATTTGTTGATTGAAACCAAATTCAATGGGAAAGCCTATCAACGCTACAAATGTGATAGCAAAATAAAGTTCACCAAAATCGACAACATTCAAAAATCGCCCATAAGCAATCGTTAACAGTAATGTTGAGATCCAGGTCACTAACTGTCCAACAAGAGAGATAATGGTATTATTCACAACCCTTCGAAGTCTATTCATAAGCGGGTGCCTTTCCCGTGAAAACTGCGCAGTGAGCGAGAGAGGGCGATGACAAAATCTCCTACTGCGGGGAGCGGGTCCCTCCAATCGAAGACAGAAAATACGATGTTCCCAGCAAGCGAACGCAAGTAGGCCCTCAGTGTTGTAATACCGGCCCGCATCTCTTGTATCCCTGCCGGAATGTCGGTTAACAACCGTACCCAGTGGTATCCGTAGCGAGGGGTGATGGAGGTAGGAGCATCGCCTAATGCATCCCTATATTGAATGTACGGAAAATCTAAACCACAGGCAATGCAGAGTGTGTGCCATCCCCAAGGTCGCAGATTAACATCGAGTAACTTGTATTGGCCATCACGATGGTCATGCTTAAATTCCACTTCAACCATACCTGTGACGCGCATCGCAGCAAGCAACTTCTTAGCAGGCTCACAGATAGCTGGAACCTCTACCGCCTCAACAAAACTACTGCCCAGTCCATAGTCAATAGGATATTGGCGCGTGCGTCTTGCCGTTATGCTGATGACTGCATTCCCTTCTTTGCAGTAGGCCGCAAAGGAATATTGCGAGCTCCCATTGCCTGGAATCACTTCTTGTATCATGATTTCAGTGGGACTGATAATATCCGCAACAAGGCGGTACTGATTGAGCAATTCCTCGTGATTGCCCACGGGTAAAGCTTTGAGGCGCGTGGCCTGCTGGAAGTGAATGGAGATAGTCGGTTTAATGATGGCGGGAAACGCAATCTCCATGGTTTGGAGGTCGTCCTCACAGGTCGGATACCACGTTTTGGGGTAAGGGACACCCACATCATGGGCCATTTGATAGGTCAGGTGCTTGTCACATGCCCATTGCACAATATCCCAATCCTGTGTGACAAGCTGATATATTTTTGACAGTTGCTCATTATGGCGAGCGACAAATTCAACCACTTCGTCCTGTAAAGGAAAAAGCACCCATCGCTCCAATCGATATTCCTTACCGATGCTGAGCAAAAAAATCAGAAATGCGCTTTCATCCATTGAACCCTTCCACCTGAAACGCTTCACCACATAGCGCGAGAACCAGGCGGAGCGAGGTTGGTTATCGATGACCACACTTGGTATACCCCGCCGTCCCAGGCTACGGACTACCCCTAGAGCCTTGAAGTCGCTGCCAAGCATAATAGCTCCAGGCATACCTTGCTGTCGTCGCATGGAGATGCCCCCTGTTCGTTCACGCAATTTTTGTTGAGTGACGTGCAATTTGACGTGCAGCAACCCTGGCTCCCACCACGAATCGGCAGAGCGGCCCAAAGGTATACCAGGCTGGAGCCCCAATGAAGTGCAGCAGTGGAACGGACGACTCAAACCATTCGTTCAAGAGAGGATATCCGTTATGTACCTGTACCTGTTCACGCAAGGCTGAATCAATGAATGTAAGAGCGTCGATGTTGGCCTGATAGCCTGTTCCCAGGATGACATGATCTATCTCCCGTCTTGTCCCATCACTCAAAGTAAGACTTACCCCCTGGCCTTGTTCTACGGCATTGGTGATTGACGTGTTTGGAGTGATGCTGATGTGTCCCTCTACCCTGGGGCGCAACCACTGTGCTCCTGCTGGGCGAACAGCACGAGCATCTAGCCTGACTCTCGTTTTGTCTGGGAAGAGTCTGAAGAGGAGCGGAAAGGCAACCAACCAATTAACGCCTGGAGGGCCGACATCGCTAGGTGGATAGAAAATACGTTTTGCCGGGCCCGTGTAATTATACAATCGACGATTTATCCAGTTTACAGGCCCGCGCGCGATCAACTCGACAGCGGCCCCTGCTTCATGTAGCAATGCGGCAGACTCCAATGCACTCTGGCCACTCCCCACAACAACAACCTTATTTCCGCTAAACTGTGAGAAGTCGCTATATTCCTGGCTATGTGAGGCAAGGTTCGCAGGTAGGTGGCGTGCGAATTCGGGTATGTAGGCAAATGAGGAAACGCCAGACGCCACAACTACCCTGCTCGCCTTGATATTGCGCCCATCTGCCATGTCGAGCTGGAACCCCTTTCCGTCCTGCCTAAGTGTCTGCACATAAGACTGGTCGATATCTGGCACGGCTTGTCGTTGGAACCAGTCACTATACTTGAGAAAGGTCTGCAAAGGAACGGGTTCCTGTTGGGTAATACCGGCAATCTTACTATAGCGATTGAGGCTATACGCGCCTGCAGGATCGGAAATAGTAAGAGCACTCCACGACGACTTTAAATACATGCGAGGAGGCATCCTCTGCCAAAACTCCATTGGCTTGCCAAATATCAGCGTCGGTACACGTTGTGCTTTTAAGTGGGCAGCCACTGAGAGTCCATAAGGCCCGGCTCCAATGACCACGGTAGTGTTACTACCCTCCATGTTGATCATCCTCACTAACTTTTACATTGCGAAACGAAGCATTCAATGAGCCTTTCCACACCTTTATGTTACTAGCTCATGTGATTTATACCATTTAGATGTGCTAAAGAGATGTTTATCGAGGTAGAGAATTAGTGATGTTCAATAGAGAAAGTTCATAGCCATGCTCCTATGTTTGAGACAGCAAGAAGTCTAATCAAGGCGGAAATATAGAACAAGATATCCTAACTGAGGTGCTGTGATGTACACCATATGTTACTGTTCGCAACGTTTTCTTAACATCAATGGATACCAATTTACTAGGAAGAGGGCTGTAATCTTGGTAATGATTTATGTAGGAATACTTTGTAATTACTCTTTCTAGAAAAGAGGAGGTAATTCGTTTTGGAGCGCATTCTTGAGGCAATTTTTCGCCGACCTCTTCAGCTTTTGGTACTGATTGTACTTCTTCCAGTGTTGAGCGTAGCGATTGCATACTTTCTTCCTCGCTCATATCAAGCAAACGCCACGCTCTGGGCTTTGCGTCGTTATGAAGTTATTGGAGCGTCGGGTCCAGAGAGCAATCTACTTGCCACGCCGGCAGACACGCAGGCTACTGCGCTTTCTGAGTTGCTTCAGAGCCGTTACTTCGCCCTGTCTGTCGCGAATGCTACCGGTCTGCCGTCAACGCTTCCTGCGAATGTGCAGGCAGATCCTCAAGTGCGAGATGACACACTGTTTACTGATATTTCACAACATGTGATCGTTGCATCGCAGGGCTACAATTTGTATGGAATTGTCTACGTTAATACGAATCCGCAGGTTGCCCAGCAAGTAGTGCAGTCTGTTGTGCAAAACTTTAGTTTACAGAGCCAGGGTTTCTCTGTTATTGAAGGCCAGCACTTGCTTCAGGGTTACCAGACAGAGCTTGCAAAGGCAAAGCAGGATGCAACAGCCGCAGCTGCAGCAGAAACGCAATTTATCCTGGAACATCCAACACTAAAGGGCCAGGACTTGCAGACTGATCCACAATATGCTCTGCTACATGCTCAGACGCAGCAATCCCAGGCAACACTGAGCAATATTCAAACCACCATTGCCACGATAAATCAGGAAATCAGCACACAAGGAACCGGCATAGATACCTTCTTTAAGGTGCTAGACTCACCAACTGATGTTCGAGGTGTATCGCGCACAAAAACATACCTGGTTGCGGGTGGCATTGGGGCAGGCGCAGCACTTCTTGCGTGCGTTCTTTACATCATCATTTCTGCTCGACGTGATCGCACAATACGTACTTCACTCGATGTTCAGAAAATAACTACGCTTCCGATCGTTATTCAGCTCCCTTATCTAAGTGAGACAACCATGCCCCTGTTGCTCAAATCGGTAATACCAGAAGAGCAGAGAGCGGTCACTAGTCTGCGAGGAGAATGAATGAAAGAGGACATGGAATTAGTTACACAAACTCAAAGGCTTCCTAGTTATAAGATGGCTAAGACACCAAAGCAAAAATCAGAAACGTTGCTTGAAGATGCACCCCTATCTAGATTAGACCTACCAGGTTTTGATACTTCGCTCCCTGAAGCGAAGATATCGGATGTGGATACGTTGCAGGTGCCAGTAATTGATACGCCATTACCCAAATCAGGCATGATGGTTGTTCATACTCCACCACCTGCTTCGCCACCGGATACGACATATCCAATAAAGGCTACTCGGAAACAGAGTGCCGATGTTCGATCTCGTTTACGTGATGCCGCGAATGCCCAAATGGTCCAGGAGCGTTGTCGGCAACTCAGTCTCTCGCTCTTCTTTCGCGAACAATCCCCGGTACGCTCTTTGGGCTTTACCAGTTCAGTATGTGGTGAAGGCAAATCTTTTCTGTCGATGGTAACTGCTGATGTGTTGGCGAAGGATAGTAGCAAGCCTGTTACGTTGTTGGAGTGCGACTGGGAAAATCCATACTTCCACAAGCACTTCGGGCTCTCTTCATCAGCTGGATTGGCTGAGTGGTTACGGGAAGAATGCAGCGAAATGGATATTCGCCATAATGTGGATCACAATCTGACCGTGATTCCGGCAGGCAACGGTAGGGAAGAAGCTGTGAAATTGTTGCAACTGGCACGGCGGAAGGGTCTAATGAACATGCTTGCTTGTAAAAACGAACTCCTGGTTGTTGATCTTCCATCAATCGTAGCTCCCGCCTACGGTTCATTGGCGGCAAGCTTAGTAGAGAGCCTCATCATTGTTGTTCGTGCAGGAGTGACCCCTGATGTGATGATTGCAGAAACATGTTCACAACTCAAAGATCTACCCGTTCATGGCCTGCTGCTCAACCAGGTGGAGAGCAGCATACCACGTTGGCTACGACAAATTTTGTAGGGGCCCGATTATCGCGCCCGCCAGGAGGGACTAGTGAAATCTATCTTTGGACTACTGATGATCTTCCTGCTATTGGGAATCTTTGCCCCTAAATTTAAAGGCTGGGTCCGTTTTCTGCTGATCGCTGCAATTGCCGGTATGGTAATGTATATCTCTTTGACGTAAGGCTAAAATAAACATGCAACCATCGCTGTCCTACAAAACTATGCATACGGCCTCCACTCTGCTGATGTCTCAGAAAAGAAGTGATACCCTCCTATTCATCGTGATCTTCGTCACCGCGTTGGGCACTACACCACTATTGATACTGGCTGGAGCATCCGTCGGCTTTAGCGTTGTTTTAGGCATTATAGCATCCCTGGCTATAGCTATCTCAATTGTGCGCTGGCCTGTGATTGGTTTTTTTGTAATCGCTGGCTGTGTGGTGCTGGTTGAGCAGGAAGCCCTCCCAACTCCTATTTTCACCGATCGTCTCTACGTCTTCTATTGGCCACCACGTTTTACCGGATTGGTTGAACGCCCTATCGGTTTTCTCCTACTCTTCATTTTATTGATATATGTCTGCCATCACCTTGTCAAGCGTCAACGGCTCTTACGTGGAGGCCCACTGTTCCTGCCATTTATGTT
>WNFB01005073.1_pt1 | contig 11759 bp, 10 predicted proteins | sample 5400501 | NCBI WGS metagenome assembly WNFB01 (sample SAMN13153341, study PRJNA577476) | soil metagenome | isolation source: 200 cm saprolite under Douglas fir tree site 2 hole 1 | place: USA:California | collected 2015-04-18 | reverse complement strand
CAACTTGCGGTCGAAGGGTGTCCCGAAATCAAAGATCTTCTCGATTCCCCTGTGCGTGGACACGCGCTTTATCCAGCCGAACGCTCCGCGCGAGGTCTTCCGAAAGGCGCACCAGATCAGCGAGACGCAGTTCGTGGTTCTCTATACCGGCAATATGGGCGCCAAGCAAAAACTCGAGAACGTACTCGCTGCTGCGGCCCAACTTCCCGAGCCACGCGGGATCCTGTTCTGTCTTGCCGGCGACGGAGCCGAGCGAGCGCATCTCGAGGCCTACGCCCAGAGTCGCACTCTTCCAAACGTGATGTTTCTGCCGCTCCAGCAGCGGGACGCCTTGCCAGGGATGTTCGCCGCGGCGAACGTGCTGGTGCTGAATCAGGCCGCCCAAGTTGTGGATACGGTGATCCCCTCAAAACTTCTCAGCTACATGGCAGCCGGGCGTCCCGTGGTTGCCGCGGTCAACGCAAGTAGCGAGGCGGCGCAGTGCATCCAACGCGCCGGCTGCGGCCTCGTTGTGGAGCCAGAAAACCCGGCGGCGCTGGCCGAAGCTATCCGCCTCCTGTATGAAAACCGGCCGCTAGCCGATTCGCTGGGGATGCGAGGCCGCCTCTTCGCCGAACAGCACTTTGGCTGCGACCGCGTTTTCCGCCTTTACGAAACCCTCTTTCTATCTTTGTCAGAAGAGAAGCACAAAGGCGCGGAGGTTTGATGAGCTTCGGGAAGAGTCGAAAAGTTCCGGCAGCGGGCGTGGTGAGGTGCGCGGCAGGTGGAGACGCCAAGGCGAACCCAAAGCTCACGCAGCGTGACAATGCACCGCTTTTCGCGGTGGGGCTGGTCGCGTGTCTCGCCGGTGGCGTCCTGGCCTTCGGCGGCACAGAGCCGCTGAGCTGGGCGGCAGTGGAATGGGCGGCCTTTCTCCTGTTCGGGTGCCTCCTCGGGAGCCGGAGTGCCCGGGCTCCGTACGTGGCCTGGCCGTGGCAGGGGGCCGCGTTGCTGCTGGCCTACATCGGCGTAGAGGTGGCGTGGGTTCGGCCCGACGCGCAGGCGGCTGAGGGACAAATCCTGCGGCTGCTGGCGTCGCTGTCTGTTTTCTACGTGGCCCTGTTTGTCTCACGCCGCGCCGAATCACTCCGGGTTTTAGTCCTGGGGCTGCTGGCACTGGGCCTTTTTGAGGCGCTCTACGGACTGGTGCAATACACCAGCGGCTGGCAGCAGATCTTCTCTTACAAGAAGGTGTTCTATATCGCGCAGGCCACGGGCACCTATGTCAATCCCAATCACTTTGCTGGCTTGCTGGAAATGATCTTACCCCTGTCTTTCGCTTTGGCCCTGGAGCGTCTGGAACGCATGAACGCCGCAGCACAAAGGGCGCATCACCTGTCCCGGAGCGAAGGCATCGCGGCACCGGTCTTCTTCCTCTTTTCGATCCTGCTGCTGTTTGCCGCCATTCTCTTTTCCCGCTCTCGCGCAGGGCTTCTATGCGCGAGCGTGGCCCTGGCTGCGCTGGCGGCGGTCTGGATGCGGGTGGGCTGGCAACGCACTCGGGTGGCTCTGGCAACGGGCGGCGTGCTCGCAGGAGCGGTTCTGTTTGGCCTTTGGGTCGGCTTGGGCCCGGTGGTCAGCCGCTTCGAGGAGCTCGGCCGGGACTACCGAGGCCGGCTCGACGTGTGGAAAGACACGCTGGCGCTCGTTCGGATGCATCCGGTGTTGGGCTGGGGTCCGGGCACATTTCCGGATGCATTCACTCGCGTGCAGAGTGTGTTCCTCAACCAGACGGTGGACCACGCGCATAACGACTACCTCGAGTTTGCCGCGGAATGGGGAATCGTTGGGGCCGCACTGCTGTTCGGGCTGATTCTCTGGCTCTTGGCGCGAGCCATTTCCTCCTGTTTGCGCATGCCACAGCCAGGTAAGCGACTGGTGTGCCTCGGAAGCTGTGGCGGCGTTGTGGCCCTCCTGCTGCACAGCACCGCCGATTTCAATCTTCAGATTCCCGCAAATGGCTTGGTGTTCGCTGCGTTGTTGGGGGTGGCGTACTCGAGCGTGTATCACGTGCCCGGCGAGACATGCGGGGGGAAAGCATGAAGGGCGCCATTCTGGCTGGTGGCACGGGCTCGCGCCTGTTTCCGCTCACCCGCGTCACGAACAAGCATCTGTTGCCGGTCTACGACCGGCCGATGATCTTCTATCCCATCCAAACGCTGGTCAATGTTGGGATTCGCAACATCCTGCTGGTGACTGGCGGGCAGGATGCGGGAGATTTTCTCCGCCTGCTCTCGAACGGAAAGGATTTCGGCCTGCGGCACATCAACTATACCTACCAAGAAGGAGAAGCGGGCATCGCCGACGCTCTGCGTCTGGTTGAGCATTTTGCGGACGGGGAAAGAATCTGTGTCCTGCTCGGCGACAATATCATCTCCGAGAACATCCTGGCGGCGAAGGAGCAGTTTGAACACCAAGAGCGCGGCGCCCATATTCTCCTCAAAGAAGTCCCCGACCCGGAGCGCTTCGGCTGCCCGGAAATCGTCGATGGCCGCATCCTCCGCATCCAAGAAAAGCCCATACAGCCGAAGTCGCGCTACGCAGTGACCGGAATCTATTTCTACGACGCGACCGTGTTCGACAAAATCCGCCGCCTGAAGCCGAGCTGGCGCAAGGAGTACGAGATCACCGACGTCAACAACATGTACCTCGAAGAAGGCACGCTGACCTTCAGCATCCTGGAAGGCTGGTGGACCGACGCGGGCACGTTTGAGTCGCTGCGCCGCGCCACCAACCTGGTGGCGGAAACGGGCGCGAACAAGATGCCCCAAGCGAGCGCCGCCGAGGTGGGTGGGAAGGTGGAGGGGTGAGGCCATGATCCACGGCGTGCGCGTCAAACCGCTGCGCGTGATTGCGGACGAGCGTGGCAGACTCATGGAGATTCTGCGCTCCGACGACGAAATCTTTCTCCGCTTCGGCCAGCTCTATATGACCACCGCTTACCCGGGCGTGGTGAAGGGTTGGCATTACCACAGAAGGCAGGTCGATCACTTCGCCGTCGTCAAAGGCATGATCAAGCTGGCGCTTTATGACCGTCGGGAGGGCTCGCCGACGTGCGGCGAGGTGAACGAGTTCTTCTTGGGTGAGCAGAACCCGCAACTGGTGCAGGTTCCCCAACTCGTGCTGCATGGGTTCAAGGGCATCGGCACCGAAGAAGCCATTGTGATCAACTGTCCCACGGAGGTCTATCGCTACGATGACCCTGACGAATTCCGGGTGGATCCTCTGGGCAACGAGATCCCTTACGACTGGGGCCTCAAATGGAAATGAGACTCACGAGGCCGGTGGAGCGGAGATAGCTTGAAACTTCTGGTTACAGGCGGGGCGGGGTTCATCGGCTCCAATTTCATCCGCCACATTCTGGCGCGCCACAAGAGCGCCCAGATCATCAATTTCGACAAGCTGACCTACGCGGGCAACCTCGAAAACCTAGCAGAGATAGCCAACCACCCGCGCTACCTTTTCGTTCGTGGAGACATCGCCGACCCCCTGGCCGTAGGTAGCGCTCTGGCGCAGGGGTTTGACGCGGTGGTGAACTTCGCCGCGGAAACCCACGTAGACCGAAGCATCGAGGACTCAGCGCCTTTCCTACGCACAAACGTTCTGGGCACGCAGGTCTTGCTTGAAGCCGCGCGCCACGCCCGCATACCGTTGCTCGTGCAGATCAGCACCGATGAAGTGTACGGTAGCGCCGCGCCGGGGCAAAGCTTCCGCGAAGATGCGAATCTGAATCCGGGAAGCCCCTACGCCGCCAGCAAAGCGGCTGCTGACCTGCTTGTCCATTGTTATGGTAACACCTACGGATTGCCAGCCATCATTATGCGCTGCACGAACAACTACGGACCCTATCAGTTCCCGGAAAAAATCATTCCCCTAGTAGTTGCCAACGCGCTGGAGGAAAAACCGGTCCCAGTCTACGGCGACGGTCTGCACGAACGGGACTGGCTTTTCGTGACCGATTACTGTTGCGCCATTGAAGCCGTTCTCGAACGCGGCGCGCCGCGCAGGATCTACAATGTCTCCTCAGGCACACCGCAGCCGAACTTGGCAGTGGTGCGCACGATCCTACGACTACTCGGCAAGCCCGAATCGCTCATCCGGTTTCTGGAGGATCGGCCGGGCCACGACCGGCGCTACTCGCTTGACAGCGGCACAATCCAGAAGGAACTGAACTGGCAGCCCATGGTTTCGTTCGAAGAAGGAATCCAAAGAACCATCGAGTGGTATCGGGCCAACAGAGGCTGGCTGGCTCGCGCGCGCTCCGGCGAATACCATGCCTACTATGTGCGGCAGTACGAGCGGCGCGAAGAAGGCCTGAAAGCCGTCCACCGGTAAGCAGCACGATGCCGCTCGATGGATCCGCTTTTAGTATAGGCGATTACGAGTCGCAATGACCTTGTTTGCGCGTGGGGTGCTCTTTTCTTCGGTTTGCGCATGCCCGCCTCGCCAGAGGCGAGCCGAATTATGCGGTCCGTGCTTCTCGCCGCTGTGGGCACGTTGATGGCCACCGTTGCGTGCGAGTTGTAGACCACGCGATAAGGGGTCCCCCTGACCGTCTCAACCCCGATCATGTTTATTGGGCTCTGAAAGACCGACAAGTCGCGGCCGAACTAAACAGGGTCGGCATCAGAGAAGGAGACAGAGTAGCGTTTATTGGCAATTCTTCTTGGGCTTACTGGGCACACTTGGCTAGGATTCGAATCGTCGCGGAGATACCGGCCGAGGATGTAGACGGCTTTTACGAGGCAGACGAAGCGACAAGAGAGCCTCTAATGAGAGCGTTTAGAAGCACGGGAGCCAAGATGGTCGTGGCCGACAAGTTTCCAGTTGGGTCAGAGAGCAAGAAATGGCATCAACTCGGACGCAGCAGCTATTATGTTTATAGGTTGCCCTAGTGTTTGTGGCTTTCTTACCGCGAACTGTTTCCGGAAGCTGCCCTGCGGGATCGCAGGTTCTCTTCACGCCTTGTCTTTGACAGGCAAACAAACCTGGATGCGTACAATAATCTCGAACACCCCTTAAATGGCAGCGATCCGGTTTCGCACCGGCGATTTGAACCGCGCGTAGCGCACGCCGGGCAGCGAAAAAACCGGCACGGAAAATAAAGCGGAAGAACCTATTTATTGCTCTCTCGACCGCTGGCGCAGATAAACCGCCAACGCTTCCTGCCAGGACGGTAAGTCAAGAAACCCCGCCGCGCGCAGCGCCGCGTGATCCAACACGGAATACTTCGGGCGGCGGGTCCCGATGCCCAGTTCCTCGCTGGTTGTCGCAAGCACCTGCGGCGCAAGTCGCGCCTGGCGAAAAATCTCCTGCGCGAATTCATACCAACTGCACCCGCCGGAATTCGTCATGTGATACAGGCCATAGGCCCGCGAATGAACCAGCATCACGAGTTTCTCCGCCAGATCGCGTGTGCTGGTGGGACTGCGCATCTGATCGCTGGCCACGCGAATCGGCTGGCCCTGGCCTGCCAGGCGCAACATGCCCTCGACGAAATTCTCTCTCGCACTGCTAGTGGGGCCGCGGCCGAACAGCGTGGACGTACGGATCAGGAAATGCTTCTCGCAGTACTGCCGGAGGGCCCATTCGCCGGCCAGCTTTGAGATGGCGTAGAGAGAAAGCGGCGCGGGCGCATCGGTTTCCACGTAAGGCGAGCGCTTGGTGCCGTTGAAAACATAATCGGTGCTGAAATGCACGAGGATGGCGCCATGCCGTTCTGCCGCTCGCGCCAGATAGGCAGGCCCGGCCGCATTCACGGCCAGAGCCCGCGCGGGCTCGCGCTCGCATTTTGCCAGGGGATGAAAGGCGGCGGTATTAAGGATGCATTCCGGCCGCGCAGCGTCCAGGCAACGCTGTACGGCGGCTTCGTCGCTAATTTCCAGTTCCTGATGGTCAACGGGAATGACCTCCTCGCTCCTGAAAGCCAAGTAAAGGTCCCGTCCGAGTTGGCCGCTCGCCCCGATCAAAAGAATTCGCATTTCTGCGATCCGATGAGGAAGTGACTTTCAGAACGCCCTGTGGGGGCTCGGGTGAGTATATCGTTGTGCGTTAGAGACCTGCTAGCCTGGTCAAGCCGACGATGCACGATGGCGGGGAGGCTCGGAGACTTATCGGCCCCCTTCGCTGTGGATTTCGAACGGCGTTGCCGGCTCGCTCACCCGGCTCGATTTATTACCACAGGCTTCGCGGAATAAGGCCGCCAGTCGCGGCGCAACAACGCGCATCGAATAATGCTGCTCGACAAAGGTGCGACCGGCCCTTCCCATCTTGGCCCGAAGTTGCCAATCGCTCGCCAGCAAAGCCAGCTTTTCGACCCACTCTTGCTCGGTCGAGGCAAAAAAACCGTTGACGCCATCTTGCGCGAGCTTTGTGTTCTGCCCAACTGGAGAGCACACCACCGGGAGCCCTGCGGCCATGTACTGCTTGAGTTTGTAACCTTCCTTCGCGCGAGTGAATTCCTCATCGGGCAGGGGCATGACGCCGATATCGAAGCTGCGCAGGTTTTCCCATTCGCCCTCCAGCGTCCAGCGGCGGTTTTTCACCCAGGTAGCTCCGGCCGCCTCAAGCGGGCGATTGCTCACCACGCGGAGCACGACAGGGAGCCGCCGGCTGAGCTTCTCCATCGCGCCACGCAGGGTCCCCAGATAACCGGTGTCGTCGAGCAGCGTGCCCGTCCAGCCGATCACAACGGGCCAGTGCTCGTCGTGCTGCTTGGGTTCTACCGCGTCGGTATCCACCGACGATTCCAGGATCCAGACGTGCGGATTGAACGTGCGCGCGTAATCGGCGATGGCGTCGTTACCGGTCGAGACCCAGTCCGCCATGCGGAAGCGGAAGTGAAAATATCGCGCGTTCGCCACCAGGTACTGAGCGTCGTCCAGCGCATAGAGGATCGGCCTGCCAAGAAGCTTCTTGGCCCAGAGCCATAGCACCCATTCCAGCACCGGAGGCGCGCCGTAGCGGAAAAGCCCACGCTGCACGTAAACCACATCGCAGCCCGCCGACCGGGCGATCTGGACGATGCGCCGGGGAGCGACGCACAGGTACCAGTAAACGGCCTTGCAAAGCAAAACGAGCCAGCCAGGCCATGTAACGCGTTCGTTCAAAAGTTCACACAGGAAAACTGAGGAAGGCGGGAACAAGTGCATGTCGATACCGAGGGCGCGCAGGGACCGCGCATACTGGTAGCACATGACCCGGCTACTGCCATTTTTCCGGGTCAGTTCGGTGAACACAGCCGCCCGGATGGACCGAGAAGCTCTCTCCATTTCTGAGTGCGGTCTCTCCCCTGCGCAGAGCGAGGCGATTAAGCTACGCGCCGCACAAGAATGCGCCTGCGGAATTCATCCGCGCCCCACTGCGAGCCGGTCCGAGACGCGCTGCATGTGGAACTCGCGGAACGCTTCGATGACGTAATCGACTTCCTCATCCGAGAGATCGGGATACAAGGGCAAGGTGAGCAACCGGGTCCAGATGCGCTCGGCCACCGGCAGGGATACGCGCACGCGGTTGCGGTAGTAGGGCTGCAAATGAATCGGCACGTAGTGAACGCCGCTGGCGATCCCGCGCTCTTTCAGAAAGGCGTTCAACTCGTCTCGAAACGCGGTCCGGATCACATAGTTGTGCACCGCGCTCCGGGTGTACTCTCGCTCGACCGGCCGCTCGATCCACGCGAACTCCTCGAGCCCGGCGTGATACCGGCGAACGATCTCTCGCCGACGTGCGTTCATCCGCTCGAGCTTGCTAAGTTGCACCAGCCCGATCGCTGCGGTGAGATCGTTCATGTGGTATTTGTAGCCCAATTCCTGAACCTCGTAATACCACCCATAATTCGCATAGCGACGCATGCCGGTCGCCTTTTCTTTTTTCGCTTCCTGCGTGCGATCCCAGGTGGTTTTGTCTATCCCCATCCAACGTAGACGCATCAGGCGGCGCCGCAGCTCTTCGCGGCGCGTCGTGATCATGCCCCCGTCGCCGGTGGCCAGGTTTTTCACCGCATGGAAGCTGAAACAGGTTGCCACCGTGCGGTCGAGCCCTCCGATACGCTGGCCGCGGTACTCGCTGCCGCAGGCGTGCGCCGCGTCCTCAATTACCCGGAGATTGTGCCCCTGCGCAAGATTCCAGATTTCCTCCATCGGGCAGGCGTGACCTCCGTAATGGACGGGAACGATGGCGCGCGTCCGGGGAGTGATTTTCTTTTGCGCGTCGCCCACGTCCATACACAGAGTGTCGGGGCAGACATCCACGAAGACCGGCGCCGCGCCGCAATATTCCGCCGCGTGGGCCGTAGAAACGAACGTGAGCGTAGGCACGAGAATCTCATCGCCGGGGCCGACACCGCATACGGCCAGTGCCAGGTGCAGGGCTGCGGTCGCCGAGTTCAGTGCGACCGCGTGGCGTGCCCCCACATAGGCGGCGAACTTCTCTTCAAACTCGGCCGTTTTGGGCCCCAGGCCAGCCCAGCCACTTTCGAGAACTCCGCGCAGCGCCTCCAGCTCGCTTCCGTCATAGGAAGGCCGGAACACTTGGATGAATCCGCGAGGCGGCACCGACCGATTCATTTTTTTCTTCCTCGCTTTGCCGGCGTTTGGGTGCCGCCGGACGGCACTCGCCACTGCTCTCGCACGATGGCCATCAAAACCGTATCGTTGAACTTTCCTTCGGAGTAATAGGCCTGTCGGAGGGCCCCCTCCACCTGGAACCCGCACTTCTGGTACAGGCGAACCGCGCCTTCGTTCCAGGCGTACACCTCCAGGTAGATCCGGTTCAGGTTCATGTGGTCGAAGCCGAAACGCAGTGCTGTTTTCGTCGCATCGCTGGCGAAACCTTGCCCGCGGTGCTCTTTGGCCACGAGCATGTTGCCGAACTCGGCTTTCTGGTTTTTCCAGTCGATGTGGTCGAACCCGACGGTGCCCACGGCGGTCTCTTGCTTGCTCTCGATGATGAACAACTTTTTGTCCTGGCGCCGGAGCAGGTCTTCAAACCACGCATCCTGCCCGCTGAGAGAAAGGGGAAACGTGGTGAAGAAGCCGCGAAAAATTTCCGGGTCGTTTCGCCAAGCGACCAGTTGCGACAGGTCGCCGCGTTCGATCGGCCTCAGATTCACTTTTTCGCCGCAGAGCATGTTGCCCTACTCGCCCAGATCTCCTCGCTGAAGCATCACGTACCGGTCGTCGCGGGGGGCTTCCGGCCTGACCAGACTGGCTTGCGGTTTGGCCGCCCGGATGGCCCACAGGTGCGCAAACAGCTCCGGCGCCAAGCGGCGGACGGCCGCATGCAAAGCCATGCCAAAGGCCGTCAACCTTCGCTCGGTTCCTGAAATCACAACTTCGTGAAAGAAACGAAATCGCCGCGTCTCAGGATGGTCCCATCCGGCACTCACATCGGCATGGTCGGCATGGGGGTAATTGATTCTTGGCATGGCTCTGCTCCCGGGCATAACCCCAGATAGGCCTTGGCCAGATGACGCGCCACGGCGGCATGGGTGAACTTCTCCTGTACCCGGCGAAAACCCTTCTGCCGACACTGAGCGGCATAACCGCCGTCCTGCATAAGGCGCCGGATGCATTCCGCGAGAGCTCCGCTGTCGGCCATGGGAAACACTTGCCCGGCATTCCCGATCACGTACGGGATTTCGCCGGAATTCGAGCCAATCACCGGTGCGCCGCAGGCCATGGCCTCGACCAGCACGTGGCCGAACTGCTCCCACTGCTCACGCCGGGAAGGCAGCACTAGAAGGTTCATGCAGGTCATGTATTTCGGGATCGCCTCGCGCGCGATCACGCCGGTGAATTCCACCTGCGAGCGGATACCCCACCTGGCCGCCTGCGCTTCAAGCTTCACCCGCTCCGGTCCTTCCCCGACGATGAGCAAACGCAAGTTTTCCGCGCCGAGACGAGCGACCGCTTCCACCAGCGTATCCACGCCTTTCGGGCGAATGAGCCGCCCGACGTAGCCGACTACGAATTTCCCAGCAAGATGGTGTCGCTGCAGGACCGCGGAATCCGGCGGCGCGGGCCGGAAGACCGCATCATCCACTCCCAGTTGCGGCGCGAACTCGATTGGCCCACGATAACCGTGCGCGCGCAGCACCTCCAGGGCCCCATGGTTGCCCGCGATCACCAAATCAGTGGCCGCCAAGCACACTCGATGCGAAAGCCGAAACGGCACAGGGATCTTCCGTGGAGTGTTCTGCCAGGTGAAAAACACCAATTTTGCGTGCGGCGCCAGCAGGCCCCGGAGCAAAACCATCTGCGCATAGACTAGCGACCACGGCTCCGCCTCCACCTGGATCACATCGGGCCGGAAGCGCCGCACCAGACGCGGTAACGCAGGCGAAATGTAAAAGTGACGACTCACGAATCCATCCAGCGCAATGGAGAGTGGCACAACCCGCAAGCCGCTACCTTCATGGGGGAGGCACCGCACTGACCATAGCTCCGGCTCCCTCCAAAATCGCGGCGTGAGGACAAGCAGCTCGATCTCCGGCGCCACCACACGCAGCGCATGCCACTTCTGCCGCGGCATTTGCTCCATATAGGAATGTGAAACAACCAGCAATTTCATCGCTGCAGCCGGCGGGCCTCGACCGCCGCCACAACTTCGGTTCCCCTCAGGGGCATTTGCTGAGCTCGGCGATGAGGCACAAAAAGATTTCAAATCAGGAAGCGACCTAGGGTCCTGTGCCGATTTGGTAGTGCTCCCTTTCGTTCCTGCCTACTCTACCCACAAGTTTCCTCAACAACTTGAGTAGCAACCTCCCCCGTACCACCAATTTCTTGCAAGAAAGAGGCCAGTCAGGATCGGCCACGCAGCAAAGCATACAGCGGCCGAGCTGCCGACCACTGGGGGTTCGGAAAGCTTCTTTGGAGACGTACCGGCCTTTGGGTGAGCTCTCATCGGAAGCCGTGGCGGCGTTGTGGCCCTCCTGCCGCATAGGGCAGCCGATTTCAATCTTCAGATTCCCGCGAATGCTTTGGTGTTCGCAGCGTTGTTGGGAGTGGCGTACTCGGGTGCGTAATGTGCCCCCCGATCCATTTCTCCCGGAGGGAGAGCATCGAAGGCGCCCGCGTTACTCCATCGCGCGCAAGCTCACCCGGTCCACCCACAGCGTGCCGCCAATCCGCCCATCGAACGAGCGGTCGGCCGGGCGCGCCAGCCGGACGACCAGCACGCGAGTGTCCGGCCCTGTCTGAAATTGAAGTTGTTGTGATAACCAGTTCGTCGTGCCCAACACCGCATCGCTGGCGAGCGATAATCGCGGCTTCTCGCCGGCATCGTAGATTTCAAAGCGCGGCCCGCTGTCGCTGGTGATTTTTTCCGCGCGCACATAGGCAACAAAGCGGTAGCGGGTGTCCGGCCTGACCGGCACGAATTGCAGCACGTGCGAGTAAGCGATGTTCTTCTCCCCATCGAAGCGGAGCCGCAGCGACCGCGTGCCATCGAAAAACGTCTGCGAGTCCACGCGGGGGGCCACGCCGTCGCAGGGCAGCACCCGCCAGTCGAGTCCCCCATTCAGGATTTCGCTCTCGAAGCTGCCGTTCGTGATCAGGTTTCTGTCCCAGAGGCGCCCGTTGCCCGCTTTGCCGCTCCGCTCCATCAAAGCGCCCCACACCGCGCGCAACTCGTCGCTGCGCTGCTCGAGGATCAGCGCATCGATATAGGGAAAAACCGCCCGGGCTTCCATCTTGCTGCCGCCCGCCTGCAATTGCGCCCAC
>WNFB01005071.1_pt1 | contig 11761 bp, 8 predicted proteins | sample 5400501 | NCBI WGS metagenome assembly WNFB01 (sample SAMN13153341, study PRJNA577476) | soil metagenome | isolation source: 200 cm saprolite under Douglas fir tree site 2 hole 1 | place: USA:California | collected 2015-04-18 | reverse complement strand
CTTAGGTGCAATGCACCTCTTCGATGGCGGACCACTGTTCAATGGCTTCGTCGAGATTGCCGCAGCGGATCTGAAGCATCGCCAATCGATGCCGAAACATACGTTCATATCGTCTGAGTCGTTCTGCATGGTTTCGAATGCGACTGTGTACGACAGGCCCGTTGATCCGCTCCACCGTTTCGATCCACTTCGGGGCACTGAACAGGCGGAGGCTGCTGGCGCATGCGGCAAGACCTTTCTCTGTTGTTGCGATCGCCTGGTCGGGGTTCTGGACGTACTGGTAGATGGTGGCGAGCAACAGATACCCTCGCAGCCAGAACGGATTGGCCCCCACCACATCTTCGAGGGCCGCGACGGCCTCAGCCCCTCACGTCGCGCGACCGCCTCCAACATGATCTCGATCGCCGCTTCGATGGCCTCCGTGGAGGAATCCGGAACGATGCGGTCAAGTACTCCGTTCATCGTCCGCAATCGAGTCGCCAGCTCGATACGCATCCCGTCGTCAAACATGAGATCCCGTAACTCCTCTGCTCGATAAAGCAACGCCGATGCCTCAGTGCGCACTCATCGCCAGTCGTTTGTATGTCGTTGAGTTTACGAAGAAGGCGAACGCGAAGGAGGCTGTCGTCTTGTGATTTGGCTCCACGCTGAGCGAGTGACTTGTGTCCGACCCTGCAAAGATTGCAGGCTTGGGTAAAGAACCGCGAGATGTGATGTCCGACGTGTGTGGACGGACTGCTTAGCTGGCGTGACGAGGGATACGACGCCAGCGCCGATCTCTATCAAAGTGGCGGCTGGATATGAGTCGGCGAAGGGAACGGCGCCATCTGAGATAAATCAACTCTCTCCACATGTGAGCAATGACGTCACCCGGATAATTCTCGAGGATTCGCCGTCACTCCTCAATTGCACTCGCATACCGTTCATTCGCCGAGAGCAGGAAGATCAGATATTAGGACAGCTCAAGACTCCTGGGCTGGCGAGTAATGAGCCATCGAAGTTTTGTCTCTTCCTCTGCGATACGGGCTTGATAGGCAGGGTTCGACCGGAGGGAGTTATCGTGCCTCATGTCCATGTCAGCCCCTATCGGCATCGCGAAGCAAAGACCAAGCCTGCTGCTGTTGCACTCGCTCCAAACAAGCTTCACAAAGAAGGAGTTCGCTCAATTGATCGAAGAACATCCGAGGTCTGGAGTGGCCGCATCGCTCACACGCATTGTCTGGGGGCTTCAAATCTATCCGCTCTGGTTCGTTCATTGAAAGCGGCCTTTCGTGGCCGCCTATCGCTTCGAGTCGTTTTTATTGCCTGACTTTGGCCTTGTCCAAACGGGTGACGCCATGCGTTCGCTCTGTGGCAGCGGTGGGATGCACTGGGCGCAGTAGATGCGCTGAGTACGGTTGTCCCATAACCCCATGTTCAGAGATTTCCTGCAGACGGGGCAGATCAGAGCAGTCATCGTCGGAAGTCCACGTCCGAGATTCTGAGAAGTACCATTACCTCACCGAATACAACGCAACTCGCATGCCCTGTAACTTCGAGACGACGAAGTAGAGGATTTCCAGAGGTTTGAAGAAAGCGTGCATTGCAGTTGTCTTGTCGGAAAGTTCGCCTCGGACAAGCCTCCTGCAAACTTTGCACGAGCATCTGAAAATCGATGAAGAATTGCTGAGCAGAATCACGAAGAATCGGTTCGACCGAAAGAAACGACTATCAAGTCATTCCAATGCAAAAGTTGCAGATAGTTTCATATTTTGCTGTTCAGGTCCTGTTTATACGAGCAACAGACCGGCGGAGCGAACCTTTTTCCAGGAGGTACTGTTGAGGAAGGTCTCGAACTCCCGAATGGTTCCCGGAAATGTGGTTGTCGTTTCCCGGAGCAGGGGGTAGGGACTCGATGGGTTGTTTTGAGGTGTAGAATGTCGAATGAGATCGTCAAGCCACTGAGCCTGTTGGTTGGCGATTGTGACGGCCTGATCGCTGGTACGCCCGGGCAGAATGAGTCTCGTTCTTCTTCCGATAGGTTCACAGACCGGTAACCCGCCGAGCCAGACGAACCGCCGTTCTGCCTTTGGGTCATCTTCAGTAATTCGGCCCTTGAGCAGACGACCTACCCACGTGGAGGAGACCTGAGGCCTTGGTACGGAATGGTCGAACCATTGGCGGACGTCGAGTGTGAGTCCTCGCGCTTCGAGATAATTGAGCATCGACCGTCGCAGCCCTTCGCCGAGCCACTCCGGCGTCTTGCCACGTTGATCCTCATGTAGAAAGTCATTCTCCGCAAAGCCCTGAAACTTTGGCCCAAGGATGCGCAATCCATGGGCCGCCGGCTTGAGCCCGATCGGGCTATGGGCCGTGGCAGTGAAACGATGCCAGAAAGCGGATTGAATCAGATCTGCCGCGAACAATTGTCGCACCCGCTCCAACGAGTCCACCGTTTCCTGAACCGTCTCAGAGGGACAACCGTACATGAGATAAGCGTGAATCAGAATGCCTGCGTCTTTGAAGGCCGCTGCCACGAGCGCAGTCTGATCGACGGTTATCCCTTTCTTGATCTTTTCCAGCAGACGGTCCGAGGCAGCTTCGAGTCCTGCCGTCACGGCGATGCAACCGGAGGCTGCCAGAAGGCGGCACAGGTCCGGCGAGAATGCCTCTTCAAAGCGGATATTGCCCCACCACGAAATGGTGATGCCTCGTTCCAGTAGCGCCAAGGCGAGCGATTTTAAGGCTGTGGGAGGGGCTGCCTCATCGACAAAGTGGAACCCTCGGCGGCGCGTCTCGGCGATCAGTTGCTCGATCTGCTGGATGAGCCGATCGGTCGGCGTCATTTCATAGCGGCTGATGTAGTTGAGTCCGACATCGCAAAACGTACATTGCTTCCAATAACAGCCGTGGGCGACCGTAAGTTTGTTCCAATGGCCTTCCGACCAGAGACGATGCATCGGGTTCGTGCTATCTAAAATCGTCAGGTATCGACCTAAGGTTAGGCCGCTATAGGTCGGACAGCCGATCTCGGCCATGCTGAACTCCCGATCGGACTTATCATTCGCAAAGACCACTCGATCTTTATCCCGATAAAACGTCCGGCAGAATCGCGTGCCCGGTCTGGCCTCTGTCAGATGTTCGATCAACGAGAGCAGAGGCCGTTCTCCGTCGTCGAGGGTGACGTAGTCGACGTAATCGAACACGCGGGGATCCGACAGACGTCGCAGCTCCGTGTTGGCATACCCACCGCCAAGGGCAATGGTAATGTCGGGTCGTTGGCTCTTGATCGAGCAGGCAATACGAAACGCACCATAGAGGTTCCCGGGAAAGGGAACAGTCAGGCAGACGAGCGAAGGATTGAGGCGCTCGATATGCTCCCACAAGGATTCGAGCATGAATTGATCCGTCAGTGTCGGAGGGACGGCTACCGCGTCGATGATAGTCTCAAACGATGAGGCTGCGCGGGCGATATGTTCGGCATAGCGGCTTAGAGTAAAATGGGGAGACACGGTTGCCTGAATCAGATCGGCCAGGTCTTCGAGATACAAGGTGGCGAACCGTTTAGCACGATCCTGCTCCGGCAGGGCACGTGATGATGCAGCGCCCCCTCTATGGCCGCCAAATCGAGGGCCTTGCGGAAGAAATCCAGGACGGGCGAGGAGCAAAGCTAATGAGGGATTGCGTCCTTGGAGGAATTCGATGACCGGCTCGATTGCATTCAGATAGGCCGGTTCGACCGCGAGCATCTGTCTGGCTTCACCCGGCAATTCATCATCGCGCTTGCGCACCTGCTCAAACACGGCCTGGAGCCCCGATCGACAAAAGAGCCGGAGCACCATTTCGATGCCGAGGTCGGCTTGAAAGGCCTCGATCCCGCGGCCACGGAGAAACCCCGTGAGATAGGCGGTGGATGGATAGGGAGTATTCAGCTGAGTGAGCGGAGGGATGAGCAACAAGACAGAGGGCGTCGGCATGCGCTCACATACCACACCTCTTTGAACGAATGCCAGGATCGCGGGTTATGACAATAAATAATAGGGGGAGACTATTGGTATTCTTGGTGCTTGATGCGCTATTGTACGGCGAGCATCTGAGTGGTCCCTAGCAGGATGCTGAAAAAGTCCGCCAGCATCGTTCTCGCCGCGCTCAGGGGCTCAACGTACCGAAGCGTACGCCTCGCCTCTTCGCGCGCTGCGGCCTTGCTGGACGGCCTTTTTGAGCATCCTGCGGGATATTCATCTGTTGCCCATAACCTATAGGCCATTGGGTTTCCTGTATGCCACAACAGTTTTTTCCTCAACCTACTAGAGCATGACGGCTCCCTACACCCTCTACAGCGACTTCAACTGTCCGTTCTGTTATGCGATGCACGAACGGCTGTACGAGATGAACTTGCTCGATCGCTGTGATTGGCGCGGTGTGCAGCACGCGCCGCAATTACCACGTCCAATGAAACCTTGGCAGGGTTCATTGGACGCTGAACTGCGGCATGAAGTGACATTCGTGCAGCGGCTGGCGCCGGGTCTGCCCATTGTGCTCCCTCCTGGTAAGCCCAATACGAGGCCGGCGATCGAACAAGCGACGGCACTTCTACGGCATGATCGATCACATGGGATGGCGTTTGTGCGTGATACGTATCGGGCCTTGTGGTGTGAAGGCAGGGACATCTCAGATCCGGCGGTGCTCAGGCAACTAGTCGAGCAGGGAGGAGGCTCGCCGGAGGGTGCGGGTACGATCAATGACGAGAGTCGCCAGGTGGCTCAAGAATGGGAAGTGGCCTGGCACGCAACAGGCCAGGCCGGGGTTCCCTTCATGATCTCGTCGGAGGGTGATCGTCTCGTCGGCTGCGTACCCCCAGAAGAGATCCGGCGATTCTTCGCCTAACAGGATCATGCCACGTCCAGATTCATTACGTAGTTCTGTAACTCCCGCCGATGTTCTTCTTCCGTGTTCTTGAGGCTCTCGATCTCCTTGCGCAGTTTCTCCAGCTCGGTCTCCTGCTGGTCCAACTTCTTGACATAGCGATTATAGAGATCGGAGTTCTGCGGGAGCCGCTGCATATTCTCGCGGATGCGAGCATGCTCCGCCGTGATCTCTGCGGTGCGTTGGTCTAGGCGCGTCCTTTGGGCACGCGCGTCGTCCAGCTTACCGCGCAGTTGCACCACGCGTTGTAGCGCCTCTCTCACTTTCGAGCTGACTTCCTTCGCTTGCTGGTAATAGACGATCTGGTCGACGCCGCTGTCCATCAAGAGGATCGATTCCTGAATGGGCAGCGTTTCTTTGACGCGGAGCGTCGCGCTTTTCCCTGGATCGACTGCGACGCTAAAGCGGTACAGGTCGCGCGTTCGTTCTGTCGGCTCCTTCGGTTCGGCAAGTTTCCAGTCTGCACGATAAGGTTGTTCGATCAGTACGGTCTTGGCCTTGGCGTCGCGGTTCTTTACGAGATAGGTCCGGTCTTCGACCAGACGGCGTGAGATGAGCATCGTACCCTTCTTCAGCAAGACTGTCGCAAGTTCTTGCGTGCCGCCTTCGAGTTTGGGTTCCACTTCGGTCTTGAGATCGAGCGCATAGCTGATCAGCCGGTCTTGCCCCGGAGGAAGATCCTCGATGCGCGCATCACCCGCGTAGGTCCCGCTATCGAACAGCGTGATGGGCCCTTGCATGAGGTGCAGTGACGACGTGTTCTTGAGCCGATACCCGTTCAGTGGATGTTTCGCATTGATACTCTGATTGTAGAGAGACACTTTTTGTCCCTGGAGCGGTTGGCCGATGATGGGCAGCAGCGCGCTCGTGTGCTTGGCGAGGGTGACGGGCTGGTCGATACGATATTCGAACAGCTCCCCCTTGTCTTCGGCCATCGCCATGGGGGCGACGCCTTCTTCCAGGCTGCCCATCCCCATGTCGGCGGCGATGGCGCTTTCTGCCGGGGCATTGGCCCGACTACCGGCAAAACCTTGCGCCATCTTGCCGAGCAAGCGTTCTTTCTTCATTTCGCTGCGGGCTGGAGGCGCCGAAGCCATCGGCTTGAGTTCATCCATGGCATCGCCGTACGTCTGGGGTTTGAGGTTGGCGTAGAGCTCAGACTGTACGACTGGACGTGGGTTGTAGAGCGGTTGATACAGATCCATCGTGAAGGAAATGGGCCGTCCAGAGACAAGCGAGAGTTTCACGTTGCGCCAGTCCTGTGAGGTCTGATTCTCCACAATGGCCCAGCCTTGCAGATAGGGCGCCTTGTCCTCGTCCAAGACGAGTCGATAGGTGGTCTTCCAGACCGGGGTTTCCGTCAGGTAAGCGAGACGGGCTTGGCGGCTCCCGGTGCCGTCGAAGGTAATCGAGACCGTCTTCTTCTGGGCATCGTGATTCGTCGCGAGCGCGGCCAGCGCCTGGTGCAGCTCAGTATTCAACGCGGGATTGGTCAATTTGATGCGCTGTACATTCGCCAACGAGAGCGAGCGGAACCCGTCTTCTGTCAGGAGCGTGACATATTCCTGCTCGATGACACGGTGCTGCGAGCCCTCACCGAAGGACTCCGTTTTCTTTTCCACTCCCAGCAACGTGCCGATGATGGGATTGGGCGCGGTGACTTCGACCGGTTCCCCACGGACCTGAGCTAGAATCTGCCCCAGGGTCGGATTGCCGTTCAGATTGATGCCGAAGCTTCCGAGCGTCTTCGTCACGGGATCGCGCGAACTGTAGGTGACAGTCGAGACCTTGCCGCCACCGAAATCTTGCACGACCAAACTCTTCAGCATGTCGTTGATCTGGTTCGTTTGAAGGCGCAGGTCGAGTTGCGTTCGGTTGTTCACCGTGCCGTCATGTTGAAAATACCCCACGCCACTTAAATAGAGCACGATCTTCGAAAGCGGAAGCGTGGCCTCATCCTCAGCCATGACAGGCCAGGGGAGCAGCAGGAATGATAGGAGGATCAACCGCCTCACGAGGGCGTGACTGGAGCGAATCGACCGTGCGCGCATAGAGGCCTCCATCGTAGGGTGTTGCACCAGGCCGGGACGGCCATGGTGATATGACCTATCCCTGTCATGTCGCCAAGGGGCGGATCCTTTCAGCAACCGGGTGTTGAAAAAGGCCCCCAGCTTCGTTCTCGCATCGTTCAGACCCTCAACGTACCCCGGAGGGTACGCCTCGGCCCTTCACTCGCTGCGGCCTTGCTGGGAGGTCTTTTTGAACACCCTACGGGCTGTTTGGTCCCCTGGGCTACGCGGATGACTTTACGATCGCACGCATCCTCAAGGACTGCCCTACAATTTGGCACAGCAGAACATCGAGGGCCTGCACGTCTGGGTCAAGCCCGGTCTGTCTGGTTATCTGGTCTGTCTGGTCCATCTGGTTAGTCTCATTCAACCAAACAAACCAGACAGACCGAACAGACCAAATGAACAAGACAGGCTGGCGGACTTTTTCAGCATTCTGCTAGACGGGACATCCCCGTGACCCTGCGAGGTTGTGTTTATAAGGCACGAGGCTTTATAGTTCCCGCCCATCAGACTATGTGAGGACAGGGTGTCATGGTCCCTTCAACAGAATGGGGAGGCGGTTCATGAGAATGATGCTTGTGCTGGTCGCGTTGCTTGGGCTCGCTGCTCACCCGACGATGGCTGCGGCACCCGTTGACATGGCGGTGGTGCCGGCGGGGGAGTTCACGATGGGGAGTCCGGCGGGAGATTCAGACGAACAACCAGCGCACCGGGTCTATGTGGATGCCTTTTCCATGGATAAGTACGAAGTGTCGGTAGGGCAGTATGCGGCTTTTCTGCAGGCGAAAGGGATTGATCCGCCTTCGGACTGGCAGACGATGAACCAATCCTCGCACCAGAAGCGCCCGGTCGCCAATGTGGATTGGGCGGATGCGGTTGCGTACTGCAAATGGGCCGGTAAGCGCTTGCCGACGGAGGCAGAGTGGGAGAAGGCGGCGCGGGGGACGGATGATCGCCTTTATCCATGGGGCAATGAGGCTCCGACGCCGCTCCATGCGAACTATGGGAAAACAGAGTGGAACAACCATGGGGTATTGGCGCCGGTGGGGGCGTTGGAAAATGGCAAGAGTCCCTATGGCATCTACGACATGGCCGGTAATGTCTGGGAATGGGTCAGCGACTGGTATGACTATAACTATTATAAAAGTAGCCCATCGCAGAACCCGACAGGACCGTCAACGGGCGGGACCAAAGTGATCCGTGGCGGCGCTTGGAACAGCAGTCCTCGGGCCATGCGCTCTGCGAATCGGAGCCTCATTTCGCCGACGGACCAGGGACTCAACGGGTTCCGGTGCGCGAAGACTCCGTAGTTCTTACATCGCACAGGCAATCTCTACAAAGATAGCCTAGGAGTCTGCGTAACAACCATTTCGGCACAGCAGAACATCGAGGGCCTGCACGTCTGGGACAAGCCCGGTCTGTCTGGTTATCTGGTTCGTCTGGTCCATCTGGTTAGTCTCATTCAACTAGACAAACCAGACAGACCGAACAGACCAGATGAACAAGACAGGCTGGCGGACTTTTTCAGCATCCTGCTAGACGGGATAGCCCCGTGACCCTGCACGGTTGTTTTTCTGAGGCACGAGGTTTTATAGTTCCCGCCCATCAGACCATGTGTGGGGTTAGGATGTCATGGTTCCTTCAGCAGAATGAGGAGGCTGTTCATGAGAACGATGCTTGTGCTGGTGGCGTTGCTCGGGCTCGCTGCGTACCCGGCGATGGCCGCGGTGCCCGGTGATAAGGGCGCCCAGGAATTCGCCACGGGGGACAATCTCCTGAAACAACAAAAGTATCAGGAGGCGCGCACGACATTGGAAGCCGGGATCCAACGCAACCCTGCGAATGCCATGGCGCACTTCTCTTTGGGCGATGCCTGCCGAGGCCTGAAGGCGTGGGCCTGCGCGGAAGCGCATTATGAGACCTCGATTAAACTGGATGCCAAATCGACGGTGGTTGAGCTGGCCAAACAGCGCTTACGCAAAGCGAAAACATGGCGCATGCTGGAGGAAGGGAAGCAGGCAATCAACGCGCCCAACGCCTCACCCGAGAAGGTCGCCCAGGCCAAGGGCACCCTGGACAGCGCGAACAAGTTGGGTCTCGACGACGAACAACAGGCCCTCTATCAACAGTTGCAAGAGAAAATCCAGCAGGGGGACACACAGAGTTACGAGGAGACGGCGTCGCCCCAACCGCAAGGGCCGTCGATGGTGCTGGTGCCGGCGGGGGAGTTCACGATGGGGAGTCCAGCGGGGGATTCAGACGAACAACCGGCGCACCGGGTCTATGTGGATGCCTTTTCCATAGATAAGTACGAAGTGACGGTAGGGCAGTATGCGGCCTTTCTGCAGACGACAGGGGTCAATTCGCCTTCGGACTGGCAGACGATGAACCAACCCTCCCACCAGAAGCGCCCGGTCGCCAATGTGGATTGGGCGGATGCGGTTGCGTACTGCAAATGGGCCGGCAAGCGCCTGCCGACGGAGGCGGAGTGGGAAAAGGCGGCGCGGGGGACGGATGGCCGACTCTATCCGTGGGGCAACGAGGCTCCGACGCCGCTCCACGCGAACTATGGGAAAACGGGATCGAACAACCATGGGGCATTGGCGCCGGTTGGGACGTTGCAAGATGGCAAGAGTCCCTATGGCCTCTATGACATGGCCGGTAATGTCTGGGAATGGGTCAGCGACTGGTATGACAATGACTATTACAAGAATAGCCCGTCGCAGAACCCGACAGGACCGCCAACGGGCGGGTATAAAGTGATCCGTGGCGGCTCTTGGAACAGTAATCAGCAAAACCTGCGATCCTCGGATCGGTACTGGGATCCGCCGTCGTTCCGGAGCTTATACTTCCCCGGGTTCCGGTGCGCAAAGACCCCGTAGTCCTCTGCTCTTGGCTCTGCGTCCGAAGGGGTCTGAGGTCGCCGACAAAGAAGTCGTCTCCATCGAGCGCAGCACTTCTGTGAAGATTCCCGTTGCACTTCTTGGATGGCTGGACGCTGAACAATCTTGCGGTAAGCTGGATCGGAACGCAAGATTGTTCGGGCATCGACCCAATAGTCACCCCCCACTGTTTATATCTATTTCACTGGAATACTGATCACTATCGCTCCCATGACATCATTGATCTTGAAGTCCCGTTTGGGGCTGTCCGGATGGGCATTATGGCAGCCGATGCAAGCCTGGGCCACAGCAAGATCCGGATAGACGGCCTGGAAGTAACGAGCTCCTCCTTCCTGCACAAAACCGGTATGGGGCTCGGTCGGATGAGTGAGAACAGCGCCCAGGCCTGTCTTCTCGAACTCGCTGGAGGCACCATTCCGCTTGTTGATCGGCCAGAGGCTGATCAATCGATACTGTATGCCGATGCCTTTTTTTGCCATGACACGGCCGGACTCCATCAGGAATTGAGCCGGGAGAGGCAGCGTATTCTTCTGCTCCCAGTTCTCCGAGGCAACGACCACCCCTTTGGCCTGCATCCGTTCAACGACGTGCCTGGTGTACACCTCACGGTCTGCTTCAATCACGGCGTGCACATAGTCCGCCACCATTTCGACGGGCAGACTAACAGATGTCCCTTCCGCCATCGCGCTGCTCGGCCAGACGAAACCGGGAACGCCCAACCCGAACACCAGCATGAGAACTCCCCGTAGCAACTTGTTGGAGGATGTCATAGAAACCTCCTTGGTTTCCTCGCGGACACGTCGGCGTCATTCGCCGCGGTTCCATGAAGGGGTGAGGTGCGTTGCGGAGAAGAAGGTTCACAATCGTAGCTATGAGCAGGCGGATCAGTTCGACCGTCAAACTGGAGTCGGGAATATGGTGAGGGGAGTGGAAGCAGTGACCTGCACGAGGGGAGTGAGTCAGGTGATCGTCACGATCGCTGGAGGAGTGGAAGGAGGCCACGTAGTAGGAAAATACCGAAGCCATGGCTCGGTTCTCCCTATCAGTATGATGCAGCGTGCCCACCGGATCATATGATGCGTCATCATACTCTTCGGTCTGCAAGCTGTCCAACTAGCCCGCATTATTCATGAACACTTCTGCTGCAATCGCCGATCCGCTGCTACGACGAGCCTTCGGCCAGCGGGCTCGCAACGCGGCTCAGCGATTTCGCGACGAACCGTCATGAATAATGCGGGCTTGCTGGCTCAGCGCAGATTCGCGTGGGTGATTTCCATTCATGGTTCAGACAAGAAGGCGGTCAGAGTCTTGAGCCGGAGATACTTCTCATCCCGATAGCCTTAGGCGCGCTGTTGAATCACCCGGATCTTGCTATTCACCAGCCTGCTAGGATGACGGGAGCGCCCGTCATCTATCTCCAGCTGTTCGTGACGGAAGGCGTAGGAGGAGGGTTAGCTTGGAGGAAAGACAGCCGAGCCCGCTATTTCTTCAAGCGAGGCGATCGGCTCCAATAGGTCAGTAGTCATAACTGATCCCAAATTCCAAATTGTCATGCCTGACTCCGAATCCATGATCCCTAACGTTCCGCGTAAGCTGCGGGCTGAGCCGGCGCGCCGCTTGCGCCGTTTGCAAGCGGCGTGACGGGGCAAACCGGCAGGTTCACGCGGTGGTTAGGCAGCGACCCTCTTGGGATGGAGACAGAAGACACGATTTACAGCCTCCCCTTCCGGAGTTCGGCTCGTACGAATGCATTGAAGGTACCATGGTTGACGCTCCATTTCAGGATCGCCTCGGCACCGTGTTTCTCGCGATATTCGTCTATCCTTCCGCGAAGCTCGTGCGGCAGAGGTCTATCGTCTCCGGAGACGTGGGCCGTGTCGT
>WNFB01005070.1_pt1 | contig 11761 bp, 20 predicted proteins | sample 5400501 | NCBI WGS metagenome assembly WNFB01 (sample SAMN13153341, study PRJNA577476) | soil metagenome | isolation source: 200 cm saprolite under Douglas fir tree site 2 hole 1 | place: USA:California | collected 2015-04-18 | reverse complement strand
CGGATTTTGCGTGTCGTTGTTGCCAAAAAGCCCGATGTGGTCGGGCTTTTTGCGCCATTGGTCGCTGGACTAGCCGATTTTTTCGGCCCACCATTGGGGGTGGTAGGCTGGCAGCATGTCCGAGACTGAAACCATGTATCCGTGGCCGCAGATTTGCACAGTCGCATAATAGCCAGTGCCGCGGGTGTCTACTGTGTGACAAGGCCCACTTCCTCATTGACAAGGAATGTTAACCAAGCTTAGCATTGCGTCCGAATCGCCTAGCTGCGGCTCCAGTCCCCCCACTCCCTTTTGATCCTACTCAGCGAGGCGACAAATCAGCGCGGTGGAACGTTTCCCACGCTGCCAACGGGCCGAACCCAAGCTCAATGAATAAAAAGGAGGCGAGCGGTGTCGCTCAAAAATCTCCATACCCTACCTGATTCTTCCCTGCGAGGACAGCCACGGTTTGCGGCTCAAGCATTCCATCCCATGAACCCGCGCGGCCATAGGCATTTTGCTCAACGTGCTGCGCTTTCGCGGCGCGGATTTCTGGGAATGACTGCAGCTGCTTCTGGTCTCTTGTTCGGGGGTCTGGCCGCACCGTCAGTGGCGGAGACGGCTCGGAAAGGTTCCAGCACCCCCAAGCCTATCCCGGGCGGCATTCAGCCTCTTGGCCCGGGAACAGAAATATTCCACATTCACCTGCCAGCCCCCGGTTTCGAGCCCTCCACAATCACCGACTTTAACGGCGAGGTCGGGGTCGCCAACGTAGGAGGCATGGGCACGCAGACGGACACAAACACTAACACGTCCAAGCGACTGGCTTTCGATGTGGATGTGCGCTTCATGCGGGGTGTCTATGTCGGGGAAGACGGGCGAGTGCACCGAAACGCCTTTGCCTTTGTTTGACTCGATGTCTATGAGGGTCCGGTGGACCCCGCACATCAAATCCACGACTTTAATCCCGGCATTGCAGAAAACGGTCTTTTCTGGACGATTCCCCTTCCGGAGAGCAGCGTGGACGTGCATTTTGGAAAGGGAACTGGTTCCTTGCATGTCAGCGGGCTCGATGTAGAGGACTACCATGACATAGTCAATGCCTTGCAAGATGGACCTTCCGTAGAGGCTACGGTATCCTTCGACATCCACTGGTTGGGCGCAACCGACCGCTTCGAGTTGCGGGATGCGGCCAATCGTTTTGCCGGACACTACGTGCATACTCCAGCGACCATCGCATGGGCGGCAACTGAAAGCGGTATCCAGTTCGTCTCCGACCCGGCCGACACCACGGTCAATGAATTGTCGCTAATCGGGCACGAGCACAATGGGGTCTTCTTTACCGGCGAGTGAACTCGAACTGAGAACCCGATCCGCTATTTCAAGGAGGGCCGGGACCAATCCGGCCCTTTTTCCTGACTTGTTGACGATTTCCCGGGCACCGTCGAGGGAGAGACCTTGCGAGTTTGAGGAGTCGAGCGGCAAAAGCGTCCTTTTCTCGTAGCAATCCAAGCAACAAGCGCTCAGTTCCGATATGTTTGTTCTGAAGGCGCTCCGCTTCCTCAGCCGCGTAAGCCAGCACACGTTTTGACTCATTGCTCAAGGGAAGATCGCCCGAGGTCGATACCTTCTCTCGGATGACGGTGTGGCCCTCGATCTGCTTGCGGATGGACTCGACCGAAGCATGGGAAGGCAGGAACACGCTGGTCAGGGCTTTGTCTTCACGCAAAAGTCCCAGAAGCAGATGCTCCGTCTCAATATAAGGAGACCCGAACTAGCTGGCCTCGTACCGCGCAAAGAAGATCGTGCGACGGGCTTTCTCAGTGTAACGCTCGAACATGAAAACACTCTTTCGGAGCGAGAATTATGGAAGGTTGCTGGGGCATCGACAGCGCAGGGGATAGCCCACGCAAGGCCGGATCAACTTCGAGAGCGAAAAAGTGGCACCGGGCTGATCGGTTCAGCCCAGTTCCACGAGAACCGCCACATCGAATTTCGAATAATACTTCTTCACATCCTTTGCCCCGTACTTCATTCGGAACTTCTCGACCACGGATTTCACCGTCTTGGCATCAGTGACGGGAACAGCACGCAACTTCGCCTCCACGCCTCGCGCATCAATCCGAATCAACGAATTCTTGAGCACGTTCTTGTACCACTGCGTGTCCGAGCCTTGCACTGGGAGGAGGTATAGCTTTTCGCCTTCCAGCACGAACCAGACTGGAACAGAGATCGTGCGCCCAGACTTCCTGCCAATCACGCTAAGCTTGATCTGGCGGTAGCGGGCCAGTCGTTCTTTAAGTTCATTCTCTGGAGTTGGCATTACTGAATCTCCGTCCTGAAGTGCCCTATCGCGGAATGGGCGTTGGCGGAACAATCGGCACCATCCACGTCGATGAGTCAGAAAACTGGCATCACTGGATTACCGACGAGGAGACCGTGGTCAAGGGTCATCACGTGTGACACTTTGCCGCCGTTCATTTCGGCCACGAAAACAGGTTGCCAGCGCACCGAAGTGCCAAAAGGATGCTCCTGCGCAAGCCCGTCCTTTGGTCGCGAAAATACCAATTTCACTCCTTGGTCAGTGAGAGGCATGTTCCTAGCTCGTGGAGCCGTCATACCCGCATCAATCATCACATGAACAACCCGACGCTTTCCTTCCATCGCTTGCACGAGCATCCAACTGTCTCCTCCTCGCATTTGGTTTTGAACGTCTCCAGCAGCCTCCGCTGATCGGATAAGGTCTCGTAGCTGTCGGTCATCCCCCGATAGAAACGATACCGCCGCGATCTTGCGTTCCGGCAGGATCATATGTTTGGTCAGAGCAAAGCTGGCCCCGCGAAGCCCGAATGCCGCGCTGATCGTGACGGCCAGAGAGACGGTAAACATGACGATCAGTCTCACTCGGCGGTGGCGTATCCAGCCAAACAACCGCTCCTGCAAGTGCCTGCCCGGTTCGCCCGGCAAAAACATCCAAGTTCGCCGCTTTTGCTCACGGTAAACCTCTCCGTAGCGGGAATCCATCCGACGCTCTTCGCTACTTGCCAGCAGGTAGTAGAACCAGAGCATGTTGATGTAAACGATCAGCAGGATAAAGCGCGGCCACACGATCAGCAGTCCGAGACCAGCGAATGCGAGAAACAGATATTGGGGATGGCGAATGCGCTTGTAAAAACCGCTTCCTACCACCCCTCGCCGTCTGAATTTGGTGTAGTAAAGTTGAACAGCACACAAGACGAAGCCGACCAAACCGAGCAAAAAGATCAAGCCCCCGATGCTTGGAAGAATTTCTGTCGAGAGGTGAGGCAGGAAAAAAGCTGGCAGCCATGCCGTAGCCGGAAGGCCGAAAGGCCCCGCAAGCAGCGGGCTGTAGACGGAGTAGTAGTAGAGAGCGAAGGGAGTGACCATGAAGAGCATTTCCAGCGTGATGAGCAAATAAGCTAGAAACCCGGCCGCTCTTGCGAACGACTTGAGCATTTCGTCCTCTCCTCAGCTTTGCTCCACCCTCGCTATTGTTTCACCTGCCGCTTGACTCTGGACTACACTCCAGATTGTATGATTTTGCCATGCGGACGAACCACGAAGCCGAGAGCGCGAACAAAGAACTCCTATTTGTGGGGCCATTCGCCGATAGCTCAGCGGATGATCCCAGCACCACCAATCCTGATGCCACCACAAGGGCGGGCTATGCGGTTCCTTGACGCTCACGTATCCGGAAATCCATTTAAGATCGTCCGCACGTAAGCCATCTGTCAAGGCTTGGACTCTGCGGTCGGATTTCGGCAGCAGCCGAACGATAGGATCGTTCCATCGTAGCGGTACAAGAATATTGTGGGGCGTGTGCACGTCAGTTCGGGGGATGAAGTCAGGATCGATTCGACGAGCGGTACAATCTTTTTCAATTCCACTTTGTTCACGAAGCTTTCAAGCACCACGAAGCCATCACGGACGAAGTCAGTTTCGAGAGGTCGTTCGCACAAGATTGCAGGTGACCAGTAGTTGTTAACCATGGATAATTGCGATTCATTCTTCCGTTTCGCCATGTCGGGCTCTCACACGCTGGCATCGTAGCAGACTGGTTCCACCTGATTTCCCTCGGGATCGGTCACGTAAAGCAAGCGCCAATGCGCCCATGCGTGTTGGGCGGTTTCGACTTGCAGCCCCAATGCTTCCAATCTCTTCCGTTCGACTTCAAAGTCAGCGAGAGGAATCTCGAATGCGATGTGGTCAAAGGTGGAGGTTGCGGCGTCCGCCCCGCGATAGCCGGGGCTTTGTGATCGGTCGAACAAGGCGAGCACTTGAGTGTGACCGCCGAAGCCGTCCGCAATATTAAAAAACGCCGAATTCGGGAATCGGGTCATTAGCGGCAAGCCGATAACTTGCTCGTAGAACCGCTGCATGGCGTCCAAATTCTCGACACGGAGCGCAATCTCGCCAAGGCCGCGTACTACTGTAGGCTTCTTGTTCATGTTGGATGATGGCACGATGAACCTCCCGCATCTTGCGAATATGGGAAGCGTGCCCGATAGCCGACCTTGGCACAGTGCGCCTCAAACTGAGAAGAACTTGGACTGATAACGCAGCAAGCCCCTAAACCGAATGAACCGATCAGCCGAGTACGCGACCGCTATTGTTGTTGCTCACCTGATGGTCAACATCGTGCATGGTCTTGCCCATCGTGAACTCCACGTCGGGCTTGCTCCGCTTGCCTCGATCTTCGTCATCGCGGTTGTGCTGATCTTGCCTTTGATCGCAACGGGGTTCCTTTGGACAGCCAAGAAACGACTCGGCCTCACTCTCCTGTCGATCTCGATGTTCAGGTCATTGCTATTTGGTTTGTATCACCATTTTCTGGTCGTTAGCCCAGATCACATCCATTCGCAGCCATCGGGTGGATGGGGTACCACGTTTGCCCTAACCGCGTATCTATTGCTCATCATGGAGGCGATTGGAACTTACGTCGGCGTTCATTTCCTCTGGATTGCGGAAGAGAGTCCACTGCAACGATAGTTCTGGGCCTCTTACATTACTCGTTCAGGGTGTCTTATCAGGTGCACAGCCAAGAAAGCGCCGAGAACCGCATCAAATGGCAAACAGAAACCCGGCCACCAGTGGGGTACACCGGGATTGTCGATGAAGCGGCGATGGACGAAATCAAAAATCCCGTGCCCAACAAGGGCTGCGACTACGAACCAGAGATTTCTTTTGAAGCCGAGCACGGCAACCAGCAAAAAGCCGCTCGCAACCGCGCTTTCAATGATCAGAGTGCGACTAGAAGCTCCCATCGCAGCGAACAATACATAGTAGAAAGCGATCACGATCAGCACGGTCGGATAAAAGGCACGCTCCCGGTCAAAGCCAATCACAGCCGCCGAACCCGCCACGGCCGCCGCCAGTAGCAAGCCAATCACGTATTCCATTTGCTGCCCTCACCGGGTACTCCTCGCACCCCTCTGCTTTCGCTGGGACGGTCACTAGCACAGGGGAAGATTATGCCAGACGGAGAGACTATTTCAGACGCCACTTGCAAGAGATTCGGCCACTGCACGAGAATTAACTCGCCACACTTTCACGTACCGAAGGCGAACTATGCGAGTGAATTACGACCGAATAACGACGACAATTGAACGCGAGTGGCTGGCTCAGATCATCGCGGGCACCAAGAAGATCGAGTATCGCCAGATCAAACTCTATTGGACCAAGAGATTCAGGAAGGTTGCGTTGCCCTTTGAGTTGCGCCTACTCAATGGGATGACTCCCCCTGTCCCCGAGGTAACAGTCCTCATCCACAAAATCACCAAGGACCGCCGTGCTGGTGACTACCTCGGCGAGTTCGACGGGCGCGGAGCATTCCGCGTCGTCGTTAGCCACGTGATTGACCCCTCAGCCCTTCAAACTGGTAGTAGAATCGCTATGTTACTTTTCTCATCCTTCCGCCGCACCCTCCGGGCGACGGTTCCTTGCGAGAACTGACGAAACGTCGCGCAGGGAGCCGGAACGGCTGCTCTCCCAGACTCTTTTTATCCGGCCTTATGCGAGACCGAGGATGCGTTTTCTCTTATTAAGCGCATCTGCCCTATTGGCAAGGTCGAGCGGTTCCTCGATGCCAAAGAGAGGAACGACGATGAAAGCCGACCATATTTGGGAAGAGCTTTACAAAGCCGCAGTCCTCGAATCCGACGATGAGAAGCTACATAAGCGGATTTATGCAGCAAAGGCCGCGATTGACGCCCGACTTCACGAAATGCAGCTAGACCACGGAGGTGCGCCTGAGGAACGACAGGCTATCAGCGATGCGCTCCACGGTTTAACCGTGCTACGGAGCGAGTTAGAAACACGTTCTCAGGATACAGGCTCGCCTGAAGGCCGCTGACCAACGCTTGGACTGCGAAGTGGGGGTGGCACGATATGCAGGATCGATCCCGCAGTAGTTCGGTTTCAAGGCCAACAGAAAATGCTTCAACACGCCAAATGTGCTAGAGCATTCTCTTGAGAACCGCGAGACTATTGAGCGCATCTCTCAGTTTGCGATGCTCCTTAGAGTGTGCAATCGGCAATCCCCGTAAGCGTCGGTGGATAGCCTTCTCAGCCACGTCGATGCTCGCTGGCAACTTGTCCCGGTCGAATTCCATTGCCGCGGCTCTATAAACGTCGAGCCAATCCCTGTCATTGTGGCTCACCGACGGGGTCTCCGCACACAGGCCCTTCCGCATCGAGGAATCTGCATCTGGCGTACGAGCAAACAAGCACCCGGTTGCCTAGAGTTGAGCAGTTCAAATGTCATCCACGCTCTCCTTAATGTTCAGCGCCAAATGGCGATCAACACTGCAACAACCACGACGGCTCTGGCGGCATGAGGAATTCTGGCTATGATGTGGATGATGCCGGAGATGCTTCCAACACCGAGATAGGGCATGTTGCCTACTTGCCTTCTCGAACCAGTATCGCTATCACACCATGTGTGCGATCTTGCCGAATCCGGGGGCTTCCTCGGGGGAAAGCGGGAATCTGGGGAAAGGACCCCTCGCGGGGCCCCAAACGGGCTATCGGTTAGACAGGAGCAACTGCGATGCCAAACCAGATTTGCGTTGGCGTGCGAGAGCCGCGACCATTGCCCTGTGCTGATCGGACGCCGCAATTCCAACTATTGAGAGGGACTTTAGCCGACGGCGAGCGTAGAAGCGGCGTTCTCTGCCAAGCTCTCTTTCGCGTTGACATACAGGTGGCATTTGACGCGCAATGCAAAAACATTCCACAGGGAAAACATGTTCCATCGCAGACAGGCTGACATCTACGACACCCCCAAAAACAAAAGCCCAGACTCAAAGAGTCACGGGACGCGTGTCGAACAACCCTCCCACGAAGTCTGCTCACAACCAGCCTACGTTCTGATCCGCACTCTGGGAATGGCTCCAACGTGCTTCTGTGGAAGACTGGAAACGTTGAGTGTTCGCTGATGGTCGTCATTTGGGGCCGCTTCGAGGTTAATTGATCGCCTCGTCTCTTCACGACAGTCGCCAAGATCAAGCGTCTTTTAAGTAGCCGCAATCATTCGTTCTTTTATAGCAGTCGGGTTGCGCTTCAATGAGCTACGAAGGGCGTGAAGAAGTAGAAGAAGTCAAATCCACGAGGGCGTTGTGCTGTACCTGTTACCCCTCGGCCTTGACGCCAAACATTCTGGCGTGGGCCAAGGAGTGTTTCCTTGTTTCAGCACAATTCACCGTCGCAAAGCGGCGAAAACAACTCCCCTGTCCAGCCTACCTCTCCTGCTGTTCCGGGTTCATCGCTCCCACCCAAAATCAACATTGCGTTTCGGGCCTAGTGTTTTCGATTTCGAAGTGTTAACTTCTGCAGAGCTTGCGCGGCTGCTCAAGGTTCGGGAATCTTGGGTCATAGACCAGAGCAAGCGGTCCCGCACATCTGATCCCATGCCGGTCTTCCGACTGGCAAGGAAGTCTGTTTCAATCGCACGGTGCGTGGTACGTAAGATACCGTGAGTACGGGATGAAGAACCCGGTTGCCTACAGGTTGGCAAGTCTGGCGGAATACCCCAAGAAAGCCGAGGTCATTCCGTTGAAAAATGAGTACATGGACAGGCTCAACCTGATCGGCTTCACCTACGACGCCGGAGTCAGCATTGGTGATTTCGTGGAGAAGACTTATTTCCCCGCGATTGAGAAGAGGCTGGCTAAGAGTTCGGTCAAGGGTTACAGGGATTCTTGGCGGTGCCACATCAAAGATCGAATGAGGGGTCGCGTAAGGGACTTCAGGACTGTGGACGGTGAAAACCTGATGTGCGAGATTGAAACCGCGAACAAGACTGAAACCGGAGACTTGGCTCACGCCACGTCACATCAAGGTAACACTGTCAGCGATGTTCACGTTCGCAAAACGCATCCCTACTTCCGGATTCATGACCGTGGTTGTACGCTCTAAACTTTCTTGCTGAACACGGTAGACGTCAGTAATAGGTGAGCTTACGACGACGGATGGAGCCCGGTCCGAAGGCTGCGTCTGGACGAGAGCGGGCGACAGTGGTCTGCTCTGTCCAATTGTCATAGCCATCGTACTGATAGATGTATTGTGTTTCGTAGGTGGCGGGGGGCTGGGCGGGTTGAGGCTGCCCGACCGGAATCATAGCTCCGGCTTCACTGAGGCCATATTCCCCCCCTACTTCCGGATTCATGACCGTGGTTGTACGCTCCGAGTCTTTGTCCCCGTGGTCGTTATAGGTTGCTATAGTCACTTCTTCGCCAAAGACCCCACCACTCCTGTGCCGTTCCGTCACACGACCGTTGGCGTCATAAGAGTAGGAGATAGCTCTGTTATGCAAGCCGCCAGCCAAGAACGCGCCCATGGACTTGGCCTGTTCTGGATTGAGCGTTGACCGCAGCTCTTCAGGAATCATCAACTTAGGGGCATCCGCGATCTGTTCCTCTGCGACGATGCGACCCTTTGAATCGAACTTGCGCACAATGTGGGCCACGAGGTTTCCCTCGGCATCACACAGTTGCGCACTCGTCGCCACGTCCTGCTCGTTGTACGCTGTGGTGAGAGTACCGCCGGGATACGGGGCAAACCCCAAGTCGGTTCCTTCCCAATGTGTCGAGTAAGCCGTGTTCGGAGGTAGAGGCTTTGAATCGTAGCTTTCAATGACGGACTTGCGCCCTTTGTCGTCATACTGGTAGCGAATTTTGTCCCTGCCACCCGATTTCATTCCAACGAGCCTTCGTGCCTGGTCGTACGAGTAGGTCGTCTCAGAACTGGGGGCGGAGACCACTTTCCCGGAAACGGTTTTGAGGAGACGTCCATCGGAGTGGTAGGTATAGCTCGTTACCCATTTCGAGCCGTCCGGGTTGCCCGTTTGCACTTCCAGAATCCTGCCATCGGGTGCGTAATCCGTTGTGGTGGTCGTGAGCAGCTGCTGCCCGTCGGCACCCGAAAAAGTTTGCTCATCGAGCACTGTCTTAACTGGACCTCGAAGGGCGGCTCTGTCGCGGTCCGACATGAGAGCACCTGTTTGGGATGATTGTTGTGCAAGAGCAAACCACGCAGCCGAAACCACCAATAAGGGAATGATGGCGCAAGAGAGTCGAACGTGCATTTTCTGCAACTCGCCGAAATGAAAACCCGATTCTACTCTCATCCCCTGCGGTGCGGTAGCTCGTCGCGTGATTTCGACGTGGATCAAGACTTGCCTTCATGGCCTTTTGGTACTGCGGAGACCAGTCCGGCCACCCGTGCTCGATCAGGGCTTTCGACCGGGAACCCCTCCACAGCCGGGCCGCCACTTTTCACCCGCGTTCCGTCCCGCAAGATTAGTTCTTGAATCTCTTGTGGCCAAGGGCGGCAATGCCGTTGAACCAGACGCATAGGGTTCCACGGTAGGTCATAGTTAATGATATTGCGGCACTGCTGAAGGTTCATTCCCTCGGACAATACATCCGTTGTGACCAGAACGTCATAAAGATCGTCTTGGCGGCCCGCTGGTGCCTCCGACGATTCAGGCACAAAGCTAAAAATGGCCGCTTCTCTCGATACTCCACCGTGGCCCTCATCCCCGATTACGCAGGCTAGTCGTCCGCGATAGGCAGCAAGTTTGAGGTCAGAAGCGAATACGCCTTCGAGATATTTGTGAGCGTCCGGGGTAGGCCATATTGACAAGGTGCGCGGGAATCCATTGGCTTGGTCGAGATTGTTTCGAATTCAATCCATAACGCTGAACTGCAAGTACGGTGTAGAGGCTTTGAGAATGATGTCCTCGTTGCCTTCGACCAGCGTCACCCGACCGTTCTCGTCTCGGTTCGGCCGGCCGACAGCTTGGAATTCGACATCGATCTTGAAGTACGGACAATCTCGGCTGACAAATGTACGCTGCAAACCCGTTGATAACCCACCCTCGGTCGTGAACACCCTGAGGAGAGTGTTTCGCGTCATGCCGGGCTTGATTGTCTGCATGCGCTTCAAAACTTCGGCGACCCAAGCCAGATGAGCCTTAGAGGATTCTCCCTGGTCTCCCGTGGGACTTGCCTGTAAGACGTTAGTGCCACCGATGGCAGCGGATGCCAGTAAAGCGAACATGCGACGTCGTTGCATCGTAGCCCTCCCCGGGTTTGCTGAGTCTAACTGAAAATCCGGACATGGGTTGGGGTTCGATTAAGCGGCAGCGATGGTGCGTGTTGTCGAACCGGCCGGGGTGACATTCCAAGGCAGCAGGTCCGCGATGCGGTTCACGGGATAATCGGCGATGCGCGTGAGGACCTCTCTCAGATACGCTTCAGGATCGATTATCTCGGCCACGCATCGGTGGCCACCACAAGCCGCTATATCACCACAAACCTGCAGATGAAGCGCGATGTCCTTGAGGCTTTCTGGAAGCGTGCCGGACTCAGCCCTGCGCCTCTCCAAAAATGGCGGCCATCCCCCAAGCTACTTACACTCCTTGAAAATCTATAGAGCCTTATCTGGAGTACAGCCAGCAGTCATCCCCCATTTCATGTCGGTTTGTTTTGCCCAGTTACAACTTACTCCGGATAAGACCGGACTCGGGATAATGCGCCCAACAGGGCACTTCCTGAATCCGACCTTCTTCTTTATAGAGCTGATTGAATCCGGCATAGGCATCGGCCTGCAGCGCACCCTGAAACCTACTCAGATGTCGCTCGGGATGTTCGCCCTTGCGATCGGGCGAGTAGGCAAACCACACCGCCGGTGACGCCAGGTCGCCCGCCGGCCGATCGTCTCGAACATAGGTCCACAAACGTCCCGTCTTCGTCTTGCCGTTGCCTGGCGCCAGCACCGGCACCGGCGTGTCATCGGCATGCAGCTTGCTTGCAGCCATCACGTAACGACGGAGTGCTTCCACCAGCGGGTCCAGCAACTCACTGCTTCCCCCTACCCAGTCCGGCAGCGTCGATCGTTCCAGTTCCATTCCCTCGCGCGCATACATCTCGCACTGGCGATAGAGCGGGAGATGATCGGCATACTTCGACACCAGAACGTGCGCCAGCAGACCGGGACCGGCCAGCCCTCGCGCAATCGGCCGGCTGGGAGCGGGTGCCTGCACGATCTGCTCGCAATGCGTGCAGCTCAGCTTGGGACGCACATGGCGAATCACCTGGAAACGTTCTGGCACGTACTCCAGCACCTCGGAAACGTCTTCGCCCAGCTTGCGCAACTCGCCGCCGCAGCCCGGGCATGACGTCTGTTTCGGTAAGGGCGTCTGGGTTGTGCGCGGCAGATGCTCAGGCAGCGGGCGCCGCGCTGGTTTGATAGCAGGGGA
>WNFB01005068.1_pt1 | contig 11761 bp, 8 predicted proteins | sample 5400501 | NCBI WGS metagenome assembly WNFB01 (sample SAMN13153341, study PRJNA577476) | soil metagenome | isolation source: 200 cm saprolite under Douglas fir tree site 2 hole 1 | place: USA:California | collected 2015-04-18 | reverse complement strand
AGGAGCCACTACGGCCGTTGCCAGCGCGAACGCACGGCGACGCCGCTCGACCTGGCCTCCCGCAATGACCGCGCCGAGGCTCGCGTAATAAGCAAGGCCCGCCCAGGCAGGGAATCTCACAACCGGGAATGCCGCCGCAGGGAACCTCGCGAGTACATACGACACCTGTTCCAGGTACGCGAGGAGCCCGGCAAGAGGGATCGCGGTCAGGCGAGCGAGCTCCGGAACGAGCGACAGCGGACCGAGCAACAGACCCGCGGCCACGATCACGGGGAGGATCGGCAGCACCAGGGCGTTTGCGATTGGTGCCACCGGTGAGAGGACGTGGAAATCGGTGGCCATCATCGGGAGGGTGCCGACCTGAGCGGCGCATGTCACCGCGAACGGCTCTCTCAGAACATGCGGCACCATGCTGAGGCGCCGCTCGATCGGGGGAGTGAGCAGGATGATCGCGGTCGTGCCGGCGAACGAGAGCTGGAAACCAACGTCCCACGCGAGCTCGGGCCGCCACGCGAGCATCGCGGCCGCGGTGGTCGCGAGTGACGTCCAAACGTGCGACGGACGGCCCAGGTTTGCGGCGGCGATTGCCATTCCTCCCATCACTGCGGCACGAATCGCCGCGGGAGTCGCGCCGCCTGTGAGTGCGCAGATTGCGATGAGACACAGCGCAGGCCAGGTCGCGTACCCACGAAGGACTGGCCGCAGCGCGCCTTGTACGATGCGGGCGAACACGGCGACTTTGAGTCCGCTGAGGACAAGCAGATGGATGAGGCCCGTCGCGATCAGCGCCTGCTGCAATTCGGGTGGGATTCCGTGACGGATACCAAGCACCACCCCGAGGAGCACCGCCGCGTGCGGCGCTGGAAGCGCCAGGTCGAGGGCGGCGGTGTAGCGAGTGCGCAGCCAGGTCGGCATCGCGGGAAGTCCGGCTGCCGCGGTGCTCACGTTGATGCTGGTCGCATCCAGCTCCAGAAATGCGTGGCGCTGCGCGAGGTAAGCGCGGCGATCGAACGACGGCAGGTCTCGAGGCAGCACGAGCTTCCCAGTGGCGGTCACGTGGTCGCTGAAGCCGGCTTCGACCGGGCCGCGCCATCTCACCATCAGGTTGCCGACGTTGGAGACTTGCGAGTCGCCTACGAGCAGCCGGTCGGGCTCGACAAGGGCTTCCGATTCGCCGGATGCGGCCCGGCTGTCATCGGCGATGCGGCCGGTGATGGTCGCCATCTCGCCGGCCACTGCGAGGGCGCGCGTGGCAGCATTTGGATCCGTCGCTGGGAACTCCGCGCGGCTCACGCCAAGCAGCGCAGCTACAAGCGCGATTGCGAGCACGGCAGGACGGATGGCGATCGCCAGTACGAGGCATGGAATCGCAAGCGCGACGGCGATGGCGCCGAGCCATGACTGCGACGGAGCGATCACCACCGTGGCCGCGAGCGCAACCGACCACGAAACGGCGATCACCAGCGCCGGGACTCGCGCCAGAGAGCGCAGGTCGCGGCCAGAGCTCGACTCGTTCAAAGGGTGAGGTAGCGGCGCGCGACAACGAAGTCGGCCTCGCCCATACCCAGGATGTCGACGAGCTCGCGAGTGTTCTGGAAACCGCCGAAGTTCGTGCGGTAGTCGATGACCTCCTGCGCGAATGCCGGAGTGAAACCGGGCACGACCTCCAGCTCTTCGAGCGTCGCGAAGTTGAGGTTGGTCCGTGCGATGACGATGTTGCCGGCTGATCCTTTCGCGAACGGGACCTTGACCTGCTCACCATCCTTGAGGCGGCCGGCCAGGTTGGGGAGCCGCGTGATGTCCGCCTCGACCAACAGGCCGCCCGCGGCCGCGCGGGCGTCGTAGACCCGATCACCACGCTTCATGCGGTAGATGCCGGGGTGCTCGACCGCGCCGACGACGTGAACCAAGAGGCCGGCCGGAGCGGGGACGTCGAGGTTCCCCGCGGCGGCCGCAGCGGTCACCGCGCTTCCGGGTTGTGGGCTCGTCGTCTCTGATGTGTAGAGGTAAGCCCCAACCACAGCGCCAATCCCCAGCAGGATGGGCAGCGCGACCGCAATCAACAGCTTCCACCCGGGAATGAAGCTGAGGTGGTTGCGCATGCGGGGGAGGCTAGGACGCCGGCGCGTCGGCGAAAACCCAGGCTGTTAACTGCCGCGCGGGCAAATGGCTGGTTCCGGGGGAAGGATTCGAACCTTCGGTCGAGGATCCAAAGTCCCCTGCCTTACCCCTTGGCTACCCCGGAAAGGTTGCCTGGTCGCCTCATGGTTACAGCGGTCGAGATCTGGGACCTGGCTGCCCTACAGAGTATGCAGAACACCCTGATCGGCCTGATACGTGACCTCTGGCCCGTGGTCGGCGTTCGGTCCTCTAGTGAGAGCCGTACTTCTTTCGCTGCTGGTGGTGTCGACCGCCGCCTGCGGTGCTTACCACTTTCCGGGCGAACCTCCAGGCGGAACCGGGATCCTCAGCGGCCAGGTGACGACTGTTCCCTGCGCCGTCATCCAGCCGGCGCCGCTGCCGGCGTCAAAGCCTGGGATACGGCCACCCTGCGGGGCGCGGACGCTACCCGGGATCGAGATCGACTTCAGCGCTAACGGGAGCACGGTCACGACGCGTACCGACTCGAGGGGCTTTTACTCGGTCGAGCTCGCTTCTGGGACCTGGAAGGTGAGCTTCAAAGGCTACCTGCGGATCCTGAGTGGACCTGCCACCGTGACCGTGCGGGCGGGGACGAGGGTGGTCGCCAACTATGTTGTCGACTCAGGGATTCGCTACGCGGTCGGGGAGCCACAACCCGTCAATCCCGGCCCACCCGTTGCGGTGCCACCGCCGGGGTAGCCGCCGCCCAGACGCGACCGAAACCAGCCAGCAAGTAAAAAGGGCAGACCCCTGGCGGGCCCTCCCTCGATTCGGCCCCCCTCCCCCGAGCCGACAACACCTGAAGCCCGACCTTACAACTCGAAATTTCCAACGCCAACGCTGCCCGTTAAGAGGGGCGGGTCGGTTCAGGGAACCAGGTTGATCAGCTTGTTCGGGACATAAATAACCTTGGACGGCTGGCTGCCGTTCAGCGCCGCGCGGACCCGATCGCTCGCCAGCGCCGCCGCCAGGGCCTGCTCCTCCGACAGACCGGAGGCCACCGGCAGCCGGTCCCTCACTTTCCCAGCAACCTGCACCACCAGGGTCAACTGCGGCTCGGCCGCGGCGGCCGCATCGAACTCGGGCCACGTGGCATCCGCGAGCAGGCCTCGTTGCGGTCCGCCCTCTCCCAGACGCTCCCACATCTCCTCGCTGATGTGGGGACCGATCGGGTTGAGCAGCTTGACCAGCGTGTGCACCGCGGAATCCCACCCCGCGTCGCGCGCGCCTCCCGCCTGCAGGTAGTCCTGCATCCCGTTGGCGAGCTCCATCAGGTACGCCACCGCAGTGTTGAAGCGCAGGTCGTCGTAGTCGTCGGTGACCTTTTTGACGGTTTGCGCAGCCTTGCGGCGCAGCAAAGTCGGATCGGCGGCTGCCGACGGTTCCGAGACGACGATCGAGTCTGGCTCCAGCACCAGCCGCCACACCCGATTCAGGAACTTCACCACCCCGTTCAGTCCCGCGTCGTTCCACTCCACATCCTCTTCAGGAGGGCCGATGAACATCTCGTAGATCCGCCCCGCGTCGGCGCCCTGCTTTTCGACCAGCTCATCCGGTGACACCCCGTTGCCCGCGGACTTCGACATCACCTGCCCGAATCGTTTGACCATGCCCTGGTTGAACAACCGCATGAACGGCTCCTCGACCTCGAGCATGCCCGCGTCGTGCAGCACCTTGGCGAAGAAGCGCGAGTAGAGCAGATGGAGGATCGCGTGTTCCACTCCGCCCGTGTACTGGTCGACCGGCATCCAGTGGTTCGCCAGCTCGGGGTCAAACGGCTCGTTTTCGTCATGAGGGCTCGCGTACCGCAGGAAATACCAGGACGAGTCGATGAAAGTGTCCATCGTGTCCGTCTCGCGGCGCGCTTCGCGACCACACGTGGGGCAGGTCGTGTGCCAGAACTCGGGGTTGTCTGCGAGCGGCTTGTACTCCTTCGGCAGCAGCACCGGTAGCTGATCGGGAGGCACGGGCACGATGCCGTCGACCTCGCAGTACACGATGGGAATCGGGCTGCCCCAGTAGCGCTGCCGCGAGATCAGCCAGTCGCGCAATCGGTACGTCACCGTCCGCTTGCCGATGCCCTTCTCCTGGAGCCAGGCGATCACTCGGTCAAAGCCGGTCTTGCTGTCCAGTCCGTCGAACTGTCCGCTGTTCACCATCACGCCCGGTCCGACGTAGGCCTCCTGCAGCTCACGCCCGGCGCCGTCGGGAGGAGCGATGACTTCGCGGATCGGCAAGCCATACCTCTTCGCGAACTCGAAGTCACGTTCGTCGTGTGCAGGCACGGCCATGATCGCCCCGGTGCCGTATGTCACGAGCACGTAATCAGCGACCCAGATGGAAATCGTCTCGCCGTTAACGGGGTTGATCGCAAATGCGCCGGTCGCAACCCCCGTCTTCTCGCGCTCGGTCGAGAGGCGGTCGATCTCGCTCGCCTTGCGCGCTCGCTCGACGTATTCGCTTACGCGGGCGCGATGTTCGTCGGTCGTGATCTTCTCCACCAGAGGATGCTCCGGCGCGAGCACCATGAAGGTCGCGCCGAACAAGGTGTCCGGCCGCGTCGTGTAGATGCGTATCGACTCACCCTCGTGCCCGACAACAGGGAAATCGACCTCCGCGCCTTCGCTGCGACCGATCCAGTTGGTCTGCATCACACGAACCTTGTGCGGCCACTCGTCCAGCAGCTGCAGGTCGTTCAGGAGGCGCTCGGCGTAGTCCGTGATCTTGAAGAACCACTGCTCCAGGTCGCGCTTCTCGACCTCAACGTCGGGATGCCGCCAGCAGCGCCCGTTGATGACCTGCTCGTTGGCGAGGACGGTCTTGTCCACCGGGCACCAGTTGACCGGCGCCATGGCGCGATACGCCAGGCCGCGCCGATAGAAGAGCAGGAACAGCCACTCCGTCCACCGGTAGTAGTCCGGCATGCTCGTGGTGACCTCACGATCCCAGTCGTAGAGGATCCCCATCATCTTGAGCTCGCGCTTGCCCTTCGCGATGTTCTCGAGCGTCCAGGCCTCCGGGTGCATGCCCCCGCGCTTCATCGCCGCGTTCTCCGCCGGCAATCCGAACGCGTCCCAGCCGAATGGATGCAGCACCTCGTAGCCCTGCATGCGTTTCATGCGGGCGAGGACGTCGCCCATGACGTAGTTGCGCGCGTGACCGACGGTCAGGTCGCCAGACGGATACGGGTACATGACGAGGTCGTAGTACTTCGGCTTCGGCGATTTGTCCGAAGCCTTCATCACCCCGCGATCGACCCAGATCTTCTGCCACTTCGGTTCGATCTCCTGAGGTACGTAGGTGCTACGCCGGGTGGTGCTCATGTGAACCTTCAATTCTATTTTTTCTTCGCCAGCGTTCGAGGAGCGGCCCCAGCTCGTGGCCGACGATCGCGCTGAGCACCAGCGCGGCGCCGGCCGCCTGCAGCGCAATAAGACGCTGGCCGGCGAGGACTATCGATGCTGCCAGCGCCCAAGCAGGTTCGGTGGCGAGGATGAGCGCGGTACGGCTGGCGTCGAGGTAGGCTTGCGCCCAGGTCTGGATGTAAAAGGCGACCGCCGAGGCGAACACGCCGGTGATGGCGATCGCGAACCACACTTGCGGTGAAGGCAGTTGAGTGTGAACCAGCGATGGCGTTCCGCTAGCAGTGAACCAGAGGGCGCAGGTTGCCATCTGGACCATCGCGAGCGGCGCTGCGCGAAGGCTGGGCGACCACTGGCTCAGAAGCACGATGTGAAGCGCATACAGGACAGCACAGACACCGACAAGAAGCTCGCCCGTCCCGATGCCGGCGGGACCACCGGTGAGCATGAGCGTTCCGACCAGGGCCAGCACGACCGCGATTGCGGTCCGGCGATGCAGCGAAACCCCAAACAGCCGATCGATGAGCGGCGTGAACACGACGAACAGGCCCGTGATGAGACCCGCGTTGCCAGGGCTGGTCGTCGTCATGCCGACCGTCTGGAACAGGTAGCCGCCCGCGAGCACCGTGCCGGCGATGAATCCGACCCACAGCTCCCGTCGCGAAGGCAGCTTATGGACGATGACTACCATCGCCAGTGCGGCAAGCAAGAACCTCAGTTCGAGAAAAGCCAGGGTCGGGTACTGTGTGATCGCGTCCTTGACGAGGACGAAAGTCCAGCCCCACACCGCCGTCACCATCAAGAGAAGGAAGACGTAGATCAATGGAGCGACTGTGGGCGCCGTGGCGCATGGAGTACATCACCGGCGAGCAGCGGCCCGGATGTCTGTTCTGCCGCGTTATCGAGAATCCCGACGACAAGGATGCCGAGCTCGTGGTTTGGCGGCCGCAGGGCGCGATCGTCCTTCTGAACAGGTTCCCGTACAACCCGGGCCACGTCATGGTCGCCCCGATCGCCCATAAGGGCGAGCTCGATGACCTGGACGACGCCCAGACGTCGGACCTCATGCGCGCGGTAAAGCGCACGATCGCGGTTTTGCGGGACACCTTGACACCCGAGGGTTTCAACATCGGCGCCAACACCGGCCGCGCCGCCGGCGCCGGCATCCCGGACCACGTACACCTTCACGTGGTGCCTCGTTGGAACGGCGACACGAACTTCATGCCGGTGCTGGCCGAGGTCAAGGTGGTCAACGAGCACTTGCTGCAGACCGCCGCGAAGCTGCGGAAGGCTTTCTCCGCCAGCTGACGCGCCCGCCCACGACGGTCGCCACCACGCGGCCTTCGTCGACGACAGTCATATCGCACAGCATCCTTGGACGCAGTGCGCCGAGGTCGCGCTCCATACCCACGACGAATGCTGCATTCGACGTGTACGCCTGCATTGCCGATGCGCGCGAAACAGCCAGGTCGGGATGCCACCGCGCGCGGCGGCGCCATGACGTGGCCGCGTCGATGCCGAGCATCGGGTCCGCGGTCTCGACCGGCGCGTCGGAGCCGAACGCGAGCATCGCGCCGGCCCGCTCGAGCGCGCCCCATGCGTACGAATGGCCGGTCACCTTCGGCCAGTAACGGTCCGCGAGCTCGCGGTCGGCAACGGCGTGGATTGGCTGCATCGATGCGATGGCGCCGATGTGCGCGAATCGCCGCATGTCTTTGGGCTCCACACACTGAGCGTGCTCGATGCGTGGCCTCCAGAAACGCCACGCTTTGCGGTGCGGTGCGAGTGCGTCGAGTGCCCTCCGCGCCGCGCCATCTCCGATTGCGTGCAGGCAAACGTTCAGCTCGGCCCGGGCGCACCGATCGAGCATCTCGACCAGGTCTGCCTGCGTGAGGCGCGTAGTGCCTGAGCCATCGAGCATCTCCGCAGTCCGGCTCCCGAGCGAACCGTCCAGAAACGCCTTCACGCCCCAGATGCGCAGCCACGTGTCGCCCCACCCCGATCGCACGCCCATCCGCTCCGCGTGGTGGAGGTCGGCCAGCGGAAGGTTGTACGTGACTCGCAGCGGCAGCCGGCCGCGAGCATGCAGGCGCTGAAGTGAACCGAAGCCGGATGCATGGTCCATCGAGTGGACGGACGTCAGCCCCATTCGGGTCAGCGACGCAAGGGCACGAGCCATGGCGGCGTCGAGATCGGCCTCGCTCGGGCTTGTAACGAGGCGGGCCACCAGCTGCATCGCCGTTTCGCGCAGGATCCCCGTCGGCGCGCCGCGGGCGTCGCGATCGATGACGCCGCCCGGCGGGTCCTCAGTACCACGTTCAATGCCCGCCAGCTTCATCGCCGCCGACGAAACCCAGGCCGAATGGCCGTCCTTACGACGCAGATATACAGGGCGCCCGCCCGCGGCTTCGTCCAGCTCCCGCCGCGACGGGAACGCGCCTTCAGGCCACGCGTCGTTGTACCAACCCGAGCCCACCACCCAAGCATCCTTCGGCAGCCGGGCGGCCCACTTACGGCCGCGCGAAAGGGTTTCGTCGAGACTGCGCGTGCCGGTCAGGTCCAGGGTGAGGTTTCGCTCGGCGAGGCCCTCCAGGTGGATGTGCGAGTCGATCAGGCCAGGCCACGACTTTCCGTGCAAGCGCACGACCTCGGCTCCGCCGCCTGCTGCTGGGCGCGCGCGAGCCCCAACGCCCAGGATCCTGCCATCCGGCCCGGCAGCGACCTCCGGAAGACAGCCTGAGAAGAGAACGGCTCTCATCAAAACAGGGGTCCCCGCGAACTCACGGCGTCAGCCTCTGAGTTCGTGGGGAATTCATAGCCCGTAGGTCTTGGCGATGATCTCCTTCATGATCTCGTCCGTCCCGGCGCCGATCCGCGCCAGGCGGGCGTCGCGCCACGCGCGCTCGACCGGGAACTCGCGCATGTAGCCGTGACCGCCCAGGATCTGGATCGCCTCGTCGGCGACCTCGCACGCGACCTGCGTCGCCAGGAGCTTGGCCTGCGAGATCTCGCGCACCGGATACTCACCCTCATCCCACTGCTTCGCAGTCTGGTACACAAAGGATTGGACCGCTGCGACCTTCGTGCCCATGTCGACGAGCTTGTGCTTGATCACCTGGAACTGTGAGATCGGCTGGCCAAACGCCTGCCGGTTGCGTGCGTACTCCATCGTGTACTCGAACACCCGCGCGGCCCCCGCGATCGCGCCAGCGGCCGCAATCATGCGCTCGCCTTGAAGCTCCCACATCAGGTTCTTGAAACCATCGCCTTCCTCGCCGATCAAGTTGGCCGCGGGGACGCGGCAGTCCTCAAAAAGCAGCTCGGCAGTGTCGGACGAATGCATGCCGAGCTTCTTCAGAGTCCGCGTCACCTGGAAGCCCGGCGTGCCTTTCTCAACGACGAGAAGATTGAATCCCTTGTGGCCACGCTCGCGGTCGGCTTTCGTCACCACCAGTGCCCAGTGACAGCGGGCACCATTGGTGATGAAGATCTTGCGGCCGTTGACGACGTATTGGTCGCCGTCGCGGCGCGCCACGGTCGTGATTGCGGCTACGTCTGATCCGGCGTCGGGCTCCGTGATGGCGAGCGCGGCAATCTGCTCGCCCTGGATGGCGGGGACCAGCCACCTTCGCTTCTGGTCCTCGGTGCCAAACTTGAACACCGGCGGCGTGGCCATCTCGGCTTGAACCGCGACCGCCATGCCAAGACCGCCACATCCTGCCCTGGCCATCTCCTCCGACAGGACGACAGCTGAGAAGTAGTCGCCACCCTGCCCGCCGTACTCGGGCGGATAGCGCAGCCCGAGGAAGCCGAGATCGCCAAAACGCTTGAAGATTGTGTCCGGGAAGGTGGTCTCCTCCCACTCCTCGAGGTGGGGCTGAACCTCGTTGGCGAGGAACTTCCTTATGTGGAGCCGCAGCTCCTCGTGCGCGTCCGTGAAGTACATCGGCGTGGAGTTTAGGCTCGGAACGGCCTTCAGGCTCCTTACGGTATGATTCCCGAGCCGTCGTTGGGACGGCGAACCCTAAATAAGAGATTACGCACGCACCTGGGAGTTGGATTGGGCTCTGTAATCAAGAAGCGGCGCAAGAAGATGCGCAAGCACAAGCACAAGAAGATGTTGAAGAAGACGCGTTGGCAGCGCCGCGCGCACGCCTAGCCGGCGTGAGCACGCGTAGGATGAATCGCTAGATGGGCTTCTGGATCGTCATCGGGATCGTCATCCTCGTCGTCCTCTGGCTCGTCCTCACCTACAACGGACTGGTGTCCGCCCGCAACCGGACCCAGGAAGCGTGGTCGGAGATCGACGTCGAGCTCAAGCGACGCCACGACCTGATCCCAAACCTCATGAACACAGTGCAGGGCTACATGGGCCACGAGCGCGGCACCCTCGAGGCCGTGACCAACGCCCGGGCGGCCGCCGTCGCGGCCGGCGCCACCGGCGACCCGGCCAAGATTGGCGCCGCCGAGAACATGCTCAGCCAGAGCCTGCGCAGCCTGTTCGCGGTGTCGGAGAACTATCCCGACCTCAAGGCGATTGCCGCCTTCGCCAACCTTCAGGAAACCCTCACCGCCACCGAGGACAAGATCGAGTTCTCGCGACGCTTCTACAACGGCAACGTCCGGGATTACAACATCAAGCTGCAGACCCTCCCCACGTCGCTCATCGCCGGCGCGCTCGGCTTCAAGGCGTTCGGCTTCTTCCAGGCCGACGAGGCTGACCGGGCGGTACCGCAGGTGAGCTTCGGCAACACGCCCCAGGCGGGGCCGCCCGGGCCGGGATTCCTTCCGCCGACTGCCGGTTCCGGGCCGCCGTCGATGGGTTCGTCGGGACCTCCTCCACAAAGCTAGCCACCACCCGACTTCGACCAGTCGGAGTCGAACCGCGATTGGTACACGTGCACCGCGTGCGGGTCCTGCGTTTCGATGTCGAGCTCGTGGTTGACGCCCAGCCCGGACAGCGTCCAGTTGGCGGAACCCAGCACCAGCTGGTCGTCGAAGAGTCCGATCTTCGCGTGTAGCAGAGCACCCTTCGGGATCGGGTACCAGCGCACCGCGACTCCACTTTCCGACCACACCGCGTACGCGTGGCGGTTGTACGGCTGATTGGCATCGAGCAGGACTCGCACGAGCACGCCGCGCCGGTGGGCGGCCGCGAGGCCGGCGATCATCTCTGGATCCGTGAGGGTGAAGACCTCGGCCAGGACAAGCCTGCGGGCATGGCCGAGCGCACCCTCGAGCATCGTCCTGATCTCGTCGCCGGGCGCAGTCTGAGCGATCGGCGATGTCGCCGCCGCAAGAGGCGACGGATGACCGCCTGCCAACGCCCAATCCTGGTCGAAGATGCGCACCAGCCGCTCGACCTCCGCCGGCAGCCCTGTCTCAAGCACGTAGTCGTGGTTGCGGTCACTGTGCGCGCCCCAGTTCATGCCCCCGAGGACAGCCTCTTCATCGACGATCAGCAGCTTCACGTGGTCGATCTGATGGCGGACGTCATCGACCGGGTAGAGGCGCTCGGGCACGCCCAGCTTGTCGAGCACCAACGTCGAGCGGCGGCTGGCTTTCACCGTTGGATCCGTTATGACCCGCACCGCCACCCCGCGCGCCTTCGCGGCTCCGAGGGCGGACGTGAGATCTCGCCGGCCGAGCTCGTACATCTCCACCATGACGCGGGCGCGGGCGGACGCGATGAGTCCGGCTACCAGCCTGAAGATGCTCGCGTCCTGCCACAGGGTCACGGGTTCGGGGCGCCCCGACCCCGACGCCGGGGACGCCCCGCCCACGTCCGGCGCGTGCGCAACCTGAGCTGACTTCGCGAAAGGCGGCCCGGAGGGGAGGGCCGAGCACGCCAGCATGCAAAGCGTCAGCAGCAGGAACACGAATCGCGCCATGGCGAGGCGGAACGCTACGGGGTCGATAAACAGACGCCAACCCAGCCTGTTAAAACCGGGTCAGACCACCTAGATCAGAGCAGGTCCACCCGCATCCCAGACCTGGCCCCCAGCATCTTGTCAGCGCGCGCCTCCCGAACGCCGACCTCGAGGTATCCCATGCTGCCCACGTAGACGAACGGCTCGTTCGGCCGTGCTTCCGCGTAGGTCTTCGCCGAGGCGGTGATGTAGTGGTTGTGGATGCGCATCGGCCGGACCGGCGGCTTGAGGTTCGTCACCAGGTTGCCGAACCCATCGGTCCAGAGCACGCGGGGACTGGAGTCCTCGAGCATCGTCGGCGGTGCTGTGGCATGGCCCAATGACTCG
>WNFB01005067.1_pt1 | contig 11762 bp, 11 predicted proteins | sample 5400501 | NCBI WGS metagenome assembly WNFB01 (sample SAMN13153341, study PRJNA577476) | soil metagenome | isolation source: 200 cm saprolite under Douglas fir tree site 2 hole 1 | place: USA:California | collected 2015-04-18 | reverse complement strand
ACGCAGCGGAGGCCGAGGCCAGGTCCAAGGAGCACATCGCCCGAGCACGGGCGCACCATGCACGCTGGACGGTGTCGCGCCACAACCACGGAGCATCCACTGCAGGGCTGAGTTGATGGCCAGGAGAGAAATTGGAATGAAGGGCTGGCTTGGCCTGGGCCCCGTGTTCGCGGCGGCTCTCATCTTGGTGGGCTGCGGTGGCGGTCAATCGGCGCCAGCGACAGCCACCGGCGCTGGCCAGCCTAAAACGCTGGCCGACCTGAACGCCGCGTTAAAAGGCAAAACTGCCGAAGACCGCAAGCAGGCGCTGCTGCAAGGCGCTCAGCAGGAAGGCGCATTCCTGCTGTACTCGACCATGAACGCGGCCGATGCCCAGGCGCTCATCGATGGCTTTAACAAGGCCTACCCGGCTGTGCACGCGGAGGTGTTTCGAACCACGAACAACGATCTGGCCAACAAGGCGTTGACTGAGGTCCGCGCCAAGAAAACCAGCTTCGACCTGATCGACATCTCGCCCGAGTCCATCCTGACCTACCAAGACGCTGGCGCCGTAGTGCCCTATGACTCACCCAGTTTTGACGGGCTCCAAAAGGACATGCGCGACTCGCAAGGCTACTGGGCCTACATGTACCTCAATGGCGTCGTAGCAGCCTGGAACACCACCAAGGTGAAGCCTGACGAGGCTCCTAAGAGCTACGACGATTACCTGCAGCCCCGCTGGAAGGACAAGCTGTCCATCGATACCCAGGACGCCGCATGGGCAGAGTTCATCAAAGCCACCATGGGCGAGGCCAAAGGGACCGATTTCCTCAAGAAGCTGGCCGGGCAGAATCCGCACATGCTGGATGGCCGCACCAACCAGCTCAACCTGCTGACCGCCGGCGAGTTCGACTTATCCGTGGCCCTGTTCGACTACTCACTGATAGCCGCCAAGAAGAAGGGCGCGCCAGTCGATTATGCCTACCTGCGGCCCACCATGATCGCCGGCGAGGCGCTGCTGGCCGACAAAACGGCGCCGCATCCCAACGCCGCGTTGCTGTTCGCCGACTGGCTGTTCTCAAGGGACGGCATGCAGGTGCTGGCCGATCAAACGGGCCGCATGGTGCCTCGCACCGACGTGAAGTTGAAGAACCCGGAGATTGCCGACCAGACCAAGGGCCCGATATGGGTCCAGGGCCCGGATTCAGGCAAGAATCTGTCCCAGAAGGAAAAGGAGTTCAGCAGCCTATTCAAGGGCAAATAGGCTCACTCGTCCGTTGAGCGCCCTCGCGCTGCCGCTGCCCCGCTGGCCACATTGGGGCGGCGCCATCGACCGGCAGAAACTCCTCCTCGGCGCTGTCGTGCTGCTGTTGGCGTACCTCGCCCTGGGACCGCTGGTGCTGTTGATTTTCGGCATGCTGCGGGACGCGCCGCCCGGTGCGGGTGGGGCTTTCACCCTCCAGAAGCTCGAGGAGGCGTATCTCGAGCCCGAGCTCTACGCCTCGCTGTTCAATACCGTGGTCTACGCCGGCGGCACGATGATTCTTTCCACCGCGTTGGGCGGCTTCCTGGCGTGGGTCCACGAGCGCACCGACGTGCCCTTCCGCAATTTGATCTTCAGCTTGTCGGTCGTCCGCGTGGTAATTCCCATGATGCTGGCCATCATCGGCTGGATCCTGCTGCTCAGCCCGACCATCGGCCTCGTCAACAAGGCGCTGATGGCCGCGTTTAGCCTGACGGCCGCGCCCCTCAACATTTACAGCCGGCTAGGCATGATCTGGGCCGAGGGCATTGACCTCGTGCCCATAAGCTTCCTGCTCAGCATCGTCGCCTTCCACAGCATCGATCCTGTCCAGGAGGAGGCCGCGTCGGTTTCGGGCGCCTCACCGCTGCGATCGTTCTTCCGCGTCACCTTGCGCCTGGCCACGCCCGGCCTACTCGCCGGCGCGCTCATCATCTTCCTGGACGCCTTCGATTCCATCGAAGCGCCCATCTTCATCGGCTTGCGAGCCCATCTGCCCACGCTGTCCACCGCCGTGGTCGAGGCCGCCGAGGGCACTCCTACCGATATCAACCTGGCCAGCGCCTACGGCGCCGGTTTCCTGGTGCTGGCCGCGCTGGGCTTGTGGGCTTACCAGCGAATCACCTCCCGAGCCAGCAGCTTCTCGACCATCGGCGGCCAGGGTTACCGGCCGCGGCGGCTGAGTTTGGGCCGCGCCAGGTATCCGCTTGCAGCCTGCTGCCTGGCGCTGCTCGTCTTTGGCTTCGGATTACCAGTGCTGGTCCTGTTCTGGGCTTCCCTGCTGCCGTTCTACGCCGCGCCATCCGTGGAAGCACTCAGTCACGCGAGCCTTCAGAACTACGCCTTCATCCTGCATTACCCCACAACCTTGCGAGCCATGCGCAACAGCCTCGTGCTGGCCGGCGGCTCGGCCACTGCGGGCGCGCTGCTCACCATGGTCGCGGCCTGGCTGGTGGTGCGTTCCGGCAACCGCCGGGGCCGCCTGCTGGACATGATGGTCTTCCTGCCGAAGGCGTTTCCCGGTGTCGTCCTTGGCCTGAGCCTGCTGTGGATCTACATCACTCTGCCCTTCAACCTCTACGGTACGTTGTGGGTCATCGGCATCGCATACGTGACGCGCTTCATGCCCATGGGCATGCGCTTCTCGCACGCGGCCATGGTCCAGCTTCGGCCGGAGCTCGAAGAGGCCGGTCAACTCAGCGGCGCCAGCTGGGCCAGCACCTTCCGGCGCATCATCCTGCCCCTGGTGATGTCCGGCTTCGTGACCAGCTGGATCTACATCGCCGCCTACTCGTTCCGGGAGCTGTCCGCCTCCATCCTGCTGGCGGCCCCCGGCAGCGAGGTCGCCGCGGTCACCATCTTCGACCTGTGGAACAACGGCCAGACCGGGCCCGTGGCAGCCTTCTGCATCAGCATGCTGGCCCTGCTGCTCGCCCTGTTCACCATTCTCCGCCTCCTGGCCGGCCGCTTCGAGGCCCACCCCCTTGCCACGTGATCCCCTCTCCCTCTGGGAGAGGGTGAGGGTGAGGGCAGCTTGAGCGCCCAAGTCGATACCGCCTACCTCGTCCAAACCGCCAGCCGGCTGTGCCGCGAGCCCACCAACGTCGAGCTCGGCCGGCAAACCCTTATGGAGCCGGACGATCCCAAGCTGGTCCACTACGTCCAGGAGGTCGTCCGTCCCGAGCTCGAGCGCCTCGGCGCGCCCCAGCTGATCGATGCCGGCCGCAACAACCTGGTCGCCGCTATCGGTCCCAGCGGCACGGGAAAGTCGCTGCTCATCCAGAGCTACTGCGTCAGCCAGCACCACAACCTCATGGACGACCCGTTCTCGGGCAAGGTCGAGAGCGCCGCCGCCTACGGCTTCGACCAGGCAGCCATCTTCGGCATGGGCGTGAGCCAGAACAAGGCCCACCAGGCCGTGCTCCTGGCTGTGTTCAAGGTGATGATCGAGAGTGGCGCTCGGCTCCGCGGCCGGCTGTACTGGTCGCTCAACTGCGAGGGCCGCAGCAGCCACGACTGCACGGCCAGCATCCTGAATGCCCTGCCCGAGCAGCCATCCTTCTGCATCGTCCAGTACCCCACCGGCCTGCGCTTGTCGCTCGGCAACCGCGGCCGTGTCGACGTGGACGTCCACGTCCATGGTAAGGCCACTCACTCCAGCAGCCCCGAGGCCGGCCTGAGCGCCATCGATGGCGCCAATGAGGTCCTGAATCGGCTCGAGACGCTGGCCTGGCCCGACCAGCACCCCATCCTGGGCGGCCGCCAGGCCGTCGTCTACAAGCTGGTGTTCGAGCCGCTGGCGCCGCACACGCTGCCGTCGGACGCCTACCTCACGATCGATCGCCGCCTGTTGCCCGGCGAGGAGCCGCCGGCCGCGGCAGCCGAGATCCGCAAGCACCTTGGCGACCTCTCGCCCTACGAGCTGACAGTCGACCCCGGCGTCTGCATGCTGCCGGCCCTGGTCTCGCCCGATGAACCGCATGTCCAGGCCTTCCAGGCCTCGCACCAGGCCGTTCGCGGCAAGCCAGCCGTCGAGTACTACCACGGCGGCACCTACGACGCCGGCGGCACCGCTTCAGCTGGCGTCCCCACCGTCATGTTCGGCGCCGCCTGCCCGGTCCCCGGCCTCACCGGCGTGGACTTTGTCACTATCTCAGATATGGAAGCGGAGGCCAACATCCTGGCCCATTTCATCCAGTCATTCCTATGTCATCCTGAGCGCAGCGAAGGACCTTCTTCGCCGGGCCGGACCAGGAAGGTTCTTCGCCCCACGGGCTCAGAATGACAGCGAGAATCCGCTTCGGCCTCAGCCTGCCCAACCGCGCCGTCCTGCTGGGGCTGCCCATCGAGACGCTGCTGCGCACGGCCGAGCTCGCCGAAGAGGCGTTCGACTCGGTGTGGGTCGGCGACAACTTCCTGTCCAAGCCGCGCCTTGAAGCCATCGTCACGCTGTCGGCTGTGGCGGTGCGCACCAAGCGAGTCAAGCTCGGCACCGTCTGCCTAGCCACCTTCCCGCTGCGCCACCCGCTGCAGCTGGCTATCCAGTGGGCCAGCCTGGACCAGCTCTCCGGCGGCCGCACCATCCTGAGCGTCTGCCTCGGCGGCTCCGACGCCAAAGGCCGCAAGTTCGCCGAGGAGCTGGCGAACTTCGCTGTCCCGTCGCGCGAGCGCGGGCCGCGCCTGGAGGAGGGGGTGGAGCTTCTGCGCCGCTTTTGGGGCCCACAGCCGGTCACCTACGAAGGCCGCTTCTACCGCTTCCGCGATGTCGACGCCCAGCCCAAGCCACTGCAGGAGCGCCTGCCCATCATCATCGCCTCCAACCCTGCCGAAGACGCCGACCCACGCATCGTCGAGATCGCGCTGCGCCGCGTGGCGCGCTATGGCGACGGCTGGCAGAGCGATGGCACCCCCGTGGATGTGTTCCGCCGGCGCTGGCAGCACGTCCGCGCCTACGCCGAAGAGTACGGCCGCCTGGCGGCCATGCAGGATTCCAGCCTGCACCTGATGGTCAACATCAACGAGGACGCCGCCCTAGCCCACCGGGAGTCAGTCGAATTCCTGGAGCACTACTACGGCGCCGGCGGAGTAAGCGACGAGAAGCTGAAGGATTGGCTGGCCTATGGTTCCCCGCAAGCCGTGATCGACAAAATCGCCACCTTCGTCGACGCCGGCTGCCTCACACCGATCCTGCGCTTCACCTGCGATGACCAGATCGGCCAGCTGGAGCGCTGCATGGCCGAAGTCCTGCCTGCCTTCGCCAGCCTCCGCACGCGCAAACCGGGGGTATTCTAAACCGCCAGCGAGGCCTCCAGCCGGCGGGACGCTTGGGCCAGCGGGAAGCACAGGATGAAGTACACGATCAGCACCGCTGCCAGGATAGGAATGGCCTCCGAGTTGCCAGTGTCGACCGTGAGCCGCTCGATCGATCGGCGGGCGGCCTGCAGCAGCTCGAAAGCACCGATCACCGCCGCCAGCGAGGTGGACTGGATGAGGTTCGCGAGCAGGCTCACCAACGGCGGCAGCATACGCCGCACCGACTGCGGCAGGATGACGTACGTCATCGTCTGCGCCCAGTTGAAGCCCATCGCGGCCGACGCCTGAAACTGCCCGCCGGGGATCGACTGTACCGCCCCGCGGACGATCTCCGCCACGTTGGCGCTGGCCCACAGCGACAGCCCGATGCAGGCGGCGGCGAAGGCGCTCAGCCGCAGGTTGATGGCGGGCAGCGTGAAGAACACGAAGAACAGCGTGATGATGATCGGCAGCCCTCGCCAAACCTCCACGTAGATGCGCGACGGCACCCGCACGATGGCTACCGGCAGCGTCAGCAGCGAGCCGAGGAGCACGCCCACGACGACGCCCGCGGCCACCGTGATCACCGAGATGATCAGCGTGAACTCCAGCCCCTGCGCGGAATAGGCGATGACCGGCGGCGCCCAGCTCGGCATCAACGTGTGCCCGGCAGGGCCAGCCTGCGCTCCAGCACGCCCATTCCGGCGCCCAGCAGCCAGGCAATGCCCAGGTACATGATGCCGATGACCAGGAACATTTCGAACACGCGGAAGCTCAGCGACACGATGTTCACCGCCGTATCGGTCAGCTCCTGGAAGCTGATGGCCACCATGTACGACGAGTTCTTGAGGATCGAGATGCAGATGTTGGTCAGCGACGGCAGCGCGATGCGCAGCCCGATAGGCAGCACCACCGCGCTCAAGGTCAGCGCCCGGCCCATTCCCAAAGCCCGAGCAGCCTCGCGGTAGCCTCGTGCAACAGCCTCGAAGCCGGCCCGGAAGTTCTCAGCCTGGTAGGCGCCGCCCCACAGCACCAGCGCCAGCCAGGCTACGGTGAAGGCCTCGAATTTGAGTCCCACCTCCGGCAGGGCGAAGTACAGGAAGAAGATTTGGACCAGCAGCGGCGTGTTCCGGAACAGCTCCACGTAGGCCTTTACCAGCCCGTCCAGCAGCGGCAACCGCTCCGATCGGCAGGCCGCCGCCAGAATGCCAATCGCCAGCGCCCCAGCAATGCCAATGGCGCTGACGATCAGCGTGAACTTCAGCCCAACCGCCAGCTCCGGAAGCTTCTCGAGAATGAATCCCGGCTGGAACTGATAGTTCAAGCCTCGAATGTCACCCTGAGCGTCGAGCGAAGGGTCTCCTGGTGGACGCGGAGATGCTTCGCTCTACGCTCAGCATGACGAGAAGGGCGCACCTAGCAATTGAACTGATCGCTGGTCGGGTAGCTCAGGTTCTGGTTGGGCCGCGGCACCGCCTTCTCGAACTTCGAGAGCGCGTCCTTGTCGGCGACCCACTTCTGCAGTTCCTTGAAGAGCAGGTCTTCCGACTGCATCTGCTTGATGGCGGCGTTCACCCAATCGGTGGTCGGCTTGTCGTTGAGCCGAATACCCATGCCGTACGGCCCCGGCACGATGCCGTTGCCGACCATCTTGAGGTTCGCGTTCTTGGCTGCCAGGTCCACCAGAAGCGTGTCGTCCTGGACGAACGCATCCGCCCGGCCCTGGGTCAGCAAGGCCAGCCCTTCGCTGGTCTGCTCGAACTGCTGCAGGTTGACGTTCGGCGCGCACTTCTGGAACCACTGCACGTAGATCGATCCCTTGGGAGCGGCCACGCTCTTGAGCTGCTTCTCGTCCGTGACGGTCGAGCTCTTGGGCACCAGCATCCGGCCCGATGCCGCGAAGTACGGATCGGAGAAGTTGATGGTCTTGGCCCGCTCTGCCGTGTAGGTCACCGTGGCCACGATCATGTCGATGCGGTTGGTCGTCAGGAACGGGATACGGTTGGCGGCTACGACGCATTCCGGCTGGATAGCGCTATCGTTGCCAAAGCCGAAGATCGCCATCTGCTTGACGAGGTCGATCTCGAAGCCGGCGTTCTTGCCTGACTGATCGATGAACCCGAACGGCGGGAAGTCGCACTTGACGCCCACTACCAGCTTGCCGCGCTGCTGGATGGCTGGCGGCAGCGGGGTAGACAGCTTGGCCGTCGAGAACGCCACGGAGGCCACCGGCGTTGGCGCGCCTGAAGCCGGAGCCGACGCGGACGCGGGCGTTTCCGGAATTGCCGACGCCGCGGCGCTGCCGCTGGCGGCCGGTTTGGCTGACGCCGCGGCTGAGCCAGATGCCGCCGGCTTCGCGCTAGCCGCCGCGCTGGCGCTGGCCGGCGCTGCGCTCGGTTTGGCTGCCGCCGAGCTGGCGGCCGGGCTTGGGCTGGCCGCGCCTCCGCCGCCGCAGGCGGCCAGCAGCACCGCCGCCGCGCCGAACATCAAAGCTCTCTTGAACATCGTTCTTTTCTCCTCTACTAGCGCTTATCTCAGGACCCGCCGCAGAAACTGCCGCGTTCGCTCTTGTTGTGGATTATCCAGCACGTCACTTGGTCGCCCCTCTTCGGCGATAACACCATCGGCGATAAACACCAGCCGGTCCCCCACTTCACGGGCAAAACCCATCTCATGCGTGACCACGAGCATGGTCATGCCCGACTTCGCCAGGTCGCGCATCACGTCCAGCACCTCCGACACCAGCTCCGGGTCCAAGGCCGAGGTGACCTCGTCGAACAGCATCACATGCGGCTTCATCATCAGCGCCCGCGCGATGGCTACCCGCTGCTGCTGCCCGCCCGACAGTTGGTGCGGGAAGCTGGCCGCCTTGTCGGCCAGGCCTACGCGGGCCAACAGCTCCTTGGCCTGGGCCTCCGCCTCGCCGCGGCTCAGCCGCAACAGCTTGCGCGGGGCCAGCGTCAGGTTGTCCATGGCCGTGAGGTGGGGGAACAGGTTGAACTGCTGGAAGACCATGCCAATGCGCCGCCGCACCTGGTTCAGGTCGACCCCATGGCGGGTAATGTCCTCACCCTCCAACAGCACCTGGCCCCCATCGACCTTCTCGAGCAGGTTTACGCAGCGCAGCAGCGTGCTCTTGCCGGCGCCGCTGGGCCCGATGATCACCAGCACCTGGGCGGGTTCCACGCGTAGGTCCACGCCGTTCAGCACCTCCAGCTTGCCGAAACGCTTGTGCACCTCGCGCATCTCGACCATGGGCGTACCAGCGGACATCAGCCGCTTATCATAGGCCGCATGGCTGCTCCAGCACAAACCGGCGCCACGTCCATCACCGGCCTCGAGCACTGGACGGACAAGCCGCCCGGCGTCAGGTTGTTCCTGTGGGAGAAGTTCCAGGGCTCGCCCGAGGACAAGCCGCTGGCTTTCTTCGTGCACGGCTCGTCCATGGCCTCCACGCCAACTTTTGATCTGCGGATCCCCGGCAAGCCTTCGCCGATGGACTACTTCGCCAGCCTGGGCTATGACTGCTGGTGCGTGGACATGGAGGGTTACGGCCGCTCCAGCAAGCACCGCGACATCAACTGCGACATCGCCACCGGCGCCGACGACCTGGAGGCAGCTACCGCCTACATCCAGCGCCAGCGTGGTCCGCGGCCACTGGCGATGTACGGCATCTCCTCAGGTGCGCTGCGCGCCGCCTTGTTCGCTCAGAGGCATCCCGATCGGGTCAAGCGGCTCGCGCTGGACGCGTTCGTCTGGACCGGTGAAGGCAGCCCCACGCTGGAGGAGCGGCGCAAGAAGCTGCCGCAGTGGCAGGCGTCCAACCGGCGGCCGATCGACCGCGACTTCGTCCGCAGCATCTTCAGCCGCGATGGCCATCCCGACACCGCCGACCAGAACACGGTGGAGGCGTTCGCCGACGCCATCCTGGCCCTTGACGACTCCATCCCCAATGGCACCTACGTCGATATGTGCGCCAACCTGCCGCTCGTCGACCCGGCCCAGCTCACCGTTCCGACGCTGATGATGCGCGGCCAGTGGGACGGCATCGCCGGTTTCCAGGACCTGCTGGCTTTTTTCGAGCACCTGCCCAACCCGGACAAACAATTGACCGTCATGCCCGGCATTTCCCACTCCAGCCTGCACCAGAAGAACTGGGCCATGGTCTACCACATCATTGCCAGCTGGTTCAGCCAGCCGGACCCGGCCTACGCTTCCTCTCCCCGTGGGAGAGGGCTGGGGTGAGGTGAGGATCTAGGGCTTGCCTGGGTCCTTCACCTCGCCCAGATCGGCCAGGTAGGCGTTGGCCATCTCGCCGTTAACCTCTTTGACCTCGAAAAGATAGATGTGCTCCACCACGTTGTTGGTATCCGGGTCGAACGAGAATGGCCCGCGCGGGCTGTTGAACTTAACGCCCTGGATGACCTCCGCCAGCTTGTCCTTGTCTGACACGTCGCCCTGCGTCTTGTTCAGCGCCTCCACGATGACGTGGCCGGTGTCGTACGCCTGGAGCGCATACACCGACGGCGGCTTGTTGTATTTGGCCCGGTAGTCGGCCACGAACTTCTTGTTCTCGGGGTTGTCCAGCGTCCAGCCATAATGGATGCTGCTCTTAATCCCCAGCGCATCCTTGCCCTCGGATGGCAGCACGTCGTCGGCTGTCGGGAAGCCCGGCGTCAGCAGCGGGAACTGCTTGATCAAACCAAACTGGGCGTACTGCTTGACGAACTTGAGCGCGTCCGCGCCGGCGAAGAAGGCGAAGATGCCCTTCGGGTTGGCCGACTTGACATCGGTCAGATAGGGACTGTAGTCGCCGGTCGTGCCGAGCGGCGGGTAGGCCTCCTTCACCACTTTGCCACCGGCGGCCGTAAAGCTCTCCTTAAACGCGTCGATGTCCTCGTGGCCGGCTGAGTAGTCCGGCGCCATCACCGCCGCCTCGTGGCCGATGTTGTCGTAGAACCATTTTCCGGCCGGGAAGCAGTTCTGCCAGTTGCTGAACGACGTCCGGAAGAGGTACTTGCTCTTGAGCTTCCGGCTCAGGACGTTGGCGCCCGCGTTGGCAATCAGGAAGATCGTCCGGCTGTCGTTGGCCGGGTCGCGCAGGGCGGCCGCGTCCGGGCTGGCGATGACGCCCGCCAGGAGGTCGACCTTGTCCTGTTCGATCAGCTTGCGGCCTTTCTCCAGGGCGACCTTCCCGTCGGCTGGGCCTTCGTCCTCTTTGAGGACGGTGATCGGCCGGCCGCCGGCGGTGTTGTTCACGCCATCCAGGTACAGCTGCAGGCCGTTGGTCATGTCCGCGCCGATGCTGGCGTAGACGCCGGTGTTCGACACCAGCCAGCCTAGTTTCAGCGGTGTTCCCGCGGCCGGCTTGGCCGCCGCCGATGCCGCGCTCGCAGCGGGCTTGCCGGATGCCGCTGCCGCGCCGGATGCGGCCGGCTTGGCCGAAGCCGATGCCGCCGGCGCGCCCGAGGCTGGCTTGGCCGCGGCAGAGGGCGAGGTCGGGGCGGCGGATGAGGGCGCAGCGGCGCCACCGCCACACGCTTCGAGGATGCCGGTCACTGCCAGCAGGCCCGCCGCGGCCGAGGCGGAGCGCAGCAGCTGGCGCCGGGAAAGACGTGAATTCGAGCTCATTTGCCCGACTATACCAGTTCCCTCTCCCCCGCTCGGAGAGGGCTAGGGAGCGGGCCTATAGCAGGCGTTCCGCGATCCTTGACAAGCCATCCGGGCCAGCGCTATATAAGACCTATCCTGCGATACAGGGCAGCACCGATCAACCACAGGAGGCTGTATGAAGCGCAGTACCAACGCCAGAGTGCTGGAGGGGCGCTGGCAGATCGACAAATGAAGCCCTCCGCTGCGAGGGCATTCGACTGTCGCAACGGGTACCGCCCGCTCGAAGCTTGAGTCGGTCTGTTTGAATTCAGACTGTCAAGGAGTCGGGAAGACTCAGACGTAGCGGTTCCCTGAGCACGAATCCTTAAACTAGCCCGCCGGCCAGGCGGGCTAGTTTGTTTTTAGCTGGAGAGTTCTTCGGCTCGGCGTGAGCTGCCGCCTTTGCGGCCGATCTCGGAGTAGAAGTCGCTGCTGTGCCGTGCCTTGGTCGTGTTGCCGCCTTTGCGCCCGATGACCGAGTAGAAATCCGGCCCGTGCTTGTCCTTGACGGCGCGGCCGCCCTTCTTGCCAATCTCGGTGTAGTACGCCTTGCCGTACTTGCTGCTCACCGCCTGGCCGCCGCGCTTCGCCTGGGGTGACCCAGGACGAGGTCCGCGCTTCTGGTTAGCCACGCGGTCACCATACACCTACGGCAGGCAAGCGTCAACTGATCCTCTATCCGTCGGGGAAAGGATCAGGCGTCGATTTCGGCGGCGCTCTTGAATGCGTCGGCGAAGCTGCCCCTGGCGGCCTCAGCCATCTGCGCGGAACGCAGTGCCTTGCGCTCCTCGGTGTCCAACAGCTTGCCGTCTTGCCA
>WNFB01005066.1_pt1 | contig 11763 bp, 6 predicted proteins | sample 5400501 | NCBI WGS metagenome assembly WNFB01 (sample SAMN13153341, study PRJNA577476) | soil metagenome | isolation source: 200 cm saprolite under Douglas fir tree site 2 hole 1 | place: USA:California | collected 2015-04-18 | reverse complement strand
CGCCCAGCGTGATTTCCATCGGCCGCGCTCCCGGAGAGAGGCTCACCAGAAACGAAAAAGGACCGCGGGCGAAGCCCAGGTCCTCTGACAGTCACTGGTGTTCAGCGCAGCACTGTGCCACGCCATGTCGCTCGCACGGTAGTCTCGCACGAGGGACCGGTTTTGTCAACGGGGCGGGTTGTTGCACGTCGCCTTGGCCACGACACCCGGGGTTTGACCTGTTTCCTGCCCCGTCTTTGGTGGCCGTTTCCCTCGACGTCTTTCCTTGACGACTCTCTCTCTCGACTTCACTATCTGTCTGTTCCCCCACGCCGTCGCTCCCACTCCGGAGACAAGGTATGCGCCGGTTGTTTGTCGCGACGCTCCTCGCCGCCGTGATCCCCGTGTCGCCGCCCCGGGCGCCGTATCAGGCCCGCTGGCAGGCGGCCGCAGCGGACACTGCGAAGAAGAAGGACAGTCTACCCCTCACTCCGACCCGCAAGGTCGAGTTCGACACGCACGAGGGGACCTGGATCTCCCTCGATGTCTCCCCCGATGGGCGGAGCATCGTGTTTGAGTTGCTCGGCGATCTGTACACCATGCCGAGCACTGGTGGCCCGGCTACCCGCATCACCTCGGGCCCCGCGTTTGACACCCAACCCCGCTATGCGCCCGACGGGAAGCACATCGTCTTCCTGTCCGACCGCTCGGGCGCCGAGAACATCTGGGTCTGCGACGCTGACGGCAAGAATCCCCGGCCGCTCACGAAGGGCACCAACCAGCTTTACGCCTCGCCGACGTGGACGCCGGACGGCAACTACATCGTCGCCTCACGCACTAGCGGGGTCCTGGGCAGCGTCTTCGAGCTGTGGCTCTATCACAAGGACGGCGGTGCCGGCACGGCGATGGTGAAGAACCCGCCGCCCCGGCCAGGTGTGCCCCCGATGAACACCTTGGGTGCCGCTTTCGGTCCGGACGCGCGCTACATCTGGGTCAGCCGGCACCGGGGCGGCTTCGGCTACAACCTGCAGTATCCCCTGTGGCAGCTGGCGATGTACGACCGCCAGACGGGGAAGCTCTTCCCGCAGACGGATCTCTACGGCAGCGCCATGCGGCCCATCGTGTCGCCCGATGGGAAGTGGCTCGTGTATGCGACGCGCCACGACGCCGAAACGGGGTTGCGCTTGCGCAACCTTGCTAGCGGCGACGAGCGCTGGCTGCTCTACCCGGTCACGCGGGATGACCAGGAGTCCCGCTTCACCCGCGACCTCATGCCGGGATCGGCGTTTACGCCGGACTCCAAGGCTCTCATCACCTCCTCTGGTGGCAAGATCCTGCACGTCGACATCGCCACTGGGCAGGCGCGCGAGATCCCGTTCACTGCGCACGTGGAACAGAACCTCGGCCCGCTCGTCCGCTTCGACAACCGCGCCGACACCGGCCTCGTGCTCTCGCGCCAAATCCGCAACGCCAGCCTCTCGCCCGACGGCAAGCGAATCGCCTTCAGCGCGCTCGACAAGGTCTATGTGATGGACTTGCCCAGCGGCTCGCCGCGGCGTCTCACGAGTGACACGGTGCACGAGCAGGTGCCTACGTGGTCGCCAGACGGGCAGTGGATCGCCTACGTCACGTGGACGGCGGACGGCGGAGCCGTTGTCAAAGCGCGCGCCGACGGCCGCAGCGCGCCGGTCCGTCTCACGCCCGAGGCCGGCTTCTACGACACCCCCGCTTGGTCGCCTGACGGACAGCGGATTGTCGTTGTCAAAGGTCCGCGCCAGCCCCGACTCAGTGAGCGCTTTGGGCCTGGGTACGAGCTCGCTTGGCTGCCGGTCGCTGGGGGGGCGAGCACTCGGATCACGCCGCTCGGCAACCCCGGTCGGCCGCACTTCGGCCGTGATCCAAGTCGGATCTTCATCTACGACGCTGGCGACGGGTTGGTGTCCATCCGCTATGACGGCACCGACCGGCGGGCGTATCTCAAGGTCACCGGGTATACCTATCCCGGCCCTGGTGCCGAGCCGGACCCCGCCGACGAGATCCTCATCGCGCCTGACACCGACCGCGTGCTCGCCCAGGCGGGCAACAACGTCTACCTCGTGACCTTGCCTCAGGTGGGGGGCGAGACACCCAGCATCAACGTCTCCGATCCGTCCGCGGCGCCCTTCCCGGTCAAGCGCCTGACCCAGATCGGCGGCGACTTCATCGGTTGGGCTGCCGACGGTCATTCTGTTTACTGGTCGATCGGGCGGAGCTTCTTCCGCTATGACCCAGCAGTCGCCGACTCGATGCAGAAGATCAAGGCGGTGGCTGACTCCGCGCGCACTGATTCGCTGAAGCCCGACAGCGCGCGCGGTTGGAAGCCCGACTCCGCCTTCAAGGCCCGCGTCGACTCCCTCAACAAGCTTCCTGCCTACGAGCCGCCGCGTGTGGACGTGACAATCCGCGCTGCGCGCGACGTGCCCCGGGGGTCGATCGTGCTGCGCGGCGCTCGCGTCGTGTCGATGAAAGGCGCCGAAGTGATCGAGGGTGGGGACGTGGTGGTCACCGACAACCGCATCGCCTGCGTAGGCGCCAAGGGGAGTTGCCCCGTGCCCGCCGGCGCGCGAGTGATGGACGTTGCGGGGAAGACTATCATCCCCGGGTTTATCGATGTCCATGCCCACCCGTGGCCGCAGTGGGGGATCCACCAGACCCAGGTATGGAAGTACCTGGCGAACCTCGCCTATGGCGTCACGACCACGCGCGACCCCCAGACCGCGACGACCGACGTGCTCACCTACGCGGACCAGGTGGAGACCGGCGAGCTGCTGGGGCCGCGGATCTACCACACGGGCCCTGGCGTCTTCTGGGACGAAAACCTCCAAAGCCTCGACGACGCGCGCCATGCGCTACGCCGCTACAGCGAGTTCTACGGCACCAAGTGGATCAAGGAGTACATGACGGGCACCCGCAAGCAGCGTCAGTGGGTGATCATGGCCGCGAAGGAGCAGGGCCTGATGCCTACGACCGAAGGCGGACTCGACTTCAAGATGAATCTCACCGAGGCGCTGGATGGCTACCCCGGCCACGAGCACAGTTACCCGATCATGCCGCTGTACACCGACGATGTGCAGCTGATCGCCCAGTCGGGGATCACCTACACCCCGACCCTGCTCGTGTCCTATGGCGGTCCGTGGAGCGAGAATTACTTCTACGAGCGCTATGACATCCACGACAACGCCAAGATCCGGCGGTTCATTCCTCACGAGGAGATCGACCGACGGGCCGAGCGGCGGCCCTGGTTCCGGGAGAACCAGTACGTCTTTCCCCGCATCGCCGGCTCGGCGGCTGCCATCCTGCGCGCCGGGGGTAACGTCGGCCTCGGCTGCCACGGCCAGCTCGATGGTCTCGGCTGCCATTGGGAGCTGTGGGCAATGGCGGCGGGCGGGATGACCCCGCACGAGGTCCTCCAAGTGGGGACCAGTGATGGCGCCCATGCCCTCGGCATGGAGCACGACCTCGGCTCACTTGAGCCGGGGAAACTGGCCGATCTCATGGTGCTCGACGCCAATCCGCTCGAAGACGTTCACAACACCGAGAAGATCCGGTACGTGATGAAGAATGGGCGGCTGTACGAAGGCGACACGCTGAACGAAATCTGGCCGAGGTCGCGTGCGCTCCCCGCCATGTGGTGGTGGGGACAGGAACCGAACGGCGTCAAGTAACAAGGCGTCAAGGAGAACGTTGAGGAGCGACGTTCGCGGTTCTCCTCGACGTTTCTCCTTGACCTTTCTCCTCCGCGTCGTTAGCTTTTTGCTCGCAGTCAAGAACCGCGAGCTGGCATCCTTCCGAAGGACGGTCCCGCTCAGGAGCGGGCCTCACATCCGTAGGCTCAATCCCCAGGTTCGCAAAACAGAAGTCGTAGGGACACGCGCGTAGAGCGAGCACGTCCGAGAGGACGTACGACGTTCTCTGTGCGGTGGCACACCGTACGCCGTCGTCCTTGCGCTTCATCAGTTTAGGAGTACCATGCCTTTTGCTTCTCTGGGGCTCGTCCCCGAACTCGTCCGCGCAGTCGCCGAAGAGGGCTACGCGCAGCCCACCCCTATTCAGCAGGAGACGATCCCCCTCGCCCTCCAGGGCCGCGATGTGATCGGCTCCGCCCAGACCGGGACGGGCAAGACGGCGGCATTCATGCTGCCGATCCTGCAGCGCCTGGCGCCTGGGACCCCACACACCCTGCGCGCCCTGGTGCTGGCGCCCACACGCGAGCTCGCCGAGCAGGTGCTACAAAGCGCCCGCACGTACGGGCGCCACACCCGGCTCGGCGCCGTCGCGATCTACGGCGGCGTGGGAATGGAGCCGCAGACCCAAGCGCTGCGCCGCGGCGTGGACATCGTCGTGGCTACGCCCGGCCGTTTGCTCGACCATATGGAGCGCGGGCACGTGGATTTCTCGCGGCTCGAGGTGCTGGTGCTCGACGAAGCGGACCGGATGCTCGACATGGGGTTCGCGCCCGACGTGCGCCGCATCCTGCGGGCGCTGCCGACCAAGCGTCAGACGCTGCTCTTCTCCGCGACGATCTCGCCCGAGGTGGACGCGCTCGCCCGCTCGGCGTTGAACGGCCACGCCTCAGTGGAGATTGGCCGCCGCGCCCAGGCCGCCGACGGCATCGAGCACGTGATCGTCGCGGTGGACAAGCTGCAGAAACGGGCGGCGCTGGCGAAGATCCTGCAGGCCAAGCCGGCCGGGCAAACGCTCGTGTTCACCCGCACCAAGTACGGGGCGGACAAGCTGGCCGGGTACCTGAAGAAGGAAGGCATCCCGGCCCACGCGCTGCATGGTGATAAGGCCCAGAGCCACCGCACGCGTACGCTCAACGCGTTCCGGGAGGGCACGGCGGAGATCCTCGTCGCGACCGACATCGCGGCGCGCGGCATCGATGTGGATGGGATCCGGATGGTGGTGAACTTCGACGTGCCGAACGACCCCGAAACCTACGTGCACCGTGTCGGCCGCACGGCCCGGGCCGGGGCGCGGGGGCTCGCGCTCACGCTGCTCTCGCCCGACGAGTGGCTGGTGATGGCGGACATCGAGAAGTTGATCGGGCAGCTCTTCCCGCGCGAAGTGATCCCCGGGTTCGAGCCGTCGGTCGCACCGTTGCAGCCGCGTGCGGCCCAAGCGGCTGCGGCGCGTCCCGCGCGATCGGTGCGCGGCCGCTTGACGGTCCGCAACCGCAGATAACGGCCTCGTCTAGCTCGGCGGGCGCACCCCCCGCCGAATGTGCCACCACCACCGCCCTGGCCCTGCGTTGCCACGTGCGAGGACCACGATCCCAGTGCGCTCCTCCACCCACAGGAGCGTTTAAAACGCGGCTAGGGAGGTCGGAGGTAAGCCCGACAAGCTCCTACCGACGTCTTCGTCAGCCGTCGTTGTGAGGTGGAGACGTTAGACGTGTTCGCTGGCCGCCGTTAGGTGCGTTTCTCAATCGGCACATACTCGCGCACCGGCGAACCGATGTAGATCTGGCGCGGCCGCGCGATCTTCTGCTCCTTGTCGAGCAGCATCTCCTGCCACTGCGCCAGCCAGCCCGGAGTGCGGCCGATGGCGAAGAGCACCGGGAACATCTCCACCGGGAAGCGCATCGCCTCGTAGATGATCCCCGAATAGAAGTCCACGTTGGGGTACAACTTCCGCGATATGAAGTAGTCGTCCTGCAGGGCGATGCGTTCCAGCTCCCCCGCGATCACGAGCAGCGGATTCCTGCCGGTGACGTCGAAGACCTCGTCGGCGATGCGCTTGATGATGCGGGCGCGCGGGTCGTAGTTCTTGTAGATGCGGTGCCCGAACCCCATCAGCCGCACTTCGCCGTTCTTCACGCGCTGGATGTAGGCGGGGATGTTGTCCTTGGTGCCGATCTCCCGCAGCATCCGCAGCACCTCTTCGTTCGCCCCGCCGTGCAGCGGGCCGTACAGCGCTGCCGCCGCGGCCGCCATCGCCGAGTAGGGGTCGGCGTGAGAGGAGCCGACGCTGCGCATCGCACTGGTGGAGCAGTTTTGTTCGTGGTCCGCGTGCAGGATGAACAACACATCGAGCGCCCGCTCGAGCACCGAGTTCGGCTGGTATTTCACCTCCGTTGCCTTGAACATCATGTTGAGGAAGTTGCCGGTGTAGCTCAAGTCATTGTCGGGGTAGGCGTAGGGCATCCCCACCGAATGGCGGTGGGCGAACGCGGCCAACGTCGGCGTCTTGGCGATGAGGCGGAAAATCTGGTCGCGGCGCGACGTCTCGTCGGCGATGTGCTTAGCCGCCGGGTAAAACGTCGACAGCGCCGCCACCGCGCTGACGAACATCCCCATCGGGTGCGCGTCGTGGTGGAAGCCATCGATGAACTTCTTGATGTTCTCGTGCAGGATGGTGTGATGGGTGACGTTGTACACCCAGGTGTCGAGCTCGCTCGCCGAGGGCAGCTCGCCGTGCAGCAGCAGGTAGGCGGTCTCGAGGAACGTACTGTGCTCCGCCAGCTGCTCAATCGGATAGCCGCGATACCGCAGGATCCCCTGGTCGCCGTCGATGTAGCTCACCGCGCTGCGACAGGAGGCGGTGTTCATGTAGGCGGGATCGTAGCTCATCAGGCCGAGATCGTCGGCCGACGCCTTGATCTGCCGTAGGTCGGTCGCCCGGATCGTCCCGTCTTGGATGGGGATGTCGTAACGCTGCCCGGTGCGATTGTCGGTGATGGTGAGCGAGTCCTTGGGCACGGCGGTCGTCCTGGAAACGGTGCGCGTGGAAGATAGTGGAGGGAGCCGTCAGCCGTCAGCCGTCAGGCTGACGGCGGACCGCTGACGGTTTATCTTGTGAGCCATGCCAGAGGCGTCGCCGCGTCCCAGTCTGTATCCCACGAAATCGAGTGCCGGGGCCCTGCTCGGCCAGCAGCTCGCGGCGCGGGGCTACACCTCCTGCATCCTCCTGGGCATCACGCCGGACGGGGTGGAAGTGGCAGCGCACGCGGCCAGGGCGATGGGGGCGCAATTCGACGTCCTCGTCGCCGCGTTCATCCGTCTCGGCTCCAACCTCGCCCCGATCGGTGCCATGGCCGAAGACTCCCCCGCCGAGATGGACCCCGATTTCCAGCCGGGGATGCAGCTGCTCGAGAAGCTGCAGTCGGCGATCGACGAGTCGCGCGCCAGGGTCAAACAGGATCTCGTGCTCTACCGCACGCAGCGGCCGGTGAAGCAGCTCCAAGGACGCACGAGCGTGATCGTGGATGGCCAGATGATCTTCCCCTGGAAGGTGCTTGCGGCGGCGAAGGCAGCTGAGCGGCTGGGCGCGCGCCAGGTCGCTATCGCGACTCCGGTGGCCACCGAGGCGGCGGCCGAACGCGTCCGTGCACGCCAGTATACCCTCGTCTGCCCGTCGGTGGTCGTCGATCCGCAGGGACATCCCTCGCCGTACGGCGACGTGGTCGGCGAGACGCCCGAGCGCTTGAAGAGCATCATCATCGCCCATCAAGCGGCGTGACGCTCGGACGGCGTGCTCCGTGCGACCGTCCGACTATCCGACCAAGCCACGCTCCAGCCACCGGTGGTCCCCTTTGAGGATCTCCTGGGCGACGCGGTAGGTGTACGTGTCTTCGTTGCGCCACAGCCCTGCGAACTTCGTCCGCACGCGGCCGCGCGCCTGGCGGCAGAACAGATCGGCGACGTGGACGGCTTGGCGGCCGGCCGCGGGGTCCTGCTTCAGCAGCCACTGGGCCCGCGCACACGTCGACGCCATCGCGAACAGCTCGGCGCCGACATCCACCAGGCGGAACAGCACCGCCTGGCGGTATTCGAGCTTGGGCCCGAAGCGCAGCATCGCGTGGAACACGCCCCGCGCGAGGCGCCGCGCCTGGCGCTCGACGTACCGCACGTGGGGAGCGAGCGGACCGAACGCGCCGTACTTGGGCCATAGGCTCCAGCCGAGCCAGCGTGACGGATACCACCACCCGTAGAACAGCGCCGCACGCACCAGGCCCGCGAGCCGCTGGCCGGCGGACTTGCCGGGCATGACGACGTCCCCCGCCACCTGGAGGTGCTTGTCCACCGCCTCGCGGGCGATGAACAGGTGCATGATCTCGCTCGAGCCCTCGAAGATCAAATTGATTCGGAAATCGCGCATGATGCGCTCGACCGGGATCGGCTCCTCGCCGCGGGCCCGCAGCGAGTCGGCCGTCTCGTAGCCGCGGCCGCCGCGGATCTGCACGGTATCGTCGATGATGTGCCATCCGGCTTCGGAGTTGTACAGCTTGGCGATCGCGGCCTCGAGACGGATGTCATACCCCCCGCGTTCGGCCATCAGCCCGCACAGCTCGGCGACCGCTTCCATGGCGAAGGTGTTCGCGGCCATGGTACCGATCTTCTGCGCGATCGCGTCGTGCTGGCCGATCGGCCGCCCCCACTGGATGCGCTCGTTGGACCAGCGGCGCGAGATCTCGAGGCAGCGCTTCCCAGCCGCCACTGAGGAAATGGGGAGCGTGAGCCGCCCGGTGTTGAGGGTGACGAGCGCCAGCTTCAGCCCTTTGCCCTCGCCCCAGAGCACGTTCTCCTTGGGCACACGCACGTTGACGAAGTGGATCACGCCGTTGTAGATCGCCTTGAGGCCCATGAAGTGGCAGCGATACTTCACGCTCACCCCGGGCCAATTGGTCTCCACAATGAACGCGGTGATCTGCCGCTTCTCCTTGCCGTTCACGACCTTGGACGGCGTCCGCGCCATCACCACCAGAAGCTCGGCTTTCGTCCCATTGGTGCACCACAGCTTCTCGCCGGTCAGAATCCAGGCCTGGCCGTCCTCGCTCGGCACCGCCAGGGTCTCCATGGCCGCCGGATCGGAGCCGACGCCGGGCTCGGTCAGGGCGAACGCGGAGATGGCCCCCTTGGCGAGCCGCGGGAGGTAGCGCTTTTTCTGGGCGTCGTTGCCGAACATCTTGAGGGGCCCCGGGACCCCGATTGACTGGTGCGCCGATAGCAAGGCGGTGATGGAGCCGTCGATCGAGGAAACCAGTTCGATCGCCTTCATGTAGGAGAGCTGCGAGAGGCCGAGCCCGCCGTACTCACGCGGGATCTTGATCCCGAAGGCGCCCAGCTCCCGCAGACCCTGGATCACGTCCTCGGGGATCTCTCCTTCCCGGTCGATTTTGTCGGAGTCGACCTTCTGACGCAGGAATTGCTCCAGCTTTTCCAGGAACGGCTTGGCGCGGGCGACCTCTTCGGCGTCCTGCTCGGGGTAGGGATGGATCAGATCCATCCGCAGCTTGCCCAGAAACAGGTCGCGGACGAAGCTCGGCGCGGCCCACTGCTCTTCACGCGCGGCTTCGGCGACGTCGCGGGCTTCTTCGGCGGAGACGTTGCGTTTCGGCTGGGCGGCGGTCGTGGTCATACGCCCAATCTATCCCGGTGCCTCCCGGGGCAGCAGGGGAGGGGCTAGATTGGCGTCGCCTTCACCCGGAGAGACCGATGCGCCGCCTGCCCGCCCTCCTCCTCGCGTTCCTCGCGCTGCCCCCGGCCCTCGCTACCCAGGGTGCGCCTGCCGCTGCCCAGCCGCCTCAGCAGATCCTGATCAAGGCCGGTCGCCTGATCGACGGCCGCGGCGACGCCGCGGTGTCCAACGTGGGGATCCTGATCGAGGGCGAGCGGATCAAGGCCGTCGGCCCGCTGGCGCAGGTGCAGGCGCAGGCCAGGACCCCGCGGGTGATCGACCTGTCGCAGATGACCGTGCTCCCGGGCCTCATCGATGCCCACACGCACATCCTGCTCCAGGGTGACCCGACGGTGGAGTCCTATAACAGGCAGCTGCTCTACGAATCCATTCCCTACCGGGCGATACTCGCCGCCCGCAACGCCCGCCTCGCCCTCGAGCACGGCTTCACGACGATGCGTGATGTCGAGACCGAAGGCGCGATGTACGCGGACGTCGACGTCAAGCTCGCCATCAATCGCGGCGAGGTCCCGGGCTCGCGGATGTTCGTCTCGACCCGCGCGATGGCGCCGACCGGGATGTATCCGATCGTCAGCACGAACTGGGAGCTCGAGCTCCCCCACGGGGTGCAGCCGGTGGATGGGGTGGACGGCGCTCGGCGCGCGGTCCGGGAGCAGGTGTCTCACGGCGCCGATTGGATCAAGTATTACTCCGATCGCCGCTACTTCTTCGGTCCCGACAGCGTGTTGCACAGCTGGGTCAATTTCACCGACGACGAAGCCCGCGCCATTGTCGAGGAGACGCATCGCCTCGGCCGTCGTGTGGCGTCCCACGCCATTGGGTCCGATGGGATCGCCGCCGCGCTGCGGGCCGGCGTGAACTCCATCGAACACGGTGACGGTCTCACGGACTCCCTGCTCGACGTGCTGGTCGCCAAGGGGGTCTACTGGGTGCCGACGATCACCGTCTCCCAATACGTTGCCGGACCCCGCGGCGGCGTGTGGGGACCGATGGTCGCCGCACAGCGGCGGGCCTTCCAACACGCCGTTCGCAAAGGCGTCAAGATCGTGGCCGGCACCGATGTCGGCGGATTCCCGTGGACCGAGATCCATCAGGCGAAAGAGTTCGAGTACTACGTCCAGTATGGCATGACCCCGATGCAGGCGATCAAGTCCGGCACTTCGGTCGCCGCCGAGCTGCTCGGGCAGCAGGACAACTTGGGGGCCATCGCGCCCGGGTTGTTCGCGGACATCGTGGCCGTTGCTGGCGACCCGTTGCGGGACATCACGGAACTCCAGCGGGTCAAGTTCGTTATGAAGAGTGGCACCGTGTACCTCTCTCAATAGTGCGGCGCGCGCTCGGCCTCACCCTCGTGGTTGCTCTCGGCGCCGCCGGCCCCGGTTCGGGACAGCAGCTGTCCCCTACGGGCACCGGCGGCGTCGCGGCGTTGATGAGCGCCTTGCGGCAGCTCGGCGCCAACAAGCGCGTCCTCATGATCGGCGCGCACCCCGACGACGAGAACAACCAGCTGCTCACCCTGCTGTCGCGGGGGTATGGCATCCAGGCGGCCTATCTCTCCCTGAACCGCGGCGAGGGCGGCCAGAACCTGATCGGCCCCGAGCTCGGCGTGGAGCTGGGCATCATCCGTAGCGAGGAACTCCTAGCCGCCCGCCAGCTCGACGGCGCAGGCCAGTTCTTCACCCGCGCCTACGATTTCGGGTACTCCAAGTCGGCCGACGAGACATTCCGTTTCTGGCCGCGCGATACGCTGCTGGCGGACGTGATGGCCGTCATCCGGAAATTCCGGCCCCAGATCATCGTCTCGATTTTCAGTGGCACGCCCAGGGACGGTCACGGACAGCATCAGGTGTCCGGCAAGGTGGCCCGCCAGGCGTTCGAGATGCTAAAGGACTCCGCGTGGGGACCGGTGAAGCTGTACCGCAGCGCCGGATTCGATACCAGTGGCACGACTCTCACGATGCCCGCCGGTGTTCTCGACCCGCTGGTTGGTCAGTCGTATGTCCAGATCGCCGCGGCCAGTCGCAGCCGTCACCGTTCCCAGGATCAGGGACAGTTGCAGCGGCCGGGGCCGGGCGTGGCGCGGCTGGCGCTACTCGCTTCGCGGACTCCCCCCTCCCCCTCCCTCTCCCCCCCCTCCACGACTCGGAGCGACGATCCGGGGGGGGAGGGGGGGCTCTTCGCTGGCGTCGACACGGTGCTGCACGGACAGGCCCGTTTCGTCGCATTGATCGACTCTGCCCGGACGCGGCTCAACCCGTGGGCTCCCCAGGCCATCCTGCCCTACCTCACTCGCGCCGCGCGGGAGCTTGGCACGAACGAGCCCCA
>WNFB01005065.1_pt1 | contig 11764 bp, 6 predicted proteins | sample 5400501 | NCBI WGS metagenome assembly WNFB01 (sample SAMN13153341, study PRJNA577476) | soil metagenome | isolation source: 200 cm saprolite under Douglas fir tree site 2 hole 1 | place: USA:California | collected 2015-04-18 | reverse complement strand
GGTCGAGCACGGGGACCTTCTGCCGGGTAAGGGCCAGGATCACGGGGCCGCTCCGATGCTCGATGGCCACGCGCCAGGCCTCGACCGTCTCCGTGGCGTCCGCCGGGCGCAGGACGAGCATGTTCGGAATGGAGCGCAGCATCGGGAGCTGGTCGACCGGCTGGTGCGTGGGCCCGTCCTCGCCCAGGCCGATCGAATCGTGGGTGCCGACGTAGATGACCGGCAGCCGCATCAGTGCGGCCAGGCGGATGGCCGGCTTCATGTAATCGGTGAACACGAGAAAGGTGCTGCCGAAGGGGCGCACGCCCCCGTGGGCGGCAATCCCGTTGAGCGCGGCGGCCATCCCGTGCTCGCGCACACCCCAGTGGATCTCGCGCCCGGTGCTCGCGGGCCCGAGCGTCCCGACCTGCTTGAGCTGCGTGCCCGTGCTGGCGGCGAGGTCGGCAGAGCCGCCGGCCAGCTCCGGCAACACGGCGATGAGCGCCGAGAGGACCTGCGCCGATGCCTGCCGCGTCGCCAGCTGGCCTTTGCCCGGCCCGATTGCGGGGAGCGCCTGCTCCCAGCCGGCCGGCAGCTCGCCCGCGAGCCGCCGGTCGAATTCGGCTGCGTCGGCCGGGTGCTCCGTGCGATAGCGCGCGAGCCGCTCGCGCCACGCGGCCTCGACCGCCGCGCCGGCCTCCGCCGCCGGCCGCCAGGGCTCATACGCGGCCTCGGGGACGTAGAACGCCGGCTCGGTCGGCCAGCCCATGATCTCCTTGGTCCGGCGCACCTCATCCGCACCCAGCGGCGCGCCGTGCGCGTCGGCGCTGTCCCGCTTGGTGGGAGCCGGGTCGCCGATGTGGGTGCGGAGAATCACGAGGGTCGGACGGGCGGTCTCGGCGCGGGCCGCCTCGAGCGCGGCCGCGATGGCGTCGAGGTCGTTGCCGTCGCCCGCAACCCGCACGACGTGCCAGCCGTAGGCCTCGAACCTGAGTCCGACGTTCTCCGAGAACGCCAGAGAGGTAGATCCGTCGATGGTGATGTGGTTGTCGTCGTAGATGAGCGCGAGCTTGCCGAGGCGGAGATGGCCGGCCAGCGACGCCGCCTCGCTTGCCACGCCCTCCATCATGTCGCCGTCACTCACGAAAGCCCAGACACGGTGATCCACGAGATCGAGCCCCGGCCGGTTGAACCGGTCGGCCAGCAGGCGTTCGGCGATTGCGAGCCCCACCGCATTGCCGACGCCTTGGCCCAGCGGGCCCGTCGTCATCTCGATCCCGGGCGTGTGTCCCCGCTCCGGATGGCCTGGTGTGCGCGAGCCCCACTGGCGGAAGTTTCTGATCTCGTCGAGCGGGAGATCGTACCCGGCGAGATGGAGCAGCGCGTACTGTAGCATCGACGCGTGGCCGGCGGAGAGGACGAACCGGTCGCGGTCGGGCCAGGTGGGGTGTCCGGGATCGTGCTTGAGAAACCGGGTCCACAGGATGAACGCGGCGGGGGCGAGCGCCATCGGCGTGCCCGGATGGCCGGACTGCGCCTGCTCGACCGCGTCCATTGCGAGCGCGCGCACAGCGTTGATGGCGGTCCAGGCGGAGTCTGATTCGGGCACGGTCGGGTGCGGGCGCGCCGGGCCGGCGCGCGGGGTCTCGACGGTCAGGGATCGGCTCCTTGGAAGCGGCTGCCGGGCGCGGGAAAGATAGACGCGGAGAAGGGCGGATGGGCAGATGGGGCGCCGCCGGGCTTTGGCGGCGCTTCGAGCCGCGCCTTAGCTTGAGGTCCCGTGACGTCACCGGAACGCAGCTACGAGATCCACGAGGTCGCCAGCGCGTGGCCCGCTGACCGCGCGCTCGAGCGCGCCTACCGGGCCGCCGAGCGGGTGACCGCGGTGTGGGCCAAGAGCTTCTACTTCGCCAGCCGGTTCTTGCCGCTCCCCAAGCGCCGCGCGGTCTTCGCGCTGTACGACTACTGCCGCCACGCCGACAATCTGGTGGACGCTCGCGGCGACCGCCCGGCCGTTGCCGTGCGGGCGGATCTGCGGGCGTTGGGAAACACCGTGCGGGCGCTGCACGCGGGCGCGCCTCCCAGGGACCCGCGCTGGCTCGCGCTGGCCGATACGCTCCGTCGCCACCCGGTGCCGCTGGCTCCGCTGCTGGAATTGCTGGACGGGGTGGCCCGCGACCTCGAGTCGGTGGACGTCCCCGACTTCCCCACGCTCGCCGGCTATTGCCGGCTGGTCGCCGGCGGGGTTGGCCTGATGCTCGGTCCCGTTCTCGGGGCCCCGGCGGATGCGTTCTCGGAGCCGGGTGTCCGGCTGGGCGTCGCGATGCAGCTCACCAACGTGTTGCGCGACGTGGGCGAGGATCTGGCTGCCGGCCGGGTCTACCTTCCCGCCGACGAGCTCTGTCGGTTCGGCCTCGACCGGGCCGCGCTCGAGGCCCGCCGGGTCACCCCCGAGTTCCAGGCCCTGATGGAGTTCCAGGTGGCCCGTGCGCGGCGCTACTTCCGGGAGGGCTCCCGGGTCGTGCCGCTCTTTCCGAACGACGGGTCCCGTCTCACGGTTCGCCTGCTGCAGCAGACGTACGCGGGCATTCTCGACGCGATCGAGAAACTGGAGTATGATGTGTTCCGGACACGTGCCTGCGTGTCGGCTCGGCGGAAGCTGGTCATTCTGGGCCGCGCGTGGTGGGCCGAGCGCCCGCGGCTCACCTCGTCCCCACTCTCGGAGCGATCCGCCTGACCCGCCGCCCGCCCGCGAGCCCTCAGTATGACCCGCCGCGGCCGCTCGCGATCCGCGTCTTCGATCGCTATATCCGCTCCCAGCTCAGCCGCCACTTCGCCACGACGCGGCTCGCGTCGCTGAGCGACGCCGATCGGTGGGACCGGGCTGTGCCGACCCTCCTGCTCGCCAACCACACCAACTGGTGGGACGGGTTCCTGGCCTTCGTCGTTGCGCGGGAGCTCCACCTCTCGGCGCGCGTCCTGATGGAGGCGGCACAGCTCGACCGATACCCCGCGTTCCGGTGGGCCGGCGCGTTGCCCATCCGGCGGGGCTCCCTCCGCGGGGCGTACGAGGACCTCATGGCGGCGCGCCGGTGCCTGCGTCCCGGCGGCGCCCTCTGGATCTTCCCCCAGGGCGCCCGGCGGCCGCAGGGTCAGCGGCCGGCGCGGCTCGAGCGCGGCGTGGCCGAGCTGGCGCTGGCGCTCGAGGCCCCGGTCCGGATCTGCCCGGCGGCGTTTCGCTATGTCTATCTCGGCGAGCAGCTGCCCGAGGCCTTTGCTCTGCTGGGTCAGGCCTGGGTGCTTGAGCCCGGGCGATACGCCCACCGGCGGGAACTCGCTCCGGCGCTGGAGCGGGACCTGCTCGCCGCGCTGGACGCGCTGGACGGATTGCTGCGGAGCGAGAGCCTGGGGGCGTTCCGGACGATCGTCACCGGCCGGCTCTCGATCAACAAGCGAATGGACCGTCTGCGCCACGCGATGGGCTTGCTGCGCGGTCCGTTCGAGACCCGCAATGGCTGACGCCGTCTGGCTGCGCGTGATTCACGTGGCCGGCGCCGTCCTCCTGCTCGGCAATGTGACCGTGACCGGGTTCTGGGCCGCCTATCTCTACCGGGCCCGGGGCACGGTGCCGTTCCGCCCGGTCGCCCGGGCGATCCTCTGGACCGACGTGGTGTTTACCCTGGGCGGGGGGGCGATGCTGGTCGTCTCGGGAGTGCTGCTGGTCCGGGCCGGGGGCTACGCCATCGCCGACACGCCCTGGCTGCGGCAGGGCATCGGTGCCCTGGCGTCGAGCACGGCGCTGTGGCTGGTGTTTCTGCTGCCGGATCAGTGGCGGCTCCAGCGGGTTGATCCGGCCGACCTCGCCACCCTCAGGCGGCTCTTTTTGCGCTGGAGCGTGGTGGGGTGGACGGCCACCGCGCTCCTGTTCTACGGTCTTTGGGCGATGGTCTCCAGGGCCTGACGCTCACGTCACACCTTGGCGGCGCTGTCACCCCGCGCCTCCGGCTCGTCGCTGTCCCCGGTATCCGCGTTCCAGATGTCGGCCGTGATCCGCCAGACCCCGTCGGGGTCCCGCCGCAGTGCGATGACGAACTTCCCCGTCTCGGCGTCGTCGTCCTCGTCCGGGGGGACGTAGTACCTCCCGACGACATAGCCGGATCCGCCCGCTGACTCGATCCGGAGGGTGTCCATCGCGAAGCCTGCCTCCATCCCCCGGCGCCAGTAGGTCCGGATGTCATCCCGGCCCCGAACCAGTGCATGGCCGGGAGGCAGGAGCACGGCGTCGCCGGAGTACAGACCGGCAATGGCGTCCGGGTCGTTCCGCCGATAGGCGTCGAGATAGGCGTCGATCACCTGCGTAATGGCGTGGCGGCCGGAGGAATCGGCCGACGCGGGGTTGGCGCGGCACCCGCTCAGCCACGGGGCCAGCCAGAGGGCCAAAGCCGTCAGGGCCAAGGGGCCCAGGGGTGGCCGGGGGGTGGTCCGGCGGGGGGCGTGGAAGTCAGACATGCGGTTTGGCGCTGAACTTGCTATCTTTATGCGTTGTTTGGATAACGGGTCCGGCAGGTGTCCGGACCCCAGTGAACCCTAAACTGTGTGATTTGTGAGACCCAGAGCTCGACACCGTTCCCCCAGAACCCCCTCCACCGCACTTCGCCGCTCCCCCGGCCGCTCCATGCAATCCCATCGTGATTGGCTGCTTGCCCAGCACGGGTCCGTCTGCGCCTACTGCGGGACGACCACGTCGCCGGACGTCATCACGCTGGACCATGTGCGCCCGCGCCGGGGCCAGACCGCCTACGACCGCCCGGACAACCTCGTCCTGGCCTGCTCGGCGTGCAACGCGGCCAAGGCAGACACGCCCCTCGTCGCCTTCCTCATGATGAAGCGCTCGCGCGGTGTGTTCCTCCTGCACTACGGCGACCACCTCTCCGATCCGCTCAGGGAGCTGGCCCGGAAGGCGTCGGAACGCCCACTCCTCGAGAAGGAGACCCCGAACGGCCGCTGGGCCGTCGGACAGTAAGGGGCGCAGGAGCCGAAGCAGGCGTGCCGGGCCCTCAGGGGCCCGGTTTCGTTTTTGGCCGCACTACGCCGGCACCTGGACCGTCGCTTTCCGCTCCAGCTTGCCCCATCCAACCAGTCTCCCCCGCGCGGCGACCAGGAAGGCCCGCACCACCACCCAGTACATGACCTGCCGGTAGGCGAACCGCTGGAGAAAGATGAGCCAGGTGAGCGAGCGGTCCTCGTCCGGCTCCAGCAGAAACGCCGCCACCGCGGCCAGCCAGTCCACCAGCAGAAAGACCGCGTAGAACGTGAGCACGTGCTCGAGGTTCGTGAGCGCGTAGGTCGCTCCGTGCTCGGCTTTGACCAGCCAGACCGACACCAGGCTCCAGAGGAACAGCAGATCGGCCAGCGGCGAGATCGCCGGCAGGAGGAGCTGGAAGAGCCACACGTTCGGCATCGCCACGAGGCCCAGCGATCCGTAGCGCGGCCGGAAGAGTACGTCCCGGTGCTTCCATGCGCATTGGAGCGTTCCGAACGACCAGCGGAAACGCTGGCGCGCAAGCGTGCGCAGCGTGTCCGGCGCCTCGGTCCAGCCGACGGCCCGGTCGGCGTAGGCGATCCGGTTGCCGCCCCGCCGGATGGTGAGGGTGAGGTCCTGGTCCTCCGCCAGCGTATCGTCACTGAATCCGCCGACCTCCTCCACCAGCGACTTCCGCCACGCGCCCACGGCACCCGGCACCACCGTGATGCCGTTCAGCAGCGAGAATGCGCGGCGGTCGAGATTCTGACTGGTGACGTACTCTACGGCCTGCCATCGTGTAACCAGGTTTACGCGGTTCCCCACTTTCGCGTTGCCCGCGACCGCGCCGACCCGCCGGTCGCGAAGCGGATCCACCAGCTCGCGCAGCGTGCCGGGCTCGAAGACCGTGTCCGCGTCCAGGCAGACGACGATCTCGCCCCGGGCGAACCCGATGCCGTAGTTGAGCGCGCTGGCCTTGCCCCCGTTCGACTTGCGGAAGACGCGCACTTTCGGGTTTGCCCCGAACGCTTCCGTGGCCACATGGAACGTCCGATCGGGGGAGCCGTCGTCCACCACGACGATCTCGAGCGGGCCGGCATAGTCCTGCGCCAACAGGCTCTCGATCGTCGCCGCGATCACCTTCTCCTCCTTGTACGCCGGGACGATAATGCTCGCCGACGGCGCGAACGGCTCGGCCGGCGCGGGGCGCTCCCGCAGGCGCTGGATGGTGGCGAGCGTGAGGATCCAGACCAGCCGGGCGATACCGAGGACCACGGCGACGAGAAACACCCAGTAGAGGACCAGCTCGGTGCCGCCCAGGAGCCCGAACAACGCCAGCTCGGCGAGCCGGGTCATGGCGCTCGCGGGCGGGAGGCTCGGCATCGCCGCGCCCGGCGCGAGACCGGCTAAGCCGGAGAGCAGCACCAGGGTGTCGCCGCGGGCGCGGAGGGAGTCGATCATGGGGCCCAGCGCCGCCACGGTGCCGGTGCGGTCGCCGCCGCCGTCGTGCAGAAGAACGATGTTACCGCGCGCCCGCAGGTCCAGCACATTGCGGAGGATGCTGTCCGCCCCCGGCATGGTCCAGTCCTGCGAGTCCACGTGGAGCCCCGCCGTGACGTAGCCGAGGTCGGTCGCGAGCCCCACGGGCACGAGCTCGTCCGCGGTGGTGGGCTCGGCGTCTCCGAAGTAGGGCGGACGGAAGAACAGCGACCGGCGATTGAGCACGGCCTCGATCAGTCGCTCGGTGGCGTCCAGCTCGAGCCGGGTCACGAACGCGGGCGTGAGCGCCAGGTTGGGGTGGGTGAAGGTGTGATTGCCCACCTCGTGGCCCTCCGCCACGATCTGGCGGAGCAGCGGGATGTGCCGCTCGGCGTTTGCCCCGATCACGAAAAAGGTGGCAGGCGCACCCCGGCTCCGAAGCGTGTCGAGGATCATCGGAGTCCAGGTGCCGTCGGGACCGTCGTCGAAGGTGAGCGCCACCTTGTGGGCCGAGGCGCCGTACCGCCGTACCACCCAGGGGGAAGGCAGCGCGGTGAGCCGTTCATCGGTCACGAGCGCTGTCGTCGGGTCGAGCCGGACTTCCCGCCGCCCCTGAGTGGGATGCGCGGCGATCCGGAGCAGCTCGCCGGTGCCTTCCATCTGGACGTCGTATCCCGCCGGGATGTCCCGGAGGGCCGTCGCCGGGTCGGCGGCGGGTGTCCGGTGTCCCAGGACGCGCCAGATCGACGGATCCTCGGATCCGAGCCGCCACACCGCCTGGCCCGCCACCTTGAGCGCGGTGCCGGCGCGCTGCTGGTTGTATGCGGTCGCCGCGTCGAGGAACCAGACGACGTGGTCGGTGGAGTCCGGGTCGGTCCACGCCACGTAGGGGTTGAGCGACACCGAATCGAACCGCACCGGCGCCGCGTGATCCCGCGCCGCCGTCATGACGTCCTGGAACGTCATCTCCGTGCCCGCCGCCTCCGGGTCGGCGTCGTTCCAGTCGTAGCCGTAGGCGCCTACCGCCAGGATGGCCTTGCTCGGCGGCACCCGCTCGAGCGCCCGGCGCGCGCTCTTGACGTACCAGCCCTGGCTCGCGACCGGGCCCACGTCGCCCTTGCCGTAGTGCTCGTCGTACGCCATGAGGAACACGAGATCGTTCGCCGCCGCGTAGCGCTCGAGCCACTCGGGCGCCATATCGACCGGGAGCGCCTCGGTGGTCAGCCGGTTCACGCGGTCGAGCGCCGTGTCGAGGCCGCGCACGAAATTCACCACCGTGCCGTGGAGATCGTCGGGGACGTTCTCGAAATCCACGGTGACGCCGGCCAGGCCGTAGCGGGTGACGGCGCCGGTGAGCTGATCGACGACGCGCTTCCTCGCGACGGGTGACGCGAGCAGCCGCCGGAGCCGCCGGGCGTCGAACCCCGAGCGGGTCGAGTCGTAGTTGCTGACCATGGCGAAGACAAGCGGGCGGTGCCCCTCGGGCTGGCGCTCCGCGGTGTACAGCACCCGGTTGTCGATCGCGAGACGCAGCGAGTCGCCCGACGGCACGACGAACGCCCATTCGCAGACGACCCAATCGAGGTCCTGCGCGTGGGCCGCGAAGGACGCGAACGAATTGTCGTCCCAGTTGACGTAGAAGCCGGCGGTGATAGGCTTGCCGGTCGGCGCCAGATCGCTCTTGGAGCGTTCCCGGTAAATCCGGCGCGGTGGCTTGACGGGGAGGAATTCGGGATGCACACCGGCCGCCGGGGACCGGCCGCCGGCGACGGCAAGGAGCAGCCGCCGCCGCGCGGCCAGCCGCTCCCGGGCCTGGCGTGACGTGGCCACGGGGTGCGGGGCGGCGCTCGTGAGCGCCGAAACGTCGCCCGACCAGATCGGGAGGAGCGGCGGCACGAGCACGCCGATCACCATGACCAGCGCGAGGAGGGTTGTGGCGATGCCGACAGCAAGGGCGATTCGGCGAATCCGGCGCCACCGCGTTCCCGTCGGGTCCAGGAAGACGGCGCCGGACGTTGGGGCGGGCAACCGCTACTCCTTGCCCTCGCCTCGGCCCAGTGCCTCCGCCACGATCCGCGCCTGCTCCGCCGCGTGCGCCGCCGGGTACCCCTCGGCCGGGCTCGCGCGCTCGGGCCGGCCGACGTAGTGCAGCGCCGCGCCCGCCGGCAGCAGCTCTCGCAGCTTGGGCTCAAGATAGGACCAGGCCCCCATGTTGCGCGGCTCCTCCTGCACCCAGACCAGCTCGCGCAGGCCGGGGTAGCGCGCCAGCAGCGCGCGGGCCTCCGGCCACGGGAACGAATACAGTTGCTCGATCCGGACGATCGCCGGGCGCCGGTCACCCAGCTTGTCCGTTTCGGCCAGCAGCTCGTAGTAGATCTTGCCGGTGCAGAAGACGACCCGCCGAATCTCCGGCGCCCGCTCCGCCGTGGACTTGCCGTCGTCGAGCACCGGGTGCCACGCGCCGGTCGCCAGCTCCTCGAGCCGGGACGACGCCAGCGGGTGGCGCAGCAGACTCTTCGGGGTCATCACGACCAGCGGTCGCTGGCGAGTGCGCCGTGCCTGGCGCCGGAGCAGGTGGAAGTACTGCGACGGCGTGGTCGGGTTAGCCACCCGGATGTTGCCCTCCGCGGCCAGCTGCAGGAACCGCTCGAGCCGCGCGCTCGAATGCTCGGGGCCCTGACCCTCGTATCCGTGCGGCAACAGCAGCGTGAGCCGGGTCGTAAGCCCCCATTTCGAGAGCCCCGCCGAGAGGAACTGGTCCACGATGACCTGCGCGCCGTTGATGAAGTCGCCGAACTGGGCCTCCCAGAGCACCAGGGCCTCGGATGCCGAGGCGCTGTAGCCATACTCGAAGCCGACCGTCGCCAGCTCGGACAGCGGGCTGTTGTGCACCTCGATCGGTGCCAGCGCGCCCCGGAGGCGTTGAATCGGCACCAGCCGCTCGCCGGTCTTCGCGTCGTGCAGCACCAGGTGGCGCTGGCTGAACGTCCCGCGCTCGGTGTCCTGCCCCGTGAGCCGGACCGGCACGCCTTCGACCAGCAGCGACGCCAGCGCGAGCGCCTCGGCATGGCCCCAGTCGATGCCGCCCTCGGGTCCCAGCACGGCGCGGCGCCGCTCGAGCTGCCTCTTGAGCTTGGGGTTCACCGTGAACCCCGCGGGCCACGTGAGGAGCTGTTCGTTCAGCGCTGTCAGCGTCTCGGCGGGGACGGCGGTGACGACCTCCTGGCCCGCCATACGCTGCGTTCGGGGCTCGGGGACGGTCGCCCGGCCGAGGCTGGCGCGGAACTGCTGCTGCGCCTGGACCAGCCGCTCGTAGATGGTCTCCGCCTGCTTCTCCGCCTCCTCCCGCGACAGCACGCCCTCGGCCGCGAGCTGCTCGGCGTAGATCGCCCGCACCGGCGGCAGCTGCTTGATCCGCTCGTACATGAGCGGCTGGGTATAGGTCGGCTCGTCGCCCTCGTTGTGCCCGTAGCGGCGATAGCCGACGAGGTCGATCAGCACGTCGCGGCGGAACTTCTCGCGGTAGGCCATCGCCAGGCGCACCGCGGACAGGCAGGCCTCCGGGTCGTCCGAGTTGACGTGGATGATCGGGACGTCGAACCCCTTGGCCAGGTCGCTGGCGTAGCGGGTCGAGCGGGCGTCTTCCATGTCGGTGGTGAAGCCGACCTGGTTGTTGGTGATGATGTGCAGCGTGCCCCCGACTCCGTACCCGGGCAGCGCGCTCAGGTTGAGGGTCTCGGCCACCACGCCCTGCCCGGCGAAGGCCGCGTCGCCGTGGATCAGCACCGGGAGTGCTACGGCCGCGTCGTGATGGGGCGCGCGCCCCTTGCGGAGGGTCTGCGTGGCGCGGGCCCGCCCATCCACCACGGGAGAGACGAACTCGAGGTGGCTCGGATTGGGCGAGAGGGTCACGGCGATCGACTTCCCGTTGGGAAGGGGGAACGCCCCCTCGGCGCCGTGGTGGTACTTCACGTCCCCGGTTCCGCCTTCGGGCGTGAGCTGATTGCCCTCCACGAAGCGCCCGCCTTCGAACTCGGCAAAGATGGTTTCGTACGGCCGGCCGATGACGTGCGCCAGGACGTTGAGGCGCCCGCGGTGCGCCATTCCAATCACGACCTCGCGCCCGCGGTCGGCCGCCGCAAGCTGCAGCGTGAGATCGAGCATCGGGACCAGCATGTCCACACCCTCGATCGAGAAGCGCTTGTGGCCGAGGTAGGCCTTGTGCAGGAAACGCTCGAGCGCCTCGACCTTGGTGAGCCGTCCGAGCAGCCGCTTCTTCTCTTCGGCCGACAGCGGCGTGTGAAACGCGCCCGACTCGATCTTCTCCCGCAGCCACACGCGCTCCTCGTGACTCGCGATGTGCTCGATCTGATAGCCCAGGGTGCCGCAGTAGGTCTGCTGGAGATACGGATACGACTCGGCCAGCGTGCGGCCGGGGACGTACACCCGGAGCACCTTCGACGGAATAGCGGCCATGATCTCGGGGGTGAGCCCGAGCGGAATGGGGTCGAGCGCCGGGTCGCCGACCGGCTCCGCGCCCAGCGGGTCCACCCGCGCCGCGAGATGGCCGTGGGTGCGGAACGCCTTCACCAGCGCCATCGCGGCCGCGACGTGGTACAGCATGTCGGGCGCGACGGTGTCCGGAGCCTTGGGCAGCTGGCTGGCCGCCGGGGCGAGCCGGTAGCTGACGGCGGAGAGCTGGAGGCTCTCGGCGACGGCGTCGTAGAAGTGGTCTTCGCCCTGGAGCAGGTGGTCGAGCGTCGCGAGAAAGCCCCCCGACTCCGCGCCCTGGATGACCCGGTGGTCGTAGGTGCTCGTGACGGCCATGACCTTGCTCACGCCCAGATCCTTCAGCTTGTCGTCGGCGACGCCGCTGAACTCGACCGGGTATCCGATCGCGCCGATCGCGATGATGCTCCCCTGCCCGGCCATGAGTCGCGGCACGGAGGCCACCGTGCCCAGGCCGCCGGGGTTGGTGAGCTGAATGGTGGAGCCGGTGAAGTCGTCCGGCATGAGCCGGTTGGTCCGCGCCTTCTCCACCAAGCCTTCGTACGCCGCGAGAAAAGCGGCGAAGTCCATCGTGTCCGCGCGCTTGATTACCGGGACGACCAGACCGCGGCTCCCGTCCTTGCGCTGCACGTCCACGGCGAGCCCGAGACCGATCCCCTCCGGCTGCACCCGGTACGGGGCGCCCTCATGTAGCAGCAGGGTGTGGGTCATCACCGGGTGGCGCTTGGCCGCCTGGACGGTTGCAAACGCGATGAGATGGGTGAAGCTGAGCTT
>WNFB01005061.1_pt1 | contig 11767 bp, 9 predicted proteins | sample 5400501 | NCBI WGS metagenome assembly WNFB01 (sample SAMN13153341, study PRJNA577476) | soil metagenome | isolation source: 200 cm saprolite under Douglas fir tree site 2 hole 1 | place: USA:California | collected 2015-04-18 | reverse complement strand
ATGCCGAACCACGCCACGCTGTAGCTGCCGCCCATGCCCACCAGGCTGAAAAACAAAATGATCGGGAGCGTGGTGGACACCGGCTTGCCCGGAACGGGAGCGAGCACGCCGAAATACAGCACGATGACAATGGCGATGAAGACCCACAGAAAAAGCAGGAACTTGCCCTGCGTCGTGAGATAGGTCTTGCAGGTTTCGTAGATCAGCTCGGAGATATCGCGCATCGATTTGTGAACCGGCAGGTTTTTCAGCCGCGTATAAATCACCAGTCCGAAGCCGAGACCAAACAAACAGAAAAGAATGCCGAAGAGCAGAAGAGTGTGACCATCCGTTCCGAGAAATTTCACCTGCGAGAGGTCCGGAAGCCGCAGATTGGCTTCGCCACCGGCTTCTTGCGGCTTTTGTGCGAGTGCGGAAGTGGCGGTGAAGAGCGCAAAAACGGCGGCCGCTCCAATCTTGGTGAATCTAAGACAAGGGGACCAGGCATTCGCTAGCCAGGTGCGCATTCAAAATCCTCCGTAGATGCTTGAGTTTGCAGGTCAACAACGTCCCGAAACAGCCGTTTCCGGCACACTTTTTCGACCGAGCGCTGTCAGGCGCGACAGCAGAACGATTTTTTCCCATTCCAACGGCAAGAAGCCGCCACGCGCCAGCCCGAAATTACTCCCAAGACGCCGGTAAAGCGCCCAAGAGACAGGGCGCCAGGGCAAGCACAAATCGCAGATTTATAGCATTTTAGCGAGGATGGGTCAAACGAGCCTATCGTTATGTAGACGGCGCTCCCCGTTACAAGGTTGGAGGATTAAGGCATAATACAATTGTATATCGAGCTGAGTGATACTCTTGAAGAAATACCGCACTGCGGGTTGCCTGCTGATCGCGTTAGCACTCACATTGCTGTTACCCGTGGTATCGGACCCTCAACAACCGGCCTCCCACAAAGAGGTGAGCGTCTATTTCACAAGCACGGACGGCACTTTCGCTTTTGAATATCCCAAGTCGCTCATAAAGTGCGAGAGAGATCCGAAGCAAGCGGACTCGTGGATACCGGCACGATCCTGTGACGGGGTCATTCCGGTGTGCGCATATGCTTCCCTCACGAAGGACGCTACTGTCGCTTGCATTGCCTACCCTGCTGAAACCCTCATCGGCACCAACTTTGAGGCCGCGGCCTTCACTGTGAACAAACTAGATGAAGCCACAGCGGAAGAATGTCTACAGGTTACCGAGCCGCACCCGGCAACTTCCCACAAGGAGAAAGTCAACGGCGTGACATTCAACGTGTTTGATGTTGGTGGCGTGGCAGCGGGCAGCTTGCTTGATGCTGATGCTTATAGGAATTTTCATCAAAACAGATGTTATGAACTGGATCTGAGAATCGCTTTTGTCAGTATCGGGGCATTCGATCCTGGAACTGTGAAGGAGTTCGACGGTGAGGCGGTACACCGCAGTCTAAAATCAGTGTTGGACACCTTTAAATTCCTGAAATAGAAATCAACCAACAGTTCTGGCCAACCCTTTGTTAGTCAAGTAGCCGGAAACTGAGGCGCTGCGTGCTGTCAGCGGCAAGATTTTTTTCTTACGATTGCGGGCGCGCAGTTTTTGCGACCTGATGGTAACATTCCAGAGGCATTTTCGATAGATTCAGCTCGGCGGGACGGGTGTCCATGGCAAGCAGACCGGTATTGGAAGCGGCGCGAAAGCCTGCCGCAAGAGGGAATTTGCGTCACGATTGGGAACGCTCCGAGGTTGAGGCCATCTATCGCACCCCGCTTCCGGAACTGGTGTACCGGGCGCAAACCCTTCACCGCGAATACCACGTTCCGGATCGCGTGCAGACCTGCCAACTGATCTCCATTAAGACGGGAGGCTGCCCGGAGGACTGTGCGTACTGTCCGCAGAGCGCGCATTACCAGACAGATGTGGAACGCCAGGGATTGCTGGAGCCCCGGGAAGTGATCGACGTGGCGCGAGAGGCAGCCCGGCGGGGAGTGACGCGGTTCTGCATGGGCGCCGCGTGGCGGCAGGCGCCCGAAGGAAGAGAATTCGAGAACGTGCTGGAAATGGTGCGCGGGGTTTCCGCGACGGGGATGGAAGTTTGCTGCACGCTCGGAATGCTGACGGAGCAGCAGGCCCTGCGGCTCAAGGAAGCGGGGTTGACTGCCTATAATCACAATTTGGATACCTCTCCGGAATTCTATGGGTCGATCATCACCACACGCGTTTACGAGGATCGGTTGAAGACGCTAGCAGCGGTGCGCAAAGCCGGGATCACGGTTTGCTGCGGCGGAATTCTCGGAATGGGCGAACGGGAGGCGGACCGCATCGGCTTGCTCCACCAACTGGCGACGCTTGAACCGCATCCGGAGAGCGTGCCTATCAACATGCTGGTGCGGGTGGAAGGCACGCCGCTGGCTTCGATGCCGCCGCTCGATCCGCTAGAGATGGTGCGCGCGATCGCCACCGCGCGCATCCTGATGCCCGCGTCCCGCGTGCGCCTGGCGGCGGGACGAAAGCAGCTCTCCCCGGAAGCGGTCACGCTCTGCTTTCTCGCGGGAGCGAATTCGATTTTTGTCGGAGAGAAACTGCTGACCACACCGAATCCCGGCCCCGATGAAGACGAACAACTGCTGCACGCCCTTGGGATGAAGCCCCTCGAATCGCATGCCGTCTAATTTTCAAGAAGATTTCCACCGCGAACTAGAAGCCGGTTTGCGCGAACTCGATGCGCGAAACCGGCTGCGCGCGCTTGCGGAAATTCGTGGCGTGAATCTTTGCTCCAACGACTATCTGGAGCTTTCCCGGCATCCGGCGCTGAAAGATGCGGTGTTGCGCGCGGTGCGGGAGGCGCTGCGCATGGGCGGGACGGGGTCACGACTGCTCTCCGGGCACACCGCGGTCTGGGAAAAGCTGGAAGAAGAATTTGCGCAGTTCGCCGGAGCCGAAGCGGCGCTTTATTTTGGCAGCGGCTACACCGCGAATCTTGGTCTGTTGACTGCGCTCCTCAAGAAAGAAGATTTGGTTTTCTCCGACGCGCTGAATCATGCGAGCGTGATCGACGGCATCCGGCTTTCCGGAGCGCGGAAAATCATCTATGCGCACCTCGATCTGAACGCGCTCGAAGCCGGGCTGCAAAATCACGCGCTGGAACGCTGCCGCAAACTGATTGTTACGGAGAGTGTTTTCAGCATGGAGGGTGATGTCGCTCCGGTCACAGAAATATTCGCTTTGGCGGAACGTTACGGGGCCGGTGTTATCGTGGACGAGGCCCACGCGACCGGTGTGCACGGCCCCCTCGGCCGGGGAATTGCCGTCAGAGACGGAATCGTGCAATATCTTGCCGCCACGGTTCATACCTGCGGGAAGGCGCTCGCGAGCGCCGGCGCGTTTGTTTGCGGAAGCGCCGTATTGAAGGAGCATCTCATCAACCACGCGCGGCCGTTTATTTTCAGCACCGCGATGCCTCCTTACATGGCGGAGCAAATCCGGGCGGCGCTGCGAATCTCTCAGACCATGGACGGAGAGCGGGAGAAACTGCTCGGGCTGGCGAAGCGGCTCGCGGCGGGATTGCGTTCACGCGGCTGGGACACCGGCTGGAGCACGACGCAAATCGTTCCGGTGATGTTGGGCGAGAATGAGCAAGCCGTGAGCGCCGCCGAATTTTTGCAATCCAAGGGATTTGCCGTGCGGGCCGTGCGGCCGCCTACCGTGCCCCAGGGAAGCGCGCGGCTGCGGTTTTCTGTAACTTGCGGGATTGCCGAAGACGAAATCGCGGACCTGGAAAATTGCATGAATCTCTGGCGCAAAGAAGCCTGCCGGACAGCCGCGGTGGCGCGCGCATGAGGCACCATTTCTTCATCACCGGAACGGACACAGGAGTGGGCAAAACAGTTCTCTCTGCACTCCTTTGCGCCGCGCTGGACGCGGTTTATTGGAAACCGATCCAAACCGGCACGCTGGAAGGCTCGGATCGCGTGACGGTCATGCGGCTGGCGGGAATCGGCACGGATCGCACGTTGGATGAAGTTTACAAGTTTGTTCCGCCGGTTTCGCCGGACCTGGCCGCGCGCTGGGCGGGAGTGGAGATCGACCTTGGCCGGATCAACATGCCCACCAGCCTGTTGAACGACTGGCTGGTCGTGGAAGGCGCAGGCGGCGTGCTGGTGCCCATCAATCAAAAGCAATTCATGCTGGACATGATGGTGAAATTCAAATTGCCGGTAGTCGTGGCGGCGCGCAGCGGACTGGGCACGGTAAATCACACGCTGCTGACGCTTGCGGCGCTGCATGCCGCGGAGCTTCCGGTGCATGGCGTCGTGCTGATCGGCGATCAGAACCGCGAGAATCGCGAAACCATTGAGCGATTTGGCCACGTGCGCGTCATCGGTGAAATCCCAAAATTGCCGAACCTGCATCGCACCGCGCTCATGCAAGTGTTCATGAATCATTTCGACCGCGCCGCTTTTGCGCAGTAATCGCGCGCGATGAATTCGCCGCTGCGCATCTGGCATCCCTTCACCAATTCCGCGCTGGACCCTCCGCCGCTGCAGGTTGAAAAGGCGGAGGGCGTTTATCTCCACACCCGTGACGGAAGAAAAATTCTGGATGCTATTTCGTCCTGGTGGGTGAATCTGCACGGGCATGCGAATCCGCGAATCGCCGCGGCGATTGCGGAGCAGGCGCGAAAACTCGAACACGTGATCCTTGCGGGCTTTACGCATGACGCCGCAGAAAAGCTGGCGGAGCGTTTGAAGAAATGGCTGGCGCCCGAGTTGACTCATCTGGTTTTTTCAGATGACGGCTCGACCGCGGTGGAAGTGGCGCTGAAGATGGCGGTGCAGCATTTCAGCAATCAGCAGCGGACAGAGAAACGGGAAATTGCCGCACTGGAACACGGCTATCACGGGGACACAGCAGGAGCGATGTCCGTCAGCGATGATTCGCCGTTTACGGAGCCGTTTCGCTCAATGCGCTATCCGGTACATCGCGTGCATTCCGCGTATTGCTACCGCTGCCCGGTAGGGCTGAAGCGCGAGACCTGCCACATCGAATGCGTGGAGCAATTGGAATCGCTGCTGGCGGAGCGCGGCGAAAAAATCGCTGCCGTGATCGTCGAACCGCTGCTGCAAGGCGCGGGCGGAATGATCGTGCATCCGGCGGAGTTCCTTCAAAAAGTGCGGGCGCTTTGCACCAAGCATGATGTGTTGCTGATTGCGGATGAGGTGCTTACCGGATTTGGCAGAACAGGGAAGATGTTTGCGTGCGACCTTGCCGGCGTAGTGCCCGATCTGATGTGCTTGTCGAAAGGCATCACCGGCGGATTCCTGCCGATGGGAGTGACGCTGTGCACGGATCGCGTGCAAGCCGCGTTTCACAGCGAAAACCGGAGGCACACGTTTTATCACGGGCATTCTTACACAGGGAACGCGCTGGCGTGCGCGGCGGCGAATGCGAGTTTGCAAATCTTCGACGACGAGCCGGTGTTCGACCGCATTGCGACGATCGCGCGGATTCATTCCGAACGGCTGTCGCAATTGCGCGAGCTGCATCAGGTCGGAGAGACGCGGCAAATCGGAACCGTCGGAGCGATGGAACTGCGCGCCGAAGATGCCGGGTATCTTTCGGCGATGCGGCCGAAGCTGTACGAGTTTTTCCTGGAGCGCGGAGTTTTGCTTCGGCCGCTGGGAAACGTGGTTTACGTTTTGCCGCCGTACGTGATCACGCCGGACGAATTGCATCGCGTGTACGACGTGATTGTCGAAGCCGTGCAAACGCTGCTCTGAGGATGGCAAGAGTCTTGCTAGAGTTTAAGAGTGAATACGGATGGAATGCGAAGCCGGGCTGAAGCCCGGCCTCTACAGAATGGCGCAAATTGAACGCAGTTCGAGCGCGGGCGGGGCAAGCCCCGCCCCTACAACATTAGAGCGCGCAGCAAAGGAGAGAAGCGTTTGCCGCCTGGCTGGGGTGGATGGAAACAAAAAATTGTGGCGTTTGCGGGCGGGCTCGGCGCGCCGGGGCTCTTTCTGATTTCGTTTCTCGATTCCTCGGTGCTCACGTTTCCGGTGATCAATGACCTGCTGCTGATTGAGTTGTCTATCCAGCATCCGGCGCGGATGCCCCTGTATGCGTTCATGGCGATGCTGGGATCCATCTTGGGCTGTGTGCTGCTGTTCTATCTGGCGGAAAAAGGCGGCGAGGCGCTCTTTCATAAGCACGCAGGGGACCGAGCGCAGGCCATCCACAACTGGGTGGTGCACAACGGATTTGGCGGGATGCTGATCGCCGCGCTCTTGCCCCCGCCGACGCCCTTTAAAGTTTTCGTAGTGGCCGCCGGAGTATTCGAGGTGCCGCTCGGGAGTTTTGCCTCTGCCATCGCGCTGGCCCGCGCCATTCGATACTTCGGAATTGGGTTCTTGGCAATTCGCTATGGGCATGACGCACTCCCGTTTCTTAAGCAACACATCTGGCCCGTGACCGTGGTACTCGTCCTTGCGGCGATCATGAGCTATGTCCTTTCCCGAGTGATACTTAGGCACCGGCCGCCTGCTGGCAGCTGAGCGTTATTGTCAAGGGCGATTTCAGGGAGAGTAGTGGGTCAGTTTGAGTTTTGACCCCTATTGTCACGATCAAGAAAACTCAAACTGACCCACTACCTAAGGGAGGGACACGTTGAGAAAATGCTGTGAAGGGCTATTTCCACCAGGAGTCGCGTGAAGAGGGAACCCAGGTGAGTTCCTCTGAGAGGATTTTGCCAGAAGGATCGGTGTCGATCAGGGCTTGAATGCGCAGACCGGAGCCAGAGTCGCGGGAATAAGGAAAGGCACGCAGAATGACGTGGAATCCCTGCGGAGTTTGCTCGACGTTGGCTTTGGGGAAGCGGGCGACTTGAAGAAAGCGACGAGCGACGGCGGAATTGCGAGCCGCGTCGAGGGCGGGGGAGGGTTCGGGCTTGTAGGACGTGATGGCGGAGCCAGCGTCGAAATCGGCGCCTGGGCCGACCGGCACTTCGACTTCGTGAAGAGCGCGTTCGGTTTCGACGATGCCGTGCCAGCGAAACGGTGAACTGGATTCGGCGAAAGCTGCGACCTTGCGAGGCAATTCACCGCGGTAGGTGCGGGATTCCAAAGCGGTGATCGCGCTGCCGTGATAAATGAAGCGCACGACGAAGTAAAGAATCACTGCGGCGAGCGCGAGAGAAGCGCCGAGCCTGCCGCGAGGGCCTTTCGAGCGGGCGCCGATTTCTTCCGTCACCAGGCCGCTGAGCAGGGGGAGAAGGATTCCCGCGAGGAGAATTGCGAGGACGCAAAGGTCGAGAGGTGGGAGCCAATCCAGAGCAAAGCGGCGGATGGAGAGGGGCCAGAAGAGTTCGATGGCCGCGCTTTGCAGAACATCCAAGAGGAGGTGAAGAAGAGCTGCGGCCAAAGCGGCGATGAAGATTGTGAGGCGTGGAGTCTGATTTTCAACGTTTTTTGGCTTGAAGAAGAAAAACGGAAGAGTGACGAGGAGACTGAGCAGCAGTGCCGCAAGAAGAGAGTGACAGTAAGTGCGATAGAAGGTGAGATAGGCGGAAGGGCCGAAGTAGGAGCTCAGCAGATCGAGGTCAGCGAGGGTTCCAGCGACGACGATGGCGAGCGTGACGAAACGAGTGACGCGCGGGAAAGCGGCGCGCTTGAGGGCATAGGAGGCCAGGGCATGGGTGACGGGATCCATGGGAGAAGTTATCTCATAAAAGCAGTTCTGAGTGGTTCGTTGTAAGTCGTCAGTTCACGCTTTCTTGCGAGGAGAGTAGCCCTTCCGAAAAACTGCAAGAAGGACCGTGCACATTTGCGTTGGTTGCCAAGTGGGGCGCAGCAATGCTGCGCCTCTACAAAGGGAGAGAAAACCGCCGGGCTGAAGCCCGGCCTCTACACGGGAGTGCGAGGGACGAGGAGTTTGAGGGCGCGGGGGATGATGCGGAATTCGACGGGAAGGCGGGCGAGGGGCTCGCCATCGACTTGGGCGTAGAGGGGATTTTTGTCGAGCGGCTCGCAGACGAGGGAATCGGTTTTGAAGTAGTCGACGCCTGCGGTGCCGCGGAGTTTTCCCAGCCAAAGAGTGGGCAAATAGCTGAGATAGCGGAAGCCGCTGCGAGTTGTGAGGGTCAGGATTTCGAAGCGGTCCTCGAAGAGATCGGCTTCGGTGGTGATTTTGAACGGGCCGCCGTAGTTCTGTGTGCGCCCGACGATGACCAGAGACGCGTTGATTTTGTGCAGGCCGCTGACGACACGAAAATGAGGGAATTGGTACCGGAAGACTTCGCGGATACCTTCCCACCAGTAAGCGAGAATGCCGACGCGCGCTTTGAGGCCGAGGTCGATGGAATAGACGATCATGCCGTCCGGTCCGGCGCCAGCGACGCTGAGAAAGTATTTTTTCTTTTCCGGCTGTTCGAGAGGGGTGGCCAGGCCGAGAGCGATTTCCTTGACCGTGCCACGAACGAGTTTTTCCGCGGCGCTGGGGATGTCCCAGGGCAGATCGAGTTCCTTAGCGAGAATGTTGGCGGTGCCGCCAGGAAGAAGAGCAAGGGGAACGCGGTGACCGTTTTGCTGGGTGGCCAGGCCGTTGACAATTTCATTGAGCGTGCCGTCGCCGCCGCAGGCGATGACGAGCTGGCGGCCTTCGGAAGCGGCGCGGTAGGCGATTTCCGTGGCGTGACCCGGGCCGGTGGTTTCCGCGATTTCCGTTTGAATACCACCAGAAGCAAAAATGCGGCGCGCCTGGTCCAGTGTACTGCGGCGGGCATGGCCGCCGTTGCCAGCGTTGGGGTTGTGGATTAAGAGCGCGTTTTGCAGTTCAGCGGTCATTGGTGGTGTGGTAGTACGCCGTTCGTGCAGCAAGACATTCATTCTATATAATACCAGCCGATTTCATGTACTCCTTCATCCAATCGAGGGCTAAGAGAGATTCCTCAGGCCTGAAGGCCTGAGCTACAGCTCGGAATGACGGGCGAAAGAGAGTGCCGAGGGTTTCATGGCCAAAGCCGCACCAGCGAACGTGAAAAAAGAGATCGAAGAGCTGCGCGAAAAGCTGCGCTACCACGAATACCGCTATTACGTGCTGGACGATCCGGAGATTTCGGATGCAGCGTACGACCGGCTGATGGAGCGGCTGAAGGAATTGGAAGCGGCGCATCCGGAACTGGTAACGCCGGATTCGCCGACGGTGCGCGTGGGCGGAGCGCCGCGCGAGGGTTTTACGACGGTGCGGCATGCGCGGCCGATGCTGAGCCTGGACAACGCGTTTTCCTACGACGCGCTGCGCGAATGGGACCGGCGCGTGCGAGAGGGCAGCGGCAAGGAAAAAATCGAATACGTTGCGGAACACAAATTCGACGGGCTGAGCATTTCGCTGCAGTACGAAGATGGAGTGCTGGCGCGCGGGGTGACGCGCGGCGATGGAACGACCGGAGAAGACGTTACGCCCAACGCGAAGACGATCCGGTCGATTCCGCTGCGAGTGGACGCAGGCGCGCTGAAAAAAGCCAAGCTGCGTGCGGATTTCGAGGTGCGCGGGGAAGTGATCATGACGCGGAAGGCGTTTGAGGCGCTGAACCGGCAGCAGGAACAGATTGGCGGGAAGATTTTCGTAAACCCGCGAAACTCGGCGGCAGGAGCGGTGCGCGTGCTGGACCCGACGATTACCGCGTCGCGACGATTGGATTTCTTCGCGTATTACCTGCTGGTAGATGGAAAAGTGCCGTTCGCCAAACATTCGGAGTCCCTGGAAGCTCTGAAGCAATTACGGTTCCGCGCCTCGGATGATTGGAAACTGTGCGCGGGGATCGAGGCGGTGATCGCGTATTGCGAGGATTGGGACGCGAAGCGCGAAAAGCTGCCGTACGAAATCGACGGCGTTGTGATCAAGGTGAACTCCACAGCCATACAAAATGAACTGGGTTACACGGCGAAGGCGCCGCGCTGGGCGATTGCGTTCAAGTATCCGGCGCGGCAGGAAACGACGGTGGTAAACAACATCATCGTGCAAGTGGGCCGGACGGGGACGCTGACGCCGGTGGCTGTGCTCGAGCCGGTGCAAGTGGGAGGCGTCACTGTCAGCCGTTCCACACTCCATAACATGGATGAAATCGAGCGGCTGGGATTACAGATTGGCGACACCGTGCTGATCGAACGCGCCGGGGAAGTAATCCCGCATGTGTTGAAAGTGGTGAAGCCGGGGAAAAACCGCAAGCTTTTTCGCATGCCGAAACATTGCCCGGAGTGCGGGAGCGCGATTCATAAAGATGAAGAGGAAGTGGCGTACCGCTGCGTGAATGCGGCATGCCCGGCGAAGCGCAAGGAATCGCTGCTGCATTACGCGGGGCGGCACGCGATGGATATTGACGGGTTGGGGGAAAAGATTGTGGACCAGCTTGTGGACAAGGGCATGGTGAAGGACGTGGCGCATTTGTATGCGCTGAAGCTGGAAGACGTGGCGGCACTGGAGCGGATGGGGGAGAAATCCGCGCAGAATTTGCTGGATGAAATTGAGGCGGGCAAAAAGAATTCGCTGGCGCGGCTGATTTACGCGCTGGGCATTCAATTTGTGGGTGAGCGCACGGCGCAATTGCTGGCGGAGCATTTTTCTTCGCTGGAGGAATTGGCAGCGGCGAAAGAAGAGGAACTGGAGCAAGTGCCGGAAGTGGGGCCAAAGGTGGCGGCGAGTATCGTGGAGTTTTTCTCCGAGCCGGCGAACCGGCAATTGGTAAAAAAACTGTACAAGGCCGGAGTTCGGCCGACGGCGGAGAAACGGCAGGTCAAGAGCGACAAGTTTGCGGGGAAGTCGTTTGTGTTTACGGGCGGATTGGCGAATCGCTCGCGGGAAGAGGCAGGAGCGATTGTGCAACAGCACGGAGGAAAAGTTTCGGGGTCAGTGAGCAAAAAGACGGATTACGTGGTGGTGGGGACGGATCCGGGGTCGAAATACGACAAGGCAAAGGAATTGGGAGTGACGATTTTGACTGAAAACGAATTCGAGAAACTGGTTGGCTTGAAATAGCCACGCCGCGCTTTCATAATTTCATTCCGAGCGGAGGACTGGTGTTTCTTTTCGGCCCGCAGTGGAGTGGTCTCTCCGAACGAATTCTCTCGAAGATAATAGCCTCTGAGTTGATTCCTAAGGCATAATCCGGTGCGATGTCCGAGGGCGCGTATTGAAGCGTCTCGCCAAATTTCTTCGTTCTGTTTTGCCCGCTGACTGGACACAACTAATTTTCCTCTTTGGGGTCGTCTCTCTGTATATCGCTGGGCGCTTAGCCTCGTGGCCAGCGGAAGTGATCTTTATCCCGTCGAAACTTCCTCTCTTCGTCGCACCCATGACTCTTCTTGCTGGAGTGGCGGGCTATTTCATCTGTTTTTGGCCTGGCAGGCATCCCGTGCGGCGCATCTTATATTGGGTATGTTTGCCGGCGCTCGGCGGACTCAGCCTGACTTATGGCCTCTTCCTCTACTATGGATTAGGGCCTTCTTCAGCGCACGGAACTGGCAAATACACAGCTCACACCATCGCCTGGGCGCTATCAGCACTATGGAACCTCGGCCCTGGATTTCATTTCGCGCTCCTTGGACTCATCATTGTCGCGCTCTTCGCCTGGCGTTTTGCGTCGGGTTGTTCATCACTACCGCTGGCTTTGCCGGAATCCAGCGTTCCGCTTTCGGATGATCCCGCCTCGTGGCGCCGTGTACAGATCCTGGTGTGGATTCTCGTTGCCTTGGCAGGGGGACCGCTCTTT
>WNFB01005060.1_pt1 | contig 11769 bp, 10 predicted proteins | sample 5400501 | NCBI WGS metagenome assembly WNFB01 (sample SAMN13153341, study PRJNA577476) | soil metagenome | isolation source: 200 cm saprolite under Douglas fir tree site 2 hole 1 | place: USA:California | collected 2015-04-18 | reverse complement strand
AGGATAAAGAGCCCGCGCCTCGCTTCAACGCCACCACAACAACTGGCGAAAAATTCACCAACGAATACATCAAAGGAAAGGTTGTGCTTCTGGAGTACTGGACCACCTGGTGTGGCTTCTGCGCCGACGAAGCGGCCTTCGTCGACAAGATCGGCCATGAGCTAACCGGCAAAGGGCTGATCCTTCTCGCCATCGACGTGGGCGAGTCCAAGAAGACGGTCAAAAAATATCTCGAGCAGCATCCCCGGAGCTGCAAGATCGTCATGATGGAAGCCACCAATCTCGCCGCCATGTACCAGGCCACCGTCTATCCCATCTACGTCGTGATCGACCGCGACGGCAATATCGCCGGCACCCAGCGCGGCGCCGGCGGCGAAGATGCCCTCCGCAGACTGATTGCCCGCGCTGGCATCGAATCCCCAGACGCAGACGACTCGGATTCCAACTAGCCCGGTTTACGTGCGCCCCTACCTCACCGCTCCTCATTCTTAACCCACTCATTCTAATACTTTTACGCGACCATCAGCATCCTGGACTGACCTCCCGGTAGCTCAGTTGTTCAAATCTGATCCCAACGCGAAGGTCTTAGCCGGTCTCGAACATGCTTCCTCCTTGGCTTTTCAGCCAGTGGCTTTTTGGACCATCCTGCCCCTTGGGCCAGTTTGACCCCGACGTTTCCAGGCCTGATAACTGTCTTGATGGCTCGGCGTGTCCCCGGGCCGAGGAGGGGCCTTGTTGCGCAATCGGTTCCTAATTCTTCTAGGTGGGTGTTTTCTTGCGGCTTCCGCCGCTTGGGCTGACGACGTCGGTTACATAGATTGCTCCAGCCATCCAGAAGGCACACAAGTCTTCGGAAAGCCCAGGAGAACTCCGGACGTCGTGGAATCTTTGCCCTGCGGGGAGCGCTTCACGATCCTGGTCTACGGGTTTGTTTTCTCCAGGATTGCGACTCCAGATGGCAAGGTAGGCTACGTCTATTCAAACCTGATCGCCGTCGATCGTGCCGCAACAACTGCGCAACAAGCGGGCACTATGCAAATGGCTGCGGCCAAGTCAAAGGTTCCGAGTACCAGAACGACCGATGCAATGCCTGCTCCGGCTGTGCCCGAACAGCCTCAGCCTGCACCAGCTCAGCCGGCCTCGACACCGGCGTCCGTACCCACCTCGCCGGCAGCAGCGCCAAGTGTTCCGGAAACGCCCGCTCCCGTCGCGCAGCCTAATCCGCCTGCGCCTGCACAACCCCAACCGGCGCCTGCTCAATTGGCCCCGGCGCAACCATCCGTTCCCGCATCATCCACACCTGTATCAATGTCCGCGGGACCAACTCCAGCCGTCGTCCAGCCAGGTTCGCCCGAACCTGCATCGCCCGCACCCAGTTCGAAGACCACGGAAGCGGCTACGCCCGTCGCGCAGCCTGATCCTTCTGCGCCCGCACAGCCTCAGCCCACGTCGGCTCAACCGGGAATTCCCGCCATCCGGCCCGCGGAATCTAGCGCCACTTGGGAGAAACCTAAATCGGGTGGTGTTCGCCGGGCGCCTTTGATAGAAGTCTTTGGCGGCTACGCCTTTGCGCGTTTAGACGGCGGCGGTGGAACTGGCACCAACTTGAACGGGGCGCTAGGGTCGTTCGGCTGGAATTTCAAGCCGTGGCTACAGATCGTCGCTGACAGCAGCTACAGCGTGGTAACGGTGAGCGGCACCAAGAACGTCCTTTATGGAAATCATTTCGGACCACGTTACTTCCACCGTGGGCGAAATCGCTGGGGCGCCACGCCGTTTGTCGAAGCCCTGTTTGGTGGTTCGCGCGCGGACACCACCGTCACCGGCGTCGGCGGCTACACCACTTCGACCAATACTTTTTCGATTAAAGCGGGCGGCGGATTGGATATTCACCCATCCCGTCGCTGGGAAATCCGTTTGTTCGATATCGACTACTACCGGACCTCCTTCGGCGCCAATGTTCATCAGAACAACTATTGGGCCTCCACCGGTATTGTCCTCCATTTCTTCGGCGGAGCCTCCGAGTAATCGCCTGAGGGGCGTAAGTGCGGGAAAAGGCGGGCCTGCCTCCGGGGCCCGCCTCTTTTTCTTTCTCCCCCTGTCTTGTAGAGGCGATTTCCTAGCCTACACTTACGACCAGTTGAACCGGCTGACGGGAAAGACGTATCCTGATAGCACGGCCGTGAATTACACCTACGATAACGACAGCCGCCTGACGCAGGTAAGCGATCCCACCGGCACCTACCAGTTCACGTTTGACAACATGGGGCGGCTGACGCAAGCCACCGCCAGCTACACTTTTGTAGCTCGGAATTTCACCACGAGTTATTCCTACGACAAAGCGTCGAACCGCACGGGGTTCACGGACCCGGAGAGCGGATCAACGGCGTATGTCTACGACACGCTGAATCGCCTGCAAACATTGACCCCACCAACTGCGTTCAGTGGCGCCGGCTCGTTCGGGTTCAGCTACGACGCGCTCAGCCGCCGCACGCAGATGACGCGTCCAAACGGGCTGAAGTCGATCTATGCCTATGACAACCTGTCGCGGTTGCTTAGCGTGCTGCACCAGAGCGGCTCGACCACTCTGGACGGCGCAGCGTATGCCGTGGACAACGCAGGCAATCGCACCAGCCGTACGCCGCAGCCCTCCGGGACCGCAAGCAACTTTTCCTACGACAACATCTACGAGCTGACTCAGGTTACGCAGGGAGCGAGCACGACGGAGAGCTACACCTATGATCCGGTTGGCAATCGGCTCTCATCGCTGGGAGTTTCACCGTACACAGTCAACAGTTCCAACGAACTGACCTCCACGCCGAGCACGACCTACACCTACGATTACAACGGCAACGCTCTCACCAAGGTTGATTCCACTGGAACCACCACCTACACCTGGGACTTCGAAAATCGCCTGACCACCGTCACGCTGCCCGGAAGCGGTGGAACAGTAAGCTTCAAATACGATCTCTTCGGGCGGCGAATCTACAAATCCTCCTCAAGCGGCACATCTGTTTACGCATATGATGGCGATGGCCTAATTGAAGAAACCAACGCAACTGGAGCCGTCGTTTCTCGCTACTCCCAAGGTACAAACATCGATGAGCCTTTGGCGATGCTGCGGTCGGGCCTAGTCAGCTTCTACCATGCCGATGGCCTGGGCTCCGTGACTTCGCTCAGCAACTCAACCGGCTTGATAGCTAACACGTATACTTACGACTCCTTCGGAAAGCTGACGAACTCGACGGGATCGATAGTGAATCCATTTCTCTACACGGCCCGTGAGTTCGATACCGAAACAAACCAGTATTACTACCGAGCTAGATACCATGACTTCACGACAGGAAGATTCACCAGTGAGGACCCGATTCATTTTCACGGCGGGATCAATTTTTATGAATATGCTCAGAATAATCCTACCACGTTCACGGACCCGATGGGCTTGTGTCAATTGCCTAGCCGAGATTGTGCAACGTTACTTAAGCAGTGTAATGACGAAGCCAACCATAAATACGATGAACGGGACGCAGCCGCTCGGGCTAGGGCTGCAAAGCGCAATTTCGATTGCAGAGTTAAATATCCCACCAAGAACATTCTCCAGGGAAATAGAGCGCTACGGGAGTGTCTGGCCAAATCTCTGGATCAGTTGGAGAAAGACTTAGCAGATGATCTCAAGGACCTCAAAAATGATAGGAAATATTGTTTCTTCTTCACCAATCTTCCGTGTTTACTGTTTAGATGAGACGGTTAGTGCGGCTTCATTCTCGTAATCAAAACAGAGGAAAGGATAGACGAGATGAAAGATTGGCGGAGATACATAATCCAAATGTTGGCCCTGGCCAATTTATTGAACTTCCTAGTGGGCGTTTATTGGCTGCAATTCGCCGTCTCCAAATTTCGTTTCCCAACTGAGATTGCGGAAGACGCGCCATACGCTTCGCAAGTCTTCTATGCGATGTGGACAATCAACGCGATATGCCTTCTCGCTTTACTTGTCGCGGGCATCTACCTATGGCGAAGCCACCCTTGGGGCGTGAAGCTCTGCTTCACTTTATTCATCTTCGAGTTGCTATACTGGGGCGTAAAAAAACCGATAATGTTTCTTCTTCTGAAATCAGATAGTCAGATGGCGCTTCTTGTGCGGGGCAGCATTAGTTCAGCGAGCACACTCGGCAATGCGGGATTGGCAATCCAGCAAGAATTCTTGTACCCGCTGTTCGGGCTACTCCTTTTGATCGCCACCGCACGGCGACAGTCCCCTCCCCCAGACTGGGGAATGCAAAAAACCGCTTAGTCGAGGGCGTCTAGCGGACGGGTGGCCCGGAGGAAACCCCTAAACGATGTTGGGTGCCCTGCCCTCGGTTTTTGAGGGCGGGGATTTCTCTTCGTTTTGGAGTTAGTGCGTCTTGAACTTACGACTGGCCTGCCCCCTGGCGTTCGGCGCACGGAATCATACGACACTCGAATCGCCCGACAGCATGAGTTGTGGCCCGTTCGACCAATTAGACTTGGCGGGTGGAGCACCCTTAAAGTGATGAGACGAGTTCGGGTGCCGCATCCCTTTCCGCTTTTGGGAAAGGGTGCGCGTTTTGACTTCGCTTTTTTCCTTCTCGTCTAGCGGCCCCACGTAACCGTTCAACCCGCCCTACCGACCATTCATGCCCCAATTTCTACCATTCACTAGCGCGTGGCAGCTTCTGCCCATCCCGTATCTCTTAGGGTGAAGGTGCTGCGCGGTGGGCGGCTGGACGCGCTGAACCGATGGTATGCTCCGTTGTGATCCGGCATCCCAACCACGGAGGTCACACCATGAAACTGCTGGCGGCAATTGGCGTTCTATTATTTGTCTCGGTGCCCGCTCACGCACAAGCGGCAAAGCCTTGTGAAGAGCTGAAGGATGAAATCTCCAAGAAGCTCGACGCAAAAGGCGTGAAGGGCTACACGCTGGAAATCGTCGCGAAGGACAAGGACGCGGAAGGCAAAGTCGTGGGGACTTGCGACGGCGCCACGAAGAAGATCCTTTATAACAGGACCTCAGCCCCTGCCGAAACCCCGGCCAAGGAACCACCCAAGCCCTAATCCACGCGCTGTTCGTCAGGCGGCTGGGGCAGCCTTGCCCCGGCCGTTTCTCACCTACCCGACCGCACGTCATTCCGAACGGAGCAGGCCGATTTTTTCTTCCGCTTTCGTTCCTGCGAAAGCGTCGGCTTGCGGATGTGAGGAATCTCTCTTCTCTTTCTTTCTCTCGTGGTGCGCACTGCGGGTGCCCCAGGTGTCGGTTTCACACCTGGGTCTTTTGACTTTGCTTTTCTTGCTCAATCTCGCCCGCGTCAACCATTCAGCCCGCCCCGCTACCATCCCTCCCCCAAGCTCCTCCACTCCCCTCGCGCCTTCGTCACCTTGCACTTCCACCTTAGTTCACCGCATCCACCAAAGGTGCGTGCGGAGATTCTTTCCTTCTCGGGGGCTTTCAACTTTCAACCTCTGGTCGCCAATTCCTCAATTCCCGATCCCCCGTCGGCACCATTCAACACTCTCCCACAACCATTCAACTCTCAATTTCTACTATTCACTGCTTTTTGCTTAACAAGTTGATACCGGCATGCTATTCTGTCCCGTGTTGGCCGTCACTCATTCCCGTCTTTCTGGTCCTCCTCCGCGTCTCTGCGTTCTTGGCGAACTCTGCGTTAAAATTCCCCCGTCCCGTGACTCCCACAGTTGCACTTCGCCTAAGACTTCCTCGAATTATGGCAAGAGAAACTCGTTTCAAATCAGTGGCTTGCGCACTCTTTCATTTTCCGTATCCTCTAAGTCCTTTGCTTGCCACTCTTACGAAAACTGCCGGGTGTGTACCAACAATTCCCATTCTGGAACTCGCCACTCACCACTCATCACTCCCCACTGTACTCAAGTCCTTTCTTTTCATATTCTTGCGCACTCTTTTGCACGCACAAAAATCTCAACCTTTTTGTTTTCAAGTGATTCCGCACTCTTTGCGAAAAAACACCCGGGGGGTGGGGGTGTTCCCAAGCCTCAAACCTTCAAACATTCAAACCTGCCAACCTTCCCCCATCCGTCCCATTGCACACGCACAATCTTGGTGCAACAATGAGCCAAGTTCCGCCAGGCATCGCCAGGCACGGGAAACATATCGCCCCGCGCCGGTGTCTAAGAATACGAGAGCGGACATCGGGGACAGCTCGATCCTGGTCCCCTTTGCAAGTCGCGCCTGGGTCCACCGTTCTAACGTTGGACCGCAGCAGGGTGGCCCGAGCAACCCATTCGCACAGGATGGTGAGTGCGCGCGCATCCGGCAAGGATGCTGGTAAACGCTGGGCCGGAAAGGCCGGCAGTGTCCGATTGGGCTAGTGCCCTCAGTTGGGGCCGCGATGAAGCCGATCTCGTCCACGAGCTGCAAGCTGGCTCGGAGACGGCCTTCGACTGGCTTGTCACGCACTATCATGCGCCGGTCTATAACCTCATCCTCGGCATGCTTGGCGACACTTCCGATGCCGCCGACGGCACCCAGGAAGTTTTCTTGAAGGCTTTCCGCGGCATCCGCAATTTCCGCCGCGGCAGCTCTTTGAAAACGTGGCTCTACCGCATCGCCATCCGCGAAGCGCTGAACCACAAGCGCTGGTTCAAGCGCCATGTGCAAAAAAATGTTTCCATCGACGCCGTACCGGGAGAAGGGCAAGCCCGCATCGAAATCGAGGATCTTTGCCCCACGCCCTTCGAGCAGCTCGCCGCTTTGGAAATTCAAGTGGCCGTCCACGGCGCTTTGCAACAGATTCCCGATGTCTTTCGCAGCGCGGTCATTTTGCGCGACCTCGAGGGCTTGAGTTACGAGGAAGTCGCGGAAGTTCTGGAATGCAGCGTCGGCACGGTGAAGTCTCGCATCCTTCGCGGGCGCCGCGCGTTGAAAGAACTTCTTGAGCCGCTTTTGGGGGCACGCCTGATTCACGACAGTCGCCCCCAAACGTCTTCGCATGGCAATGTTTCTGAGGCTCGGCCGTCGCCCTTCAGCGACGCATTTTACGCCGCGCGGCGAGTCACGATTACTTCCGAAAGGTTGACTGCTTTGCGGTCACCTGCAACATTGACCGCTTTGCGGTCACCAGAAATGAAGTCCCCGCGGGCAAGTTCCGCGGGCGAGGGTCTCCCATGAAGTGCAATACGGTACAAACCAAACTGGCGGGTTATCTCGATGATGCTATGACCGGCGGAGCACGCGTTGCAGAGCGCGTCCAGATTCGGCAGCACCTGGAAGCGTGCAGTATTTGCCGCGAGGAACTGGAGCGCTTCCGCAAGCTGTCCGTCGTGCTTTCGCGTGTGCCGAGGAACATTCCGCCTGCCGATCTCGCCGTGCGCATCAAGGTCGCCGCTGCGCAGGCCCAGCACTCGCAGGATTGGCCGAGCCGCTTGCGCCGCATCAAGGATCGCGCCGAAATTCTGCTCGACAACGTTTTCCGACCGCTGACTGTCCCGGCTACCGGCGGATTCTTCTCCGCCATCCTCGTTTTCGTGCTGGTGCTCCAGATGATCGTGCCGGGCACCACGGTGCGCGCCGTGCAGAACGACGTGGCTCTCAATCTGATGCGTCCCGCTGAGCTGATTTCTCTTTCCGACTATCCGCAATCCTGGGCGCCGGAGCAGCAAGACCTCGAACTTTCTTTGCCGCACGGCCTGCTGATTGATGTCACTGTCGACTCGCACGGCCAGATGACCGGCTATCAGATTCTGTCCGGGCCGACGAATCCAGAGCTTCGGCGCCATCTTGACCAGATGCTGCTTTTCTCCCGCTTCAGCCCCATGCTGAGCTTCGGCCGTCCCGCTGCCGGCGGCCACGTGGTGCTCAGTCTCAGCGCCGTCCGCGTCCGCGGCTGATCTTTAGCGCCATGAGAAATTCCAAATTTCTCCTGGCCGCCGCATTTCTCTTTTTCCTTTCTGTCAGCGCGAACGCGCAACAGCAAAGGAATGACTCGGAGCGCCAGCTCTTCGAGGCCCTCAACCGCGAGCGCACCGCCCAAGGTCTCTCCGCGCTCCAGTGGGATAACGCCCTCTTCAAAGCCGCCCGCCAGCACGCCCTCCGCATGCTCAATCTGAATATGCTCGAGCACCAACTCCCCAGCGAGTTGAACCTGGAAGGCCGCCTCGCCGAAGCTGGCGCGCGGTTCGGCGCCATCGCCGAAAACATCGCCATCGGTCCGAATCCCCAAATCATTCACGCCGGCTGGATGGATTCGCCCGGCCACCGGAAGAATATCCTGGACCCGGGGCTCACCTCCGTGGGTATCGCGGCGGTGCGCGGGCCGGGGGGCCTCTTCGCCGTCCAGGATTTTTCGCAGATGGTACCGGATTTGAGCGTTGAGCAGCAGGAACAAAAAGTGGTTTCTTTGCTTGCGGCGCGGGGATTCCGGTCGGCGAACTCGACGGGCGACGCGCGGAAAACGTGCGAGACCGACGCAGGATTTGCCGGCACGTCCGCAAAATCGATGATCCGATTTGAGGTGACGGACCTGAATAAATTGCCGGAGGGTGTCGAGCGAAAGATTCGCAGCGGGTCTTACAGCAAAGCGGCGGTGGGCGCGTGCCACGCGAAGGGGGCCTCGGGATTCACGCGCTATCGCATTGCGGTTTTATTTTTCTGAGGGCCGTAGGGAATTGAATGGCGGCCCTGTTCGCCGAAAGAATCAGTTGTGTCCGGGAAAGAGACGAAATACACTATAGGCATGATTTGCATTGCCCACTCGTATTGGTTTCGATTTAGCGGCCCACCCAACTAGGTGGCGAGGGGCGTTTCTGTAAGCGGATTCAGCAGAAAAAAGAGTCGGCCCACTCGCAGCGAGTGGGTTTTTTGTTTTAGGAAAGTGTTTCTCAAAAATGTTTTGAAGAAAAAAATGGAAGCTGAGAGGTCCAAGCCATGATTATTTCCATGAAGCTGCACGCCACTCGGGAGGAGATCGATGAAGTACGCAAACAGGTGGTGCACTTCGGATACAAGGTGCACTCCATCGAAGGCGAAGAGCGCGTGGTGATCGGCGTCGTCGGCCTAGGAGATGTGACCGCGTGCATGGAATCGATCGAGGCCATGCCGCAAGTGGACAACGTGGTGCGGATATCGGCGCCGTACAAATTTGTGAGCAAGGAATTCCGCACAGGGAAAACAAAAATAAAAGTAAACGGCACGGAAATCGGCGGAGGAGAATTTGTGGTGATGGCCGGGCCGTGCTCGGTGGAATCGGAAAAACAAATCATGCAAGCGGCGGAGGGCGTGGCGAAAGCCGGGGCAAAAATGCTGCGCGGCGGCGCGTTCAAGCCAAGAACTTCGCCGTACGATTTTCAGGGTATGGAGGAAGAAGGCTTGAAACTGCTGCAAAAAGCGAAGAAGGCAACGGGGTTGGCGATTATCACGGAAGTGATGAGCGACCGCGACGTGGACTTGGTCGCGAAATACGCCGACGTGATGCAGGTGGGCGCGCGGAACATGCAGAATTTCATGCTGCTGAAAGCGCTGGGAAAATGCGGACGGCCCGTGCTGCTGAAGCGCGGATTAAGCAGCATGGTAAAAGAACTCTTGATGTCGGCGGAATACATCACGGCGCACGGGAATCCCGATGTGATTTTGTGCGAGCGCGGAATTCGCACGTTTGAAACGGTGACGCGGAACACTTGCGATATCACGGCGATTCCCGCGCTGAATGAATTGACGCATCTGCCGGTAATTCTGGATCCAAGTCATGCGACGGGAAAACGCAGCCTGGTGCCGGCGCTCTGCCGCGCGGGTGTGGCCATCGGCGCCGATGGATTAATCGTGGAAGTGCATCCCGCGCCGGAGAAGGCCATCAGCGACGGCGCGCAATCGCTGGACCTCACGCAATTCCAGAAAATGATGAAGGACCTGGAGCCGTACATTCAACTTTGGAGCGAATCGCGAAAGAAGGAAGTGGCGGCGGCAGCGGGTTGACAAGCAGGGAAGTAATGAGATAAAGAGGCGTTTCCGTCGAGCTGGACTAAATTCTATGGACGAGACCTACGCCCCACTCACCGGTGCAGAGCCGTCGGGGGATAAAGGCAAAGCACCCGCCCCCGAAGACCAAGCCGCCCTGATCGAGCGCATCAAGCTGGGTGAGGTGGAGCTGTTTCTGCAGCTCATTCAACCACACGAAAAATCCGTGCACGCGGTATGCCATTCCATCCTTCAGAACAACGCAGATGCTGACGAGGTGGTTCAGGAGACGCTGCTCAAGGCTTTGCGTCATCTGAAACAGCTTCAAACCTGCGAATGTTTCAAGAGTTGGCTGTTCCAGATCGCCGTCAACGAGGCCCGCAAGCGGTTACGTGAACGGCGCTTGTATGAGTCTATGCTGGTGACCCCTGAAAAGACCGAAGCAGACCAAAAGGATTTCGCGCCTGTAGACTTCTCCGACTGGCGCGACATTCCATCATTGACCCTTGAACGCAAAGAATTTTGGGACGCTGTCAACCATGCGCTGCGCTCCCTAGACGGGATGTATCGAGAAGTCTTCGTCCTGCGCGATATGCAGCATTTCACTATCTCGCAAACCGCGGCGATTCTTGGCGTTAGCGAAGCTTGCGTGATGACCAGGCTCCACCGGGCTAGGCTGCAGATGCGCGAACAGCTCGCCCCTCTTCTTACGCGACCCCGGACGGGCTGGGTTCCAATGCGAGTGGCAATGGACCGCGCTAACGGATACATGCGAAAGGTGATGGGTTGCCGCCATGTGGTACCTGAACTCACCAAATATATCGAGGGAACCTTGGACCCACATCAGCGTCGCAAGATTGAGAGACATCTGAGGTTATGCCGGTACTGTGCCGTTCTGCTCGACTCCATCCGCAAGGTGCTCTATATCGTCGGGGACGACAAAGTGTTTCTGCCACCGTTGCCGGGCAGTAGTCAGCGGTGGGAGGAACTCTTGTCCCTTGTTTTTGAGGCAAATCGGTCTGCGAACGAGACTGAACAAGATCCCCCGAAGTGACATACAAATTGAGTTAAAAGTTCTGTAGATAATGGGCGGGTGTGGGCAGCCCTGTCCGCTTAGTTGGGGATTCCCGGATTCCTCACCGATTTTAGTGCCAACAGCAATCCACCAGTCAAAATGAAATTTCGTTAACCGTGAAAGGTTTTCTCCGCTCCTGAATCTTACTTAGTAAAGCCTGTGGTGTCTTAACCGGAGAAGGGACCGTCTGGCCTGCGAAACGCAAAATGTCGCGGCGATAACGAGGGGGCAAAATGTACCGTAACGTCTTCGGCGAGAAGGTTTCCCGGGCACGATGGAAAGAAATGCTGAACGCCGCGAAGAACCGGCGGGAGCTAATCGCCGCAGGGTTTAACCGCCGTGATCTGTTCAAAATGGGGCTTCTAACGAGCGCTGGCTATCTGGTTGCCAAGAGAGGGCTTAGCGCCAGATGGGGATCGCTGGTGCCGGAGATGCAAGCCGCGAGCCCGCCAGTCAAGCCGTTCGTGCAGGCGATGCCCATTATGCCTGTCAAGTCAGAGGAAAATAACCTGAATCCCGCCCCGACAGTGGCGCCCAACACGGCTGGGGGTGAAGCGCGCACACGTAACCATCAAGCTCTAACTCTGTTTCCGCCGCAAAAATTCTACAAGCTGACCGCATTGGCCAAACAGGTCAATGTGAGCCCTTCACTGCCTGCGCAGACGCTGTGGACATACGATGGCTTCAGCCCCGGGCCAACGTTTGTTTCGACCTATGGCCAGCCTATTCTCGTGCGCAATTTCAA
>WNFB01013787.1_pt2 | contig 11770 bp, 10 predicted proteins | sample 5400501 | NCBI WGS metagenome assembly WNFB01 (sample SAMN13153341, study PRJNA577476) | soil metagenome | isolation source: 200 cm saprolite under Douglas fir tree site 2 hole 1 | place: USA:California | collected 2015-04-18 | reverse complement strand
TCTGCTGGAAGTCGTTCCCGACCTTGAACTTCACGTCGCGGCGCACGGCTTCGACGTTGCCCGTGCGGGGCTCGCTCGCTATGATGACGAAGTGGCCGTCGCCCTGGTGCGTGCAGCAGCGCGCCGCGTCGGCGGGGGTCTGGTGTTGGGGCCGCGGCGAGCCCGGGCGTTGTGCGCGCTGGCGAGGCGATCCTCTGGGCGACGGCTGCCACTGGGCGGCGGCTGGACGGCGGAGGTGGCCTTTGACCGCCTGCAGGTGAGGCGCCCGATCGCGTGCGCCGCCGAGGAGCTCGTAGGCGCTGGTGAGCGTGGTAGCGCCCAGTTCGGCGACTTCAGCTTGAGCTGGCGTCCAGAACCCGCGCCGGCGACGTTGCAGCGGACGGCATGGACGACGTGGGTCGCGGGCGCAGATTGGGCGGTGCGGTCGCCGCGCCCCGGCGACCGGGTGGTCCCGTTGGGCGGCGTTGGGCGCCGGGCGCTGCGTCGCGTACTGATGGACGCGCACGTGCCGCGAAGCGAGCGGGGGCGCTACCCCGTCGTCACCAGCGGCGAAACCATTCTCTGGGTACCCGGGGTGTGTCGTAGCGCGGCTGCGCTCCCTGTGCCCGGAACCCCGGCGGTGCGGCTCGATGTTATTCGGAGCGGGGAGTCTGCTGAAGCAGACCGGTGACACGAAGCTCGCGCGGATCGTGTTTGACGCCAAAACGATCGCGGGGCGGGTAGCTGAGCTGGGAGCGGAGATTACTGCCGCCTATCCGGAGGGAGACCTCCTGGTCCTCGGGTTGCTCAAGGGGAGCTTCATCTTCCTGAGCGACCTGGTGCGGCGGCTCGATCGGCCGCTGCAGGTCGATTTCCTCGTGGCCGCGAGCTATGGCGAGGGCACGGCGTCGAGCGGCAACGTTCGGCTGCTGTACGACCCCGAAACCGAGCTTGCGGGGAAACATATCCTCCTGGTCGAGGATATCATTGATACGGGGAAGACGTTGAACCGGCTGGTAACGCTGTTGCGGGCGCGTAACCCGCGGAGTCTGGAGATTTGTGCCTTGCTGCACAAGCATATCGCCGAGCACCTGGAGTTGCAGGCGTCGTTCGTCGGGTTCGACGCCCCGCGCGCGTTCCTCGTGGGCTACGGGCTCGATCACGCCGAGAACTTCCGGCACCTTCCTTATATAGCGAGCCTGACGTAGATGCCGAACCGACTGCCCCCTCCCCCTCGCGCGTTCAACTGGCCCCAGATGTTGCGGACGCTCTCGTTCTGGGCGCTCCTCATCGTCGGCTCGATCGCGCTAGTCAAATTCGCCGCCGGCCGCCGCCAGGAAGCGGTCGAGATCACGTACACGGAATTCGCGGACCAACTCGACCAGGGCAACATCGCCGCGGTGGAGATCACGGAGCGCCAGCAGATCAAGGGCGACTTCCGTCACGCCCTCCCCGAGGGGCGCCGCACCGCGGAGCACTTCACCATGCTACTGCCGTTCGAGGCGAACGACACGTGGGTGGCGAACCTGCGGGCCAAGAATGTCGACGTCCGGGGCAAACTGGAGAAGCCCACGTTCGGGCTCGTGCTGCTGCAGTTCCTGCCATACCTGCTGCTGCTCGGGCTGATTGTGTTCATGCTGCGGCAGATGCAGCAGGGAGGCAACCGCGCCTTCGCGTTCGGGAAATCGAAGGCTAAGCTGCTCACAGGCGACACCCCCAAAGTGACGTTCAACGACGTCGCGGGCTGCGACGAGGCCAAGCAGGAGCTTGAGGAGATCATCGATTTCCTCAAAGATCCGCAGAAATTTCAGCGCCTGGGGGGCCGGCTGCCCAAGGGCGCGCTACTGGTGGGGCCGCCGGGGACTGGCAAAACGCTCCTCGCCAAGGCGGTGGCGGGTGAGGCGGGCCGGCCCTTCTTCTCGATGTCGGGCTCGGACTTCGTGGAGATGTTTGTGGGCGTCGGCGCCTCCCGGGTGCGCGATCTGTTCGAGCAGGGCAAAGCCCACGCGCCGTGCATCATTTTCATCGATGAGATCGACGCCGTCGGACGCCACCGCGGCGCTGGTCTCGGCGGCGGGCACGATGAGCGCGAGCAGACGTTGAACCAGCTGCTCGTCGAGATGGACGGCTTCGAGTCGAACGACGGGGTGATCCTGCTCGCCGCCACCAACCGGCCCGATATCCTCGACCCGGCGCTGCTGCGGCCCGGCCGCTTCGACCGCCAGATCGTCGTGGACATGCCGGACGTGAAGGGTCGCGAGCAGATCCTGCGCGTGCACACGCGCAAGATCCCGCTCGCCCAGGACGTCGACCTCTCCCTCATCGCGCGTGGGACCCCGGGACTCTCCGGGGCGGAGCTCTCCAACGTGGTCAACGAGGCCGCGCTGCTCGCCGCCCGTCGCAACAAGCAGGCGGTAGACATGCGCGATCTCGAAGACGCCAAGGACAAAGTGATGCTCGGCCTGGAACGTAAGAGCCGGGTGCTGTCGGAGGAGGAGCGCACGCTCATCGCCTACCACGAGGCCGGCCACGCCCTCGTGAGCCTCAACGTCCCGGGCGCCGACCCGCTGCACAAAGTGACGATCGTGCCACGCGGCCGGGCGCTCGGCATCACGGCCTATCTGCCCGAAGAGGAGCTCCACAAGTACACCAAACAGTCCATCCTCGGCCGGCTGGCCACGGCCTACGGCGGGCGCTGCGCCGAGGAAGTGGTCTTCGGACCGGACAAGGTCACGACCGGCGCGGCACAGGACATCCAGGTCGCCACCTCCTACGCCCGACGCATGGTCACCCAGTTCGGCATGAGTGACGCCGTCGGTCCCATCGCCGTCGGCGACCGGGAAGCCGAGATCTTCCTCGGCCGGGAAATCGTGCAACGCCGTGAGATCTCGGAGCGCACCGCCGAGCTGGTCGACAACGAGGTGAAGCGCATCCTGGAGGGCGCCTTCGAGCGCGCCAAGGCCATCATTAGCGAGCGCCGCGACAGCCTCGACCGCCTCGCGCACGCCCTGCTGGAACGGGAGACGCTCGACCGCGAGGAGGTGGAACTCGTGATGGCCGGCAAGCCGCTGCCGCCGCAAGTTTCCCCTTCGGACCCGAAGGTCACCTCGGGAGCCCCCGCAGCTCGCGAGAAAGCGGCCCCCGCCCGCGGGCCGGTGCTGAACCTGCCGCCGGAGCCCGCCGGGGCGTGAGGGCAGGGCAGGCGCTCGCCTGCTGCACGAGCCTGTAGGTTCGTGGTAGATTCTCCGCCGACTGGGATGGCAATGATTCCCGACCTCGGCAAGCTCCGCATCGATCGCGATGCACCTCCGCCCGCCGTAAAGCGGGCGTTCACGCGTGCGCTGTGGGTCGCGGGGGCCGCGCTCGTCGTGGGCGGAGCAATTCAGGCGCTGCGGTGAAGGTCACCGCGCTCGCCGCGCACACCCCGGAAGCGGTGCGTGCGGCGCTCGCGGCGCGCGGCTGGGACGCCCAGCCCGCCTGGTTCGCCGCCACCGGCCTCGAGCCCCTCGCGCTGCTCCTCGAAGAGATCACTGACGCCGACCGCGAGGCGCTCGTCGGCTGGGCGGCGCGCGCCGGGGCCGACCTCCTCACCGGCGAGGGCTGGGCCCTCGTGTGTGCCGCCGCGAGCCGGCTGGCCCCACTCGCCCGCGCCGACCGCGTACCGGCCGGGCTCGAATCACTCTCCCCCGCGCTCGCCCGTTTCCTCGCGGCCTACACCACGCCACCCCGTCGCTGGGTGATCCCCGGCGGGGAGATCCCGCTGGAACAGCCCGTCCTCATCGGCATCGTGAACGTGACGCGCGACTCGTTCTCCGATGGCGGGCAATACGTCACCCTGGAGGCGGCCGTGGCCCACGGCGAACGCCTCACGGCGCACGGCGCCCGCGTCCTGGACGTCGGCGGCGAGTCCACCCGGCCCGGCGCGGCGGTCGTGCCAGCCGCCGAGGAGCAGGCACGGGTCGTGCCCGTGGTTCGCGAGCTGGTCCGTCGCGGGCTGGGTCCCGTGTCGGTCGACACGCGGAAGGGAGCGGTTGCCGCCGCCGCGGTCGCCGCCGGCGCGGTGATCGTGAACGACGTCTCGGGGCTGGCATACGATCCGGCCATGGCGGAGACCGTGGCCCGGTCCCAAGCGGCGCTGGTCCTGATGCACATGCGGGGGACCCCGGACACGATGGACGCTCTGGCCTCCTACCGACACGTGGCGGTCGAGGTGGCGGCCGAGCTGGGCGCGGCCGCCGAGCGGGCGGAAGCGGCGGGCGTGGCCCGGGAGCGGATCGCCGTGGACCCCGGGTTCGGCTTCGCCAAGACCCCCGCGCACAACTTCCGGTTGCTCGACGAACTGGCTACGATCGTCGCGCTGGGCTATCCTGTAGTTGTGGGGCCGTCGCGCAAGCGGTTCCCTGTTTCGGGTTCACGACGTCGCCCTGGCCCGGGAGGCCCTGAGCGTGGCGCGCGCCACACAGTCCCTGACATGAACTTCGAAGCGTTTCGGTTCCTCGCCCCGAAGCTGTGGCCCGACGCGGTGGAGATCGCCATCGTCGCCTGGGTCATCTACCGTTTCCTGTTGTTCCTGGTCGGCACCCGCGCGATCCAGATCGTGGTCGGCCTGGTGATTCTCTCAATCACCTACTTCGTCGCGGTGTTCGCGAAGTTCACGATGATCAGCACCCTGCTCGGCGTGGTGTTCACCTACGGGACGTTCGCGGCGGTCGTGGTCTTCCAGCCCGAGCTGCGCAACGCGCTAGCGCGACTCGGCCAGTCGCGGCTGATGCGCGCCTTCTCCCGCGGCGACCGGCAGTCGGTGGCCGAGGAGATCGCCGAGGCGCTAGATCGCCTGTCGCGGGCAGGCACTGGCGCGATCGTCGCGGTCGAAGGAGATATCGGCCTCGAGGAGTTCATCACCACCGGCGTCCCGATGGAGGCGAAGGTGTCGGCCGACCTCCTGACCACGATCTTCACTCCCTACTCCCCACTCCACGACGGGGCCGTGCTGATCCGGGGCGACCAGATCATCGGCGCGGGGTGCGTGCTCCCGCTCACGCAGTTCAAGGTCACCGACAAGTCCCTCGGGACGCGACACCGCGCCGCGCTCGGCCTCTCGGAAGAGACCGACGCGACGGTGCTCGTTGTCTCTGAGGAGACCTCCACCATCTCCATCGCCAGCCACGGCGTGCTGCACCGCCCGCTCACCCCGCAGCAGGTGCGGGATCTACTCTCGGGGGCCATTACCCACCTCGAGGGTGGCGAGCACATCTCCGTGCAACAGACGACCGCCGGCTGACGGCGGCTATCCCGGCCTCCCGCCGGGGGTTGCGAGCGCGGAGGATTGTTTCGGTCCTCTCCGGCGGGTACTTTTTGCGGCTATGGATTTTGCCGCCTTGCCCGAGCGGCTCGCCCACATCAGGGCCGAGATCGCCGCGCGAGCGGCCGCTCGGGGCTGGACGCATCCTGTCACCATCGTGGCGGTCACCAAAGGGTTCGGTCCGGCGGCGGTGGCGGCGGCGCTGGCCGCGGGGCTCATCGACATCGGCGAGAATCGCGTGCAGGAAGCGCTCGAGAAGATGAAGGATCCGCGGACGGACGGAGCGGCGTGGCACCTGGTCGGCCACCTGCAACGTAATAAGGCGAAGCAGGCGCCCGGCCGCTTCGCCCTGGTCCACTCGATCGACTCGTGGGAGTTGGCGGTCGAGCTGGACCGCCGCGCGGCGGCCCGGGGCACGCGGCAGCGCATCCTGGTGCAGGTGAACGTCGCGGCGGAGACCCAGAAGAGCGGCTGCGCCCCGGCCGACACCCCGGCGCTGGCGCGGCGGATTACGACGCTGGAGCATCTCGCCCTGGAGGGGCTGATGACCCTGGCGCCGTTCACGGATGACGCGGATGTGCAGCGGCGGACCTTCCGGGGGCTGCGCGCACTGCGGGATGGACTCAAGGAGGACAGTCTATGGCTACCGACCCTTTCGATGGGGATGTCCGGCGACTTCGGCATAGCGGTCGAGGAGGGGGCAACGGTGATCCGATTGGGTACCGCCCTGTTCGGGCCGAGGACGACATGAGCGAGCCTCCCCATTCCCCCGTTCCCGGGGACGCCTTTCACCTGACCCCGCTCGACATCCGCAAGCAGGAGTTTCGCAAAAGCCTGCGGGGCTACGAGCCGACAGGCGTCGAGGATTTCCGGATGCGGGTGGCCGATGCGCTCGAGCGCGTGATCCGGGAGCGGTCGGTGCTGGAGGAGCGGCTATCGGCGCTCACCGAGCAGCTCCGGGCGTTCCGCGAGCGGGAGCGCGCGATGAACGAGGCGCTCGTCGCCGCGCAGCAGCTGCGGCAGGATGTACGCGTTGCCGCCGAACGCGAGGCCCAGGTCATCAAGCGCGAGGCGGAGGCGGAGGCGCGCCGCATCCTGGACGAGACGCGAGCGGCCGAGGCGGAGGTGCGGGCCCGGATGGCAGAGGCCGAGCGCATGTACGGCGGCTACATGCAAGGCTTCCGCGCGCTGCTCGAGCGCCAGCTCGCCGAGCTGCGCGCGCTGGAAGGAAAAGGCGGGTGACGCTGGACGCCGCCGTCCGCGCCGTGCGGGCGCGGACCGCGCTCGCCTCGGACGTGGGCATCATCCTCGGGACGGGGCTCGGCGCGCTGGCCGGGGAGATCCGCGTCGAGGCGAGCGTCCCGTACGCCGAGCTGCCGGGCTTCGTGCGGCCGACGGTGGAGAGCCACGCCGGCCGGCTGCTGCTCGGCACGCTGGAAGGTCGCCGCGTCGTCGCGATGCAAGGCCGCTTTCATCGCTACGAGGGCTACACCCTGCAGGAGGTCACCTTCCCGGTGCGTCTGATGCGGGCGCTGGGGGCGACGATCCTCGTCGTCTCAAACGCGTGCGGCGGGATGCACCCCCTCTGGAATCGCGGCGATCTCGTGCTGCTCGCCGACCACATCAACCTGCTCGGCGACAATCCGCTGGTCGGCCCCAACGACGATCGGCTCGGTCCCCGGTTCCCCGACCTGTCGGCTGCCTATGACGCCGGGCTGCGGGCGCTGGCGCGCGCCGCGGCGCTGGCGCGGGGGATTCCCCTGCGCGAAGGCGTCTACGTCGCCGTGGCAGGGCCCAACCTGGAGACCCGTGCCGAATACCGGATGCTGCGCGCCCTCGGCGCGGACGTAGTCGGGATGAGCACCGTCCCCGAAGTGATCGCCGCCGTGCACGGCGGGATGCGAGTGCTCGGACTGTCCATCATCACCGACCGGTGCTTGCCCGACGCCCTCGAGCCGGCGTCCGTAGAGCAGATCATCGCCGCGGCGCGCGCAGCCGAGCCGCAGCTGACGGCTGTGGTGCGCGGGGTGTGCGCGCAGCTCAACTGATGGCCTACCCGCTGCTCGATCCGGCCGGGGCGGTGGACGCGTTGGAGAAGCAGCTGCTCGCCACCTGGAAGCACGAACGGCTGTTCGCGCGCACGCAGGAAGCGACGCGCTACGGACCCCCGTTCGTCTTCTACGAGGGCCCTCCCACCGCCAACGGCCGTCCGGGCATCCACCACGTCTTCGCCCGCACCATCAAGGACCTGGTGTGCCGCTTCCACACGATGCTGGGCCACGGCGTCACCCGCATCGCGGGCTGGGACACGCACGGGCTGCCGGTCGAAATCGAGGTCGAGAAGCAGCTGAAGATCAACGGCAAGAAACAGATCGAAGCCTACGGAGTCGAGGCGTTCAACCGCCTGTGCCGCGAGAGCGTCTTCACGTACAAGACTGACTGGGAGGCGCTGTCGGACCGCATCGCGTACTGGCTGGATTACGAGCACCCCTACATCACCTACACCAACACATACATCGAGTCGGTGTGGTGGCTGCTGAAAAAGCTGTACGACAAGGCGTTATTGTACCGCGGCCACAAGGTCCTGCCGTACTGCCCGCGCTGCGGCACGGCGCTTTCCTCCCACGAGCTGGCGCAGGGCTACGAGGAAGTCCAGACCAACACGATCTACGTCACGTTCCCGCTCGAGGGCGATCCCCGGCGGCAGCTGGTGGTGTGGACGACTACGCCGTGGACGTTGCTCTCCAACGTGGCCGTGGCGGTGCATCCGGACCTGGAGTATGGCGAGTGGGAGCTGGACGGCGTGCGCTACATCGCCGCCACCGCCCTCGCGCCGCATATCAAAGTCCACGGCCGCCCGTTGGCCGAGGGCGCGCGGGTCGCGGGGTACCGCGGCCGCGACCTGGTGGGCAAGAAGTACGTCCGCCCCCTCGAGGTCGTGCCCCTGCCGCAGGAGGGGCAACGCGCCGTGATCGTCGCGGCGACGTTCGTCTCGGCGGAGGAGGGCAGCGGCCTGGTGCATCTCGCCCCGGCCTTCGGTGCCGACGATTACGCCGCGGCCCAGCAGTACGGTCTCGCGATGGTCAACCCTGTAGCCGCCGACGGCACGTTTCAGGGGACCCGCTGGCCGGAGATCGAGGGCAAGCTCGTCACGGACAAGGCGACGAACGCGCTCGTCATCGAGCGCTTGAAGCACGAGGGACGCTGGCTCGAGACGCGGCCGCATACCCACATGTATCCGTTCTGTTGGCGCTGTGACTCGGCCCTCATCTATTACGCCCGCACGTCCTGGTTCATCCGCACCACGGCCGTCAAGACGCGGATGCTCGAGGTGAACGCGTCCGTGGACTGGCACCCGCCCGAGGTCGGGGCGGGCCGCTTCGGCGAGTGGCTGGAGAACAACGTTGACTGGGCGTTGTCGCGCGATCGCTACTGGGGGACGCCGCTCAACGTGTGGGAGTGTGACCGGGATCGCGAGCACCGGGACATGATCGGTGCGTTCGCCGAGCTGGCCGAGCGCTGGGGTAAGCCCCTGGCGGCGGACTTCGATCCCCACAAGCCCTTCATCGACGGCTACACGTGGCCGTGCCGCGCCTGCGGCGGCACCATGCACCGCGTGCCGGAGGTGATCGACGCGTGGTTCGATTCGGGCGCGATGCCGGTCGCGCAGTGGCACTACCCGTTCGAGCATCAGGCCGATTTCCAGGCCCACTTCCCCGCGGACTTCATCTGCGAGGGCGTGGACCAGACGCGCGGCTGGTTCTACTCGCTGCTCGCCATCGCCGTGGGGGTGTTCGACGCGCCCGCCTACAAGCATGTGATCGTCAACGAGCTGGTGCTCGATGCCCACGGCCAGAAGATGTCCAAGACCAAGGGGAACGTGGTGAACCCCTGGCAAGTGATCGAGCAGCACGGCGCCGACGCCGTGCGGCTGTACCTGCTGAGTCAGAGCCAGGTCTGGCTCCCCAAGCGCTTCGACCCGGGACAGATCTCCAGCGTCGCGGGCGGGTTCCTGAACACGCTGCGCAGCACCTACGATTTCTTCCGGACGTACGCCGAGGATTGGGTGCCGAGCGATCGCACGCCGCCCCCGGAGCAACGGCCGCCGGTGGATCGATGGCTGCTCGCCCGGCTGGACGACGTGATCCGCACCGTCCGTGAGGCCTGGTCCAACTACGACGTGACGGCTGGCGTTCGGGCGATCATGGACTTCGTGGTGGACGACCTCTCGAACTGGTACGTGCGCGTCAACCGACCGCGGTTCTGGGCGCCCGATCGCACGGCCGACGAGGCTGCCCTTGCCACGCTGCATGAAGCGCTCCGCGACGCCAGCCGGCTGCTCGCCCCGGCGGCGCCGTTCCTGGCGGACTGGCTGCACCGGGCGGTGGCAGGAACCACGGTCCACCTGGAGCGGTTTCCGAGCGAGCGGGGGCTGCGGGAGCCCGAGCTCGTCGGGGCGATGGAGGCCATCCGCCTGCTGGCGTCGCTGGCGCGGGCGGCCCGGGACGCCCGGAGCATGCGGGTGCGCCAGCCCATCGCGCGGATGAAGGTGGCCGTCCCCGCCGCCGTGACGGGGCCGGCCTTGGCGGACCTGTTAGATATCCTGGTCGCCGAAGTCAACGCCAAGGCCGTGGAAGTGGTGGAATCGGACCACGGCCTGGTGACGCTGCGGGGAAAGGCGAACTTCCGCAGTCTAGGCAAGCGCTACGGTGCGGAGACGCCGCGCGCGGCTGAAGCCGTGTCCCAGCTCACGGCGCAAGACCTCCTGCAGTTGGAACGTGGAGAGGTGGTGCGGGCGGGGACGTGGGAGTTCCGGCCGGAGGACGTGCGGGTCACGCGCGAGGTGGCGAGCGACTGGCTCGTACAAGCCGAGGGCCCCTACGTCGTGGCGCTCGACCCGGTGCTGACGGCGGATCTGATTCAGGAGGGGCTGGCGCGCGAGGTCGTGAATCGCGTCCAGCGACTGCGCAAAGAGGCGGACTACGCCTACACTGCGCGGATCGACCTGAGCCTTGCGGGACCCGAGGACGTCGTGGCGGCCGTTGCTGCCTACCGCTCGTACGTGGAGACCGAGACGCTGGCGCGCCGCCTCGTGCTGGGCGAAGTCTTCGAGGACGCGGACATCACCCGGGAAGTCGACATCGAGGGGCGCGGCGTCACGATCGCGCTCCGGCGACATGACGGACGAAAGGGCGGACACCGATAATGCCGACGAAATCCAAGGTCAAGGGCGGCTTGAGCAAGAAGCAGCTCCAGCACCTTGAGAAGCGACTGCTGGAGGAGCGCGCTCGCGTGATGAAGGAACTCGGGCACTACGACGAGTCCTTTAATTCAAGCCTCCAGGCCTCCGACGGCGACCTCTCCAGCTATTCCTTCCATATGGCGGACCAGGGAACCGATGCGATGGAGCGCGAGAAGGCCTTCCTCTTCGCGTCGCAGGAGGGGCGTTACCTGTGGCACGTGAACGAGGCGTTGCGGCGCCTGTACGGGACGCCCGAGCGGTTCGGCAAGTGCGAGCAGTGCGGCGAGGAGATTGGCTTCGACCGGCTCGATGCGCTTCCCCACGCCCGCCTCTGCATCAAGTGCAAAGCCAAGGAAGAAGATGGCAAACGCCGCTGATCGCCGGCTGTTCTGGACAACGGCGAGCGCGGTGGTGGGCCTCGACGTCATCACCAAACTGATCGCCGAGACGGGCCTGCACCGCCCGCGCGAGGTGGTCGGCGACTACGTCGTGCTCCGCCTCGTCTACAACCGCGGGGCGGCTTTCGGCATCGACCTCGGCGACTCCTCGCGCTGGATCTTCTTCGGGCTCGCCATCGTCGCTCTCGTGGTGCTCGCCTCCATGGTGCGCGCCACCCGCGCCGGCGACCGGTTGCGCTTCTTCGCCCTCGCCCTGGTGTGCGGCGGCGCGTTCGGCAACCTGGTGGACCGAATCCGCAGTGCCCAAGGCGTGGTCGACTTCATCGAGGTGGGCATCGGCGCCTACCGCTGGCCCACCTTCAACGTCGCCGACTCAGCCATCACCGTGGGAGCGATCGCACTGGCGATCTCCCTGTGGCTCGAGGGCCGAGCGCAGGAGCGAGCGAAGGAGGCCGGGACGGCCGCGCCGTGACGCGGACCGTCACCTTCTGCGTCGCCGTGGCCCTCACCGAGCGGCTCGACCGCTTCCTGGCCGACCAGCTCGCCCTCTCCCGCACCCAAGCCGCCCGTCTCATCGCCGACAAACACGTCACCACCGCCGACAAGCCGCTCCGCGCCTCGGCCTGCCTGGAGCGCGGGGTCGAGGTCACCCTCGCCTTTCCCGCCGATGCTCCACCGCGCACCTACGCCCCCGCTACCGCCGACCTGCGGTTCGTCTACGAAGACGAGCACCTCGCCGTGCTCGATAAGCCGGCCGGGCTCGTGGTCCATCCGGGACCGGGCCACTGGGACGACTCGCTGGTCAACGTGTTGGTGGGGCGGGGTACCGAGTTGTCTCAGGGGGGGTTG
>WNFB01005058.1_pt1 | contig 11773 bp, 10 predicted proteins | sample 5400501 | NCBI WGS metagenome assembly WNFB01 (sample SAMN13153341, study PRJNA577476) | soil metagenome | isolation source: 200 cm saprolite under Douglas fir tree site 2 hole 1 | place: USA:California | collected 2015-04-18 | reverse complement strand
CCGCCGACGATCACAAGCTCGGGGAACTCCAGCGCCACCTCGTCGAGATACGGAATTGGCCGGCCCGGCTCCGAGGGGCAGAGCGGGCCGGTGTGGCCGACCTGGAGGCAAAACGGGATGCCCAGCTCGATGCACTCCGCGTAGAGCGGGTAAGAGCGCCGGTCGTTCGGCGGCAGATTCCAAAGCCAAGGCAGGACGCGCAGCGCGCGCATCCCCAGCGTGCGGACCGCGCGCCGCAACTCGCGCACGGCATCCATCGGGCGGGACAGATCCACCGAGGCGACGCCGACCAGGACTTCCGGCTTCTTCCGAACGAACGCGGCGACCTCGTCGTTACTGATGATCACGCCCGACGGCCCGTGCCAGGCGCAGACGAGGGCGCGGCCCACCCCGGCCGCCTCCAGGGCGGCCAGCGTGAAATCGAGCGGGATCTCATCCGGCACTTCTGTCATGCCTGTCCAGCGGCGCAGCGACTCGAACATCGGGTGCCTGAGGAACACCGGCGTCGGGTGCTGGATCCACGCATCGATGATCTGCATGGGAGCGGAGCAAACCAGAGTTCCGCTGTGCTGTCAGGGGATTTTCGGGTCGCTGCGGCGTTTGCCCGGCGCTCAGGTGCGCAACTTCACCTTGCCGCTGCCTGGAATCGAGGATGAAAGAACCCGAGCTGTCTGGCTACACCACCATCCTCTTCACCTGCACCGGCGCAAATCCTCGCCCGGTCCGGCTTCTCACCCCGCGTCGCTCCAGTTCCGCGGCCACCCGCCGCAGCGAAAGCCCCTGTGAGTGCAGCTGCCGGGCTACGGCGCGCGCCGCCTCCTCTTGGGGGTCAGGCTCCAAGCTAGCGCCGTCCTCGGCCACGCGGCGGCCGTAGGGCGCCCACCCGCCGGTGTACTCGCCCTGCCGCGCCTTGTGCTGCATCGCCGTCGCCGTCCGCTCCCCGATCGCCTCCCGCTCCCACTGGCTCACCGAGGCGAGGACGTTGAGTCAGCGTCCGCGGCGATCACCGCGCCGACGCCCGCCGAGGGTTGGCGACTCGAACTGGAGTATCATCGCAGCAGTGACAAATCCCCTGCGCTGGTCCGCAATCGCGGAGAACGTCTCCTCCCCCGTCGCCATCGCCAGCGGCGAGCGAGGCGTGACCGTCTTCTGCCGCGGCCCGGCCGCCGAGCTGCTCGTCATCCGGGGCGAGCGCGGCGAGTTCCAGCCGCCCAGCTCCCTCGGGGTGCCGCTCGCGCGCGGGGGCAGCACCACCGTCCCGGTCGACTGGCCGATCGGCGCCTGCGCGACGGGCCCCGGGGAGATCCAGCTCGTCGCGCGCGGGCCCGATGGCGAATTGCTCCACGGCACGCTCAGAGGCGCGGAGTGGGGCGGGTTCGAATCGATCGGGTCGCCTGCCGCGTGGTTCGGCATGATCGGCGTGCCGATGGGCCTGACGAGCGCGCCCGTCGCGTGCAGCAGCCTCCCGGGCACCATGGACGTCTTCGCCCTGGGCGCGTCCGGCAACCTCTTGCACAGCCCCTGGGACGGAAAGGAGTTCGCCGAGTTCGAATCGCTCGGGGCCGCCGTGACCGACGGCGGCGCCCCCGTGGTCCCGCCCATCTCGGTCACGGCGTGCGGCGTTCGATCGATCGCGGTCGCGACCCGGGGGCCGCGCGGCGACTTGCTGGTGAAGTGGTGGGACGGCACGAAATGGTCGCCCTTCGCTTCGCTCGGGCTCGCTGCCGAGCCCGACCAGCTCTATCCGGCCGTGAAGGTGCCCGTGCCGCTCTCCGGCCCGCCGGTCTGCGCCGGCGGCGGCTCGACGCGCCTCGACGTGTTCGCCCGCGGGCAGCGCGGAGATCTGCTGCACAAGTGGTGGAACGGTAAAGATTGGACGGCGTTCGAATCCGTGGGCTGCCCGGCCACGCCGCAAGGCGCCCTGATCCCGTTCACTTCCGCATCCGTCGCGTGTGCGTGGGGAGAGTTCCAGCTCGACGTGTTCGCGCGCGCCAGCGACGGAAAATTGTACGCCGCCACTTGGAGCGGAAGCGGTCCGATCGCTCCTCCGCAGGTCTGATCTCTTCGGCGCTAGCGACGGCGCAAGAAAGCTCCACGACGTGGCGCGCCTTGACCCCCGAACCCGCATCTGCCTAGCACGCTCGGGAGGTGGGCCGGCATCCCGTCGGTTCGCGGGGAGTTGCCAACTCGAGCCTGAAAAAAGGGGTGAGTCAGGCCGCCATTTCCGCCGTAATGGTCGTTTTCAGTCGTTTATCCCAGTCCGTCTTGAAGCTTTAGTCAGGAGGATGAGCCGTGTCCGATAAAACTTGGATGTCTCCGGAGGAGCTGGCCAAGTGCTCCCGCGCGTATGATGTCGATTCAGAGGACTTCTGCTCCCCGATCCCCACCCAGAACGTATCGAACGGCGAGTACCTGCCGAAACCTCAGAGCGAGAAGCAGAAGCAGGTCGAAGCCCGGATCAAGGAGCTCGCCGCCGACGCCTCGAAGAAATTGGGGGTCAGCCGCCGCGACTTCCTTGCGAGCTCAGGCGGGATGGCGGCCTCGCTCATCGCCATGAATGACGTCTACGGCAAGTTCTTCGACGTCGACAATGCCGAGCTGCTCGAGCCTGCCGCCTCCGCCGAACATGGGCTGCCCTCGGATGTCTTCGTCGTCGACGACCAGCTCCACTTCGTGCGCGGTAACACGAGGACCACGTTGGGCGCTCCGGCCCTGAGGGCGATTGCCCAAGGCGGCCAGACCCGGGAGGGGAACTTCTTCTCCGACGCTTTCGGGTTCGCGCAGAACCCGTTCAACCCGGACAACTTCCGCGACGAGACGCATAACGAACCCTATTATCCCTGGAACAAGGCGCTGACGGCCGAGTACCTGGCGAATCCGAACAAGTACGTGAACGAAGTGAATGCGTTCACGGCGCCCTACTCGGGGGTCCAGAACCTGGACGCGAAAGGCGCTGGAGATGCGTTCCACTTCCTGCGGTTCATCAAGAGCGTCTTCCTCGACAGCCAGGTCACGGTCGGGTTGATCAGCAACGTCACGACCTTCGTGGCGGCCCAGCCGGGCACCAACCTTCCCGTCACCAACGTCGACGAGGCCCGCCTCGCCGAGATCCTCACCGCCGCCCAGACGGCGAACGCGCGCAACTTCATCAACGACATCGCCGGATCGCGCCGGGCGATGGCCCACGGCCTCCTCTACCTGGGCCGGGCCAACCTCGAGTACATCCAGTACCAGGTCGAGAACCACCGGCCCGACGCGTGGAAGGGGTACTGCATCACCCACGCGGCCCAGCCAGGGAGGTCGGCGCTGTCCACCGGGCCAGGCAAGAACACGGCTCCGCTCGACACGTCACCCAACGCCGTCATGAAGCTGTGGCGGCACGACGACGAGGAGGTTGCTTACCCGACGTTCGAGCTGATCACCAAGTACGCCCGGAAACTCAAGGACGAGATTCCTGGGCTCAACAACATCTGCGTCCACAAGGGTCTGGCGCACGGCATGGCCGACATCCCCGAGTTCGGGCATCCCGCCGACCTGCCTGCGGCCTGTCACGACTTCCCCGACCTGAACTTCATCACCTACCACTCCTGCATCAAGGACACCTTCTTCGACTACTTCGCCTGGCAGCAGGTGGTGGCCGCGGAGAGGGGAGATCGCGGCTCGACCAGGGTCGTGCAAGGCCGGCGGGTGCCCGACATCTCCTGGACGACCGAGTACTGCGACCTCACCGGCAGGTTCAAGAACTCCTATGCCGAGCTGGGGACCACCTTCGCAAGCTCCATCATCACGTTCCCGACGCTCTGGGCCCACATCATCGGCCAGCTCCTCATGTTCAAGGGCGAGGATCAGATCGTCTTCGGATCGGACTCGCTCTGGTACGGAACGCCGCAATGGCAGCTGGAGGCCTTCTGGCGCTTCCAGATTCCCGACCAGATCCGCGAGAAGTGGGGTTACCCGAAGATCACCGAGAGCGCCAAGCGGAAGATCCTGGGCCTGAACCTGGGGCGGCTCTACGGGTTGGACACCAACGTCAGGAAGTACGGGGCTGTTCCCAGCAACTACGCGTCCCTCGTGCCCAAGCAGCTGAAGACCCTTCTCGAGTTCGACAACGGCAAGCCCGACCTGACCGCCGAGAACGACAATTTGTCGAAGATCAAGGCCAGGTACATGGCGACGGGTGCGCAGCCCAGCAACATGCGCTACGGCTGGGTCCGGACCCGGACCTGAGAGCGCAAGCTCCGGGGGACGAGCGGCTGCGGTCGTCGATCGCGGCAGCCGTCCCCCGGGCGTGCACATCGAGCTCGCGGCGAAGCGCCTCGAGGTTGCTCATTGATGGCGGACGCGCTAATCGTCCGCACCGCCATCCAGATCGACGCCTTGCGCCGCCACGGTCAAGGACGGGCGCCGGCTGCCGAGGAGCTGCCGTGGTGAAGACCTGCTCTCGGTGTCGCATCCGCCAGCATCTCCTACTCGATGCCCTTCTTCGGTCTGGCCGAGCCCCGCAAGTATCTCGTTGCAGGTCGCGAGCCTCCTCAGCCCGGCCATGAGCCCGTCGCCGCCATCAACGGCATCAGTCCCCACTATTTCGAAACCGTCGGCACCCGCGTACTCGAAGGACGCGCCTTCAACGACGGCGACACCCTCGCTTCCCCAAAGGTCTTCGTCATCAACCAGGCGATGGCCCGTGGCCTCTTTGGCGGCGAGAGTCCTCTCGGTCAGCGCATCGCCCGGGCCGGTGGCAAAACCATCGAATGGGGAGAGATCGTCGGCGTGGGGCTTCTCGACTGTCCCGATGGTCTTCATGACGGCGACCGAGCGCGAGGAGGCGAGCGTCGTGCGCGGGAGGTCATCTCCGCCGCAGCCGAAAGGCCGCTGGGACCGAACCACAACAGTTCTCGACGAAGCTGCGCAGGCGCTTGCTGCGGCTCGGGTGGCGGAGCTTGCGCAGCGCCTTGGCCTCGATCTGGCGGACGCGCTCGCGGGTGAACTCGAAGTCCTGGCCCACCTGATGACGAGCGGCGTGCTAGCTGCTCGCGTCGTACGTGATGAACTCGAGCAGCGATCCGTCCGGGTCGCGGAAGTAGAGACTTGTCCCCCTGCCGCGCGCCCCGAATCGGAGAACCGGGCCCTCCTCGACGGCGACGCCGTGCCGGTCGAGGTGCTCGAGCGCCTGCGCGATCGTGCCCGACCACTCGAAGCAGATGTCGCTGTTTCCGGGCTGCACGGGGAGGCGCGCGACGGGGTTCCCGGCGGCCCCCGGCCCGTGCAGGTTAAGCTGCGCGTCCCCGAACCGATAGCACCATCCGTTCCTGCCGCGGACGATCTCGGCGCCCAGTACGTCTCGGTAGAACGCGTTCGATCTGTCCCAGTCCGACACCGCAATGACGGCGTGGTCCAGCTTCACCGTGGCCATGGGTCGATTCTATCTTCTCCGGACCGGAGCTGGCGCGCCGCGGACGCTCCGTCTTCGACCGGCAGCACCTGGCTGGAGACTGGGTGCCCGTGGGTCTTAGGTGACGCGTACTGTAGCCGGGTTGAACGCACCTGCCAGGACCAGCAAACCCGCCTGCTGAGCACGCTGGGCATGAGCGAGGTGAGCTTCCCGGAACGGCTGCCGGCGGCGGACGAAGTCATCGACTGTTTCGTAGAACATGGTCCCCGGTCGAGCCAGTTGACACGGTGTCGCACGCTGCATAGCGTCCCTTCCCCCCGCAGTGGAGACGGGGCGACAAGGCATCCAGGGGCAGATCCCGCATCATCCGCGAACTGCTGGAGGTGACTCCATGATTGCTGCAGAAATTGCGTCTCTGCGCGCCTATCGGACTATTGGCGCGACGCTAGCCGTCCTCGCTTGTTTCGCGCTGACCTAGGCCCGCGCCGACGCCCGGAATCTCGAGCAGGAAGAGGACGGAGAAGGCCAAAGCGCTGAGACGATTGCAGCGCGGCAGAAGTTCTTCGGGATAGAGAATGTCGATCCGAATACAGGCCAGGTCCGTAACGACCGGGTGATCTTCTCCTGGACGGGCGTCAGTGGCTTTGCCGCGTCGCTCAAGGGACACGTCGTCCTGATGGATTCCTACATCGCCAGGGATGGTGGCGCGCGTTTCGGACCACCGCCTGGTATTCTCAATCACTGGTTCGGGATGGCGTACGTCGGCGCGACACCGCAAGAGTTAGCGGCGCTGAAGCCCGAACTGGCTTTGATCGGTCACACGCACTTCGATCACAATGGCGACCTGCCAACGGTGGTTCGTGCGAATCCGGGCATGCCGGTGATGGGTACGGCCGAGCATTGTGACGACCTTCTCGCCTTCGTTCCGGACGCGAATTGCATCTCGATATTTGCGAAGGGCGCGCCGCTCGGCACCATGTTCTTCGTTCCGCATAACATGCTGCCACGCGTCAGCATCATTGCTGTTAAGCACCCGCATTCAAGTGCTTCGCCGAACCCCGTACTTGATCCGCCGTTCGCGTTTACGACGCCGCTAGCGAGCTGCACCGTGCGGACCGACTATCCGGTCCAACCGGATGAGCCACTGGCCTGGGGCGCTCCCGGCGTCGGGCCTGGGGCCACCGGCGTCGGCCCGCCGAGCGGGCTTATCTCTATCATGTGGCATTTCACGACGGGCAAGTTCGGCGTTGCGTGGGAGGACACGGCGGGCTACATCGCCAACACGCCCGTGGTGGACGCTTTCATGAAGCTGCCGAAGACCGACGTGAGGCTCGCCTCGATCGTCGTCTCCGGCCGAAGCGTGATGGAGCTGCACAACCAGCTCCTGAAGCCGAAGCTCTTCATCCCACTGCACCACGACTCCTGCGGGTACCTCATCAGGAAGGACTTCGAGGCGACCATCGCGGCTACCAATCCTCGACCGCCGGAGGTGTGGTTCCTCTCCGACCCGAGCGACTACTTGCGGCCCATCGTCTTCGATCCCGACGACAAAGCTTGGCAGTGAGCACCTATCACGTGTGAGCGTGGGTCACGCAGCTGCCCGGGAACTTCGCGTGGATCCCTTCCGCGAACCGCCTCAGAGCCGACCGCGGCTGGCGCACCGGCCGCGTGACGCCGCAAGCCGCCTAGAAGGCGCGAGACTGCGCAGTGCGCCAAGACCCAGCGGCACCTGGTCCTTAGCCAGGTGCCTGGGTGCCAACCCCTGCCATCATCGCCGGACGGCAAGGACCCTCGCATCGTGCCGGGCGCGAGACTGACTCATACTGACCAGAGGCCGGCACGCTCAAGAACTGCGCCGCCTCGGTCGATTCGCCCAGCGCCAGCGTGGACGCGTTACCGGCCGAGATCGTCTCGGCCACCTTGTCGAAGTAGCCGGTGCCCACCTCGCGCTGGTGGCGCGTCGCGGAGTAGCCGTGCCGCTCGGCCTCGAACTCCCTCTGCTGCAGCTCGGAGTACGCGGCCATGCCGCGCTCGCGGAACTGCCGCGCTAGCTCGTACATCGCGTAGTTGAGGGCGTGGAAGCCGGCCAGCGTGACGAACTGGAACTTGTAGCCCATCGCGCCGAGCTCGCGCTGGAACTTCGCGATGGTGCCCTCGTCCAGGTGCTTGCGCCAGTTGAAGGACGGCGAGCAGTTGTAGGCCAGGAGCTTGCCCGGGAACTTCGCGTGGATCCCTTCCGCGAACCGCCTCGCCTGCGCGAGGTCGGGAGTGGAGGTCTCGCACCAGAGGAGGTCCGCGTACGGCGCGTAGGCGAGGCCTCGCGCGATCGCGGTCTCGGGGCCGCTGCGGATGCGGAAGAAGCCTTCGGGTGTCCGCTCGCCCTTGGCGATGAAGGCGCGATCGCGCTCGTCGAAGTCCGAGGTGATGAGCCTGGCGCTGTCGGCGTCGGTCCGCGCGATGACGAGGGTCGGCACATCCATCACGTCGGCGGCGAGGCGCGCGGCGACGAGCGTGCGGATGAACTGCCCCGTCGGGACGAGGACCTTCCCGCCCATGTGGCCGCACTTCTTCTCGGAGGCGAGCTGGTCCTCGAAGTGCACGCCGGCGCCCCCCGCCTCGATCATCGCCTTCATCAGCTCGAAGGCGTTGAGCGGGCCGCCGAACCCGGCCTCCGCGTCCGCGACGATCGGCACGAGCCAACGGCGCTCGCTCTTGCCCTCGGCGTGCTCGATTTGGTCGGCGCGCAGCAGCGCCTGGTTGATGCGCCTCACGACGTCCGGCACGCTGTCGACCGGGTAGAGGCTCTGATCGGGGTACATCTGCCCTGCGGTGTTCGCGTCCGCGGCGACCTGCCAGCCCGAGAGGTAGATGGCCGTGAGCCCGGCGCGGACCTGCTGGACGGCCATGTTGCCGGTGAGCGCGCCGAGGGCGGCGACGTAGCCCTCCGCGTGCAAGAGCTCCCAGAGGCGCTCCGCTCCCATCCGCGCGAGCGTGTGCTCGATGCGGATGGACCCGCGCAGGCGCTCGACGTCCGCCCTCGAGTAGGGGCGCACGATCCCGGCGAAGCGGGGGTTCGTGCGAGGCTCTTCGCCTGCTGTGCGGTCCAGCGCGCTCACGGTTTCGTTGGACATTGGCGGGCTCCCTTCGGCTCGCGGATTCTTGGGACCACTAGACGGCGACATGACTCGTGTGACAATGAAGAGATCGCGAGGCCGGGCGCAAGCCGAAAGCAACGTCCGGTCGGCGCACCGTGGTGCGAAAAGTCAATGATGGGCTGTGTGGTTGTCACACTTTGTAAAATCGGGAGCGGAGAAGATGCTGATGTCACGCGGGAATCCTCTCGGCTCGGCGGGAAGGTGCGGGCGCTGCGCCGGCGCGAGCAGCTCACCCAGGTCCAGCTCGCCGAGCTACCTGAACCTGATCGAATCGAACCACCGGCCGCTTCCTGCGACGCTCCTCATCAAGCTCGCGCAGGTCTTCGACATCGACGTGCACGCCTTCGCGACCGACGAGGACGCGCACGTCATCTCCGACCTCCTCGAGGCGTTCTCGGATCCACTCTTCGAGGCGTACGGCCTCACGGCGGTGGACATGCGCGAGCTGGTCACGTCGAACCCCGCGCTCGCGCGCTCCGTGCTCGCGCTCTACCGGGCGTACCAATCGCAGCGGGAATCGACCGAGTCGCTCGCCTCGCGGATCATCGAGGGGCAAGAAGGAGTGATCGGCGTCGGCCGCGCCCAGCTGCCCTCCGAGGAAGTCAACGACCTCATCCAGAAGCACAACAACCACTTCCCCGACCTGGAGGAGGGCGCCGAGGAGCTGTGGAAGAAGGCGCGGCTCGAGCCGGGGCAGATCGCCGCCGGCCTCGTCCGGCACCTCGAGAAGGCGCACGGGGTAGAGGTCCGCATCGCCCACCATGGAGAGGTCAAGGGCGTGCTGCGCCGCTTCCAGCCGGAGAAGAAGGTCCTGACGCTCTCCGAGCTGCTCCCCACGCGGAGCCGCGCGTTCCAGATCGCGCACCAGATCGCGCTGCTCACCCAGCAGGCCTGCTTGGAGCGCGTCGCGTCCGACGCCATCCTCACCTCGGACGAGTCGCGCGCGCTCGCGCGCGTGACGCTGGCCAACTACTTCGCCGGGGCAGTGCTGATGCCCTACGCGCCCTTCCTGCAGGCGGTGCGCGAGGAGCGCTACGACATCGACGTCGTCGGCCGCCGCTTCAGCGTCGGATTCGAGCAGGTGTGCCACCGCTTCACGACGCTGAGCCGGCCGGGCGCGGCCGGGATCCCCTTCCACATGATCCGCATCGACGTCGCCGGCAACATCTCCAAGCGTTTCAGCGCGTCGGGGATCCGCTTCGCCCGCTTCAGCGGAGCCTGCCCGAGGTGGAACGTGTTCGCGGCGTTCATGACCCCCGGGATGATGCGCATCCAGGTCTCGCGGATGCCCGATGGCGTCGCCTACTTCTGCCTCGCGCGCACGATCCAGAAGGACGCCGGCGGCTACCACGCGCAGCCCGTGGTGCACGCGATCGGCCTCGGCTGCCAGGTACAAAACGCGCGCGCGATGGTCTACGCCGACGGGGTCGACCTCGACAACCTCGACACCGCGACGCCGGTCGGCGTCACCTGCCGCATCTGCGAGAGGACCGATTGCGAGCAGCGCGCCTTCCCTTCCCTGCGCCACCGCCTGCAGGTCGACGAGAACGTGCGCGGCGTGTCGCTCTACGCTCCGGTGACGAGCCTCAAGGTGGTTCCGTAGTCCGCGATCATCGCTCCTGGTGCCCAGCCTCATCCCGCAGCGAGGGCAGGGCCGCAGCCCGACGTGGGCGTTGCGCTCGCTGTGAGGCTCTCGACGGCGCTTGCAGCGGCGGCAGGTGTGGACCCAGTAGTCGACCAGGCCGGCCCGCGAGTGCGGCGCGCATATCAGGCACCGCAGCGAGCAGAAGCGGCACCTCGTCGGCGCGCAGCGTGACGTACGCGCGCTTCGCCTCTGGGCGCTTCTCGACTTCGCCGATGGGGTTCGGGCCGCTCCAGAAAGCGTCCCTGCGGGCGCGGACGAACACCGTATGCAACAGGCGGCGCAGGCGGTTGACGTACGAGCGCGCCAGGCCGGCACGCTCCCCATCTTGCGCTTGCGCTCCTCGACGCGCGCGGCGGTGACCGCGGGTGCAGCAATGCGTAGTAGAATTGACATATGGACCGCCCGAAGTTCCTCGGTACGGACGTGCGCGACCCTGAGGTCGTTCCCTACTTCACCTGGGACGCTCCCCTCACCGTCGGCGACATCCACGAACGCCTGCGGTCTTCACCTGATTCCGAGCGCTTCCGACTGCTCGGGAAGATTCTGCGCGAGGCACGAGATACGGACGTGTGGGCGTTCACGACCCCGGAGTTCGTGTTGCGCAACTGGGAGAAGTTGAGCCCCCATCTCGGTAGGCGGCGGGGCTTCTGGGAATGGCTCCTCCGGCAGTGGAGGGAGGAAGGGCTGCTTGCCGGCTAGCCTGCTCACCGCGTTTCAGCAGCAGATCCTCGACGCGTTCTTCCGGCGCGAGCAGCGGTTCTTCCTTTCGGGCGGCGCCGCGCTCGCCGGCTATTACCTCGCGCATCGGCAGACGCACCATCTCGATCTGTTCACGACCGCCGATATCCTCGAGGAGGGCGAGCAGGCGCTGACGGCGGCGGCAGACGAGGTCGGTGCGACGATCGAGAAAATTCAGACGGCCCCAGATTTCCGCCGCAGGGTCGTCCGCCGAGGCGAGGATGCAGTCGTGGTCGACCTGGTGCGCGACCGAGCTCCGCAAGGGAGCCTGCCGAAGCAGACCTTCGGTGACGTCCGGGTCGATCCGCCGCAGGAGATCCTCGCCAACAAGCTCTGCGCGCTCCTCTCACGCTCGGAGCTGCGCGACCTCCTCGACGTGTACGCGCTCGAGCAGGCTGGATTCCGCGTCGAGGACGCGTTGCCTCTTGCGGAGAAAAAGGACGCTGGCCTCACGCCAGCTCAGCTCGCATGGGTGCTCTCGCAAATCGATCTCACGAGTCTGCCGCCGGGCAAGATCGTCCTGTACAAAGGCTACGGGCCACCGCCATCAGCACCAACACCGGACGCTGCAGCCAGCGGAATACCCTCTCGGCGCGAGCTCCTGACTTACCTCGCGGAACTGTCCAAGCGGCTCGTCGGCCGGGCCATGCCGGCTCGATAGAGCCGAGCAGCTCGACTACAACCTGCTCTGGCGCTGGTTCCTCGACATGAACATCGTCGAGGAGTCATTTGACCATAGCGTGTTCTCGGCGAATCGGGAGAGGCTGCTCGAGCACGACGTGGCCGCGCAATTCTTCGGCGCGGTGGTGATGAACTCCACGCGAAGACCATGCCCGAGATTCG
>WNFB01015455.1_pt1 | contig 11779 bp, 11 predicted proteins | sample 5400501 | NCBI WGS metagenome assembly WNFB01 (sample SAMN13153341, study PRJNA577476) | soil metagenome | isolation source: 200 cm saprolite under Douglas fir tree site 2 hole 1 | place: USA:California | collected 2015-04-18 | reverse complement strand
TTGAAATCGGTGACGTCCTCTCCGTCGATAATAATCTGCCCCGAATCCGGTTTCAGGAAACCCAGGATGTGTTTCAGCGAAACCGATTTGCCCACGCCGCTGCGCCCCATGATCACGCACGTCTCGCCGCGCTTCACCGTGAAGCTCACGTGATCGAGCACCAGCCGCTCATCGAAGCTCTTGCACACATCGCGAAACTCGAAGTAGTTAACCGACTTCTCTTCGCTCACTTCTGCTCCGCTTCCAGCATCCGCCGCGCTTCCTCGTAATCCCTCGGCATATTCATATTCCAGAACAGCCGCCCTGCGCTATCAAATCGTTTCCAGTCTGCCTCGTCAAGAACTTCCGCTCGGAGTAGTGCGATTCCTTCGGTCACTTTGCGCACGCCGCGTTCGAATCCGGAGCGCAGTTCCGCCGCGGCGCCCGTTTGCCAGCAGGCGCAGAGCGGTTCTGGTCCGGACGCCGAGTGCGGAAAAACAACTTGCGCATTGCTGCTGGCAGCGCGAATCGTAATGAATCGCAGCCATTCCTGCGTCAAAAACGGCATGTCGCAGCTCACGACCAGATTCCATTCGGGTCGCGCAGCACTCTGGGCTGCATCTTCAAGCGCGGTGATGACTCCACCCAGCGGTCCATCCCCCGGCCACTGGTCCTCGACAATTTCCGCTCCGAATGCAGCGTACTTGCCCGGTAACGCAACTATTTTCACTTGTGTCGTGACGCTCTGCAGCAGTTCGATCATGCGTGCAATCATTGGCATCCCGCCAATTTCCACGAGCGCCTTATCCCGCCCAAATCGGGTGCTACCGCCTCCCGCGAGTACATACGCCGCAACATTCTTGAAGGTCGTCGTGGTCGCTTCACGATTCACAAGTCACCAGTCACGAGTCACCAGTCACTCCTCTTCCAGCGGTTCTCTGCCCGGCCGCCGGATACCCAGCTCGCGAAGTTTCTCCTGCAGACTCTGCCGGTGCAACCCGATTGTCGCCGCCGTTCGCGAGACGTTCCAACGGTGCTCCACCAGTTGCCTCGTCAGATAAGCCACTTCAAACTTCCGTTTGGCCTCGCGAAAATCCCGTTCGCCAAGTCCGTTGTCATTCTCGTCGCCGCGATGTTTGACCGAAATCGTCTCCCCGTGCACAACCTCGCCCGGCAAATCTTCAACGCCGATTTCGTCTCCGCGAGTCATCACCACGCTCCGCTCCAGCGCATTCTTCAACTCGCGCACATTTCCGGGCCAATCGTATTTTTCGATCGCCGCCATCGCCTCGCGCTTCAGCCGCGCGGTCCGCCCCAGCCGCGCTCCATGCAATTGCAAAAAGGTTTCCGCCAGCAGCGCAATATCTTCTTTGTGAGCCCGCAGCGGCGGCAGGTCAACGGTCACCACGCGGAGCCGGTAGAACAAATCCTCGCGGAACTTCCCCGAGCGAATTTCCGCAGCCAGATTGCGGTGCGTCGCGCTGATCACCCGGACATCCACGGAAATCGACTGCGTCCCGCCGAGCCGTTCGATCGTGCGATTTTCCAGCACACGCAACACTTTGGCCTGCGTCACCGGATTCATGTCCCCAATTTCATCCAGGAAAATCGTTCCGCCGGAGGCCAGCTCGAATTTCCCCTTTTTCTGTTGCGCCGCGCCGGTAAAGGCGCCGCGCTCGTAACCAAATAATTCGGACTCAATCAGCGTCTCCGGCAGCGCCGCGCAGTTCACCGCGACATAAGCTTTGCCGTTGCGCGGTGAGCGCGCATGAATCTCCTGCGCCAGCAAATCCTTCCCTGTGCCGCTCTCTCCTAAAATAAGCACCGTCGAATCCGTCGCCGCTACGCGATCCGCCATCTCAAAAGCCCGCCGCATCTCCGCCGAGCGCCCGATCATCTGCCCGAACTGCCCTTCGGTCGTCAACCGCCTTCGCAGCGCATCATTTTCTTTTTCGAGAGTGGCCATCTTCAGCAGAGTTGCCACCCGCTGCCGCAATTCTTCCAAATCGAATCCTTTCACCAGATAGTCCGCCGCCCCAAGCTGCAAAGCTTCGACCGCAGTCTTCGCCGTATCCAGCGCCGAAACCATCAGCACCGGCATTTCGTTCCCCTGCTCGCGCATCCACTTCAAAAATGACAAACCGTCCTGGCCCGGCAGCACCACATCCAGCAGCATCAAGTCCGGTTGCTCGCGGGGAAGCGCTTCGCGCGCCGCTTCGGCCGAATCCGCCTCGGCGATTCGGTATTTCGCCTCCAGCGCCCGCCGCAGCCCGTATCTCGCCGCCGGTTCGTCATCCACAATCAAAATGGTCTTCATCGCGTTTCTTCTCCAAATGGAAGCCACACTAGAAACCGCGTGCCCCGCCCGTTGTTGAGCGGACTCTCAAACTCAAGCTTGCCGCCTGCATCGGACGCGCGGCGGGCTACGATCGCCAATCCTAGGCCTGTCCCCTGCGTTTTTGTCGTGAAAAACGGCTGGAGTATTTTTTCTCGCAGCGCCGAAGGAATTCCCGGCCCATCATCTTCCACCGCCACCAAGCCGCTGCCGTCTCGCCGCGAAACTGCCACATGCACATTCCCACCTCGTGCCGCCGCGTCCAGCGCGTTTACGACGAGGTTCGTTAGAATGTCGTTCAGAGCCTCCGTGCTGATGGCCACATGCAGCGCTGTGGCCGCCGGATGGAGTTCCAGCGCAACACCTTTCCGCTGCGCCTCGGGACGTAAAACTCCGAGGACCTCCCGCGCCACTTCGGACGCGTCGCATTTCGCCGGCCTTCCTTGTCCCAGCACAGCAGGCCGGCTGAATTGCAGCAACTGATTCAACTTCGCGGAAAGTCGCCCGATCTCCTCGAGAATCATTTTCGTCTCGGAACGCATGGACTCCGGCATTTCCGGATTTTCCAGTTGCACCTGCAGAATCGTCTTCATCGACCCCAGCGGATTCTTCAAGTTGTGCGAAATGCTCGCCGCCATCTGTCCCAGCGCCGCCAATCTCTCGCGCTCCGCCAATTCCCTCTCCAACTGCAGCTTCTCCTCAATCAATCGGCACAAATCCAGCGCCCCCGGCAACTGCTCGCACAAAAACTCCAGCGCCGCCCGGATTTCTCCAGAGAGCATGGCACCATGCGGCTGCACGGACAAAACGGCGCTTAATCTGCCGGGCTGATAGACGGAAAAAACCTCTTCTCCTTCAAGGCCGTGCCTCTTGGCAAAATTGGAACCCAGGTCGGGCTGGAGTACGTCCAGCCAAGCCGCTTCAAACTCGAACTGGTCTTTGACGCGGCGCTCGATGAACCGGACCAGACTTCGTAAGTCACCTTGGCGAGCCTCCTGCTGAATCTCGGCCATCAACCGCTGGACGCGGTCCATTTCTCGGTGAGCCGTCTCCTGCAATCTGCGTCCGAGCACCCGCTGGAGCGGTTCAATAAAGATCACCAGGACGAACAACAGAATGGATGCCGAGGCTTCCGGCGGAAGAAGCGGCTCCAGCCAAGTGCCGACGCGGCGGACCAGACTCAAGTAAAGCAGCGCCAAAAAAGTCGCGGAAACCGCATAAAGCAGATTTTTTTGCCGCCCGATCTGCAAGAAGTTATGCCGCTGTACGAGGTAAATGAGCGCGGTGAAAGGCAGAATGGGCAACAATCCAAAAGCAGTGCCGAGGGACTCGGCGGTTCGCGTTTCCAGATGAAATGGTCCCAAGTGCAAGCCGGTGACCGCTAGAAACGACAGCGTGAAGAACAGCAACAATGTGGAGTGAAAAAAACGTTGCGGCCGGTCGGGAGCACTCAACGTGAAGCGCCACTGCCAAATGGCGCACCAAGCCATTGCGACGGCAAGCACGATGGCGAACTCTTCTCCCAATGAACTTCCTGGCACGAGAAAATTAAAATGTGGCTCTTGCAGGAGAACGGGAATTCGATGGTAGGCCAGATGAAAACACGCGGCATAAAAAAGGAACAACACCCCCCACTTCCACCGCTTAATTTTGAGCATCCCCCGCGTCTCTGCAAATTCCATATGCAGATGCAATAGAAGGGCGGGCAAAATGCAGAGGCCGGCAGAAATTATGACAATCGCAAATTGATTGAGTCCCACTGGGGGTTGCAAGTAATGAATCTGCGAGTTTAGAGCCAACAGTGATCCGGCGTAGAAAAGGAACAGCGCTAGACACAGAAGAAAGAAGACTCGCTCAAAATTCCGCTGTCGGCGGTAGCCGAGAATCACCACCATCCAGAAGAGCTGCAACAGTGTCCCCGCCGTGTAGCCTATGAGCCGAATGTAGAGCAGTGACCCCATGGGGCTCCAATGTGACGGATTTTACGCCGGGACCATCTGCAGTACAATCTCCAACTGCCATATTTTTCTTGCACCACCTAAACTCTTCTAAATAAATGGTTTAGACTAAGCAAAAATCCACAGGTGGTCAGCCAATCTGTCAGGTAAACGCTTGACATGGCAGGAGTTTCTGTTATATTAGCAGTCGGGTGCGAGGAGTGCTAATTCCCCTTTTCCTTGCAGCCAGACTCTAAACCGCAAGTTCACCTATGGAGGTTTTTCAAGATGGCAGTGCAACTGACCCCGCTCCACGACCGTGTCATCGTGAAGCGCATTGAAGAGAAGGAAAGCGTCAAGGGTGGCATTATCATCCCTGACTCCGCAAAAGAAAAGCCCATGGAGGGCGAAATCATCGCCGTCGGCGCTGGCAAGCGCGAGAAGGGCGAACTGATCCCGCTGGACGTCAAGCCCGGCGATCGCGTCCTCTTCGGCAAGTACAGTGGTACGGAAATCAAAATCGAGGACGAGGAGTATCTCATCCTTCGCGAAGAAGAAATTCTTGCGAAGCTGAGCGGCGCGGCGAAAGCGGCCAAGAAGTAAGTCTGTTTTCCAATGTAGAGGCCGGGCTTCAGCCCGGAAGTAGTGGCCCCGACCCGGTCGGGGTGCTTTTTTCATCAGAAATTCGCAGCTCACAAAGAGAATATCAGGAGGAATGATCAGTATGGCGAAGCAGATTGTAACAGGTGAGAATTCCCGCCAGGCGATTTTGCGCGGCGTGAATGCCCTCGCCGACGCAGTAAAGATCACGCTCGGCCCCAAGGGCCGCAATGCGGTGATCGAAAAGAAGTTCGGCGCGCCGATCATCACCAAGGACGGCGTGACCGTGGCAAAAGAAATCGAACTCCGCGATCCCCTCGAGAACATGGGCGCGCAGATGGTCCGCGAAGTCGCTTCCAAGACTTCCGACGTTGCCGGTGACGGCACGACCACCGCGACCGTGCTCGCACAGGCCATCTTCCGCGAGGGCGTCAAGACTGTCGCCGCCGGCGCCAGCCCCATGGCTCTCAAGCGCGGCATCGACAAGGCCGTCGAAGTCGCCGTGGAAGAAATCAAGAAGCTCCACAAGGACGTCAAGGGCGACATGATCGCCCAGGTTGGCACCATCTCCGCCAACAACGACAAGCAGATCGGCGGCATCATCGCCGAAGCCATGAAGAAGGTCGGCAAGGATGGCGTCATCACCGTCGAGGAATCCAAGACGATGGAGACCAACCTCGAAGTGGTCGAAGGCATGCAGTTTGACCGCGGCTACCTCTCCCCCTACTTCATCACCGATCAGGATCGCATGGAGTGCGTGTTTGAGTCCTCGACTTCTTCCGGCAAGGATGTCTATATCCTCATCCACGAAAAGAAAATCAGCTCGATGAAGGACCTGCTCCCGTTACTCGAGCAGACCGCCAAGATGGGCAAGCCCCTCTTGATCATTGCGGAAGACATCGAAGGCGAAGCCCTCGCCACCCTCGTCGTGAACAAGCTGCGCGGCACCCTGCAGTGTGCCGCCGTCAAGGCCCCTGGCTTTGGCGACCGCCGCAAGGCCATGCTTGAGGACATCGCGACGCTTACCGGCGGCAAGGCCATAACCGAAGACCTCGGCATCAAGCTTGAGAATGTGAAGCTCGAGGACCTCGGCCGCGCCAAGAAGATCAGCATCGACAAGGACAACACCACGATCATCGAAGGGGCCGGCAAGTCCGCGGACATCGAAGGCCGCGTCAAGCAGATCCGCACGCAGGTCGAGAACACCACCAGCGACTACGACAAGGAAAAGCTCCAGGAGCGCCTTGCCAAGTTGGTCGGCGGCGTCGCCGTCATCAAAGTCGGCGCAGCCACTGAAACCGAACTGAAGGAAAAGAAGGCGCGTGTCGAAGACGCGATGCATGCCACCCGCGCGGCTGTCGAGGAAGGAATTGTCCCCGGCGGCGGCTCGGCGCTGCTCCGCTGCATCTCCGCAATCGATAAGCTCAAGCTGCATGATGACGAAGCGGTTGGTGTCGGCATCGTGCGGCGCGCTCTCGAAGAGCCTTCCCGCCAGCTCGCCCTCAACGCCGGCCACGAAGGTGCCGTTGTGATCGGCAAGGTTCGCGAGTCCAAGGACGAAAACTTCGGCTTCAACGCCGAGACCGGCGAGTACGGCGACATGATTAAGATGGGCATCATCGACCCGGCCAAGGTCACCCGCCTCGCGCTGCAGAACGCAGCCTCCATCGCGGGCTTGATGCTCACCACCGAAGCTCTCATCGCCGACATCAAGGAAGACAACAAGGCGGCCGCCGCCGGTGCCCCCGGCGCAGGCGGCATGGGCGGCATGTACTAATCCCGGTGGCACAGGCTTCAGCCTGTGCTCCGGGTTCGCTTTACCAGCTCGCCCGTAACCTCAATCCCAAGAGGGCGTTCCGGACCACCGGTACGCCCTCTTGCTATTTGCTCTCCCGAATGTTCTTCGACCTCTTCGCCAAACAGGCGGCCAATATTCATGTGGGCGCGAATGCCCTGCTTAAATTGCTCTCGCACTACACCGGCGTCCCGGAACAAGTACAGATCGTCAAAGCCATCGAGCACGAAGGCGACGAGATCACCCACGCCCTCTTCACCAAGCTGAACCAGACCTTCATCACGCCCTTTGACCGTGAAGACATTTACGAGCTCTGCAGCCGCCTCGACGACGTCATTGACCTGATCGACGCTGCCGCCAGCCGCTTCGTGCTCTATCGCGTCGATAGCGTCCGTACCGGCACCATCGATCTCGTCAAAGTCCTGGTTTCGGCCACTGCGGAAGTCGAGGTAGCTGTTCGCGCTCTGGAAAGGCCGCAAGAAGCTCTGAAGCATTGCATCGAAATCAACCGCTACGAAAACGATAGTGACCGCCTGTGCCGCACCCTCATTGCCCAGCTCTTCGACGAAGAGAAAGATCCCGTCCAAATCATCAAGTGGAAAGAAATCTTCGAAGTCATCGAGACCGCCGTCGACAAATGCGAAGACGTCGCCAACGTCATCGAAGGCGTCATTCTCAAGAGCGCTTGACCTGCCAATGCCTTTTTTCTCACGCGCCTCAGCCGAATGCGGGACCCGTCATTCCGAGCGAAGCGAGGAATCTCTCTTGGATCTCTCCGAACTCCAGAGCGTGAGCCATGAGTAGCTTCTCCCTCCTCCTCGTGGTCATCTTCCTGACCCTCACCTTCGAATTCTCCAACGGCTGGCACGATGCCGCCAATTCCATTGCTACCGTCGTCTCCACCCGCGTCCTCACGCCCTTCCGCGCCGTCGTCTGGGCGGCCTTCTGGAACTTCATCGCCGCCTTCGTTTTCGGCACCGCCGTCGCCAGCACCATCGGCAAAGGCATGATCCACATCGAACTCATCAACCAGCAAGTCCTCCTCGCCGGACTGCTCGGCGCCATTACCTGGAACCTCATCACCCTCATCCTCGGTCTTCCCACCAGTTCCTCCCACGCGCTCATCGGCGGTTACGGCGGCGCCGCCGTCGCCCGCTCCGGCTTCAAAGCCCTCATCCTGCATGGTTGGATCAAACCGGTGACCTTCATCTTTCTTTCGCCGATCATTGGCATGATGCTCGCGATCCTCTTGACCGTCCTCACCAGTTGGATCGTTCGCCGCCAGCGCCCACTCAAAGTTGACCGCTGGTTCCGCCGCCTGCAGTTGCTCTCCGCCGCCCTCTTCAGCCTCGGCCACGGCACCAATGACTCACAAAAGGGCATGGGCATCATCACCACCGCGCTCGTTGCCGGTGGCATGCTCAAGTCTTTCACGGTTCCCTACTGGGTCATCATTTGCTGCCACTTGGCCATGGGCGGCGGCACCATGGCCGGCGGCTGGCGCATCATCAAGACCATGGGCCAGCGCATCACCAAGCTCACTCCCTTCGGTGGCTTCGCCGCAGAGACCGCTGGCGGCCTTACCCTCGTCGCCAACGCCGTTTTCGGCATCCCCGTCAGCACCACCCACACCATCACCGGGGCCATTGTCGGCGTGGGGGCCACTCGCCGCCTCTCCGCCGTCCGCTGGGGCATTACCCGCCGCATCGTGTATGCCTGGGTCCTCACCATTCCCGGCGCCGCCCTCTTCGGCGCCACCCTCTTCCGACTCGTTCACCACTGGCTGCCCTAGCCGCGCTTTTTCAACTCTTTCTCATGTAGGGGCGCGCTTCAGCGCGCCCTGCCTTCGCCGCGCCATATTCCCGCGTTTCGTACTTTTTCTTTGCATTCTGTGACATCCTATGCGCCATCTGACGGCGTGGGAGAGTAACTCATGAATGCGACACCAGGAATGCACTCCTCGGAGTCACCGCAGTTGAATCTTGCTCTTCTGGTCCTGCGCGTGGCCTGCGCGCTCCCGTTTCTCTACCACGGCAGCGCCATTCTTTTTGGCGTCCTCGGCGGACCGGGCCCGGCGAAGTTCGCCGCATTCATGCACGTGCCTGTGGCCGTCGGCTATCTCGTCGGCCTAGCTCAATTCGCCGGAGGCCTCGCCATTCTCACCGGCGCCTTTCTGCGAGTCGGTGCAGTCTGCGTGATGATCGTCATGCTCGGCGCCATCTTTCTCGTCCATCTCCCGCATGGCTTCGACATCAATCAAGGCGGCTACGAATTTGCCCTCACCGAACTCCTGCTTGCCTTCGCCTTGCTGCTTGCCGGCCCGGGCGCCTGGTCACTTCGCAATGTCTTGCCCGCGCCGCTTCGCAAGCTATAGAAAGAACGCCTTGCGTCCCAACACCGCCCGCGATTCGGTCCACGCGGTGTGAATGTCCGTCACGTTCAGGGTATGCGCGAACTCTCCCGCAGCGGAATCGCCGGAATGCGAGACCAGGTCGATTTCGGTGAAGCCCGGTGAGGTCACATCCCAACTGTCGTTCTTCACCGGGATGTGGTGCTTCAGCAAGTACCCCGGCTTGGTCCGCCCGTAGATGCGCCGCCGCCGTTGCGTCTTCTGCGCCGCCAGCCGCCGATCCATCTGCCGTGCACTGATCTGCACCAACTGCTTCGCGATCTCCGGACGCACTCGAAAGCGCTTGCGAATCCACGGCATCCACGCCGGCAACAAAGCTTTCAGCCGCACCGACCACGGATAGCCCGCCGCTTCCCACACCGCCGTCAGTATGGCCGCCGTTTCCTGACCGTAACTCAGTCCCCGCCGCCGTGGCCGCGCCTTCTGCCGCTTCTCTGGTCGCGGCCCGTTCAGCAACCGGATGGCGTAGTTCCGGTGATAGCCGGTGTTCGCGCAAAATTCACTCAAAATCACGTTCTTACCTGCAGGTCCCGCCAATCGGTAACGCTCATAGACGGCCAACAAGTACTCCCATCGCCCTTTGTTTCCCAACCAGATTCTCCCCATTGCGCAGTTTTGGTCGGGTTACATCTTAAATGGCGCGACGTTATCCCGTTCGGTTACATTTTAGACGGCGCGATACGTCGGGTTGACATCTCCGGACGATGAGGAGCAGAATGCCGGAAACATCTTGTACCCGTCCTGTACCCGCACTCCGACGCAAGTGCAAAAGCAGATACCGGTCCATCATCCTAAGGAGGGGTCGCAGGCAATCTTGAGACCTACGATTCATTGCGAAGGAAGGAGTTACCATGCCGAAAAAGAAGACCATGGTTGTGATGCTTTTGGTGTTGGCCCTAAGCCTGGGGGCGATCGCATGCCAGAAACTCAATACCGGGCGGTCCGCCAGTTTCCCTACCAAGGCTCTTCCGCCGAAGGTCGTGGAGCCAATTCCGCTCGAATACGGAGAGTTGGTCGCCGTCACTGCCAACCCTGAAGATAGCCAATGGATTGTGCTCTGGTTTCAGAAGCCAGACAAGACCATCGTCGTCGTGGACGTAAACACAAGGCGAGGTATAGTCCAGGCGCGCGCCACGTTTCCTCGGAATTAGCAGGGAAGCAAACTCAATTTATCCTGCAAAGAAGGAGATGGGTCATGAGTTTCGACAAGTTGCTCTCGGCTTTCTCCCGTTTGTGCTTTCTGGGTGCCTTTCTACTCTTAGTGACCGCAATTGTAGAGAGATTTGTGAATCTTTTCGGGTATACGATCCTGCGGGGGACCTATACGGGAGGCCGCATTCTCGAATTTGCTGCTGTGCTTATTATGTTTGTGATCGCTCTGACCTTGCGCGAGGTGAGGGATGCGCTGAGAAAGTAACAGTTTCCGACGGAAACGGCTTGCGTTCAGTTTCTCGCAGCGGCAGGATCTTTGTGTGGGAGTGATGTTCCAATCGGGCGGGTGGCACAGCCTAAATTTGCCATCAAAGTCGGGGTGGCCCATGCTTTCGCTTTTGAAAGCGTGGGGCTTTTGACTTTTCCTCGACCCTCTTGGCCCAACCTCTTTTCTCAACATTTTCCGCTTCTCCGCCCCGGATCCCGATCCCTGAACTTCAACCTTCAATCCCGTAACCTGCAAACATTTCAACGTCTTACGCCTCCATTCGAATGATATCCAAATAAGTACTTGACACGCGATTGAATTTCATGCTATAGTTCCGTGTGTTTGCCGACCTCCAACACCGGACCGCGCCCCATCTCCCCCACCCATTTTGCCCACCCTCATTCAACCCCTTTCTCTTCAAAAGCTTACAGCCTTTCCTACACAACGGGCGACTCGTATCTCTTTTTATTTCAATCGTTTGCGCATCCTTTTCATCGCGACGGGGGGTGTACCCCCCTCGGCAGAATCCCTACCGCCCATCCACCATTCCCTGTCCACCAATTCCCGTCATCCATCCCCTTTCTTTTCATGCATTTACGAAATGCAAATATTGCAACCCCTTTGTTTTGATAATCATACAAAATGCCCGGGGGGTACCACCCTCCCTGCTGCCTGCGACGTGTCGACGTTCGGACGTTTCGACGCATTCCCCATTTCCCCAAAAGTGCTATATTTTCAGTACCATGAGAGACGAATCTAAAATGTTCGCCACCGTCGAAGAAGCCGTCGAAGAAATCCGCCAGGGCCGCATGGTCGTCCTCGTCGACGACGAGGACCGCGAGAACGAAGGCGACCTCGCCATGGCCGCCGAAAAGATCACTCCCGACGCCATCAACTTCATGGCCAAGTACGGCCGCGGCCTGATTTGCATGCCCCTTACCGAAGAGCGCTGCGACGAGCTCCGCCTCCCGCTCATGTCGCCCATCAACACTTCCGTTCACGGCACTGCCTTTACCGAAGCGGTGGACGCGCGCGTCGGCGTCACTACCGGCATCAGCGCTTCCGATCGCGCTATCACGATTCTCACTGCCATCGATCCAAAAACGAAGCCCCAGGATCTCGCACGCCCCGGCCATATTTTTCCGCTCCGCGCGCGCAACGGCGGCGTGCTCGTCCGCGCCGGCCAGACGGAAGCGTCCGTTGACCTCGCCCGCATCGCCGGTCTGACTCCCGCGAGTGTGATCTGTGAAATCATGAGCGACGACGGCACCATGTCCCGCGTGCCGCAACTTGTCGAATTTTG
>WNFB01005052.1_pt1 | contig 11779 bp, 9 predicted proteins | sample 5400501 | NCBI WGS metagenome assembly WNFB01 (sample SAMN13153341, study PRJNA577476) | soil metagenome | isolation source: 200 cm saprolite under Douglas fir tree site 2 hole 1 | place: USA:California | collected 2015-04-18 | reverse complement strand
GTTCGTGCTCGCGATCGTCGGCGGCTTGCTGGCCACCCCCTACCTGCACCTCGACGACCTGGTGATGCTCGGCCTCGCGGTCTGGCTCTACCTGCGAATTCCGGGGCGGCCACGCTGGTCATGGGCCTTCGCGCTCGCCGTCGTCATCGCGACCGAAGGGATCCCGGAGTGGGGACCTTTGCCGTTGATCGCCGGCGAGATCGCCGCACTGGTGCTGTTCTCAGTCGCCGCTCTGAGCCGTCAGGCGGATGATGCCGAGCACCACGTGGCCGCCGATGTCGTCGCCGTCAATTCCCGTGACGGCCGGCGCCTTCGCTGAAACGGCGCGCGCCGGCCAGCGACTCACCCGACCTCACCACCTCGATGCCTCCCCGATACTCGGCTCGCATCGCGTCATCGAGGCCCATCGCCCACTGCCCGAGCAGGCTGCGCCGATCCGCGCGCAGCGCGCCCTGAGGCACCTCGGCCAGCATGCGCGCCAGCGCCACGGCCTCGGCCAGCGCGGAACCTGGAGGAGCGAGCCTCTCGACCAGGCCAATGCCCAGGGCTTCGACCGCGGTCACCGGGCGACCGGTGAGGACGAGGTCCATCGCCCGGCCCTGTCCGATCATCCGCGGAAGGCGGATGGTGCCGAGGTCGATCAGCGGGACGCCGAAGCGCCGGTTGAACACACCCAGCGTCGCATCCCTGGCGGCGACCCTGAGGTCGCACCAAAGCGCCAGCTCCAGTCCGCCCGCCACCGCGTAGCCTTCGATCGCCGCGATCACCGGCTTGTCGAGGGTCATCCGGGTCGGCCCCATCGGGCCAGGCCCGGTTTCGCCGAGCTCGTTGCCCTCCCCCCGCGCCAGCGCCTTCAGGTCGAAGCCGGATGAGAAGTTGCCGCCTGCTCCCGCGAGCACGGCTACCGCCAACTCATCGTCCGCCGCAAAACGCTCGAAGCTATCGACCAGCAGGCGGGCGGTGTCGGGGTCGACCGCGTTGCGAACCTCGGGCCGGTCGATGGTCACGACGACCACCTGGCCGTCGGGCTCGTACCGAACAGTCACGGGGTACGCTCGGGGCTACTCCGCATCCATGAATGGATAGCGGTGGTCAGTCGGCGGCACGTACGTCTCCTTGATCGTGCGCGGGCTCGTCCAACGGATGAGGTTGAGGATCGAGCCGGCCTTGTCATTGGTGCCGGAGGCGCGCCCGCCCCCAAACGGCTGCAGACCGACAACCGCGCCGGTCGGCTTGTCGTTGATGTAGAAATTGCCGGCGGAATTGACCAGTGTCTCCGACGCCTTGCGAATCGCGTGCCGGTCAGTCGCGAAGATCGCGCCGGTCAGCCCATAGGGGCTTGTGCGGTCGACGAGCTCCAGCGTGTCCTCGAACTTTCCGTCGGCGTATGGATACACCGTGAGGATGGGCCCGAACAACTCCTCCTTCAGAAGCTTGAAGTCCGGGTCCGTGGTTTCGATGACGGTCGGCCGCACGAACCATCCCACCTTGTCGTCACCCTTGCCACCGGCGACAATTTTCGCGGACTCAGATTTCCGCGCGAACTCGATGGCGCCCATGTGTTTGGAGTACGCGTCGCCGTTGATCACAGCACCCATAAAGTTTCGGAAGTCGGCGACATCTCCTTGCGGGATGGCCTCGACCTCGTCAGCCATCTCTGACCGCAGTTGCTTCCACATCGCTTGCGGAATGTAGGCACGCGACGCGGCCGAGCATTTCTGGCCCTGGTACTCGAATGCTCCGCGGATGAGCGCGGTGCGCAACGCATCCGAGTCGGCCGACTCGTGTGCGACCACGAAGTCCTTGCCGCCGGTCTCGCCGACGAGTCGAGGGTACGTTCGATAGTGGTCGATGTTCTGGCCCACCGTCTGCCACATCCCGTGGAACACCTCGGTTGACCCCGTGAAGTGGATGCCCGCGAGGTCCTTGTGTCCGAGGATCTTCTCGGAGATCTTCGAAGCGTTCCCGCTCACCATGTTGATGACGCCGGGGGGCAGGCCTGCCTCGTTGAGGATCTCCATCAAGAAGTGACTCGCGAGCAGCGTCTGGGTCGCGGGCTTGAAGACGACGGTGTTGCCCATCAACGCTGCGGCGGTGGGCAGGTTGGCGCCGATGGAAGTGAAGTTGAACGGGCTGACCGCGAAGACGAAACCCTCCAGGGGCCGGTACTCGAGCCGGTTCCACGCCGTGCCGTCGTTGAACGGCTGCTGGGCCAGCAGCTGGTCGCCGAAGTACGCGTTGTAGCGCCAGAAGTCGATCGACTCAACGGCGGCGTCGATCTCGGCCTGGTGGACGGTCTTCGACTGCCCCAGCATCGTCGCGGCGTTGACGGTGTCCCGCCAGGGTCCCGCGAGCAGCGAAGCCGCCCTCAACAGCACAGCGGCCCGCTCCTGGTACGAGGTCGCAGCCCATGCGCGCCGTGCTTTGAGGGCAGCGTCGATGGCGTCGTTGAAATCCTTGTCCGAGCCGACGGCGTACTCGGCGATGGTCAGCTCGTGCCGGTGAGGCGAGCGGATGTCGCCCCTCGAAGCGCCCCATCGCCGCTCGCCCCCGATCTGCATGGGGACCTCGGTGCGAGCGTCGGTCAGCTCGGCCAGCCGGGCCTTCAGGCTCTTCCGGCTGGGGTCGCCGGGCGCGTAGGCGCGCACCGGCTCGTTGACTGGTGTCGGGACCTTGAAATGTCCGTCGGCGGTCATGGGAGCTCCTGGTGTGAATCGGGCGGCGCCAGCATCGATGATAGTGCCGGTAGCCTGAGGCCAAACGTAACCTCAACCCGTATCGGCCTAGGAGCCGTCGGACTCTTGGAGGCACTGCGGTGATCGGCCAATCTCCAGCCCAGGTCCCGTCCACGTCGGAACGCGTGCGCAGCACCGTCGCTTTGTTGTCGCGGCGGGGATTCGCCCTCGGTCCCGATCGGCTGGGTGCACTGTGCCTGGGCGGCGCCATCTCGGAGGGAGACGTGCGGTGGGCTGTGGCGGCCTCATCCGACCTGACGCTCGAGCACGGCCTGGTCCTCACGCGTTCGGACAGCGTTCGCGGCGGCGAAATCGCGTGCAGGGCTGCGGCCCACAGCTCGGACGCTCCGCGCTACCTGGGGATGACAGTGCGCTTCGTGCATGCGCTGGTCTCCTTTGCCCCTTTCATCAGGAGTGTCTCGATCGCGGGCTCGTTGGCGAGCGGCGGCTTCCGCGCTTCCGATGACGTCGACCTCAACCTGATAGTCGACGACGGCCGGCGCCACCTCGCGTACGTCGCCGTCAACGTGCTCGGCCTGCTACATGCACTGGGCCACCGCTCCAAACCGGTGGACGACCTGACGCGCCGCCCGCTCGCGCCTCGGCTGATGACGGCCAACCTGATCCTGGAGCGCTCGCAGTGCCATCCGCTCCTCCGCCAGGACGAGGACATGGCGTTCGAGATGGCGATGTCGCAACCCGTCTTCGGCCTCGACGTTTTCGACGAGGTCGTGCAAGCCAACCCGGCTCTCCTCGACCACTTCCCGCAGCTTGGTTACAGGTCTTCGGCACTGATCGTCGACCCCGCCCCACGCCCGCGCGTTCCGGCGTGGATCTTTCCTCCCGTCCTCGACGGTGTCGCGCGCCGGGTTGGAGGCGCGGCCTGGCATTACATGCAGTGGACGCGCCGCGGCAGGCCGGAAGCGCTGGCCCGGGTCGCCTATGTGCGCGCCACCATGCGCCCGTACGCACTGTTCGACGAGCCGGACGCGAGTTGATCACCACGATCACCCTCGGGGTCCTCGCGGCCAGCAGCTTCGCGCTCCTGTGCTTCGGGGCGAACCTGCTCTACCTGACCTGGAGCTCCACCCGCCTCCGACCGGCCAGGCGCGCATCGATCGCGATCGGCGCGGAGCCCGACGTCTGCGTACAGGTCCCGATCTACAACGAGCGTTACGTCGCCGAGAGGGTCATCGATGCGGTATGCGCGATGGAGTGGCCCCTCGACCGGTTGGAGGTCCAGATCCTCGACGATTCGGACGACGACACCATCGCCATCGTCAGCCGGCGCGCGGGGCACTGGCGGCGCAAAGGCGTCCGCGTGACCCACGTGAGACGTGGCACGCGTGAGGGTTTCAAGGCAGGCGCCCTCGCCCATGGGCTGAGCCTGACGGACGCCCCATTCATCGCCATCTTCGACGCCGACTTCGTCCCACCGCGCGATTTCCTACGACGCACGGTTGGCGTTTTCGACGACCCTCGCATTGGATTCGCGCAGGCACGCTGGGGTCACCTCAACGAGGGCTACTCCTGGTTCACCCGGCTGCAGGCGCTGGCCATCGACTTCCACTTCCTGGTCGAACAGGCCGTACGTTCGAACAAGAGCTACTTCACCAACTTCACTGGCACCGCGGGGCTATGGCGGCGGCTCGCAATCGACGACGCCGGCGGCTGGAGTGCGCGCACCCTGACCGAGGACCTCGACCTGAGCTACCGAGCACAGCTCCTCGGTTGGCACGCCGCGTACATCGAAGACCTGGTCGTGCCGGAGGAGCTGCCGGTGTCGATCGACGCATACCGGCGCCAGCAATCGCGCTGGGCGACTGGAAGCTTCCAGTCCGCCTTCAACCTGCTGGTCCCGGTCCTGCGCAGCTCCAACCCGTTCGCAGTCAAGTTCCAGGCTTTCGTGCACCTGGTCGCATACGGCGTCGGGCCCGTGATGCTGGTCCAGCTCGCGTGCTATCCGGTGCTCCTGCTCACCGCTCCTCACCACCCCTTCGGGCTCCCATGGCAGGTGGGCAACGCCTCCGCACTCGTCGTCGCCATCGGCATCTCACCGTGGCTCGGTTTCATGGTCGCGCAGACCAGGCGCGGCCGGCCCTGGTGGTCGGGCGCGCCCGCGCTGCTCTGCCAGGTGGTGGGGGCTGGAATGTCGCTCAACACCCTGATCGCGCTGGCTCGAGCGATGCGTCGCGGCGGCGAGTTCGTGCGCACGCCGAAGTACCGCATCGTTGAGCGCGGCCAGGAGTGGCGCGACCAGGCCTACGTCCGGGTCGGCGATCCGCGGGCTGCGGCCGAGGGGCTTCTGGGTGTGGCTGCGCTCGCCGTCGTGCCGGCGGCGCTGGCCTCGAGCCAGACCCTGGTCGCGATCTACTCCAGCCTGTTCGCGGTCGGGTTCCTCACGGTCGCCGCGCTCAGCGCAGTCGAGCTCCTCGAGGTCCTGGCCCTGCGCCGCCTAGGACGCCGTGCGCTCGCAGGAATGCGTGCGGGGGCTCCGGGGGCCGGCCTGCTGGGACTGTGTGGCTTGCTGCTCCTGGTCGCCGCGCAGATGCCAGAGCCGTTCGAGGACGGCTACGGCCACTGGCTCATCGCGGCGAACCTTGCTTCCACCGGACAGCTGCACGACCCGCTGTTCGGCATGGAGGACACGTGGCTGCCGGGCTACCACGTGCTGGCGGCAGCGGTTCTGCATGTCTTCGGCTTGTGGCAGCTCGGCGCGCTGAAGGTCCTCGGCGCCCTGCTGGGCCTCGCAACGCTCGCGTGCGTGTACACCCTCGCGCCCAGCGTGCGGCAGGGACGGATCGCGGTGATCATGCTCGTGCTCAACCCGGTCTTCCTGTTCACGTCAGGCTCGGCCGTGGCCGAGCCGCTGCTGACAGCGCTCCTCGTCGGGGCCGCATTGGCGGCCGTCAAGCGCCGCATGCGGCTCGCAGCTTTGCTAGCTGCGCTGGCCGCTGTCACCGCAACCAAGGCCTGGATATGGATCGGCGCCGTGTTAGCGGTCGTAGTCATCGAGCAGGTCCACGCGCGCGTGACAAGGCGCGCCGCTCGACCGTTGCCTGCCGCCGCGTGGGCGCTGCCGGCGGTCGCGGTGCTGGTGTTCGTGCAACTCGGCTATGGGCCGGCCACACATTCGATCGCGCGAGGATCGGCCGAGGTGCTCTCGGCAACAGCCCGCGGCAGCATCCCGAGCGGAGGGATGGCCCGCATCCTCGAGCTGACCACCAATTACGGGCTGGCAGCGCTGCCCCTGTTTGCGCTGGCCTTGGTCGGGCTCGTGTGGGCCATTCGCCGGCCGGAGTCTGTCGGCGGACGGGCCGCGCTGCGTTTCCTGCACATGCCGGCGCTCGTCTATCTCGTCGCGGTGTTTGGCCTGGTCGCGATCGGGGCCTACAGCGGCAGCCACCGCTACCTTTATCCAGCCCTGCCGGCATTGGCGCTGCTCGCCGCTGCGGCCCTGGATCGCCAACCCGCCATAGTGCGACTCGGAACCGCTGCCGCAGGTGCGCTGCTGGCGGTGGCTTTCTTGCCGGTATTCGCGAGCTTCGCAGCGGACAACGCCGGCCTGGCCGCAGCCGGAAAAGCGGCCGCGGGCAGTCCCGGGCTCCTGGTTACGGACTCGCCGGTGGCCGCTTATTACAGCCACAAGCCGTTGCGGGAGATTGCGGGTTCGCAGGCTCTTCCTGCTGGGCGCGTACAGGCAATTGAATGGATGCGCGTACATGGCGTCACCGACCTGGTACTCGAGGGAATCAGCTACTACCGAGCCAGTCTGGTGTTTCCGGATCTCGCTTCCGGGCAGTCAACCCCACCGTTTGCCGCGCTCGGACAGCAGTCCAGCTACCAGGTCGCCGGTGGCAAGGCGGTGTACGTGTACCGCTTGGGCGCAGCCACCGCGACTCAGTCAATCTTCCCGGGGGTACTAGCGGTAATGGCCCCGCCACCCACCGTGGGCAAGACAGCCTCGCTCGCCAAAGGCATCACGCTGACTGCGGCCGGTCAGAGCGCGGCTGGCGAAGGCATGGGCTTCGGGGTGCCCATCGTCCACTACCCGGACGGCTGGGTCTACTCGCGCACGGCGACCACGGTCGACCTCTCTACGCCGTCAAACGCAATCTGGAAACGAACTTTCCAGCTGGATGAGATCGGCGGTGACGCCCCTCACAAATACGAGTTCATGCCGACCACGTCTCGGGGCCTGGTCGAGGTCACCTATACCGTCGATTCGAGGGGCATCACGATCGCAGTGCACGCGGTGCGACTCGACCCCGGATACACCGAGGTGGGCATCCTCAACGAGCAATCGGCAGCATTCAATGACTTCGCCGCTGAGGGCAGCGAGACACTGATCGATGGCGCGTTTGGTAATTGGATTCCGGTCGACGGCGGTTGGGCGCGGCTCCAGTCGAAAAGCCTGGGCGTGCAGTTTTCGTTGCCGTCCATTCCCAATGCCCAGCTCCATGCGGGACGTGAGCTCATCGCGCCGGACTTCGATTGGGCCGGCGTCGACTATGACTTCGGGCCTTCGTTCAGCGGCACGACTTATGTGATCACGGTTCAAGCAGCGAGGTGAGTCACTTGGAAAGGGCAGACGTCGTTCTCGTATATCCGCAGCGAGCCCCCAACCAGGGCAGGCATTGGATCATGCCGTCGCTCGGCCTCATGTACTTGAGCGCGGCGCTCCGGCGAGCCGGGTACAGCGTGCGCCATATCGACCACACGTTCCTCGAGCGCCGTGACGTGCTCGCCGAGATCGAATCCTTGAAGCCGTCGGTGATCGGCATCTACTGCATGATCACGATGCAGGACGAGGCGCTCTCTCTCGCGGAGCAGGTCCGCGGCAAGGCGCTGACCGTGGTCGGCGGCCCCTACCCTTCGGGTGAGCCCGACACCTTCGTCGACCAGTTCGACCTCGTCGCCGTCGGGGAGGGCGAGGAGACCATCGTCCAGCTCATGCAGCATGTGTATGACCGACGCTTCGATGACATTCCTGGCCTGGTCTTCAGGCGCGACGGCGAGATCGTGCGCACGACGCCACGCGTCCGCAGCAAGGACATGTCGCACCTCCCTCTGCCTTATCGCGGCGATATCCCCAATGCCGAGTACATCCAGTACTGGCGCAAGCACTGGAAGGACGCAACCACGCCGCTCATGTCAACTCGGGGCTGCCCGTTCCGGTGTGACTTCTGCCACAAGTCGGTGTTCGGCGACCTGTTCAGCGCCCGCCCGGTCGAATCCGTGGTGGCGGAGATGCGCGAGATCGCCGAGCTCGGCTACGACCACATCTGGATGTCAGACGACCTTTTCACCCTCAACTACAAGCGCACGTTCGAGCTGGCCCAGGCGATCGAGAAGGAGCACCTGCCCCTGACATGGGAATGCCTCAGCCGCGTCACCCATGTCGACCAGGCCCTCTTCGAGCAGATGCATCGCGCCGGCTGCAAGCGAATCTTCTTCGGCATCGAGTCGGGCGACGCCAATGTATTGAAAGAGATGAAGAAGGGGATCACGCCCGACCAGGCACGCGCGGCCGTCGAGGCTTGCGTGGCGGCGGGCATCAAGGCGGCGGGCTTCTTCATGGTCGGATACCTGGGCGAGACCACCGATTCGTTGATCCGCAGCATCAATTTCTCCAGCAGCCTGCCCCTCGACTACGTCAGCTACACGATCGCCTACCCGCTGCCCGGCACGGGCTTCTACGACCGTGTCCACGAGCGGCGCCAGAAGGGCGAATGGCACAAGGTTCGGCACAACCGGCTGCTGTTCAACACCGATTTCTCGGAGAACAAGCTGCGGGCGGCAATCCTCAAGGGCGCGATTCAGCACCGCCTCAACCGGATGCACCTGCGTCCGGCCGCCAGAGCCTTCCAGCTCGCCACCGACCCTGTGCTACGCGCGCTCAGGTAGCGACAGCATTGGTGGCCCTCGCGGTTGCGTGCGGCGGCCCACCGCCGGCACCTTCTACTCACGCGTATCCGGAGAGCGGCCTGGTGCTGCTGTCTCTGAAGGACGGGACAGAACAGGGTTCGGCCGTTTTGGGGCAAGACCCGGTAGCGGTGATCGTTTCGGACGATGGCAAAACGGCATATGTCGCTGACAGCGCCCCAGGCGATGTTTACGCGGTGCGCCTGCCCGGTCTTCAGGTGGCCTGGAAGCAGCATGTAGGCGGGGCGCCTTTTGGCCTACTGCTTCACCAAGGACGGCTGTTCGTGAGCCTGTTCGACGGCGCCTCCGTTGTGGAGCTAGAGCCTTCCAGCGGGAGCGAACTCGCCTCGCACCCAGTCCCACAGGGTCCTGCGGAGATGGCCACCGATGGAGCCGGTCATGTCGTGGTGGCGGGCACCCGCGGGCAGTTGAATGTTATCGGCGGCGGGCAGCTGGCGGCCGGAAACGGCTTCGGTGTCGCCTTTGCCGGCGGTCGGCTTTGGTCCGCCGACTATGAGCGTGCCGAGCTCGTACCCGCTGGCGACGACTATCGGGTGGGACTGCCGCTGCCGCTGTTTCCGTTCTGGCTTGCGGCTGGAGCAGGCGACACGCTCTTGATCGCCGCCGAAGGGGGAACAGAGGACACCGACCCGGGCGGTGTGTTTGCGTACGACACCGGGACCGGCGCGTTCAAGACGCTGGCGAATCCCAAAGACCCGGACCAGGTACTGCAATCCGGAGCCACCGTCTTTGTTGCGGCGCATGGGGATCGCGACGTGCTCTCGATACAGAACGGGCGGCCAAGTTCGTGGGCTCATGGAGTCGCAGCGGTCGGGCTCGCCCCCGATCCGCTTTTGGCTATCCTCGTCGTTGCCGTGAATGCCCATGAGTGAGGCGTGGCCGAGCCTCCTTCGGATCACAGTCGGGCTGTACTGGCTGTACTTCGCCAGCACGAAGTGGCTGGGGGTCGGCTGGGTGCAGGGTCTCATGCAGTCGGCCGGGTCCGCGAATCCTATCCCAGGTCTGCGCGAGGTCCTGGCCCAAGTAGTCGCGCCCAACTGGTTCATCTTCGCGATCGCCCAGACAATCGGCGAGACTGTCGTCGCGATCCTCCTGATCCTCGGCCTTGCCACCCGCTGGGCCGGGATCCTCGGCCTGCTGCTTGCGACCGGGCTAGCGCTCACCGTCGGGTTCGAGGTCAAAGACGACGGCTTTCGCTGGCTCTACTACCTCGGCGTGCTCGTCAACGCGCAAGTAATCGTGTCGGGCGCAGGCCCGTTTGCACTGTCGCGATTCAGTTGGGTCCCCGCTTTCCTGCGCTGACGATCCTGGCCGTTGCCGTCCTCCTGAGCGCGTGCTCAGACGCGACGGGCGGGCGTGGTGTTCCTCCATCTCCGCCGCGCACCGGCTGCTCCTCAGGCCCCCCTGAGGCCGGCATCTACAACCCGGATCGGCTCCAGGTGTTCGATCGGTGCAAGCATGCACAGGGCATGGTGGTCGACGTCGCACACGAAGATGACGGCGACTACCACGTCTGGTTCCGGGTCGACCCGGGATACGAGTACCTGCTGAACGGGCAGAACCACTTCCAGGCGCAACCAGCGATGCTGGCCGAGATAACCCCTAACTGCCCAGCCTCGACGAATCCTCAGGACGCACAGTCAGCGGCACGATGCCCGAAATCAAACCTGACCATTCCCAAGCTGGGCGACCGGATCGCCATCGACGGACCCTGGGTGCTCGACACGAACCACGGTTGGCGGGAGATCCACCCAGTTGATTCAATCCAGCTTCTCCGCTCATCGTGACAACGAAGTTGTCCGCCGTTCCGCCTCAGTTGTGGCCCGCATTTCTTCACTGAGAGATGACGACCCGCCTCTTTGAGCTCTTGATGTGCCCGCGCTGCGGCACGGCACCGGATCCTGGCAATGCACGGTGTCCAGGATGTGGTCGGTCGGTGATTGCTGCAGGTGGCGGCCTGGACCTGCTCGATGATCAGGGGCGCGAGGAGGCCGACCGCTTCGCCGCCCAGTACACCGCCCTGCGCAGGAAAGAGGGTTGGATCGGGCCGGACGGTCGAGAGGACCCGGAAGGCGGCCAGCCGCGACTGTGGCACGGGCGGCGCGAGTCTGTGTCCCGAGCCGCCGCCGCACTATCGAGCCACTGGACCGGGGCCGGGCACGCGGTGGTGGTCGACATCGGATCCGGAGGCGGCTGGGCCGCACGGTATTTTCGTGACGCTGACGTCATCGCCATCGACCTTCTCGACACTGACAGGCGGCCCGATGTCCTGCACGTGCGGGCAGATATGCGCAGGCTGCCGCTTCGCGGCTCCACGGTCGACGTCGCGTTTTATGCAGCTTCGCTTCATTACGCGCCGGTTTCAGACTCGATCGGCGAGGCGGCGCGCGTGCTTCGTGCGGGCGGCTTGGTCGTCGCGGTCGACAGCCCCATTTACGGCGACCGCCGCGCGCAAGCGTCGGCGGAGGGCCGGTCCGCGGCCTACTACGCGGAGTCAGGATTCCCCGAGCTGGCCGCTCACTACCACCCGATCGATGTTGGAGCTCTACGCGGGGCGCTGGCGGGCGCGGGCTTCGAGGTGTTGCGGCTGGAGGCAGGAATAGCCTGGCACTGGTGGAAAGGCTTGGGCCGGCTTCGACGCTCCTCGTTTCTCGTCGCAAAGCTCGTGCCGGCTGCTTGAAACCCCTTACGCTTGACGCACATGAGCGTTGATGCAGAGGGATACGGCTTCCCGGAGCACCAGCGCACGATCGCGCGCCTGATGGGGGACGTTCGGGTGCTGTCGCCTTCCGGGGTCGAACGCGTCGCGGCCGGCTGGGACGAACACGTCGGCGACAAAGGCCTGCCCGCATTCCGCGAGGCCGAGAAGGCCGCGCTTCATGCCATCGAAAAAGCCGACCGGGGTCCCGCATGGGATGAGGTGCGGCGCACGCTCTTCGGGATGACCGAGTCCGGCCAAGCGCTCATCTCCTGGCGGGCTGAGCACGGCGAGCTCGGCCACAAGGCCGAGAGTGCGGGCTTCGCGGCTGCGCTCGGCCTCCTTGCCGACGCCCTGATCAGCAAGGAGCAGCAGGCGACCCTGCTGCGCCCGATGGCAG
>WNFB01005051.1_pt1 | contig 11779 bp, 10 predicted proteins | sample 5400501 | NCBI WGS metagenome assembly WNFB01 (sample SAMN13153341, study PRJNA577476) | soil metagenome | isolation source: 200 cm saprolite under Douglas fir tree site 2 hole 1 | place: USA:California | collected 2015-04-18 | reverse complement strand
ACTTCGAGCGCACCGCGGTGGCGTGGCTGCTCGACGTCGTGCCACCCGACTACCGGCTGTATGGGGTCCTGCGGCGCCATCCCATCGCGCTGGCCGCGATGGCCAGTCACCATGTGGCGGCCTGCGTGGAGGGGGCGCGCCAGGGATACCGGACCGCCCGCAGCGAACTGGGGGAGGCGCTGCCGCCGCACGGGATCGACTCGGTGCTCGTCGCCTACCGGAGCGAGGGCCGCAGGCTCGTGGCCACCGCACAGGCCGTCGACCTGGTGGCGCGCGCCCTGCGCGGCGAGGTCTTCCGACCGCAGATCCGGGCCGGAAGGCCTGAGGACGGGCGCACCGGAAGGCCTGAAGACGGAAAGGCCTCACGACCGGAAAACCGGCAGGCTCAAAAACCGGCAGGCCTTCAGACCGGGGGCCTGAAGAACCGGAAGCCCGAACGAGCCGAGGGGCGCGGCGCCGCCTGGACTGAGGAGCAGAGCGTGAGCGAGCCGCCAGGGCGCGGCGCCGCCTGGACTGAGGAACGAGGAACGAGCGGCGAGGGAAGGCGGCGCCTCAAAGCGCCCCGGCGGGCGAGCGGGGAGCAGAGCACGAGCGGCGAGGGAAGGCGGCCCCTGAAGGCGCCGCGAGGCGAGCGGGAGATACAGCCCGAAGAACCGGAAGGCCCGAAGAACCGGAAGCCCGAAGAACCGGAAGGCCCGAAGAACCGGAAGCCCGAGCGAGCCGAGGGGTGCGGCGCGGCACCTGAAGGCGCCCCGAGGCGAGCGGGAGATACAGCCGGAAGAACCGCGAGGCCGGAAGACCGGGAGGGCTGAAGGAGCTACGCCAGGAGCTACGCCGCGCGGATGGCGAGCAGGGCCATGCCGTCGGCGGGGGGGCGGCCGCCGAACGCGCGCACTTCCTCGTGGACCTTGGCCGCCACCACGTCGGCAGGCAGGCCGGCGCACCCGCCGAGCAGCCGCGCCAGCCCGTCATCGTCACCGAGAAGGCGATTCCCGTCCCGGCGCCGCGTCAGCCCGTCGGTCACGCAGAGCAGCAGGTCGCCGGGGCTGAGGCGGACCGTCTGCGCCTCGAAGGTGAGTCCCTCGGCCACGCCGAGGACGGGCTGCGGCAGCGCGGCGCTTTCGGCGGCGGCGTCTGCGGCCGGGCTGTCGCCACCGGACAGCCAGTCCCCCGGCGCCCGCAGCAGCAGCGGCACCGGCTGCCCGGCGCACGCCAGTGAGATCCGGGCCGGAAAACCGGCGACGATCTCGCCGTGCACCAGGGTCAGGAACCTCCCCGGCGAGCCCTCGCCGACAAGTAGCTCGTTGAGCCTGCCCAGCACGGCCGGGATGCCGTGCCCCTCCCGGGCCAGGATCCGCAGTGCGTGCCTGGCCAGCGAGATCATCGCCGCGGCCTCCGGCTGCGGGCCGCAGACCTCGCCGACCGCGAACCGCCACTGGCCCTCGCCCACCGGGAACACATCGCAGAAGTCTCCGCCCGCCTCGCTGCCCCCGGCCGCGAGGTCATGCGCCACGGCCAGGTCGATACCGGGGATCCGCGGCAGCTCAGGCGGCACCAGGCTGCGCCGCAGCGCAGCGCTGGTCAGCTCCTGCCCGGCCGCCAGCCGCGCGCCATCCAGCGCGAGTGCGATCCGCAGAGACAGGTCCTCGGCCAGCCCGGCCACCTCCCTGGGCAGCCTTCCGACGGCCGGGCCGCCGATGGCGAGCAAGCCGAGAGTGCCGCCTCGCGCCGCCAGCGGCACGCACCACGCACCGCCATCGGCCAGCTCAACCGCTCCCGGCGGCGCCCGGTCCAGGTCCGCCGCGGCGAGCGGCCAGGCCCGCGCCGCGCCCGGACCGCCCTCCGCCCGGCGCGCGCCCCACGGCGCCACCGGACATGCCCGCCCGACAACCCAAGACAAAGCAGCAGAACGAAAATCTTCGGCGTGCCGCACATAAACGGGCTGCAACGTCCCGTCCGGCCCGGCGAGAAGCACGGCGCACCACGCGGCCAGCCGCGGCACCAGAGCCCGGCCCGCCAGGGCCAGGATCGCGTCCTGATCCACGGGCCCGGCCAGCAGGTCGTTCGCCTCGGCGGCGATGCCGTCCCTCACCCTCCTGATCATCTCGACCTCGGCCAGCCTGGCCCGATCCAGCGGCCCGGCCACCCGGTCCGCCAGCTGCTGCAGCTGGTCCGCGGCACGCTCGGCGAACTGGCCGGGCCGGGCCCCCGCGACCACGAGCACGCCGGTCACCCGGCCGTCCACGAGCAAAGGAGCGGTCAGCACCGAGGGTGGTGCGGCGAGCAGCCCGGCCGGGTCGTCCCCGGCCGCGGCGCGCAGCCGCAGGTCGCCGTCCTCGTCGGGGACCAGGGCACAGGCGGCGTCCGCGGTCAGCGTGGCGAGCGCCAACTCGACGGCGCTGGTCAGCGACTCGTCATAGCCGGACCCGCCCGGCAGCCGCGGCACCCATTCGCTGGCCCGGGGCCGGCCGGCCGGGTGAGCACCAGAATCGTCTTCCCGCGCACCGGGCAGGCCCATCCGGAACCAGACCGCCTTGGCCGCCCGCCCGTAGGTGACCCCCCAGGCCGACGCGAGCGCAGAAGGCAGCAGGAGTCCGCGACCGCTGGTGCGTTCGGCGGGAATGTTCTCGTCTTTGACGGGGCCCGGAACCATACTGGCCGGGAGGCTGTCGCGGACCATCACCTCCAGCCCGCCATCCGCGAGCTTGCAGGTGACTTGCACAGGCGTGCCGGCGTGCACCACGGCATTGGTGACCAGCTCACTGGTCAGCAGGACCGCGTCGTCCACTATCCCGCGGCCCTCCGGGGCCTGCTCCGCGAGCCAGGACTGCAGGGTCTCGCGCACGAAGCGCCGCGCCGCGGCCACGGCCGCCGGCTCAGGCTGATACGCCGCACTCGCGACGAGGTCGCTTGATGCCTCCACATGCCCTCTCGGGGTCCCGGCCAGGCCGCCCGGGATGTGCTCACTCCCGGTTGTGCGGCGACCTCACTATCGGATTCGCCGCCGCGGTCGACGGCGGCTGTCCCCATCGTGACAGATACGTGACCAGTTTCCGGCCTGATCAGGCACGTTCGCCGAGAACTGGGGATGGCCGGGCCCATCCGGCGCCTGCCGAGTACTCGCGGACGACCCTGGCCGGGACACCCGCGACCACGCACCGGTCGGGTACCTGGCCGCGCACCACCGACCCGGCGGCCACCACCACGTTCCGGCCGATACACGCGCCAGGCAGGACAATCGCGCCCGCGCCGAGCCAGGTCCCCGGGCCGATGGAGACCGCGGTGTTGCTCGGCCACTGCCGCCCGATCGGGACGTCCGGGTCGGCATAACCGTGATTCTGGTCGGTGACGTAGACATACGGGCCCGTGAAAACGTCATCGCCGATCACGATGGACTGGTGCGCCACTATGTGGCTGCCCCGGCCGATCACGCAGCGGTCGCCGACCCGCAGCACGGGCACCTCGCCAAGGTCCTGCCCGGGGAGCATGCCCGCGCAGAGCGTCACCTGCGAGGCGATCATGGTGCCCGCGCCGATCTCGATCCATTTCTCGCCATACACCGACCCGGCCGGGAAACTGATGGTCGAGCCGGCGCCGAACGCGGCGAACCGGCGCCCGGCGGGGGTGTCCGCGGTGATCTCCCCCGCCTGCTGCATCGATCGCCAGGCATGGTGCACCAGCCGCCAGGCGACCTCGTGGTAGCGCTTAGCCAGGACATCCTTGGCTGACATGATCGACTACGGTACTCCAGGACGGCGTGCCGCCATGGCCGGCGCCGCGAGTTGGCCGCAGGCACCGTCGATCTGGCTGCCTCTGGTATCGCGGACAGTGACCGGTATGCCCTTGGCGGCGAGCCGGGCTTCGAACTCGCGCATCACCCCGGGCTCCGACGCGGTCCACCGGGAGCCAGGAGTCGGGTTGAGCGGGATCAGGTTGACGTGGGCCAGATGGCCGGCCAGCAGGTCGCCGAGGGCGTCGGCCCGCCACGACTGGTCGTTGACGTCACGGATCAGCGCGTACTCGATGGACACCCGCCGGCCCGTCGCCGTCGCGTAGTCCCAGGCCGCGTCGAGCACCTCGGCCACCTTCCAGCGCCTGTTGACCGGCACAAGCTCGTCCCGCAGGTGGTCGTCAGGTGCGTGCAGCGAGACGGCGAGGGTCACCGCGAGCGTCTCGGCGGTGAGCCTGCGGATCGCGGGGACGAGGCCGACCGTGGACACGGTCACCGACCGCTGGGAGATGCCAAGCCCGTCCGGAACCGGGTCGGTCAGCCGCCGCACGGCCGTCAGCACGCTGGCGTAGTTGGCGAGCGGCTCCCCCATACCCATGAACACGACGTTCGAGACCCGGCCGGGGCCGCCTGGCACCTGGCCACGGGCCAGCACGCGCGCGCCCTCGACCACCTGCGCCACGATCTCGGCCGCGGACAGGTTCCTGGTCAGGCCGGCCTGGCCGGTGGCGCAGAACGGGCACGCCATGCCGCATCCGGACTGCGACGACACGCACATGGTGACCCGGCCCGGGTAACGCATGAGCACCGATTCGACATACGCGCCGTCGAACGCCTGCCACAGCGTCTTGCGGGTCATGCCCTCATCGCACGTCTGCTCGCGCCGCGCGGTGAGCAGCCGCGGCAGCAGCGCGCCGGCCAGTTCCGCGCGGGTGGCTGCCGGGAGGTCGGTCATCTCAGCGGGATCATCGGTGAGCCGCGCGAAGTAGTGCCGGGACAACTGGTCGCCCCGGAAGGGCAGGCCGACGAGCGCCGCAGCGGCGGCGCGGCGCGCGGCCGGGTCCAGGTCAGCCAGGTGCCGCGGCGGCCGCAGCGCAGAGCGGTGTCCCGGCACCCGGTGCTCCATTCGTGGCAGGCCGGCCCGCCCAGGCTGGGTAAGGGCCGTTGCAAACTTCTTAACAATATCCGGCTACGACGCATGATGACCTGCGGCGAATCAGTAGATTTCACTACATGCCGACGCTGCGCAAAGGGCCGAGAAGTAACAGGCTCGCCGCGCGCCCGGGACGGCCGGACATCCTGCTGGAGGGCGAGAGCCCGTACGCGAGCCGCCGGGTGGTCGTGGAGTACGACGGAGTGACCACGGCGGCGTACCTGTACGACGACACCACGGTGGTCGCCGCCACCTGGATCGCCAATCATGAGGAGGCCCCGGCCACCACAGAGCCGGACCAGTTCGCCGCGGAGCAGGCCCCGATGATGCCTGCCGACCACACCAAGCATCCCGCCGGCAGGCCCGCGTTCGACGCCCGCACGCTGCGCGCCCTGTGGTTCGAGGAGGGCGACGGCGTGGCCATCGTCGAAGGAGGGCAGTTGCTCGCCGCTATCCCCGGCTGGTGCGACATGGCCCGGGGCATGCCGGGCTACAGCCGGGATGTCATCGGGCAGACTCCGTTCGGCTGGTCGCTGGATGACGCCATGGAGGGCCTGGGCCCGCGGGCGGACCGGGCGACCGCGTTCTGGAGATGGCGGGCGAGCGAGGACGCCTGGGGTGGGTTCCAGAAGGCCGTGCTCGGCCATCTGCTCGGCCGGCTGGGCCCCGGCGCCCGCTACTGGGACGTCAGCGCGGGCAAGCAGCCGATCGCCGGGGTGTCCGAGCGGCCGCCTACCCGCAGCCGCCCGTTCACCGTGCTGACCACGATCGGGATGAGCTGCCAGCGGATGCCGGTGATCGAGCAGTACGCCGAGGACGCCAGTTCCTGCGCCCGGATCGAGCTTGCCCTGGCCACGACCATGCCGAGCCCGGAAGCGGCCCGGATCTTTCTCTGGCTGGCCCAGTACCCGTGGCGCGCGGTGACCTGGTTCGGGCCCGGCCACAGCATCAGGTGGTACCACGAGCCCGCGACCTTCCCGCTCGGCGGCGGGAACACGGCGGTCCTGCTGCTCGACGAGCCCGCCCGGCTGCTCGGGCCGGACGTCCCGGACCTGTCCGGGTTCTCTTTCGGCGGCGACCCCGTGCGGTGGCTGTGGATCGTCCCGATCAGCGAGCGGGAGCGGCTATTCGCCAAGGAGCGCGGGTCGGCGAGCCTGGTCACCCAGCTCGCCGCGCAGCGCCGCAGCTGGGTCGTCGGCTCCTAAGGCGGGTCCCGCGGATCTTCAGCCTGCTGCGGCCAAGATCCACGGGACACGCCTAAGGCGTGTCACTAGCGGCGGCGCACGGGGCTCACCCAGCGCACGGCGCGAAACATTTCATGATTGTCGCCTGCAAACGCGCAGTTCACGATCGCTGATCCTTGCGGTATCGGCCAGTTTCGCCCTTAATTTGGGTTGCAGGCCGAAAAAGTTTCCGCAAACTTTCAGAGGAGATGGAGCGTGGAAAACGACATAGGCGTCAGCATGCACAGACAACTGCCTCGCCGCCGCAGTGCGGTATCGAGACTGGCCATGCTGGCGGCCAGCGCGGCGATGACCGCGACGGCGCTCGGGGTGGCCGCGACGGCTGTTCCCGCTGCCGCTGCGGGCACGCCGCTGCGGCAGCTGGCCGAGGCGAAGGGCAAGTACTTCGGCACTGCCCTCGTGGTGAGCAACCTCAGCAACTCCACCCTCACCGGCGTCGCGGGAACCCAGTTCGACATGGTCACCCCGGGCAACGAGATGAAATGGGACACCACCGAGCCGTCCAACGGCTCGTTCAACTTCGGCCCCGGTGACCAGATCGTCGCGTTCGCCAAGGCTCACAGCGACCGGGTACGCGGCCACAACCTCGTGTGGCACAGCCAGCTTCCGTCCTGGGTGAGCAGCCTGCCCTCCAACCAGGTGCAGGCGGCGATGGAGACCCACATCACCACGGAGGTCAATCACTACAAGGGCCAGGTGTACGCCTGGGACGTGGTGAACGAGCCGTTCAACGACGACGGCACCTTCCGGGCGGACGCCTTCTCCAACGCAATGGGCAGCGGCTACATCGCCGACGCGATCAGGACCGCGCACGCCGCCGACCCGAACGCCAAGCTTTACCTCAACGACTACAACATCGAGGGCGAGAACGCGAAGAGCAACGCGATGTACAGCCTGGTGCAGTCGCTGATATCGCAGGGCGTCCCGATCAGCGGGGTCGGCCTGGAGAGCCACTTCATCCTGGGCCAGGTCCCCTCGACCATGCTGGCGAACATGCAGCGGTTCGCCGCGCTGGGCGTTGACGTCGCGGTCACCGAACTGGACGACCGCATCCAGCTGCCGGCCACCAGCGCCAACCTGGCCCAGCAGGCCACCGATTACTCGACGGTCGTCAATGACTGCCTGGCGGTGACCCGCTGCGTGGGCGTGACCCAGTGGGGTGTCGGTGACGCCGACTCCTGGATACCCGGTTTCTTCTCCGGCTTCGGCGCGGCCACCATGTACGACCAGAACTACAACCCCAAGCCCGCCTACACCGCCACGCAGACCGCCCTCGGCGGTGGCGGCGGCGGGAACACGGTCACAGTTACCAACCCCGGTGCGCGGACCGGCACCGTGGGCAGCGCGGTCAGCGTGCAGATCAGCGCCAGCGACTCCGCCGCGGGCCAGACCCTGACCTACGCCGCCGCTGGCCTGCCCGCAGGGCTGTCGATCAACTCAGCCAGCGGGCTGATCTCCGGCACTCCAACCACAGCCGGGACATCCAATGCCACCGTCACGGTAAACGACGCCACAGGCGCTTCCGGCTCGGCCATTTTCACCTGGACAATCAGCGGCGGCGGGGGCACCGGCGGCACCTGTCACGTCACCTACACCAAGAACGAGTGGACAGGCGGGTTCACGGCCAATGTCACCATCAACAACACTGGTACCTCGGCGATCAGCGGCTGGACGCTGAAGTTCACCTTCCCCGGCGACCAGAAGATAACGAACGCCTGGAACGCCGCGATCACCCAGTCCGGAACCAGCGTCACCGCCACCAACCTCAGTTACAACGCCACCATCAACCCGGGCGGCAACACCTCGTTCGGCTTCCAGGGCACCTGGACGGCCAACGACACTGTGCCCACTAGCTTCAGCGTCAACGGCAGCGCGTGCAGCTAGAGCGTGCCCCCTAACGAGTGCCGGCCCCCAGCACGTCGTCGCGCTGGGGGCCGGCAGCAGCACCGTCGATACGTTCGGTAAAGAGCAGCAGCACCGTCGATACGTTCGGTAAAGATGTGTGCTTAACCGGTCACGTGCATGTTTATCCCTAGCAGCACCAGGAGCCAGAGGAAGATCGCGAGGAGAGCGGACAGAACGGCCTTCAGCAGGCCGACGGTGATGTAGCCGCGATTCCACGCAACCACGATGCCAACGATGATGTAGATGAGCCCAACCAGACTTATCGGCCGCCTGAACATGCTTGCTCCCATCTTCGTCCAGCTTCTTGAACGAGACGGGCACGCATCTTCCCTGGCCGCGAAACGGCAAACGTCAACGTAGGAAGATCACCAGGAGCAGCCAGACCACGGGCGCGCAAACCAGCATGGCATCGATCCGGTCGAGGACGCCCCCGTGGCCGGGAAGCACCGTTCCCATGTCCTTGATTTCCAGGTCCCGCTTGATCATCGACTCTGACAGGTCGCCGAGGATCGCCGCGGTGACCGCCGCCGCACCCAGCGCCACTCCCTGCCAGACCTGGGCGTGCAGCAGAGTGGGCAGCATGATCGCGCCCGCTACCACGCACGCGAGCGCCGAGCCGGCGGAACCCTCCCAGGTCTTGTGCGGGCTGATCGGCGGCACCATCAGGTGCCTGCCGAGCAGGACGCCGGCGGCGTAGCCACCGATGTCGCTGCACACCGCGAGCACCAGGAACACGACCGTGCGCCTGGGACCGTCGGGCGGGGCGAGCATGAGCGCCACGAACGAGGCCATCAGCGGCAGGTAAGCCAGGGCGAACAGGCCGGCCGTGACGTCCCGCAGATAGCCCTCGGTGCCGCCGGGGAGCCGCCAGGACATGACCGCGATGACCGTCACGGCCAGCGCCGCCACCAGGGGACGCTCCCCTCGCCAGTAGGCCAGTGCGATCATCGCCGCGCCGCCGGCCGCGACGGGCACCAGCGGCAGCCGGATGTCCCTGGCGCGCAGCGCGCGGGTGAGCTCCCACAGCGCCACCGCGATGGCGACGGCCACAACCACCAGGAACAAGACCTTGACGGTGAACAGGGTGAGCAAGGCGATAGCACCCAGGGCCAAGCCCACGGCCAGCGCGGCGGGAAGATTGCGGCCCGCCCGGGCCGGCTTGCGCTCGCCTCCGCTGCCGGGTTCGCCTCCGCTGCCAGGCTCGCCTTCGCTGCCAGGCTCGCCCTCGCTGCCGGGTTCGCCTTGCTGGCCGGGGGGCAACCTACACCTCGAGGAGCTCGGCTTCCTTGTGCCTGAGCAGTTCGTCCACCTGCCCCACGTACGTGTGAGTGAGGTCGTCGAGCTCCCGCTCGGCCCGGTGCACCTCGTCCTCGCCTGCGTCACCGCCCTTGACGAGCTTGTCCAGCGAGTCCTTGGCGTGCCTGCGGATGTTGCGGATGGAGACCCGGCTGTCCTCGGCCTTGTGCCGCGCGACCTTGATGTATTCCTTCCTGCGATCCTGGGAGAGATCGGGGAAGACCACCCGGATGATCGCGCCATCGTTCGACGGGTTCACCCCGAGGTCGCTGTTCCTGATCGCCTTCTCGATCGAGCCCAGCGAGGACTTGTCGAACGGCTGGATGACGACCATCCGCGGCTCGGGGATGTGGAACGAGGCCAGCTGATTCACCGGCGTCTGCGTTCCGTAGTACTCGGCCGTGATCTTGCTGAACATGGTCGGATGCGCCCGGCCGGTGCGGATCGTGGCGAACTCTTCTTTGGCGACCGCGACGGCCTTCTCCATTTTCTCCTCGGCCTCGAGGAGGGTTTCGTCTATCACTGCGGCTCCTGTGCGTCCTGGGCCCGTCTCATTCGCAGTCTGCGTCGGCAGGCATCAGAAATCTCCCGCGCGGCATATCAGCGTGCCGATCTTCTCACCACGCACCGCCCGCACGATGTTGCCCTTTTCCATGAGGTCGAAAACGACGATGGGCAGGCCGTTGTCCATGCACAGGCTCACCGCGGTCGCATCCATGAACTTCAATTCCCGGCGCAGCACCTCGCCATAATCAAGCTGGTGGAAGCGGACCGCATCCGGCATCGTCCGGGGATCCGCGTCATAGACGCCGTCGACCAGCGTGCCCTTGAGCACGGCCTCCGCGCCGATCTCCAGGGCACGTTGCGCGGCGCACGTGTCGGTGGAGAAGAAGGGCGCGCCGAGGCCCGCACCGAAGATCACGATCCGGCCCTTCTCCAGGTGCCGGATGGCCCGCCTGGGGATATAAGGCTCGGCCACCTGCCCCATGGTGATCGCGGTCTGCACACGGGTGTCGACACCGAGTTTCTCCAGCACGTCCTGGAGAGCCAGGCAGTTGATCACCGTGCCGAGCATGCCCATGTAGTCGGCCCTGGCCCGGTCGATGCCGCGGGCGGACAACGCGGCACCGCGGAACATGTTGCCGCCGCCCACGACGACCGCGACCTGCACTCCCAGCCGGGACGCGTCCCTGATCTCCCGGGCGAAGTGCGACACGGCGTCAGGATCGATACCAAGTCCTGCGCCGCCCGCGAATGCCTCGCCCGACAGTTTGAGAACCACTCGATGCCAGGCCGGGCGCTCGTCGATCTGCTCTCCGGCCGAGTTGTGCCCGGCGGCGGCTTGGGTGCCGCCCGCCACACCATCCCCCGACGGGGTGCTATCTGGCAATGCGGGCTCCCCTCACCTCAGTGGCCGCCGGGCACCGATTCAACTCGCCTGCCCGATCTGGAACCGTGCGAAGCCGCGGACGGTGGCTCCCGTCTCGGCAAGCAGCTGCTTCACTGACCTCTTAGGATCGCGCACCGACGGCTGCTCGACCAGCGCCACGTCCTTGAAGAACGCGTTCAGCCGTCCCTCAACGATCTTTCCGATCGCCTGCTCCGGCTTGCCCTCTTCGCGAGTCACCTGCTCCGCGATCCGGCGCTCGTTGGCGACGACGTCCTCGGGAACCTCGTCCCTGGTCACGTACTGCGGTCGCATCGCGGCCACCTGGTGCGCAATATCCATCGCGACCGGCGCGCCCGCCTCGTCGATGTCGACGAGCACACCGAGCGTCGGTGGCAGTCCGGGGTCAGACTTATGCAGATAGTTCACGATGCAGCCGCCGGTAAACGCAGCGAACCGGCCAAGCTCCAGCTTCTCCTTCAGCGACGCGCTCGCCGTCTCGATGAGATCGGACGCCGTCTGCCCGTCCCTGACCGGCAGCGCGAGGACGGCCAGCCGGTCCGTAGCGCCTGCCGTCAATGCGGCCTGCGCAATGTCGGCCGCTGCCTGCTGGAACATGTCGGTCTTCGCGACGAAGTCGGTCTCGCAGTTGAGCTCGACGAGTACTCCGGCAGTCGTCCCGTTCATGGCCGAGGTCACCAGGCCGTTGGCCGCCGTGCGGCCAGCTCGCTTTCCGACGTCTTTAGCACCCTTGACGCGCAGCGCCTCTACGGCAGCGTCGAAGTCGCCGTCGGCCTCGACCAGGGCGTTCTTGCAGTCCATCATGCCCGCGCCAGTCAGATCGCGGAGCCGCTTGACGTCTGCGGCACTGTAGTTCGCCATGTCCTTCTCTCTCGCAGTCTTGTTAATTGTCCCCGTTGTGCGCCGCCTCACCCTGTCCGTTGCTCCCGCTGCCCTTGCTAGCACCTTCAAGGACAGCTGGTACCGCCGGCACCCGGTTGCCGTACCCGTCCGGCCCGGCGCGGAGCCGCCTGCCGCCGGATCCGCAGGTCGCGCTGCCGACC
>WNFB01005050.1_pt1 | contig 11780 bp, 6 predicted proteins | sample 5400501 | NCBI WGS metagenome assembly WNFB01 (sample SAMN13153341, study PRJNA577476) | soil metagenome | isolation source: 200 cm saprolite under Douglas fir tree site 2 hole 1 | place: USA:California | collected 2015-04-18 | reverse complement strand
CGCCGGTGCTGGGAGAAAACGGTGCGCATTCACCGTAGCCTACGCTGCCATCTTTCAGTGTAGTCGTAATCAGCACATTATTGGCCACACTGGTCGTACCCGTGGCGATAGTAAACGGCTCCAGCATCGGAATATTCAACGGTTCGACGCTAACAGCATGAATGGTGGTGCGCGACATAAATTGTCCTATCCTTTCAAAAAAATCATAGCTTCCACACCCTCGCATTACTGAATGCTACTTCACCTGCAAGGGCCACTACACCTACCTGGCCGGAACTATAGGTAGTATCGCTAAGGCTTTTGAGGAGGTGCTGGTTGACATAAAGATCGATATTACTTCCGCGTGCCACAACGGCGATCAAGTTGCTGCCGCTCGCATTGATGTAGGTACTGGTGCCGCTCCCTACTATGCTGGAAGTACCGAATTTATCAAAGTAGACTTTGAGATAAAAGTTTCCACTCGTATCAATGATGAAGTAGTAAAGGTGGGTCGTTGCCCGGTCAGCACGAAAAACGATGCCGCTAGAGTTTCCCGAAATGATGGTTGCCTGCACCTCAAAGGCGAAGTCACTGAAATTGGTTGCCAGTGCGAGGCAGGAGTGGAACACTCCAGCAAGGGGTATATTGGAGTGATAGCTTCCCCCGCTAAACGTACAAGATCCACTATCTCGCTGTCCCTCCTCCCAGCCATAACCCTTGCTATTGTCGCGCAGCGGGTCATCAAGTGCGAGTGTGCCGGTGTTGGGAGGGTAGGGATTGGCCTGTGCTGTAGCTGTGGCTCCCAGGGCTGTAGCACTGGCGGAGATATGTTGCGCATTCGCCGCCGTTGCCAATGTACTGGCGGTGGCCTGGTTGCGCGCCTGTGCTGTCCCCTGTGCCTGTGCTGAGGCCGTAGCATTCACGTTGATCCCGAATGGCAATGGTGTCCCCACAATCAAGTAATATGTTCCAAGACTGCCTGCTATCAGCACGAGCACGAGTAGAGCGAGCAATATTGCTCTCCCTATGCCCCTGGAAGCTCTACGCTCTGGGAATGGCTCTCCGGGAATGGCTCTCCGGGAATGGCTCGTAGGGGCGGGAGCGGTGTTGGGTGGAGTGGGGACGCTTGCGTCGCCCTGGAGTGGGGACTTGCTGTTCGGCCCAGGAATGGGTGTAGCTCCAGCCGAAATCACCGTTTCGCCCTCAGTAAGCACCGTTCTTTCGTCACTTGTGGGAAAAGCAGTGCGGTATTCTTCTGTATGCTTAACGGAAATAGTCAGGATCAAGGTACCGGCCAGGCTGCCCTCACGAGATAGTTCTCCCCCACCTTCTAGCGTGATAGTCTGGCCGTCTTGCACGCCTGCCGGTACCGACACTGATACTTTCCGTCCACTGGGTAGGGTGATTACGCGATTGGTGCCGCTGCGTGCCTCCATGTCGCTGATGGCTAGTATGGCATGAATATCATCCCTGGCGTTAAGAGTGGCGTAGGCATCATGCTGCCCCTGTCTATCCTGGGTATTCATGATAGTAGGAATGTTTGTCTCGTCCCGCACCCGCACTTCCCCCCCGCCTGACGCCTGCTTTAAAGCACGTGAGAAGGCTGATATGGAAGCGAAACGCTCTTCTGGTTTTTTCGCCAGGGCGTGGAGAATGACAGTATCGACATCTGCGGGTAAATTGGGCACATAGGTACTGGGAGGCTGTGGTTGGACGTTGATGTGCTGGTACATCATCTGTCCCAGGCCGCCATGAAAGGGCAGGTGCCGCGTCAGCAGTTGGTAGGCCATAATGCCAAGAGCGTATTGATCTGTCGCGGGAACAGGACGACTTTCCCATTGTTCGGGTGCCATATAGCTTGGTGTGCCGCGAATGGACTGGCTGTTGCTGGTGTTTCCCGCGATAAATTTCGCGATCCCGAAGTCGGTCAGGAGCAGGTCTGGCGGGCTTGCCTCTTTCAAACTACGAATGAGAAAGTTAGAAGGCTTGACATCCTGGTGTACAAGCCCCTGGTCGTGTGCATATTGAAGAGCGTCCGCCGCCTGGTCAAGTAGATAGATAAGCTCCTGCGGCGAAAGCGCATTGTTACTGTTGTGTCTTTGGCGTAGCCATGTATCCAGGGAACCACCCTGGCAATACGGCATGACCATGTAGGTTAGTGCGCTCCCATTTACAATGTCCTCGCCATAATCGAAGAGCGGTAGAATATGTGAATGATTGAGCCGGGCAATCGCCTTTGCTTCACGCTCGAAGAGGCGATTAGCATCCTGCGAAGTATCCTCGTCCGGGTTAGGGATAACTTCATCCCGAATCACTTTAATCGCGACCTGTCGATTGATGCGTGTATCTTCAGCAAGGTAGACTTCTCCCATACCGCCACTGCCAATCAGGCGTACAAGAAGATAGCGACCTATTTTCTGTCCATCTAGCGGCATACCGTCACCTCGTTCATCACTGGGATATTCTGACCTACCTACTGGTTCTATTTCGCTGTTTATCTTCATGCCGTTCGATTGCCAGCTCGATCAGACGATCTAACAATTGCGCGTAGGAAAGACCGCTGGCCTCCCACAGTTTGGGGTACATACTAATCTGGGTAAAGCCTGGCATGGTATTGACCTCATTGATATAGATGCGTCCGCTCTCTTTCTCAAGAAAGAAGTCCACGCGGGCCAGGCCGCTGAGATCGAGGGCCAGGAAAGCCGTTATAGCCTGGCGGCGCACCTCTTCCGCGCTTGCCTGTGAGATGTCGGCTGGAATAATCACCTGCGATTTGTTATCAAGGTACTTGGCATTATAATCATAAAATTCGTTACTGGCGATCACCTCGCCCACCACGGAGGCTATCGGCTCGTCATTGCCCAACACCGAGCACTCAAGCTCGCGACAATTGATACCACGCTCAATAATGACCTTGCGATCATACTGAGCCGCGACATGTATAGCATCTTCCAATTCACCCCGCTCATGGGCTTTGCTGATGCCGACGCTTGAACCCAAATTGACGGGCTTGACGAAGCAGGGATAGCCCAGACGCTGCTCGATGGCGTCCATAATCCTCTCAGGCAAGCGTTCCCACTCATTGCGACGATAGACCAGGTAGTCCACGCTGGGGAGGCCAACCGATTGAAAAACCATCTTCATCTTTTCCTTGTCCATGCCCAGAGCTGCCCCCAATACCCCACAACCAACATAGGGCACATTTGCCATCTCCAACAGCCCTTGCAGCGTGCCATCTTCACCATACGTGCCGTGTAGAACAGGAAAGATGATATCTAAGGCCCCGTTTTCCTCAAGCGGTTGGCTGCCCTCCAGGGGAATGAGGCGGCGTAAACGCGGATCACTCGTAAGTGTGACTGCCGTCGTTTCTTCCGCACCCCCACCCTCACTGACGCTCTGCTCCGCTGCTATCAAGCGGGCTGGTTCTATGCCCAGCAGCCATGCCCCTTCTTTGGTGATGCCGATGGGTACCACCTCGTACTTGTCGCTATCCACATTCGCCATCACCGAGGTAGCCGAGGCCAGCGATACTTCATGTTCCCCTGAACGCCCCCCAAAGACGAGACCAATACGCCGCTTCTTCTTACTAGCCATCTATCTTTCTATCCTTTCATAACATATCCAATATAGTCTCGATACGCATTCCACGCGACCCCTTCAGCAACACTAAATCACCGCTTCTCACCTCTCGCTTCAGCAGATCGGCGGCAGCGCGTTTAGCTGCCTCCAGCTCAGAGGCGTTTTCAACGTCAGCATCGCAGTAATACACATGCTCCGCTGGCATCCCCGACCGGATAGCACCCTCGACGTAATAACGCGCTTCATCTCCAATGGCAACCAGGTAATCGACAACTCCCGCCAAAGCCTCTCCACTGGCGCGATGCTCCGCTCGCGCATATTGGCCTAGCTCGAAAATATCCCCCAGCACAGCCCAACGTCTCCCGCCAGGAGCAATCTGAGCGTTCTGCATCGCCCGCATAATAGCGGTAATCGATTGACGGTTAGCGTTATACGTATCGTCAATCAAGATACTCCCATTAGGCCCCGGCTTGATCTCGCCTCGCCCCTTTGCAGGAGACAACTCCTCTAATGCGTCCCGCATATCATCAAGAGACATCTCAGCCGCGCATCCCGCCGCCGCTGCTGCCAATGCAATTGTGACGCCATGCTCCCCCGGTAATCGCAACTGCACATGCGCCTCCTGACCTCGATAGCTCAGGGTGAAGTGGCATCCCCGCAGCGTATCCCCAGCAATTGCACTGCCGCGCACCTCGGCACCTTCACCGAGGCCATAGTAGAGTACCCGCGCCCGCGTTTTCTCGCCCATGCTGCGCACATTGCTATCATCGTAGTTGAGTATGGCGATACCATCTGCTGCAAGCGCCTCTACCAGCTCACTTTTGGCCATTACCACCCGCTCTTGAGACCCAAAGTATCCCAGGTGTGCCGCCCCAACATTCGTCACAATTGACCAGTTGGGGCGGGCAATCGTCTCACAAAGCCAGCTCAACTCGCCCACCCACTGGGCACCCATTTCCAACACGGCATAGCGATGTTGCGCTTCCAGGCGCAGCAGCGTCAATGGATAGCCTAGTTCATTGTTGTAGGATGCATATGTCTTGAGTGTAGGTGCCTGCCTGCTGAGTACCGAGGCAACGGCCTCTTTTGTGCTGGTCTTGCCATTGCTACCGGTAATACCAATCAGCGTCGTATGTTCCTGTCGTCGAGTGCGCACGCGAGCAGTAGCATGTAAAGCCTTCACCACATCCGGCACAACGATCTGCAAGAAATCATCTGCCACATCGCCCGCGGGTTCCGTACAGAGCACCGCCCCCGCCCCCACCTCTGCTATCATGGGAATGAAACGATGCCCATCGACATGGGCACCCTTTATGGCAACAAAAAGATCCCCCCGCCCAACCTGGCGGCTATCGTGCTGTGCGGAAGGAAATACCTGCTCAGGATCGGGAGTCGCGCCATTGTGTAGATGTACCGTGCCGTCATTGCCTTGCAGTATATCCTCGAGGGTGAACATATCCGTATGTCCTTAACTTCTCTTCAGTATAGTTTACGCAATTATATCATATCTATGCCCTCTCCCTATTGCGTTTTGCCTCCAATAGTTTGCTGGCAACCGAAACATCGGCTTGTTTCGTTTCTGTCTTTGTGGTTGTCGCGGGTTGAACTGGTCGTGTTGTCTCTTTCAGTGGTGCCTTTGGTTCCCTTGTAACTGGTGCTTGTGGCCTGGTACTTGTGACACTCACAACGCGGCTGCGCCTCTGCTCGCGTTTTGTGCGCAGGCTGCCCAATGCTGCTGCGTTAATAGCACTCTCCTGGATTTGTTCGCCCCTCATGTATAGTAGTGGCTGCGCTCGCCTCAGCCATGCTTGCCTCAGCCACCTGTAGCCGATCACCAGGAATTCTAAGCTGGCGAGGCGGCGGGCGGCAATATCGATGGGCAGTAAGAGTGCAGCCAGCGTGAGCAGCCAGAAGGTGATGGGGATGGCGGCGGAGACGGGTGCCAGGTTCGAGGCAAATGCTGCCCTGCTATCGTCGGGGCCAAGCAGCCCGCCACCTCCGGCGTGGGCCAGCAGGGTGAGGAAGCGCGTGTCGGTCCCCATGGTGTGAAATTCGGGCGAGTAGGGCACAACTATGCCGGTAGTGGCACCCAGCCGGCTGGTAGCTCCTTGCCAGGTGACCTGTAGCAGGTACGCTCCAACCAGGATGATGGGGAAGTTGCCCTCCCAGCGTTGCGGGGCTGTGGGCTGCAATGTGACCGTCACTTGCGAGAGATCGGGCGCGAAAATTTTTGCCTGCACCTGCTGATTGCCCGCTATTATTGGTGTGCCGGGGGGCAGGTCGACGGTTAAGTGCCCGACTCCACCTGCGACTGTGGCGTTGATATTGAGTGAGCTATCGGGTGTGGGCAGGGTCCAGGTGACCAGGTTGGCCCACCAGCGCGGGGCATCGCTCCACTGCAGCCAGTTCGCCGTCCACAGGCCAAGGGCATCACTTGTCCAGGCGGCGACCCGCCCAAGGCCATACTGCCAGACCGCCAGTACGGGATCATCATTGTGGCTGATCAGCACTAGCTGGGCTGTTGCTTTGGGGGTGGTTGCCACGTAGCCCGTCAGTCCGGGTAAGGCACCCAGACCTGTCAGGATGGGATGATTGCCAACAATAGCTGGCGTAAATGGCTCGTTGATGATCGCCCGGCGCGTCGCCTGCTGGGTCTCTTTGAGCAGGATTTGTGGAATGGCCGAGGGGTTATCGGCCCGGTAGAAGCGTCCTCTGCCCAGGGTTGCAATCTGTTGCATCAGGCCCAGTTCTTGATATAACTGCGTATTGGTGGCAACCGTTGAGACGGTAATATGCTCGCTCGCCATCCTGAGCAGTTGAGCTGTCAGTTGCGAGTTTTCAAAGGTGTCGCCGTCACCAATCAGGATGACATGCTGTATTTTTGCGTTTGTGCCGCGCAGCACTGACTCAGCATTGAGTAGATCAGGTACATAACTGGCCGGGTCGCATGGCTGCATTGTATCAATCACATGGTCAATTGCCGAGCGGTTGCTGACGTGCTGCATAGCGGAAACTAGCACCCCGCACCCACCTGAAATACCCACCTGGTCACGCGGCGTCAGCAGGTTAACTACACCCTTGGCAGCTTCTATGGAGATGTTGATTTCATTATTGCTCTCCAGGCTTTCCACGATCAGCACGACCGCGATACTGGGTGTGTCCTTATGCTGTGGTATGTCCATGCTGACAGGCAGCGTCTGTTCCAGTGGCGTGTTGGCGTACCCACCCACACCGTAGCTGTTCTCGCCCCCGCTGACGACAAGGCCTCGACCGAGATCACGCACATATGCCTGCAAGATTTGCATACGCGCGGTACCTAGCGAGATGGCCGGCACATCCGCCAGCACGACGGCGCTATAGCCAGCCAGGCCATCAAGGGTAGTCGGTATGTCGCTGGGCGTTCCCGTAGTGACGTTGATCTTTGTGGCTTGCAGCGCGGCAATAATATTGTGTCCCTCTCCAGGTGTTCCTTCAACCACCAGAACATGGGGAGGCCCCTGTACATTCACGAATGCCGACGCTTCATTATTGGCGAGAATAGTGTCCTGTGCTGCCTCCAATGTGACGCGGAAGGTGTGAAAGCCTGGCGGGGGTGCCAGCAGTCTAAAGCTGATTTCCTGCGCGCCAACTACCAGGTGCGTTGGCAACTCAAGCAACAAGCTTTGATCGAGGTAGAGACGCAGTATCGCCGCTTGCGCGACTGTGCTGAATAATCTTGTGTGCAAGAGAAAGCGTTCATTGGTGTGTAGTTCCGTGGGTACATCGAGACCGTCAATGCGAGCCTCCGCGCTATTGAAAGCGGGTAGGGGCACGATATCCAGCCGGATACCCTCTTGTTGCAGCAGTTGGGCCTCCTGCAGCGCATCCCCCAGGTTCTGTTGACCATCGCTCAGGAGCACAATACGCCTCAGGCTATCTGTTGGTAGGATAGCCGCCGCGAGCCGCAAGCCGGCGGCGAGATCGGTATAATTGGTGTCCGGTGTGGATTGAAACTGGGTGAAGTCGATCTGGGTTCTGACGGATTGTTCAACCAGGGCGTTGCGTCCCACGGCAACAATGCCCACCTGGTCATCAGGCCCCTTCTGCTTTATAGCAGCGTTTATCCAATTTTCGATAAAGGCCCGCTGCGTCTGCGTGCTGGCGGAGATATCTCCCACGAAGACAACGGCTTGCCGGGATACTGGTTGTGACCATGCCGCACCGGCCAGGGCGCAGATAATCAGTGCAAATAGGGCAAGACGACTGAGCAGGATCAGACGCCTCTGGCCCCTGGGAAACGGCAGGGACATATTGCGCCAGGCAAGCACTACCAGCACGCCAATTGGCAGTAAGAGCAGCAGGAGCAATGGTTGTTCAAACGTCAGCATCGCTGTTTCCTTTGCTTATCCCCTGATAGGGCGAGAGAGTCGTGGAGAGGAACCAGGGCGAGGACAAGCCATCGCCCCTACTATGGACGATCTCAGCTTGGGAGGAGTCGAACCATAGTAGGGGCGATGGCTTGTCCTCGCCCTGTGGGGTTTGTCCTCGCCCTGTGGGGTTTGTCCCCGCCTTGCCAGGGCAGGACGTATCATTGCGCTACTCCTTTCATTCGTCAACAGTGTCATCACAGCCTTAAACCCTTCTTTCTGCCCCTTGTCACTTTGGAGAGACGTTTCCTGACAACTCTATAGCGACCCTCCAATTGGTCCTGTATAGTCACAATTGCCTTAAATCGTCCATGGTATTGCCTGCGGGCAAAGGGAGCAGGGGGGTACCCCTTGCGGGTACCCTGCCCCTTGCGTGCAGCATATGCCGTATTCCCTATCGCCGTAGGGGCCCGATTTATCGCGCCCTGTTTGCGGTAGCTGCGACTAAAGAGCCACCATTCCAGGCAGAGCACAAGTAAGAGGAAAGCGGCAATCCACGGCCAGATTTCGCGTAACACCTGCGGTACCGCGTTATTGCCTGCTGAAAAATCGATGCTGTGGGCAACCGGAAGTTGATTGGCCGGTGCCAGGCGCGATTGTTGTGGATCAAACAGATTGACGGTAAACGCGCCGCGTCGCTCCTGGCCGTGAACCTGCTGGAGCACCTGGTAGAGGCCAATCGTATTTGTCTGGGCAAATGGAGCAACAGGAAACGGCGGAGCCACCGTCACGGACTGCTGATTTGGGTCTGTAATCGTGACATGATCTGCTCCGGGCCAGGTTTGCACGGTCACCGGCAAGTTTGGGGAGACCTGTCCATCTCCAGCAACGGGAGGTGGGAGAAACCAGTTGACCATATTGTAGATCAGGATAGGAAAGCCAGGCTGTAGCGGCAGATCACTATCGTGCAGATCAAAGCTCAGAGCTGTGATGCGCCTGTTATTGTTTTCCCCAGCAATCAAGAGCGGTGTTTCAGGCGTGGTAATCACAGGTGCTGCCCACAGTGCTGGCGTGAATAGGTGACTGGTGCGCAGCACGCGGATGCTGCTCAGATCGACATTATTGAGCAGGTTCGCGCTGTCGTTGCCCGCGCTGATGTGGCTCACCTGGATCTCTGGCCCCGATCTGCCAAAGATATACGAGCCTGCGGGCGGGTTGACGAAGAATAGTCCCCCATTGGGCAGGCTTGGAGGTACGTAGCCATCGAAGATGGTCAAATCAAAATTGCCAACATTGGGAACGTACTTGTCGGGCGTAGTCTTGTAGAGATCAACATTTGTTAGCAGCCCCAGCGCGGCCTGTAGAAAACTATTGCCTTTGGTGACCAGCAGCACCTGTCCATGCATGGAGCCACCGACAATGGCCCATGCCTCGTGGTCAACGGTCATCGCATCCTGGGAGAGAATCTGCGCATGGAGGAAGCGCGTGCTGGGCGGTAATGGTCCCCACTGTAGCGCGCCCTGACTCCCCGCGGGCAAAGAGACGGTTTGTACGCTGAACAGTTTGCCATCAGCATACAAGGCAACCGGTATCGATCTCTGCTGGTGACTGTAGTTGGCGACCTGTGCCAGTGCTACAAGGCTGCTCTGCAATGAGCCTTCGGGTATAGTAGTGGCAGTGCTTGCCCCTGCCATGAGTGAGCGTGCGGCCAATGCCAGCAGGGCCACATTGGGAGCATCGGTACCAATGCGCAGGTAACTGATGGGGAAAGGTACCACGAGCGTTTGATCGGGAGCCAGCACATGCCCATCTCCAACTACCAGTGCCTGTATATTGGTGCGCCCGGCTGCCAGCGAAGTTGCCAGTGAGAGTGCCTGTTCAAGATCGGCATCCTGGTTGGTGACTCTGGCCCGTTGCAGTGCAGCGTTGATTTGCTGCTTGTCCTGGGATGCGCTAATCAATACCTGTGGCGTATGGGCCATCGTGATGATGGAGAGATGATCATTGGGGCCGAGGCCATCGACCAGGTTGGCTATCTGGCTTTTCGCTGCCTCAAATCTGCTTGGTGCCACATCGGTGGCCTGCATACTCGCCGATGCTTGCAGGATGATGATGGTGTCGCCACTGATGGGGCTGCGCAAGAAAATAGCCGGTCGGGCCAGAATGAGTACAATGAAAATGGCAGCCAGCAGTTGGAGCAGGAGCAGCGGCGTGATGCGCAATCTCTGCCAGGGGCGGCTAGCCTGCAGGTCTTGTAATGCCTGTTGCCAGAGCAAGGTGCTGCCGACGACGCGATTCTGCCGCTTGGGCTTCATGAAATAGAGCAAGAGGATGATAGGGATGATAACGCCAAAGGCGAGTGCCGCCGGAACCAGTAAATTCATCCAAACCCTTTCGTGGATACCCCTATGCCTTCAGGCTATGGGAGGAAACGAAAGCGCCCGCATGCGAGCTTTCTGAACGATCATATCCCCTGCGGGGGAGAGCCAGAAATGCGGTCTGACGCTCGATGTAGCCCCAAGCAAGATGAGGCCCATTCCCGCACGAATGTAGGGTGCCCTTCGCCAAGGTTCAAGAGGCTTGTCATGTCGGCAGCACCGCCCCTACCCATCAGGACTTTTAACCACCGACGCTAGAGCCAGGAACTAGAGCAAGCATTCCTAGGTAGCATGACCTCTCGAACGGAGTGCTCTTTCAAGCACCAAGGCTAGTCAGCGAGCGCTTGCACGAGACGGGCAGAAGTCACCCCTACATGCAAGCCCATCCCCTTTCAGGGGATTGGGTCACTGACTTTCTCACTTCACCAATAATATGTAGTGGCACCCCTCGCGGGTGCCAGGCCTTCTCACTTCACCAGTTCAACCTGGCGTAATATGCGCTGCACTACATCGATAACGGCAGTATCGCTGGAGATCATGGTATAGGTCATGGCGTATGTGTGGGCAAATGAGGCCAGTTCTTGTGTGAACGCCGCCAGGCGTTGGCGATATGCCTGATGTACGGCGGGCGAAACACTGACGTCGATATTGCCCACGCCCTCGCTGTCCTGCAGACGCCAATCGCCCTGCAAGTCCGGTTCGAGCTCGTCGGGAGCGAGGATTTGCAGCAGGGCCACCTCCTGTCGCAACTGGCGCACTGCTCGTATACCGGTCTGATAACCACCCGGTGCCAGGAAATCCGAGATCACAATGGTCAGCCCAGGACTGGTTACAATCCTGCCCAGGTCGTACAGTGCTTTGTTCAAATCGGTTGTTCCCGAACGCGGCAAGCGATTGAGAAATTCCCCAACCGTCCAGACGGCGTTTTTGCCACTTCCCACGCGGCGGTATGCCGCCAGCCGGTCGGTGAGTGCGCCAACGATCACGCTGTCCTCGCATTTAAGGGCGACATAAGAGAGGGCAGCTCCCAGTGCAGTTGCCAGAGAGGCCTTCGGCGGGTTCCCGTGATGCATTGAGTCGGAACAGTCGATGAGTACGGTGACGGTGAGATTCTCCTCTGCCTCGAAGACGCGCAGGAAGAGCCGTTCCAGTCGTGCGTATGCCCGCCAGTCGATGCGGCGGAAGTCATCCCCCGGCGTGTACCGTCTATAGTCCGCGAATTCCATAGAGGAGCCGGCCAGTGGAGAGCGTCGCCGCCCAGGCCGTCCCGTAGCCATCGGCCTGCGCGTGAGCAATGCCAGGCTGTCCAGCCGTTGCAGCACGCTGGCGTCCAGCGGGAAACGTTGGGGGGTGGGGGTACTCTCGTTAGGCATTATTATTCACTCTCCGTCTCTTGAATAATCGTCTCAATGATCTCTTCCGGCGTTATTCCCTCTGCCAAACCGTCGAAGTTGAGGATCAGGCGGTGGCGCAAGGCTGGATAGGCAACCTCTTTAAT
>WNFB01013165.1_pt1 | contig 11781 bp, 9 predicted proteins | sample 5400501 | NCBI WGS metagenome assembly WNFB01 (sample SAMN13153341, study PRJNA577476) | soil metagenome | isolation source: 200 cm saprolite under Douglas fir tree site 2 hole 1 | place: USA:California | collected 2015-04-18 | reverse complement strand
TATTCTCCGGGATGTTCTGCCGCTTCCCGCACTCCGTCAGCCTGACGGTTGGAGGGCAGGCGGAACGAGCGGAAGCGGAGCTGGTGTCGGGTACGTACTTCAGCGTTCTCGGGGTTGGGACGGCGCTGGGAAGGACGTTCACGCCGGAAGACGATCGCGTGCCCAACGGGTATCCGCTGGTGATGCTGAGTTACTCGTTCTGGAAGCAGCGGTTCGGCGGGGATCCGGAGATTCTCGGAAAAGCACTCACGGTGAACGGCCACAACATGACGGTCATCGGTGTGGCGCAGGCGGGATTTGATGGTGTGGAGCTGGGATACTCGCCGAAGCTGTTCATCCCCGTGATGATGCAGCAGCAGATCATCGTGGGCAATCCCACGATGCTGACGGACCGCCGGACGCGGTGGGTGAACGCGTTTGGAAGATTGAAGCCGGGCGTGACGCAAGAGAAGGCCAAGGCGGCGCTGCAACCTTTCATGCACTCCATGCTCGAAATGGAGGTGCGCGAGGCGGCGTTCAATCATGCCTCCACATATGCTCGCGGAGAATTTCTCAAGTGCTGGATAGACGTTTTGCCCGGGTCGCAAGGGCGGTCGTATTTCCGGCGCGAGCTTTCGACACCGCTGTGGGTGTTGATGGCCACCACCGGGGTGGTCCTCCTGATCGCCTGCGCGAACCTGGCCAACCTGCTGCTGGCGCGGGCCACGGGAAGGCAGAAGGAGATCGCGGTGCGACTGGCGATTGGAGCGAGCCGCGGCCGGATCGTCTCTCAGCTTCTGATCGAAACGCTTTCGCTGTCCGTGCTGGGCGGGATCGCGGGGTTGGCGCTGGCTTTCTGGGCCGACAAGGCGCTGATGGCGCTGTATTTGCCGGACGATTCGTCGAACTTGACGATTTCCACGGCACCCGATTTTCGGATTCTCCTGTTCACGCTAGGCGTGACGATCCTCACGGGGGTGATTTTCGGGCTAGTGCCGGCGCTGCAGGCGACGAAGCCGGACGTGGGCCGAACGCTGAAAGATCAGGCCGGCGCGGTGGTGGGCGGAGGTCACGGCAGGCTGAGGAAGGCGCTGGTGGTCGCCCAGGTGGCGCTGTCGCTGCTCTTGCTGATCGGCGCGGGATTATTTTTGCGCAGCTTGAAGAACCTGAGCAACCTTGGCCCCGGCTTTCCCGCGGAGCGGCTGGTGGGCTTCGACGTGGACCCGTCGCGCGGCGGGTACACCGTGGAGCGGTCGAAGATTTTTTACCAGCAGTTGACGGATAACCTGGCGGCGATACCGGGAGTGGAATCCACCGCCATCGCGTCCATGCGCATCATGGAAAACAACGAATGGGACAGCGGAATGACCGTGGAAGGGTATTCGCCGACCCAAGCCGATGATCATGCGCAGGCTTTCATGAACCAGATAAGCCCCGGTTATTTCGCGACGCTCGGAGTGCCTATCGTCGCGGGTCGCGACTTCCGCGTAACGGACAACCGCGAGGTCAAGAACGGTCCCCAGGACGATGACTGGACGCCGACGGCGGTGATGATCAACGAGAAGTTCGCGCGGCGATTTTTCGCGGGGAGGAACCCTATCGGGCTGCACGTCGGGTTTGGAACCGATCCGGGAACGAAGACAGACATGGAGATCATCGGCGTTGTGAAAGACATCAAGTACACGAACCTGCGCGACGAAATCCCGGTGCAGGCCTTTATTCCGTATTTGGGGAGTCATTTCATCGGCGGGATGACTGTGTACCTGCGAACGAAAGTGGATCCCAACCAGTTGATGTCCGTGGTGCGCGGGAAAGTGCGGGAGATGGATGCAAACCTGCCGGTTTACGCGGTGCGGACGATGGAGACGCAGATCAGCAATTCGCTTTCGACGGAGCGCATGATCGCGAGCCTGTCCACGGTGTTCGGGTTTTTGGCGACACTGCTGGCCATCGTCGGGCTTTATGGCGTGATGTCCTATACCGTCGCGCAGAGAACGCGGGAGATCTGAATTCGCATGGCGCTGGGCGCGGCGCAGGGAAGCGTGATCTGGATGGTGATGCGCGAGGTGCTGCGGCTCATCGCCATCGGCATTGCCGCGGGCGTGCCGGCGGCGCTGGCTCTGACGCGAGTAGTGCAGAGCCAGCTCTTCGGCCTAAAAGCGCATGATCCGTGGACGCTGGCACTGGCCACGGCAGCGCTTGCGCTGGTCGCATGTGCGGCGGGGTACATTCCGGCGCTGCGCGCAAGCCGCCTCGATCCGATGAAGGCCTTGCGCTACGAATAGCCGATTGGAAGCAGAGCCCGTGTCAGTCGGCGGCGGCTTGGGCCTTGGTCGGGTCGATTTCGATGCGGCCCTTAAATTGAGCGCCGTCTTCGATGCTGATCCGCGCCGTGGAAATGTCGCCGATGACCGAGCCGTCTTTTTTGACGTCGACGCGGTCGCGCGAGTGGACGTTGCCGACCACCTTGCCGTAAACCACGACTTCGCGCGCGTGAATTTCGGAATTAAGCTGGGCGCCGGCTCCCACGGTCAGCTCATGACCGCGCAGCGAAATCGGACCATCGACGATGCCATCAATTTGCAAGTCTTCGTTGCCGGTGATGTGCCCTTTGATCTGCAGGCTCGAGCCCAGGCGCGCAGAAGAGCGCGCGGCGGGGCTATTCGAGCGAGAAGATGAGGGCGCGCTGAAGGGCGTCACCGTAGATGCAGGTGCCAGCGCCGGCGGTGCGGCAGGTGCTTCGGTTTGCGACTGCTTAGACCACATGATTCCTCCATTGAGTCACACAAAGAATTAATTGGGTCCAGGGTGGGCAGGACCAATGTGCATTCACTCTAGTCGCGGGCCGCGAAGCCGAGCAACCAGGAAATGGTTTGGATTTGCGTAGTTCAGAACCTGAACGAGCGGACAGGTCCGGACGGTTGGGAATTAGGCAATCTCCAGCTCTCGATTCAGGAAAGCAACAAAGTATTTCCAGACGAGATAGTAGGCGATGATAACGATGAGCCAGACGAAGGGAAGCGCGAGCACGGCGAAGGGAAGGGCATGCCTGGCGAAGGATGTAACGGGAATTTCAAGAATCCCGGCCAGCGCGATGCCCAGCGGCGCGAGAAGAAAGGGAAGCAACGCGCCGTGGAGTCCGATGGAAAGATGCAGACGAGAACGCAGGGCGATGAAGAGAATATTCCATAGGCCCCACACGTTGGGGACGACGGCCATGGGGAATACGATCACGCGCTCGATGGGGACGGGAACGTTATAGACGTATCGTCCGATGGTGAAAACCGTCGCAACAACGAGTAGAAAAATCGTGGGGACGACGATTCCCGCCATGTACGCGCGAAGATAAGTGTGCTGATTCATAGCAATCTCCTGACTCACAAGTGATAGAGCAATGCCGGGATAGCTCCGGGAAAAACGAGAACGAGCACGCCCAGAATCGCAGCCAGCGCCCAGTCGAACCAGGGAACGCGGGCCGGCTGCCGACTGAGTCTCTTCAGCATGTCCGGCCACAGATCGCGGCGGAGCTCAGTGTCCGCTGCACGGGAGATGGACTGTTTGAGAAGTTCTTTCATCTCTTTGTCGTCTTGTTCGTTCATGTGTTTGTCCCCAAAGGCAAATGCAGAGAATTGAGTTTCTTACGGAGCATACGCACGGCCCGAAAGACGCGAATCTTTACTAGGCCAGCGGAGATGCCTGCGGCTTCGGCGATATTGTTGTACGGCTCTTCTTCAATCAGAGCGAGCGTGGCCACCAAACGATACTTTGCAGGAAGCTGGTAGAAGGCAAGGCGGATCCGCTCCCGCGCTTCGCGTTGAATTGCCGGATCGCCGCGAGGCGGGGCGGCAAGACTTTCCGGAAGTTCCGTTTCCCGCCGCGCGGACCGCAAGTAGTCGAGAGCGGCGTTGGTGGCGATGCGGCGCGTCCAGCCACCGAAGTTGCCATTGGGGTCGAATCGTGAGCGTGCACGGTATCGGCAATGCCATGGTCGCGGACGATGCGCACGATCCAGGAATAGACTTCTTTCTGGTGCTGGCGAAACAGCGCCTCGAACGCGTCCAGGTCGCCCGCCGCGAATCGCTGCATCAGCTCCATTGGCGCTCTCTGTTTAGGCTTACTGGTATTGGGCAACGATGGTTACATGTTTCGACGAAGTTTAGGTCTGGCCCGTGATCCGTGACCCGTGACTCGTGACTCCGTGACCCGTGAAGAAAGAACCTTCCTCGGGGCTCACTTCTGCGTAGCTGCACTTGGTGGGTTAAAGTCGTTTGTTTTGTTATTCTTTTGCAAGTGTTGATTCTGCGAGAGTTAAAGGGAAACATAATTCGGCGCGCAAACGGCGTCTTGAATCGTGGTAGCCCTAAGAAATTGAAAATCGAAACGCGAAATTCGGAAGTTTGTGCTTGCACGAAAGCCCGCCCTTTAAAGAAGGCGGCTACAAAGTCTGCCGGGCGGCGGCGTTGGTGCGCAAAAGAAAAAAGCGGCAGAGCGGCTGCCGCGCCGGAACCCACCATTACCTAGAACGTATCGCAGATGATGGACAATTGAATGTCAAAGGGAAAAATGTCAAGGGAAGAACTTTGCCAAGATGGGCGCAGCATGCTGCGCCCCTACAAGAGACACTCGGCGGAAAGCCTGCGAGTGCGGGGCTAGTTCTCCGTGAGGTGGACGCGGCGGATGCCGAAGGCGATGAGACGGGCCGGCAAATCGCGCAAGATTGGAATGCGCGCAAAGAGCTTGAGCTGCCAGGGGACGTTTATCGCCTGCTGCGAACGCAGCACGCTGGCGACGAGGCGCTGCTGCATGAAGGACTGCAACTTCTGAATGGCGCGCGTGGGCAATTCCCGCTGACGCTGGACCTCGGCGAGGTCGTCATCGGTTACGCGTCCGGACTTGAGAGGATTGATGAGAATGTTTGCGGCAACGACGGCATCCTGGATGGCGTAGTTGATGCCAACACCGCCGACGGGCGACATCACATGAGCCGCATCACCAATCAGGAGAAGGCCCGGCTTGTGCCAGAGCGGGCAGCGATTGGCCTCGACGGAGAGCAGGGTCAACTGGCGCCAGTCGGTAAGGGAGTCGGCGTGCCTGGCGAATTGCGGTGCGACTTCGACCAGGCTCTCCCGGACGGCCTCGACTCCCTTTGCACGCAGCTCCTGATAGTGACCTTTGGGGAAGACCAGGCCTGATTGCCAATAGTCATTGCGCTCGAGAAGGATGAAGATGCGGCCGCGGCCGATGCCGCCGAAAGCCCCGCCGGTGATCTCAGGCTCTCCGGGAAGTTTAGGGAGACGGAACCAAAGGACGTCCATGGGCGGAGAAGTCTTGACGGGTTCGAAACCGGCGAGATGGCGGAGAAGGGAGAAGCGGCCATCGGCGCCGACGGTTAACGTGGCGCGGAGTTCGTGCAGGCCGTCAGGAGCGAGGTAGCGCACGCCGCGAACGAGGCCATTTTCTTCGACGAGATGGTTCACGCCGGCATGCATCACGAGCTTGAACTGCGGATGCTTCGCGGCTTCGGTGGTGATGAATTCGAGGAAGCGCACCTGCGGAATCATCAGGATATAGGGAAAACGCGTCTTGAGGCGGCCGAGATCAAAGGGCCGGAAGGGGCCGTTCGCAAACTGAAGTGTGGGGCCAGAAATCTTCGTGTGTGGAATCTGGTGGAGCTTATCGGCGAGGCCGATCTGGTCGAGGATTTCCATAACGGAGGGATGAATGGTGTCGCCGCGGAATTCGCGGTCGAAATCCTTGTGCTGCTCGAGGAGAGTGACGGGAACGCCGCGGCGAGCGAGAAGAAGAGCGAGGATGGCGCCGCCCGGACCGGCGCCGACGATGCAGCAAGAGGTCGGCGAGTCGGTGCGGAGTGCTTCGTCAGCGGATTCGGGTTCAACGGTGGCGGAGAGGCTCATGTGTTTGACCGTCCGGGACGTGAAATTCTCGAGAGCCAAGTTGAAGCGGCATGCCCTTGACTGGCCGAAAGTCTAACCGAAAACAGCAGCTACAGAGAGGGAGCCGAACGCGTCCAGGTCGCCCGCCGCGAACCGCTGCAACAGTTCCATTTGCACTCTCTATTCTTAATTACTGGTGGCCGGCGTCTTTGGTTACAAGCTGTTTTATACCAGGCTGGAAACAGAGACGCGAGGCCCAAAGAAAAACGCCCGGGCCGATGATGCGCCCGGGCGTTTCGGTCAGAAAGATGGCGAGCTAGATTCGCCGCTACAAAGGCGGTTAGTAGATGTCGTACCTCATGGCGCTTTGAAAACAGGGAAGTCGCTGAAAGCACGTTCCGAAGAAAACTATGCAAACGATGGAATGGGCCGTCTACCGGCCAAATTCCAGCCAAAAATCCAGCAAGGAAACTGTCGAAGTCGGAATCATCGAAAAGCGGCCAAGCACTGACAAGCTTGGAGGTTCATCGGCGAACTGCAATGAGAGCTGTCATTGATTCCACTGGAAGACAATTTTGGGGCCGCATAAGCGCCAAAGAAATGACCGGATTGAGAAAACGTGTCAGCATAGTGCCATGAAACACCCAAAACAAAACAAGCGCGCTCCGCAGACCCATCCATCTGCGTTGGCAGTACCTTCGTATCATCGCATTTTGGTTAAGCATGGCCTGATTGAAAAGACTCTGTCCATCCCCGATGCGTATGAAATTTTTTTGAAAGTGGGCGCTGACCCAGAAGTAGAGAAACTCCGCCGCAAGGTTGCACGCGGCAACAGAATGAAACACGTTCCCGCTTTGTATCTGGCCACAGCGATGGCTCTGCAAGGCATGACCAAGCAGGAGCTTGAAGCTCTGAAATTGCGGATTGCACAGCCAGACGCGCATCGAGGCCGCCAAATCCAGTAAGTCGCAGCGATCTTAAATGCTGTCGGCGTGCAGTTCGCCGAGAGGCGGCTTGCGCCTTCTTCCCGGCCATGTGCAAGGTTAGCCGACGATCATGCTCATCTTTGTTTTCAATACATTATAGACAAAAGATTTAGTAGATGTCGTACTGCTCCCAATGGAGGGTGGCGTCGGACTGGATGATGACGTGTTTGTGCGAGTTCTGCTCGAGTTCGTCGATGAGCATGGACTCGCGGGTCTTGAGGGCTTTGGCGATTTCCGGGTGCACGCGGAGCGTGAGGTTCGGGCCTTCATGGTCGGCAGTGGCCATCTTTCGCGCCTCGGCCTGAATTTCGTAGCAGAGCGTGGGAATGGACTTGACCATGCCGGAGCCGGTGCAATACGGGCAAGGCTGGCAGAGAACGCGCTCGAGCGCCTGCTTGGTGCGCTTGCGAGTGATGCAGACGAGGCCGAACTCGTTGAAGGAGAGCGCTTTTGAAGGCGCTTTGTCCTGCTCGAGGGCCTGCTGGAGAGCGGAGAGAACTTTTTCGCGGTTGCGGCGCTCTTCCATGTCGATGAAGTCAACGACAATGATGCCGCCGAGGTCGCGCAAGCGAATCTGGCGAACGATTTCTTTGACGGCTTCGAGATTGGTCTTGACGATGGTGTCCTCGAGGCGCGTGGAGCCTTTGCCGACAAACTTGCCGGTGTTGACATCGATGGCGACGAGCGCTTCGGTGTGGTTAATGACGATGTAGCCGCCGGATTTGAGCCAGACCTTGGCGCGCAGGGCTTTGTCGAGCTCGTGCTGGATGCCGAACTCCTCGAAGATCGGAGTTTCTTTCGAATAGAGCTTGACCTTGTTGACGAGCTTGGGCTGGAAGCGGCTGACGAACTCGACGACCTTGCCGTATTCCTCTTCGCTGTCGATCCAGATGCCGGTGAAATCGTCGCTGACGTAATCGCGAAGAATGCGCTCGACGAGGTTGAGATCGCGGTGCAGAAGCGCAGGTGCTTTGCGTTCCTCGTTTTTCTGCTTGATCTCGTTCCAGGTCTTCCCGAGAAAGTCGATGTCGGTGCGGATTTCTTCGTCAGAGGCGCCGCCGGCGGCGGTGCGGACGATGAAGCCTCCGGGATAAGCGCCGCGGGCTTCGCCGACGATGCGGCGGAGGCGCGAGCGGTTTTCCGCGCTGGCGATTTTGCGGGAGACGCCGATGTGGTCAATCGTGGGCATGTAGACGAGGAAGCGGCCCGGCAGAGCGACATGGCTGGTGATGCGCGCGCCTTTCTTGCCCAGAGGTTCCTTGGCGATTTGGACGACGATGTCCTGACCGGCTTTCAACATCTCCGAGATGAGCTGCGGACGGCGCGGCGGGCCGGAGTGGCCGCGATGACCGCGGTCATGGCGGGGGCCGCCTGGGCCGCGGCGCTCGAAACGAGGGCCGGGACGTCCACCGCGATCGGGGCGGCCTCCACGGCTATCCGGACGACCACCGCGGCTGTCGCGTCCGCGGTCACGCCCTCCGCTTCGATAGGGCCGTTGAAAGCGCGAGCGCGGATTTCCGCCGATGCGGGCAGAATCACGCGGAAAATCCTGACGCTCAACGGCGCCGGCTACGCGCGGAGCGCGGGTCTCGCCGGGGAGAAGGATGGAGTCGTCCTCGAGGGGGGCCGGTTTAGCGAGGGCTTCGCGAGCGGGCGCTTCGATGAGTCCAGGTTCGGCGTGTTCCTCTTCGGCGACGTGTGGCCCACCGATGGCGGCGGCGTGCTCGGCACTTTCGTGCGCGGCGTCGGCTTCCATCTCCGCGCGGTCGGCGGCGCGGCCCTCTTCGACCTCCTCGGTTTCCTCTTCGGAGAGTTCGGATTCTGCGGCGGCCTGATCTTCTTCCGCATCTCGCTCTTCGGCTTCCTCGGCTTCTTCATCGGATAGGCCCGTAGCAGCATCGGCGTGAATTTCTTCCGGCTCGTCTTCTTCGAACTCGGCTCCGCCGACAAGAGCGTCGACCTTGGCATGCTCCTGGGTTTCTTCATGTTTTGCTTCGACGAACTCGGAGGCAAGCGCGTCGACCTGGTCTTCGCTTAATTCGACGTCGCCGCGAACGGGTTCCGCGTCAAGGGCCAGAGTTTCCTCAGACGGAGCGGATGACTCTTGAATTTCGGGCGAAGCTTCCGCTTGCGCCTCGGCGGGGCTTTCCGCGGGGGGGGCTTCCGACTCAGCGCCGGCTTCGGCGAGGACCCAGCGCGGGAGGCCACCGGAGAAGCGCCGGGAAACGTTTGCGCCAGCTGGCGAGGGCGCGGGACCGGCAGCGGTGAAGCTGTTGGTGGCGCGAGAAGTTGCGCCTTCGGATTCGGGTCGCGCGTCGTGCGGCTCCTGCTCGGCGGAAGGAGCGACGGGCGGCGGCAGCGGCTTGCCGCGATACTTTGCGAGAGACTCACCGGGGAGAACAATCGGCTCCTCCGCGGCGCCAGTGGGAGCGGAGTAGCGGGGATTCTCCGGGCGGCGATTGTCAAAGCTGCGCGGCTGGCCGCCACGGTTGTCGTGACCGCGCTGTTCATAGCCGCGAGACTCGCCGCCTTGCGGGGAAGCGTATTTCGAGGGAGGCAGATTGCGTCCTCCGGGACCTTGTTGACGTCCGCCGTGACGACGACCGCCGCGCCGGCCCCAGCGTCCACCGCCGCCGCGATCACCCCCGCGATCGTTGCGTTCGCCGCCGCGGTCTGAGCGCGCGGGATAATTCTGAGTGGGGTTGTATTGCGGCGAGAAATTCTGCGGAGCCGAGGCATTCGAATCGGGCTGGCGTTCCTCAATGGCGCCAGGCCGAGCCTCGTCGTGTGCTCCGCCCAGACGTTCACCCGGCAATTCATTTGAGACCGCGCGGGTTTCGTCGACGCTGGAAGAGGCGTCGTGAAGCGAGGCATCGTGGGACACGTCGTCGCGATGAATCTCATCGGAGTGAGCTTCATCGTGAGAGACGGCGGAATGAGTCAGCGTTTCCCCGGGAAGAACTTCGATGGGAGGAAGTGAAGCGGGCGGGGAAGCCAGCGCCGGAATCCCTTGTTCTGTGTGCGGATGGCCAGCGTCGTAGTCCTCGAGGTTTTCGAAGACGTCGCTGACGTAAAGGAAGGCGTCGCCATCGAGGCCGATGTCAACGAAAGCCGACTGCATGCCGGGAAGCACGCGGGTGACCCGGCCTTTGTAAATGCTGCCGACCAGCGCGAACTCTTTCTCGCGCTCGATATAGATTTCGACTAACTGACCTTCTTCGAGAATCGCGACCCGCCGTTCGTGGGAGGCCGCGGAAATGACCAATTCTTTCGACATGAAAACTCCTGACTGAATGCGATCCCGGGCAGGCCGGGATCACCTTTCTGTGCGGCCGCAAACCGGCCGACAGGACGCATCGCCGCGAGTTGCCGGCCGTTGGAGGTCCGAAATAGCAAAGCCGTCCCTGGTTGTGCCGGGACACACGCCGGCCACAGGTGCATGGAGGTGGCGGTGCGTTCGAAGCGGGAGGGGCTTACCCCGGCGGGGCCGGGGACACCAAGAACGAAGTGCTTCCTCAAGCTATCGAGGCTGGCGCTATCGAGGCTGGTCCGTTGCCACGGATGTCCCGGGCAAACGGCGGACGATGCTGTCCTCACTCTTAAAGTCCTAAATTCCCAAACAATTATTCTTGACCCGGCGCTAGCCGTCTAAAGACAGGCAAAGCGTCCGGCACTGACGGCTGGCTCAGTTAACGAAGCGGCGAAGCCGCACATTCATCACCAGGCCAATCGCCAGGAAAACAAAGAGCGTGGCCGACCCCCCGTAGCTCATCAAGGGCAACGGGATGCCGGTCACCGGCATGGCGCCAATGACCATGGCCACGTTTACCAAAACATGAAAACCCAGCGCCGCTGCCACGCCCATGACCAGAAACATTCCCGCGCGGTCTTTCGCCCGCTGAGCATTCTGGACGAGTCGCAGCAGCATTGCCATGTACAGCCCAAGAGCAAGCAGCACGCCTTTGAATCCCTGCTCCTCAGCCCACGCCGACATAATGAAATCGGAATAACGGACCGGGATGTAGCCCAGCTGATTCTGGCTGCCGTTGCCAAATCCTTTGCCCCAGAAACCGCCCGAACCCACGGCAATCTTGGACTGCAGCAGTTGGTAGCCGGAGCCCTTGGCGTCCTCTTCGGGGTGGAGGAAGGAAGTGATCCTTTCCCGCTGATACGGTTTCAAGATATGCCGACTCACCGGCGGATAAAAAATACTGCCAATCAACAAAACTCCGACGATCGAAATAGCCGCGGCGTGCTGCCACTGCAAGCCCGCGAGATAAGCGCCCACGACGAGCAAGGGCACGAGCACAAGCGCCGTACCCAGATCAGGTTGCTTAAGGATCAAGATGAGTGGCAAACCCACCAAAAGCCCTGCTTTGATCAAATCGCGCAGGGAAAGTTCATCCGTGCGCACATCCGCAAAGAAGCGCGCCAACACAATGATTATAACCAATTTGACCAATTCTGACACCTGAAGATATTGGCCCAGGATAGGAATCCACCGTTGGGCGCCGAACCGCCTTTGCCCCAAAAGAAGCACGGCGACCAGGGCGGCGACGCCGATGAGATAGAGGATGGGGGCCTGGTCCAGGATCAGGTGGTAGTCAACGCGCGAGAGCACAAACATGAGGACGAAGCCGGCGACAAGCCAGCGGATTTGCTTCATGTGCATGCCGGCGAGGTTGCTGCCGTGAGTGGCGGAGTAAATCTCAATTACGCCGAGAGCACAAATCGCGGCGAGGATGGCCAGCAGCCACCAGTCGTAATCGCGAGTTCCGGGCGCGTCTTTCATGGTAGAAGTCGACAGTTGACAGTTGACAGTTGACAGTCAGAGAAAACCCCAGCCAAAAGAACCGAGTGGTGGGCCGGGGCGTTCCGCTTTGTTCGCTGTTTTGTCATGCGAGTCTTAGCGTTCGCGCGCG
>WNFB01012114.1_pt1 | contig 11781 bp, 12 predicted proteins | sample 5400501 | NCBI WGS metagenome assembly WNFB01 (sample SAMN13153341, study PRJNA577476) | soil metagenome | isolation source: 200 cm saprolite under Douglas fir tree site 2 hole 1 | place: USA:California | collected 2015-04-18 | reverse complement strand
GGCGGCCACTGCATCCCCGTGTATCCGCACTTCCTGCTGAGCGACACCAGCGACGGCGAGCTGGACCTCGTCCGCCTCGCCCGCACGGTCAACGACGGGATGGCGGCGCGGTGCCTGGCCTGGCTGGACGAAGCCCTGGGCGGTCTGTCGGGCAAGCGCGTCCTCGTCCTAGGCCTCTCCTATCGCGAGAACGTCAAAGAGCTCTCCTTCTCGACCGCGCTTGCGATCATCGATCAGCTGCGCCGCGCGGGCGCCACCGTGATGGCCCACGACCCGCATTTCAGCGCTTCAGAGGTGGCCGGCCTGGAGGTCGAGCTCGTGGACCTGGACCGGGCCCTGGACGTGAATGCGATCGTCGTCCAGGCCCTTCATCGCGAATATGAATCGCTCGACTGGGGCCGCTTCCGAGGCTTGCGCGTCGTGCTCGACGGCAGGGGCAGCCTCGACGCCGAGGATCTGCGATCGAGTGGAGTCACGGTGATCAGCGTCGCCCAGCCACCCCGGAGCTGAGCCCTCGGAATCGGGTGTCCTCAGGCCACTAGACTGTCCTCAGTGCAAGTCATCGACGCGAAGCGGCAGGCAGTTCTCTGCTGGACGCTCGCCCCGTGCGGCCCCGCCCTCCCAAATTTTGTGCCAGGCACGAAACCATACTTCGACGCTTTGGTCGCCGATCGGCGCGACTGGGCCCCCTGGCTTCCTGAAACGCTCAGGTATTCAGAGTCCGGCAGCCGCGATGTGCTCGACGTCGGCTCTGGGCAGGGCATCGATCTATATGAGTACGCCTCGGCTGGTGCGCGCGCGGTTGGCATCGATCTGACCCCGCGGCATGTCGAGCTGGCGACCGCGCACCTCGCGGCGAGCAGTCTGAGCGCCAGGATCATCGAGGGCGACGCCGAGGCGATGCCGTTCCCGACCGACAGCTTCGATCTGGTCTCGTCCAACGGCGTGCTCCACCACACCCCCAACATCGCGAGCGCCCTGGCCGAGTGTCTGCGCGTCCTGAGGCCGGGCGGAACCTTCACTGTGATCCTCTACAACCGTCACTCGTTCCATTACTGGATCACCCAGGTCCTCGGCCACGGCCTCGTCAGGGGCGGTCTGTTTCGCTCCGGCTCGATGGCAGGCGTGCTGTCGTCGACCGTCGAGCTGGGGTCTCAGCAGGGTGCCCGGCCGCTGGTGCGCGTGTATTCTCCCCGCGAGGTCCGTCAGATGCTCGAGGACGCCGGCTTCGAATCCATCGACGTGTTCAAGCGTCACTTCCGCCCCGGTGAAGTGCCCCTGACTTCGAGGCTGCCCGTCCCCATGGGCCTGCGCGACGCCCTGGGCAAGTTCGGCGGATGGTTCGTAATCGGCAGGGCCCGCAAGCCGGCGAGCGCCTCAACACGATAGCGAACCGACTCGCTCTCTTCGATCAGGCCATAGGTCGCAGGAAAGTCAGATTGGCCTCCTGGCCGTGGGATTGGCTTTCCTCGCCGGCCAGGCGGAAGCCCCTCGACTCCATGAACTCGATGACCGCCGCCCTGCCCGGGGCGCCTTCGTACTGGCGATACGCGCCGGTGGTCGCCTCGAGCTGCACCCTGGCCACGTCCACGAGCCGGTCGCCGGCTGATTTGACGACCTCGAGGTCAAGGCCCTGAGCATCGATCTTCAGAAAGTCGACCGATTCGATGCCGGCTCGATTCATGAAGGTGTCGAGTCGCATCGTCGGCACGGTCACGGATTCGACCACATTGAAGGACTGCTCGGAGACCCAGCTCTCGAGGCCGGCCGCGTCCGGCGGCAAGAGGGAGCTCGACTGCTCGTAGGCATTGAGCTGGAGCTCTGCGCTGCCGTCATGCTCGGCGACGGCAATGGGAAGGACGACATAGTTGCGCAGGCGGCCCATGATTCGGCTCGCCGCCTGAAGATTAGGCTCGAATGCGTACACCAATAGCTTTGGATCCACGGCTGCGAAGGGAAACGTCAGCTCACCCTCGTGCGCGCCGACATCGATCCATATGCGCCGATACGAACGCGATCGCGCCCACCTGCCGAACGTGTCGCGCAGTGCACGCCGCTGGAGCTTGCGCATGAACAATGTGACACCGCCCCAGCGCGTCGATGAACCGGTCGCGCTACCCATGCTGACGATATTCTCGGCGCCCAAGGCCTTCCAGGGTCACGTCGGGATCATCCAGGAGAACGCGATCCGCAGCTGGTTGGCCCTTGAGCCCACGCCGAAAATCATCCTGTTCGGCGATGACGCGGGCACCGAGGAATTCGCGCGCAGGCTTGGCGTGCAGGCCGTGACGGCGGTCGAGACCAACTCTCAGGGCACGCCGCTCGTGTCGAACATGTTCAGCCAGGCCGACTCGCTGGCCGCAGGGGAGATGCTGGCATTCGTAAACGCCGACATCGTCCTGACCCAGGCCAGCATCGAGGCGGTGCGGATCGCAAAGGAGTGGTCGCCGCGTTTCCTGCTGGTCGGGCAGCGCCACGACGCCGACGTCCGGCAGCTTATGGAGTTCGATGTCGGCTGGGAGCAGCGATGGGCGGCTGATGCCGTCGCGGCCGGCAGGTTGCATTCACCGGGTGCGATCGACTGGTTCGTCTACCCTCGAGGGCAGTACAGGGACATGCCTCCGTTCGCGGTGGGCAGAACGGCGTACGACAACTGGCTTCTTTGGCACACGGTGGCTTCCGGCGTACCTTTGATCGACGCCACCTCTTTTGTCACGCTGATTCACCAGAACCATGACTACTCCCACTCGACCCTCGACACCTGGGAAGGCGCAGAGGCTCGCGAGAACCGCCGATGGATCCGGCACTGGACGAACTATTACGGCATCACGCACGCGACCTGGAAGATTGGAGCGGACGGCCGGATCGGCCGAGCGACCAGTTGGAAGTACCGCCTCGCCCGGCCCCGGCAGATCCTCAGCCATGCAGTCCGGGCCAGCCGTCCTCTGAGGTCGCGCCTGCGAACCTGGCGCCTCGCCCGGCGCTACGGCGAGTGATCGATTTTCTGAACCGGCTGCCGGCCCGGCTGCTGTCGGGCCGGCTCCTGGTCCGCCGCGCCGCCACCCTGTCCGTGGGTCGAGGCCTGGCATCGGTCCTATCCGCGGCCTGGGTGGTCGTGATCGCCCGCCACCTTTCGGTCGATCAGTTCGGAGAGGTCAGCGTCGCGCTCGCTCTCGTCGTGATCCTGGGCACCCTGAGCGACTTCGGACTTCAGAACATCCTCGCGAAGGATGTCGTGGAAACCGGAAGCATCCGCCGGGCGGCGCTGGACGCGGTCGTTTTCCGTCGCTTGTTGCTGGCCTCGATCTCCATCGTGCTGCTGATGGTCTTGTTCGTGATCGCCACGCATTCGGGCGACCTGGCCGTGCCCTTCGTTTTTGGGCTCAGCATCGCCGGGGTGGCGATGTACAACTCCACCCTCACCGCATACAGGGCTCTGGGCAAGATCCGCCTGGAGATTGCCAGCGAGATCGGCTCGCGCGCGTTGGTGCTGGTCGCGGGTGGCCTGTGGGTGGCGAATGGCGGCGGCATCATCGCCGTGGGGGTCGCTTACTCGGCGGTCGGGTTGGGGATCGGCCTGATCGACTATCTGTACGTGCGCGGCAAGTCAGCCGCTGCGCCTATCGATCATCCGCTGCCCAGCTTTTCACCGCGAGCCGCGGCGCCCTTCGCCCTCGCGAACACCGTCGGCGCCATCTATCAGCGGGTCGACAACTACCTGGTCGCCCTTCTGCGCGGCGCCGCGGCGGCCGGCGTGTATGGCGCCAGCTACAGGTTCCAGGACATGATCATGATTCTCCCGGTTGCCCTCGGGCAGCTTGCGCTGTCGGATGTGTCGGGGACGGACCCTCGACGGCGAATGTCCACTGGGCGGCGGGTGGCAGCGCAGAGTGCGCTCCTGACGCTCGTGCCGGCGATCGTGATCGCGGTCTTCGCCAAGCCTCTGCTTACGTTTCTTTTCGGTACCCCCTACATAGGCGCCGCACCGATCGTCGTTCTTCTCATGATCTCGACCGTGCCCGGCGCGGCCGCGGTGGCCCTGTCGCTGCTGGCCGTGGTCAGCGACCCGCGACGGTTCGCGCTCGCCAGCGGCAGCTCGCTCGTGGTCAACGTAGTCGTCAACCTGATCCTCATCCCGCCCTTCAGCGGCGTCGGCGCCGGCGTGGCGATGGTCATCTCCCAGACTTACCTCGTGGCTGCGTTTTACTGGGTTCTGTGGCGTAAGACGGCTGAGTTGAACGTTGCCGCCGGGACGGCGGAGCACGCATGACCGAGCCGGATCGGCCAGCGCAGCTGAGCATCGTCGCGGCCTCCCGCAACGACGATCACGGCGGCAACCTTTTCGAGCGCATGCAGCTCTTCGTCGACGGCCTGGCGGACCAGGCACGGCGTTTCGATCTGGCCATCGAGCTGGTGCTCGTGGAGTGGAATCCTCCCGCCGATCGGCCGTCGCTGGCCGACGCCCTGCGGTGGGAGCCGGCCGAGCAGTTCCAACCGCGGGTCATCACCGTTCCCCCCGAGGTCCATCGCACGTTTGCGCATGCGGATGGCCTGCCGCTCTTCCAGATGATCGGAAAGAACGTCGGCATCCGGCGCTCGAATGCGCCTTTTGTGCTCGCCACGAATATCGACATCCTGCTCAGCGACGAGCTGTTCGCGTTTCTGAAGTCAGGCCTCAAGGCCAATGCGCTGTATCGAGTCGATCGCCACGACGTTCTCGCCCAGCTCGACGCCACTCCACTCCCGTCCCCGGCCGAGTGCCGCGCTCTCCCGGTCATGCGCGAGCACGGGCTGGACGGGCTGCGATATCCAAATGGCCGTCCGCCGGTCGCGCGAACGCAACCGCCTACGTCGGTTCGGCCGCCGAGCGGCCTGGCGGTCAGGCCGGCCCTCAAAGAGTTGAATCGAATGACGATGGCCGCCTGGGATCGGGTGGTGCTGCCCAAGCTGCATACCGTTGCCTGTGGCGACTTCACGCTCACCAGCCGGGATGTCTGGTTCGCGATGCGCGGTTATCCCGAGTGGCCGATGTATTCCTGGCAGCTCGATGGTGTGCCGATCTATCAAGCGTTCGCCGGAGGAGTCGAGATGATCAACCTCCAGCCGCCCATGGTGGCTTTCCATCTCGAGCATGGTGAGGGCTCAGGCTGGACGCCCGAGTCCAGCCGGCTGTTCGATCGCCTCGACGCCGCCGGCGTGCCTTACCTGAGCACGCTCGAGTACAGGAAGCTGGCTCGCAAGCTCGTGCGAGGAAACCGCGGATTTCAGCCGATCAACGATCCGGATTGGGGACTTGCGCCGATCGAGTTGGCGGAAGCGCAGCCAAGCCGGCCCACCGGCGGAAGATCCTGACGGCAGAGCGTCAAGCGTGATGCTTGCGCCACTGCACCATGACGAACAACGACGTGCGCTGGTCCTGGATCGGCTCCAGGCTGCGCTCGAGCCACAGCAGCGGGCGCGTGTAGCGGGCCTTCCAAGCGAGGGGCACGCGAAACACCATCGAGTTGAACACGAGGAGGTATGCGGGCCCTCCCGCATAGCGGGTGGTGACGAAGTCGAAGCGCTCCGCGTTGCGGCGCATCAGATCTTCGATGTCCACCGCAGCCTCGTTCTCTTCGAAGAGATGGTCGTGCCGGTACCAGAACCGGCGCATCCCGTTGGCCAGCGACGTCGAATGCGGTTCGTTGAAGCAGAGCCACCCGCCGGGCTTGAGGATGCGGTGGATCTCGGTTACGGCCTCGGGCACGTTCGGGTGCACGTGGTGCAGCCCGCCGGTGACGAAGACCGCATCGAACGACTCGTCATCGAACTCCGAGTTTAGGATGGAGCCCTGCACGCCGACGGCGCTCGGGAGTTTCGCGCGGAACTGCTCGATGACCTGCGCCGAGATGTCCAGCCCGTATACGAGCGCGCCCCTGGACTGAAGATACTCGGCGGTCTGGCCGCTTCCGCACATGGCGTCGAGCACCTTGCGGCCCGGCAGCTCGACGCCCGCGATGAGCGGCTCGTAGAAGAAACGCCGGCGATACAGGTTGCTCCATTCGTCCGAGTAATGGGTCTCGTAGGCATCGCCTATCCGGTCGTAATGCGCCTGCTGCCGGGCCTCGTGGTTCTTTGGGTCGCCGTGTTGCTTTTCTTCCATAAGGGGTTGCAGCGCGATTGCGCCAAAAGCTTAATCGGGTGATTGGCGGCACAGCGGTCGCTCATCCCGTCCGAGCAATTGCCAACCTACAATGCGTCGATGCTCACCCGGATCAGTCAGGGCATCTACAGGCGCACCCATCCGTGGTGGTCGTTCGACGAATCCGATGCGCTCGAGATCAACAACGCGCGAATGACGCACCTCGCGAGCCTTCATCTACCGATTGAAGGCAAGTCCGTGCTGGAGGTCGGCGCGGGCATCGGTCTGCTCACTGATTTTTTCGAAGCACGAGGCTGCAAAGTGTTCTCCACCGACGCCAGGCCGGAGAACATCGCTGAGCTGATGAGGCGCCACCCGAGGCGCCGTGCGGCAGTCCTCGACCTGGAGCGAACGGAAAGGATCGGCTCGCTTGGACGCTTCGACGTGGTGTTCTGCTACGGAACGCTTTACCACCTGGCCTCGCCGGAACCTGCTCTCGAGGCGCTGGCCCAAATCTCGGATTCGATCCTTCTGGAAACGTGCTTGAGCCCCGGCCGGGCCGAGGAGGTTCCGTTGGTCGAGGAAAGCGCCGCCGCCAACCAGGCCTATTCACCCATGGGAGGCACGCGCCCTACGCGAGCCTGGGTCTTGAGCAAGCTGCGCCGCTATTGGGGCCACGGATATATCTCCGTCACCCAGCCATCGCACTCCGAGTTTCCCCTGGACTGGACCGCCCCCCCAACCGGCCGCAACACCCGGGCCATATTCGTCGCGTCGAAGGCGCCACTGGCCAACCCGCTGCTGACTTCCGACATCCCGGACCGACACCGCACCAGCGCGTGACTGCGGCGGGGATCGCGACATGAGCAAGACGTTGGAGCTCTGGCTTCATCGGGCTTTGCGTGTGGCGGTGGCCCGCCGAATCCGTCCGCGGCACTACCGTCGCGTCTGGATCGACGTGGGAGCGCATGAGGGGGAGACGACCATCAGGTTGGCGGCGGCGCGACCGGACCTGATCGTGTACGCCTTCGAGCCCAACCTCGCTGTCGCCGCTCGCGTGATGGGGCGCCTGCGCAATTACGTGGTGATCCCCATCGCAATCGCCCTTCGCGACGGCACCGCAGAGCTGAAGTTGTCCGCCTTCGACGCCGCGAGCTCCTTGTTGGAAATGGACGAGCGCGTGGCCGCGAGCTGGATTGGTGGCGCGGGACAGCTCGAAGTCGTTGATCGGCTGCCCGTGCCCACGATTCGTCTCGACACCTTCATGAACCGAGCCGGGATTGCACATGTGCACTTTCTCAAGGTGGATGCACAGGGAGCCGACCTTGACGTGATCCGGTCGGCCGGCGATCGGCTGGCTGACATCGAGCGCATCCAGCTGGAGGTGACGAAGAAGGAACAGCTGTACCGGGGAGCAGCCGGGGCCGACCAGGCCATCTCATTTCTGGCCGAGCATGGATTCAAGCTCGTCGAGCGCGCGGACCACGGAATCCCCGAACACCTTGACCTCGTAATCGTTGGACCTGAGCAGCTTCAGCAGCTCGCCGACGTTCGAGCCCATCCGTCGCAATGACTCGTCCTGCGCCTCGGCGAGCACGACCGGGCGCAGAGTCCGCAGCACCTCGTCAGCTCCGTGCAACACATCGACCTCCGAGCCCTCGACATCGATCTTCAGCAGGTCGAGCCTCGTGACCTTCTCCTCCCGCACCGCTTGATCAAGGCTCACGACGTCAACCTCGACCGATTCCTCGAGGACAGTGCCGGCGTACATGAAGCCCCCGAGGGCGTTGTGCCCGGAATGGCTCGCCCCGGCGATGCGGAGGGTCGACTTGCCGGGGGCGCGACCCAAGGCGGCGTGATGCACCTTCACGTTCGAAAGACGATTGATCGCCAGGTTGGCTTCCAGGCGGCTTTGTTCGCGCGGGCTGGGTTCGAAGGCATGGACCGTTCCGCTCTCGCCGACGATTCGCGCGGCCAGGATCGTGAAGAGTCCCTCGTTGGCGCCGGCGTCGACGACGCACATGCCAGGAGCCAGAAGCTTGGCCATCGCAAACATCTCGTTGGGTTCGTAGCGACCGTCAACGTACGTGCAGCGGCTGATGTCTCCCCAGAGGTGATGGTTGAACTTCAACCCGAGATACCAATCCGTGGTCACCGGACCGTCGTAGTGGCGCGACTGAGCTAGCTGCCAGATGGCTCGGCGCAACCAAGCCCGGGGGTCACCGCGATCCCACTGCCCAAAGCGCCAGCCCGGCACCGGCTCCAGTTCGCGCAACCGGAAGGCAGACCTCGCCATCGCGTCGACCGCCTTCGGCAATGGCCGCTTCGCCGCCGAAGTCAGGCCCTGGTGCGCGCCGGGTCGCTCCACATGCCGGCGAGCGCGCCGGACAGGCGCTGGTTGTCATCGCCGAGGCCCAGACCGACGTAGTTGGGCCAGCCTCCGGATTCGGCCTGCTTGCGAAGCAGCCGCCAGGCGTCGACCACGATGGTCGATCTCGGGATGGATGCCAGCTCGATGGCGGCGTACTCCCGATCCGGGTTGGTGATGACCACCACGTCACTGCCGGCGATCGCTTCTTCGACGGTGGCTGCGTACTTCACCCGGTCGCCGAGCATGGTCCGGACAACATCCATCGCCATCGGATCGTGCACCGTGACGGTCGCCCCGGATTCGACCAGCTTCTTGGCGAGCAGGAAGCCGGGGGCTTCCTCGATGACGTTGCTGTCCGGTTTGTATGAAAGCCCGAGGACGGCCACCTTGCCACCCTTACCCTTGGGGATCATCTCGAGCACGCGGTCGGCAAGCCTGTCGTTGCTCGAGGTGTTGTACGCGTGCACCGCCTCGGCCAGCGCTCCCGACTGGCCCAGCTGGCCGGCGAGGTAGGCGAGCGCCTGGTTGTCGCGCGGGAAGCACGGCCCGCCGTACGCGACCGCGCCTTTGAGATACCGGCTGCCGATGCGCGTGTCAAGACCCAGCGCTCCTGTGACCGTGTCGACGTCGCCTCCTGGAAGCTGCTCGCTCAGGGACGCGACCATGTTCGCGAACGTGATCCTCATCGTCACGTAAGCGTTGACCGAGATCTTGGTCAGCTCGGCGTTGACGAGGTTCATGCGGGCGATCTTGGGTTGGTTGTCGCAAACCGCCGCGTAGATCTCCGTGAGCTGCTCTCCCGCCCGCTCGTCCTGCTCGCCGATGAGGAGGAACTCGGGGTTGAGAAAGTCTTTGATGACCTGGCCGAGGGCGATGAACTCAGGGCTGTAGCAGACCCCGAAGTCCTGGCCGCGGCGCTTGCCCGACTCTCGCTCGAGAACCGGGATCATCCCGTACTCGGTCGATCCGGGCAGCACGGTGCTCGTGAGGACGACCAGGTGGTAGCCCGGCTTGGATTTCAGGCCGCGGCCGATGGACTTCGCCGCCTCGACCACGTAATCAATGGAGAAGCCGCCCTCGGCGGTGCTGGGGGTCGGAACCACGATCAGCGTCACGTCCGAATCGACAACCGCCTGCGTCACGTCCTGGGTGGCGCGAAGCCGCTTGGTGGCGCCGGCCATCATCTCGCTGAGCTGCGGCTCGATCACCGGCGACTTGCCCTGGTTGATTAGCTCCACCGTCTTGGCCGACACGTCAGCGCCGATCACGGAGAAACCCTTGTGAGCGAAGCAGGCGGCGATGCATGCGCCCAGCTTGCCCAGGCCGATGACCGAGATCGCCGGCTTGGCCGCCATCAGCGCCGTCCCCGAGCGGCCTTGGCCGGCTCGGGCTCGCTTTTGGCCTCACCCCGGTCGGTCAGCATGCGGTCGAAATAAGAGCGGACCTTGTCTGGATCCTTGGTGGAGAAGTACCAGTCGATGGTCTTGTGAAGTCCTTCGACGAACGTGACCTTCGGGCTCCATCCGATGAGCTCCTTGGCCAGCTTGTTGCTCGCCACCCGGTTCAGCGGACCGGTGGGCATGTGGGTCAGGAACTTGATCTCGGCCTGCTTGCCCGTGTAACGAAGCACCTCATGGACGGCATCGATGACGCGGGTGCGTTCCATGGTGCCGAGGTTGATCGGCGTGCCATCCACGACGCCGCTCTCCGCGGCCGCGATCATGCCCTCGGCGATGTCGCCGACGTAGGTCCAGTTGCGGACCTGGTTGCCGTCGCCCCACACCTCGAACGGGTTCTGGCCCATGAAGGCGCGCGCGATCATGGCGATCACCGCGTGGTTCTCGACGCCGCGCTCGCCGTACACGGTGAAGAAGCGGCAGGACACGGACTTGAAGCCTCGCTGGCGGTACCAGGCCTGAAGGCTCAGCTCCCCCATGAGCTTGGCCCACCCGTACAGGTGGTCCGAGTCGTAGGGCGGCCCCACCATGTCCTCGGTCAGGTACAGCTCCTTGGAGAGGTCCTGCTGGATGTAGTTGGGATACACGCAACCGGACGAGGCGAATACGAACTTGTCGACGCCCTGGTCCATCGATGCCTGGACCAGGAGTCCATCCATCACTAGATTGCGACCGCACTCGGCGTCGTGCATCTCGACATATCCGCGGCCGCCATGGATCGCCGCCAGGTGGAAGACGACGTCGATGGCGCGAGTTGCAACCTCGGCCGCGCCAGGGGTCAGCAGGTCGACCTGCTTGACCTCGACGACTCCGCTGTCGATGTGACCACGGATGTTCTCGAGCGTTCCGCTCGAGAGGTCGTCGACGACGCGAATCTTGTTCGCGCCCCGCTCGACCAGCTTGTCGATTACATGCGAGCCGATGAATGAAGCGCCGCCCGTCACCAGAACACTTCGGTTCTTCCAGTCGCGGATGCGATCGCTTTCGCGAGGTTGGTTCGGTTGCAATCTATTCAGGCGCTCCCGGCGGACACGGTCTCCGCATTGATTCTTATCACAGCCAGTGCGAGCGCAGCCACGCAAGCCAGCTCGCGCATCTCGCCATTCCACATCGAGTCGACTGCCCGCTCGAGCGCCACCACGTCCACAGTCGTCGGGGCCAGGTCCACATGGACCGGGTCGGTCACCCGCTGGGCGCCGCGGGCCAGGAAAACATGCTCGGTGCCGCAGCCACGGTTGCCGTCGACCACGTAGTGACCGAGGTCCAACCAGTCCGAGGCCTCGTACCCGGCCTCTTCGCGAAGCTCGCGGCGGGCCGCGTCAATTGGGCTCTCGCCGTCGTCGATGAAGCCGGACGGCAGGCCCTGGGTCTCGCTGCGCGACCCGTGCCTGTAGTGCTTGACGGTTACGACGCTGCCGTCGTGGGTGAGGGCGGCGACCACGACGAAGTCGCGGAGCCGGATGGTGTAGAAGTCGTCGACGCGCCGTCCGTCCGGAAGCTTGATGTGCTCTTCAAGCACTTCGACCCATGGATCCCGGCGCAGCAGGCTCGTGGTTGACTCGACTGTCCATTCGCTCCCGCTCACCCGGACACCGAATCCGACCGGCGAAGCCCAGATCGCCTCATGGTCGGCCAATGATACGTGGGGCGCGCTGGGCAGGGCAACGCGGGCTCCCTACCCCTGTGTGGACGTGCTGATACCGTATGGCTGGTCATTTGAACGCGATCTCACGAGTCGGCGTGGTCGGCCTGGGCACAATCGGATCGCAGGAGCTCGCCCTCTGGCAGCGCTCCGGCCACCAGACCGTGGGCTACGACATTTCCGAGTCGCG
>WNFB01006306.1_pt1 | contig 11781 bp, 11 predicted proteins | sample 5400501 | NCBI WGS metagenome assembly WNFB01 (sample SAMN13153341, study PRJNA577476) | soil metagenome | isolation source: 200 cm saprolite under Douglas fir tree site 2 hole 1 | place: USA:California | collected 2015-04-18 | reverse complement strand
AAGGAATGGCTTTCCAGGCTCAACCGCGTAACCAACCCGCCGTGGAATGCGTGCCAGGTAGAGCAAGGCGGCACCCCACCAGAAATCGGGGCGTAGATTAATGGCTAGATCGTATTGCCTACACCGTAGTTGTTTCGCAACACTAAACAGCAGAACATACGGGGCCAATGCTTTTTGTGCTGCACGCTGGAAGCCCGGGAACGGGCAGATTATCAGGCGATCGATAGCAGGGTGACGAGCGATAACCTCACTTGACCATGGACCTACCATCATGGTGATATGCGCACCGGGTGCATGTTGTTTAAGCGCGGCTAAGACGGGCGTGGTCATCACCAGGTCGCCGAGGTGATCGGGGCGTATCAGCAGGATGCGTGGTGCAGTCGAAGGATTTTTTCTTGCTGTTTGTGCTGCTGTATGCGCACCCGGTGCGCCAAACAGGCGTACCAATAATAGAATCAAGGCGCGAAGGAGACGTTTCAAGGTGCGACCTCTTTGTTCTGCGTGCTGGGGATGAGGAGTTGCACCGCATTCCACACGTCATCAAGGGTCACCGATTGCATGCATGTGCACTGCGCGCAGGTCTGCATTTTGCCCTGGAAAAAGCAAGGTTTACCAGTCGGGTGACGCCAGAGTGCGATGTGTTTTGGGTCGTCCAGTGGATAAGGCCCATATTCTTGTGGGCTGCTAGGGCCAAAGATAGCAATAACGGGGATACCCACAGCCGCTGCCAGGTGCATCGGGCTGCTGTCGTTGCCGATGAAGAGGGCACAGCGTTCGAGCTGTGCCGCCAACTCTCCAAAACTGGTTTTCCCCGCTATGTTCTCGACTGTGCCAACAGGCACATCAAGTCCTTCAAGCACTTGTTTATTGAGTGCCAAGTCGCCCGGCCCTCCAACCAGCAATACTCGCGCACCTGACTCCAGCACGAGTTTTCGCGCCAATTCCCTGTATCGATCCAGCGGCCACCGTTTGGCAGTCAATTCCATGCCTGGATTGCTACCTCCACCTGGAAACAGTGCCACCTGAAGTTGTGAGGATGTTTTCGCAGTTCGTCTTTCCTCACTTGTTGGCTCAAAATGCATGCGCGGATGGTTGATGGGTAATCCTATAGCACGGGCAAGATCAAGGTAGATTTCAGCTTCGTGTTGCAACCAGTGTAAGCATGGGTGAGCGATCCAGCACGAAGGCCAGGTCAAAGTGGCGTTTGCGCAGTACGCGTGCAAGTTTCATATAGTCAGAGATGCTATAGCGTCTGGGTATACCAACTGTGCCACAATCAATCACGTAGTTGACTGCCGGGTTATGTTCTGGTACGACCTTCGACCACGAGCCTGCTACGTAGGTGATAGTGGCATTGGGATAGGCGGAACGAATGACTTCCAGCAGGGGAGTTGTCATCAGTAAATCACCAAGACAACACGGCTTTATCACTACAATGGCACGTGGATTTTGCCTGGCACGTTGCTTGACTCTATTAAGTAGAGCAAACGGAATGCGTAGTATGTAACATAAGACGGTAATAATATGCTGACGCAGTTTGCACCTCGTTATTTCTTGGTGTAACTAATGAGGGTGATTGGAGTGTCATTAAGCTCTCTCCCTGATACGTCTCATCCCCAGGGGGACCACAAGGAATTGCGAGGGTAGGGTTTATGAATTCACTTATGCGGCGGATTCACACCTATCCAGTCATTGTAAGGGCGGGGGAGGAGTTGAGCGGAGTGGGGACCCTTGCGGTCGCCCTGGTGGAGGAAGCGTACTCGACCCCGAATCGCTAACCCCTCACCAGGGCGACCGCAAGGGTCCCCACTCCGCTCAACTCCTCCCCCGCCCTTACAATGACTACGAAAAGTTCTTCAACCGCTACGTATCATTGTAAGGGCGGGAGTAGTGTGGGGTAGAGCGGGGACCCTTGCGGTCGCCCTAGCAGGTTGCCTGCTCACCGCCCCCACTTCCCTTCCCTTCCCCTTTAGGACGCGATTTATCACGACCCAAGAGTTTTAGCCTTTTTTCTCAGAGCCGAGAATAGTGTTGATAGTTGTGCCGCAGACGGCGCATTGACCCTTGAGTGCTGGTTTACCGTTCTTCATGGTAACTCTCTGTGGGTCCTTCATCTCTCGTTTTGTTTTACACTTGACACAGTAATACTGATCAGCCATGGTGAAGTTGCCTCCTTATATTCGCTCTAATAAACATTTACATCCACCACATTAGGGTGGATTGCACGCGACAGGTAAACTTCGTATCCCTGTGATTGCAATTGTTCCTGCACTTTTTGAGCATTGGCGAGTTCAGAGAACGGCGCGTAGAGCGTTGGACCTGTCCCGGATAGGCGCACAAATGGAGCGCCTGCTTGTAGTAGATCTCCCTTAGCACGGGCGACCTCTGGATAGCGTCCCAGCACACTTCGCTCAAAAGAGTTATGCAGGTCTTCCAACTGTGGCGTCTGCCCTGCGTTTAATGCCCTGCTAACCGCTCGGCTATGTGTATCATCAGAGTAATCACTGGCGGGCAGGTTACGAAATACTGCCGCAGTTGATATGCTGATAGCCGGCTTAAGTAAAAGTAACCAGCGCATCGACCTGGGCCAGTAGGGAGCAAGAGCGGTCACCCGTTCACCTCGTCCCTCGCAGAGCGCGAGACCTCCGGTCAGGAAGAATGGAACATCTGAACCCAATGAAGTCGCCATATCGAGCAGGTCTGAATGGGATAGGTGCAGTCGCCACCACTGCTGCAAAGCAAGTATGACAGCAGCGGCATCACTACTTCCCCCTCCTAATCCGGCTGCCATAGGGATATGTTTATGCAATTCGATCAAAACTCCTTGCCTGATTGCGAGGCGTTGGCGCACCAGGTGCGCGGCCTGTACAACCAGGTTGTCTTCGTTACTTAGTTCAGGCTTTGTACATGCCAGTTGTACCCGGCTGTCCTCGGTAGCGGTGAGGCAGATAGTATCGTAAAGATCAACGGTCTGCATAACCGTTGCCAGGTCATGATACCCATCGGCCCGACGCCCTAGAACATCGAGTGTTAGATTGATCTTTGCGTACGCTCGAACAAAGCAAACGTCGCTAGAAGTTCGTGCTCGCTGTGCGTGACTCATGCGTGCATTGTGCATAGAAATGAGATACTTGTCAAGCATACATAGGAAAATAAGATCATTGGTCCAGTGCATGGGCATATTGGCAATCTGTGATAGGACTAAATTACTGTCTATCAAGCATCCGTTCGTTTCTATGCTATACTCTGCCTTATACAGGTGGGTATATTCTACGACCCTTTTTTCCTGTATTGCTCTTCATCCATCTTGTGGTAGGTTGCATGGAAATTACAGTCGCTTATTATCATTCGTTGTTGCATCCCGATGTTGTAAAACTTGATTTTGATCAGATTCGCGCGGCAGGTGCAGGAAGTATCGTCTACGCTATACATGAAATGGAGGAACAACGCTGGCCCCGTGATTTGGAACGTGGCCTACAGCAGGCTCAGGATGTGGGGTTAAAAGTACACTTAAGCCTTGGGCGTTATGGAAATCTCTTTGCTGGTCCAACACATATGCCAAGCTGGTATACATTTCGCCATCCACAATCGCGCGTGATGGATCGCCATGGACGCCATCATGAAATCTCCTGCTTTAATCACCAATCGTTTCGTCGCTGGCTTTTCAAAGAAATTGAGCACTACCTTACCAAATACCCTATAAATGGGATTCTGATTGACGCGCCTTGCAGTCTCGAGGTGACGTGTTTTTGTTCGGTATGCCGCGCTCTCTGTCCTGATGTGACTGACCTGGAGCGTTTCCGACGACGCTCTATGATCGATTTTCTCGGTGAGTTGTGCGAGCGCGTCAAGCACATCGATGAACATATTAAAACAACGGTGGTATTACTTCCGCAAGATATTTCCCAGGTTGAGGACCTGGCACAGCTTCCACACCTGGATACTATCGGCTGTCATCTCTTCTGGAATTTGCTCAGTGAGGACGTTACAATAGTAGAAAAGTGGGGTCGGAGCGTTGTCGAGACGGTTCGCCTGCAAAATAAACGCAGTCAGCTCTGGTTGCAGAACTTTAATCTTGACGAAAACAGCGAGAAGGAACTGGAGCCCGCTTTCTTCCAGATGCTGAACGTAGAGCCGGATGGGGTGGGATGTTATTACTATTGGCGCAATAATGTCAATCCAACGCATGTTTGGGAGACAACACGTGGGTTGTTACGACGCATACCGCGCCGCCAGTTGTATTGGTAGGTAAAGCGAACGAGAAAATCGAATGCTGGGGGCGGGAACGCGCGCGTTCCCGCCCCCAGCATTCGATTTTCTCGTTCGCTTTACCTATGCCCTGCTTGTCAGGCCGGACATAGTATCTTTCTCTTCGTGGTGTACCTTCTCCAACAGTTCCCGGAGCGCTTTGATCTGTTGCTCTGTAGTGGCATCGGCATCGCTGGCCTTGAGAATCACAGCCTGAATGCCCAATGTCAAAAGGGTGTAAGCATCGTCTTCGCTTAGATCGCCTTTCACGTTCAGGAAGGCGGGGAAGCGCACTGCTTCGCGTACGGCGCGGTAGCGCAAAACATCCTCAATAGACATTCTGCCGATATCGGTGGCCAGTGAGAAGTCCAGGCGCACCCCCGCGATATTATCAAAAGCAGTCAGGTTGCGTATGAAGAGCGGGTACATGTCCCCTTCCTGCATCGGCACAGAGACAACCAGCTCCAAATCCTTGATTTGGAGCGCGAGTAGTCGTGCGGGAGCTAGCAATGGCAACACGACGTAGTTCACGCCCAGTTCCTTGAGATGCTCGAAGTTTTCGCGTTCGAGTTTATTCCAGTTGCCTGTAATATGTAGTCCGCTGACAACATTTTCACCGCTTGATTGAGCGGCTTCAATGGCTTGCTTGAGTGTCTCAAGCGACGATGCCTTTTTGCCGTCCCAGGTGAAGAGCAGTCCATCGGCCCCGGATGTAATAGCCGATTCAGCATTCCCCGCGTCAATATCCAGAAATTCGACAACGAGGGCCGCAGCTCGTGGTTTGGCCAGGGATTTATTTTTACCTACAAAACCTATGCCTCCACTGCTTTGGGCCCGGCGAGCCTTTGTGAACATATCATTCAATTTACCCATCTTAATAATGTTTCTCCTTATTGATTCACAGAACACCAAGGAAGGAAAGAAAGCCTGGACTGCTTCTCACTTCTATGATGATCAGTGTGTCGTTGTGCGAGGCGTAACGGTAATCCTTGCGGAAACCTTTGAGTTTATTATAGCACTTTTAGAAGTAGAGTGGGGGCAAGCTCTGCCATACTTCCTATTTTGCTTGCTCTATTGTATTCCATCGATTATAATTGCGAAGTCACTTAGATCCATCATTCCCAGGGATATGGATACCTAAAGATAGGTGGTAGTGTTCTATGTTGCAAGAAGTTATTGACGAGTATTTTGCCTCGCTTTCTTTGAAGGGGCAGGGACAAAATGGAACCAACCAGAATACGATAGTGGCCTATCGTAACGATTTGAACCAGGTCTGTATCTACCTCAGACGGCAGCAGATAGAAAACTGGCAGCAGGTCACGCACGAACATATTGAAGGTTATCTCCTGGAGATGCGTGAGGCCCAGGCGTATCGTCCATCCACCATTGCGCGCAAACTAGCTGCCCTGAAGACCTTTTTCCGCTATATGCTAAGCACAGGTGTTATTTCATCTGACCCAATTGAAAAGCTGGATGCGCCACATATACAGAGAGAGCTGCCCCATGTTTTGAGCCAGGAGCAGATTGCCATTCTCTTCCGCCAGGTGGATGCTGAGACTCCAGCAGGGATGCGCGACTTTGCCATGCTGCATATGCTCTGTGCCACGGGTATGCGTGTTAGTGAGCTTATTTCATTGAACCAGCATGATTTTAATGCGGAGGGGGCGACGATAGTCTGTCCCGGGCGTAATGGTCGAAGCAAGCGCGAGCGGGTGTTGCCACTCCCTCCCGTGACTGTGGAAGCCACGAAACAATACCTGGCGACGGCAAGACCTCGCCTGATGACACGTCATCCAGAGGAGCAGACGCTATTTCTGAACCATCATGGTGAGCGGTTGACCCGCCAGGGGTTCTGGCTGATCATCAAGGGCTATGCGCGGCAGGCGGGTATCACCGAGATCACACCCCATATGTTGCGACACTCGTTTGCCATTATGATGCTCCAGGGCGGCATGGAACTGCGTTCGGTGCAAGAGCTATTGGGGCACGCGCATATTTCAACCACGCAGGTTTATAGCCAGCTTGCTCGCGAGAGCATCACCACAAGCATATAATTACGGTATGAGACTTTATTGAATCAGCGATATGCATTTGGGCATTAAGAAGGAAATAGTGTAGGGCGCAATGCATTGCGTCTTGGAGTGTCCATCAGTACGCTAGAAACCGAAAGCGAGAAAGTAAACATGACACTGTATGACCAGGTAGTGGAGGCTGCAGCGACTGTTCAATCTCGTAGTGGCTTAAAACCTGCCGCCGGCTTGATTCTGGGCTCGGGCCTGGGAGACCTGGCTGCCGGGGTTCGAGATGCCACGGCCATTCCTTACGGGGAGATACCTCATTTCCTGCGTTCAACTGTTGTCGGCCATGCTGGTCGCCTGTTGATAGGGATGCTGGAGGATGTGCCCGTGGTGGTAATGCAAGGTCGTTTTCACTTCTACGAGGGCTATACGCTGCAGGCGCTGACACTCCCGGTACGTGTCATGCGAGTACTTGGCGCACATACGTTGATTGTCACTAACGCCTCCGGTAGTTTGAACCCCGCATATCGCCCTGGCGACTTCATGCTGATTCGCGATCACATCAATTTCCCGGGCCTTACAGGCATGAATCCGCTGATTGGTCCAAATGATGAACGTCTTGGCGAGCGCTTTCCGCCTTTAGCCAGAGCATACGATGCCGAACTACGGTCCCTGGCGCGCTCGGTTGCTTCCACCTTGCCTGAGATTACGTTGCATGAGGGTGTATATGTCATGGTGGGTGGGCCGAGCTATGAGACAGGCGCGGAACTCAAGTTCCTGCGTCTAATTGGTGCTGATGCTGTTGGTATGTCTACCGCGCCAGAGGTGATCGTGGCACGTCACATGGGCATGCGTGTCCTTGGGTTAAGCCTGATTACCAATACGGCCACGGGCGAAGAAACGGAAAAGGTTAGCCACGCGGAAGTATTGACCACAGCTGATGCTGCCCGAACGAAGTTTGCGATGTTGGTGAGTGGGATTGTGCGGGGGATGAGATAGCATTCAAAACATCCCGCTCTGGGCGTTGCAGAAGCGCATCTTAACAGGCACAGACATGTTTTCCTTACTCCAAAATCCCCTACAAGAGGAAATACCTCTTATTGGTCAGTTCCTTGGCTCTTGCTTTTAGGCTGGCATCAAGGCCACCTGGTTGAAAAAACTTAACCATATTTCTTCATTCGCTGCCTTTTCTTAACAAAATTGCAACTCGCTTCCACACCTGAACCTGCTACCGTAGAGAAGGAAGCTTTGTAAAAATGTTCTGCATAGGTATCTATGCGTGGTACGCCCTAGAAGCAGTAGTGATGTAGATCGATTTCTGGAGGATATATGCAAGAAGAGAAATACACTATTCCCGAGATGGTGGATGATGTTCGCGCTGGTACAATGCAACGCCGCCACTTTATCAAGCAGCTCACGCTGATGGGTCTTTCTGCAGCCGGGGTGGGAGCCATCGTCGCTGCGGCAGCCTCGCGCCAGTTCGCCTCGACGCCAGTGCCACAGGGGAATGTACAAGAGGGAGTGGATCATCTGCAACTCCATGACGAACACCTTGCCAACCAGTCACAAGGCAAGCTAGAGCACTTGCAACACGACTACGCTGAGCATGCGGTGGTCGAAGACAGTATGTACCCCCATCCGTTCGTTGGTCGCGCCGCCATTCTGGCGCGTAAAAGCGTAGGCATGACGGCCATCCCTGGGTTGAAGATCACGGTGACCAATCGGGTCGCGCAGGGCAACCAGTTGACCGTGGAATGGATCGCTTCCGGGACCCATACAGGCGATTACCCTGGTTTAGCGGCCCCTGGTCGTGCCTTCTCCATTCCTGGCGTCACGGTGGTGGTGCGTCAAAATGGCAAAATTATCCGCGAGTCGCTCTACTACGATATGGAAGAAGTCCGACGCCAACTGGGCTAAAGACAGCCTGGTCTGCCGGCCGACTCTTCCCTCCCAACGCCATGAGGGGGAAGCAGGGTCAGTTACAGATACAAATGCCCTGTCCTCAGTCGGCATACTCAGGACAGTTAGTGTATGTGCAAGGGCCGATCGCTCTTGCCACTGGGACTGTTTGTGGCCTTGCTCATGTACTGTTCTGTGGAGAAGATGATGAAACGGAAGATCCTTATCCTGTATACGCTCCTCGTGTTTGTGGCGAGCTTTCTTGGGACGTTCCTCGTCTTGCAGCGCATGCCGACTCACACGCTTGCAGCAAGCACTAATTGGACGATGTTCCAGGGCAACCTGGGCCATAGCGGCTTCAACGGGGCTGAGACCATCCTGAACGCCACGACCGCACCCCAGATGAAGGTGCTGTGGACGCGCCATGCGGCGGGTGGAATCAGTTCCCAGGTAGTGGAAGCCAATGGGCTGCTCTATTGGGGCTCGTGGGATGGCTTCGAGCATGCCTCCAATCCCACCACCGGGGCCGATGTTTGGGCGACCAACGTGGGCACGACGACGCCCGGCGGGGGGAAGTGCTGTCCGCCGAGTGCCGGGTCATCAGGGGCGGCTGCCGTGACCTCTGTCCCCATCAATGGGACGACGACCTCGGTAGCCTTTGTGAGTGGAGGCAACGCGACGCTTTATGCGCTCAATGCCAACACGGGAGCCATCCTCTGGAGTACCCGGCTGGGTACCTCGCCCAGCCACATGCTGTGGGCGGGGCCAGTCGTCTACCAGGGGAGTGCGTATGTGGGCGTCGCGTCCTACTGCGACTGTCCGCTAGTGCAGGGACAACTGGTGCAGGTGAATGCCTCGACCGGGGCGGTCCAACATACCTTCAACGTGGTCCCCAACGGCTGTGTGGGAGGGGGGATCTGGGATACGCCCAGCATCGACCAGGCGACCAACATACTCTATGTCAGTACAGGCACTCACTCGAGCTGTTCGCAAGCCGGGAATTTGTCAATGGGACTGCTGGCCTTGCACACGACGGACCTGTCGTTGGTCGGCTCCTGGTTGTTGCCCCTGGCTCAGGGGCCTGGGGACAGCGACTTCGGCAGCACGCCCACCCTCTTCCCGGCTACCATCGGAGGGACGGTGCACCAGATGGTGGGACTGGTGAATAAGAATGGCATCTATTATGCTCTCAACCGCGCCAACCTGAGTGCCGGGCCGCTGTGGCATTTCCAGGTGTCTGTCGGCATACACGGGGGTGGAGGGAACAACTACTCATCCAGTGGCTGGGACGGGAGCAGACTCTATGCAGGAGGTGGGGGGACAACGATCAATGGCACGAGGTGCAGTGGCAGCCTACGGGCCTTGAATCCAGCCACGGGGCAGCCCATCTGGGAAGCCTGTTTGGGGGCTGATGTGAACAGTTCGATCATGGCTGTGCCGGGGTTGGTAGTGGTAGGGACAGGCACCCAGATAGTGGCGGTGGACGCAGCCACGGGCAAGCAGGTCTTCACCTTCCACGATATATCTGCACGCTCACATTTCGCGGGCTCAGCCACGATCGTCAATGGCAATTTGTACCTGGGAAATGAGGATGGCAATCTGTATGCCTTCGGAGTATCGGGTACACCTGCTCCTCCACCTCCTCCGCCCTCGTCTACGCCAGGAACCAGTAAGGCACCCGTCAGTAAGAACTGGTACTTTGCCGAGGGAAAGGTGGGCCAGGGTTTCACCGAGTTCATGACCATCGAGAATCCCAGTACGGTGAGTTGTGCTGTCACTATACAGTACCTGCTTGGCAGCGGAGGACCGGTGACCGTGCCTGTGACGGTGCCTCCTTTTAGTCGGTACACCGAGTCGGTCAATAACGATCTGCATATGTCCGCAGGCGGTAGCGGCTATCAGACGGATTCGGCCATCGTCTCTGTCACCAATGCCCCTTGCACTGGGGTTGTTGCTGAACGACCGATGTACTTTACGAACTTTAAGGGCGTCAGCAGCGGCACCGATGTGCTGGGAGCGACCCACACCGGCAGCGACTTCTACTTTGCCGATGTGTCCAGTCTGCCGAGCTACCATTCCTATATCACTATTTTGAACCCGCCTGGAGGCGCGACCGCCAACCTCACCGCCACCTACTACCAGGGAGGAACCGTGCTGGGCACAGATACGCTGGCCGTGCTGGCCGGGACGCGCGGCACGATCATTCCCAAGAGTTTCAGCCAGCGGGTGGCCACCTGGGTGCACGCTTCGGGGCCGGTGGTGGTCGAGCGGCCGACCTACTTCAGCAACTACTCATCGGGCAATACCCACAATGTTTCTGGGGCGGCTTCGGTGGTGGGCGCCCCGGCACCGACCACGGACTGGCGCTTTGCCGAAGGCTACACCGGTGGCGGTTTCCAGGAGAACCTGCTGCTGGCCAACTTTGGCGCGACGGCGGCCACGGGCAGAGTGGTGCTGGAGTACGATAACGGCACGACGCTGACGAACACGGTCAACGTGCCCGCCCACGCTGCGCTGAGCCTGGATGTCAACAACGCCACGGCCACCAAGCAGGGCACATGTGCTCCCATGCCCTGTGTGCCCTCCCAGAGTGTCTCAGCGGAGATCACGGTGAGCACTGGGGCCATAGTGGCCGAGCGCGAGATGTTCTTCCAGTACAACCACTTCGACCGGCTGACGGGTCGCACGGTCACGGCGCAGGGGGGCACGGATGTCACAGGGCAATCGGGGCCAGCCAGGGCCACGGTCTACAGTTTTGCCGAGGGGTACACCAACCTGGGCTACGACGAGTGGTTCACGGTGCAGAACCCGACGGCCAACCAGGAGACGTTGTCAGTGACGCTGGTCAATGGCAAGAGCCGCTATTACACGTTCTCCCTGACGGTGGGAGGGCATACGCGAGCGACGGTGAATATGGTGGATATGGTGGTGCAGCACCTGTACCAGCCCACAGATGGGGTGGGTGGTTACGAAGTCTCGGTGACGGTGCAGGGGGCGGGAGGTGGTGTGTTCGCAGCTGAGCGTCCCATGTACTGGAATACCGGTTACAGTGGGACGCAGGGGGGAAGTGATGTGATTGGCTACATGGGGAACTAAGTGAGAGCTGTCCATGGGAGTCCATGTAGGGGACTGGCCCTGCATGGACTCCCGTAGCAGTGTGGGTCTGAAGTCATGAACCCCCAGGCAGTTGAGACCTCATGGTTCGGTCATTTTTTCAGGAGTTTATCAACTCGCGGTGTAAGACCCCTGGCTTCAGTCTGGGGATAGAAGCCGCGCAGTTGCCAGAAAAGATGACGGAACCGTGGTTGAACGAGTAGAAGTAATCACCTCGAGATAGCAACAATCCTCCAACTCCAATCAAAAGATTGGCCTTGCCAATCCATGAGCACAACCAGGTAATATGTACCTGGGTCAACAAACGTACCTACCGTGTAATTCCACATTACTTGACCATTGGCATCGGTAGGTTGTATTTGCGATACACCAGGAGCAAAGTTGAGCGCATTTGCAATTTCATCACCGGTTAGTGGCCCCTGGATGTCCATTTTACTAAGTCTATCTTCTGGTATACCTACAAAATTTCCTCCAGGTACATGTTGCAGCCAGAGTTTACAAG